>JACDJB010001040.1_pt1 | contig 23737 bp, 20 predicted proteins | sample 7454121 | NCBI WGS metagenome assembly JACDJB01 (sample SAMN14253290, study PRJNA609438) | sludge metagenome | isolation source: sludge after 25d culture with pyrite | collected 2018-12-20
GGCCAAAGCGGTCGGCGTTGGCGGGAACGAAAGTCGCCTTGCTTGGTACGTCGGCCATGGTGCGCTCCACCTTCTGCGTTGGCAGTGAACCGGCGCGGCCCCCTCGCCAGTCACGCCTCCGGATTATCCGTGGTCGATGAGTGGACCACTTAAGCAGCTTCCACTAGTTTTCGCGGCCCTGCGGTGAGCACGCGCACCGGGCCCCGCCCCACTCACCGCCATCCCAACCCAGGAGCAACGTGTTCGAGCACGGCTTCGATGGTGTGGGCGCAGTAGTCGACGCCCAGCTGGTTCGGGACCGTGAGCAGCAGCGTGTCCGCCTCGGCGATGGCCTCGTCCTCGGCCAACTGCTCGATGAGCACGTCGGGCTCGGCGGCGTAACTGCGCCCGAAGATGGCGCGCGTCTTCTCGTCGAGGTAGCCGATCTGATCGGTGTCGTTCTGGCCGCGGCCGAAGTAGGCTCGGTCGCGGTCGTCAACCAGGGCGAAGATGCTGCGGCTCACCGACACGCGCGGTTCACCCGCGTGCCCGGCGGCATGCCAGGCCTCGCGAAACACCCGGATCTGTTCGGCCTGCTGCACGTGGAACGGCTTTCCCGACTCGTCGAACTTGAGGGTCGAGCTCTGTAGGTTCATGCCGAGGCCGCCGGCCCAGGCGGCGGTGGCGTTGGATCCCGCTCCCCACCAGATCCGCTCGCGCAGCCCTTCGGAGTGGGGCTCGACGCGCAGCAGGCCAGGCGGGTTGGCGAACATGGGGCGTGGGCTGGGCTGCGCGAAGCCCTCGCCGCGCAGCACGTCTAGGAAGGTGGTGGCGTGGCGCCGCGCCATGTCGGCGTCGTCTTCGCCCTCGGCCGGCGCGTAACCGAAGTAACGCCAACCATCGACTACCTGCTCCGGCGACCCGCGGCTGATGCCTAGTTGCAGCCGTCCTCCCGCTATGAGGTCCGCGGCGCCCGCGTCCTCGGCCATGTACAGCGGGTTCTCGTAACGCATGTCGATGACGGCGGTGCCGATCTCGATGCGCGAGGTCCTGGCGCCGACGGCTGCCAGCAGCGGGAACGGCGAGCCGAGCTGGCGCGCGAAGTGGTGTACGCGGAAGTAGGCGCCGTCGGCCCCCAGCTCCTCGGCGGCGACGGCCAACTCGATCGATTGCAGCAGGGCGTCGGAAGCGGAGCGTGTCTGCGAGTTGGGTGACGGCGTCCAGTGCCCGAACGAGAGGAAACCGATCTTCTTCGCCATATGCCACGACTCTGGCACGCCAGTGGCAACGGCCGTGTGATTACGCCGGGCTACCCAGCGAACTCGACCCGCATCACCACGCGCTCCGCCGTGGGTCTGCTCACCTCGCTGAAGCCCACGTCCGCGAAGACGCTGCTGGTACCCACGAACAGTTCGTTCGGGCCGCGCTTGGAGTTGGGCTGTAAGTCGATCGGGTAGCCTTCCACCGCACGTGCGCCGCGGTCGCGGGCGTACTCCACCGCTGCGCGCGCCAAGGCGCGGCTGATTCCACGCCGGCGGAAGCCCGCCCGCGTGACGAAGCAGGTGACGGCCCACACGCCCTCGTCGGATTTGTCCTCCTCCCGCCCGGTCCACGGCACGCGTGCCGTGAGGAGGCGCGGGTAAGCGGGTCGCGGTTCGACCGCACACCAGCCCACGGGTTCATCGTCCAGGTACGCCACCAGGCCCGTGGTGGTCGACGCTTCGGGGTGAGCGCAGGCCGTCTGTTCGTGCAGCCTGGCGGCCCGTTCGGCGCGGTTCGTCGAACGCCACTCGGACCTCGGCATCTTGAACCACTGGCACTGGCAACCGGCCGCATCACCACGCTCACCGAAGATCGCCTGCAGGTCTGCACAGGCCGCCTGGTTTGCCGGAACTATCCTGAGTTGCGGTGCAGTATCCGTAGCCCTCACCTCGTTCTCGTAATGACCTAGCGCTGCGCCATACTCTCGGCGAGCTTGCGCACGGTGTTCACGTTGCGGGCCGTCATGCGCCGGTAAAGCGGACTACCGGCCAACCTGTCGAGCCCGGTCCGGTTGCTGTCTTGGCGCAAGTAGTTCCAGACGACGGCGCCGGTGGCGTAGATGACGTGGTCCACACCTTCTCGCGTTGGAAGGAGGTCGAGCGACTCCTCGCCGTGGTACTCGTCCCACAGGAACAACACTTCGGTTCTCTGCTCGGCGTCGTTGAGCCAGCCGGGTGGGATGTGGCTCACGAGTTCGAGGAGGTCGTCGCGGCTCCGAAGCAAGATCGGCGCCGCGAAGCCGAAGTGCTCGGCGAACGCTTTCTCCAGCTCCCCCGCCGTCACCGGCGTCCCCGAGTCGAAGATGACGTTGCCGCTGTTGATGTAAGTGGTCACGTTGGAAAGGCCGAGGGATTCGAAGTGCGCCTTCAACTGCGCCATGGGCACCATGTTCTTGCCGCCCACGTTTATGCCCCGCAGCAGCGCGACGTGCGTGCCGGTCGAGTGACGCCCTTGGTCGTGGGGGCGGCGGGCCATGCGCCAGCTTAGCGGATCGGCGCGGGTCGGGCCAGCACAAGCGTCCAGTAGTTGCCGGCGCGTGCGCCTCCCAGCTCCGTGAAGGCCGGATTCATGATGTTCCGGCAGTGGCCCGGGCTGTTAAGCCAGCCTGTCACCACGCTGTCGGGGCTACCGTAGCCGGCTGCGGCGTTCTCGCCCCAGGTCGCCGCCTTGTAGCCGGTGCGCGCGATGCGCTGACCGGGATTGCTGCCATCGGCGCCGGTGTGCGACAGGACTCCGCGGGCCAGCATGTCCTCACTATGGGCCTGAGCGGCCTGCACGAGGAGCAGGTCCAGGCTCAGGCGCGACACGGGCGCGTAGAACGTGTTGCCACAGGTGGTGCCCTTGGCGCGGGCAGCGTTCACGCCGTTGAGAAGCTGCTGGGCGGTGGTGAGCTGCTCGGGCGTGACCGCACCGGTTCCGCATGCCCCCAAGAGCCATGCCAAGGCGATGACAAGAGCAACGCGTAAACGCCGCATCCAGAGATGGTAGTAGCCAAGACCCGCGGCTGCTGTGAGATGTCCACGTGCATACCCGCACTCCGGTTACGGGCGGCACGGCCTGGACCGACAACACTTGCAAGGCCCAGACGATAACCGCTATCGGGACGGTGATTACGCCCTGGAGGCCTTCACCTGACCGTTATCTCGATGCCGATCGCCGTGCTTTCCCCGCTCCCTTCGGCCACGACTTCCATGGTCAACGGCCCGGCTGGTGTGCCGGCTGGAACAGTCACGGTTCCGGACCACCGGGCGCCCTGGCTGGTCAGCGGGAACTCGACGCCGCCTATCCTCGCGAATACCCTGTCGGCCTGGCCGGTTACGAGCGCCTTGAGTTCGAGACTCTCGCCTGCGGCCACGGTGGTCTTGTCAGCCCGGGCTATCACCGCTAGTGCGCTCGCCTCGAAGGTGGTTACGACCTGCCTTGGAGGCGCAGCGGCGCCGACCGCGACCGGCGCGGGACGCTCGCCCTCACGGACGACGACGACGACCGGCTCCGTGGTGATGCGGTAGCGGGGTGGCAGTCGGCCCGGGTCCGGCGTGACGGTGTAGCGCCCGGGAATCAGGTCGGTTACCACCGCGTTACCGCGCGCATCGAGGAGCACCTCCTTGCGCATCGGCCCGTCGACGATGACGCCACCGAACGAGATTCCGGTCTCGTCGGGCCCACGCGCTCCGTCGTTGTCGAGGTCGTCGAACAGCGTCACCGACAGGCTGACGACTGGCACGAACGGCAAGTCGATCACCTGCACGCTGTTCTCTTCCACCGTTACCACGCTTGCGGCGCTCGACCGCACCGATGCGGGCAGGCCCGCCCCGAACACCCAGGTGTGGCTTCCGCTTGGCGCCCGCAGGTGGTAACTGCCGTCGGTACCCGTGATCGACACTTCTCCGCCCAGGCTCACCGCGACGCCGGCCAGGACCTCCTCGTTGTCCCCACGCCGGCCGTCCAGGTCACGATCGAGGAACGCGACGCCGCTGACTGCTCCACCCTTGCGGCCACCGAACGTCTCCACGATGCCGGGTGGCGTGTCGAACGAGAAGCGCAGGGTGTAACTCACCCGCAAACTGATGTCATGTTTGAGTGGCGCAAGTCCAGTCAACAGTCCCGTTTGCGAACTGAGTGCGTAACCCGCGCTCAGGTTCAGTCCGTCCAGACCGAGGTTCCTGAACTGGGCGCTCAGCGCGAGGCGCTCTTTCTGGGTGTTCTTGCCGCTCGCGTAATCCTCCGTGTGGCTGCGGTCGTAACTAAGGCGAGTGCCGAAGTCTCTGGCCCACTCTTCCGACCAGCTCACCCCGAACTTCGTACTCCCCTCGCCCTTCTGCGTGTCGGACACGTACTCGTAACGTGCGAGAACTCGGGTCGTGAAGCCCGGTCGGTACTCTGCGGTGGCCCTTCCACGGAACGTGGCGCCCGCGCCGTGAGCAGGCGTGACGCCCCCGGAGAGGTAGACCGCGTCGGCTCCCACGGAGACCGGGCCCATCGCCACGGACGCGTTGGCTCCATAGAGGGTGCCGGTCGCTTGGTCTCCCCGCAGCACTCCGGTGTAGGCGTACCTGACGCCGAAGTTGCCGCGGAGCGCGTCCAACCTGAAGCTGTAGGACAACCGGGGTGAGACGCTCCAGGTGGAGCTTGTCGGCGAGGTCTGCCAGGTGCCGGCGACCGCTAGGCTCAGTCCCGCCACCGGCCGGGCCGACAGCGTGAGGACGTTGCGCCAGTCGGGCGAGCCGGCACTCAGTTGCAACGAGGTGGACGCCCTCACTCCGAACGGTCCCGCGGAGCGCAGGCCGCCGTTGAGACCAATGTTGTGAAGGCCGGCCCACGGCACGCCCGAGTAAGTCTGGGTGACGTCGAAGGACTGCGCCTGATAGCTGAGGCTCTCGTTGATCCCGGCCACGACCGCGTAACCCTCGTCCGTTTGGAGGCCCGTGACGTTGCTGCCCACGCTGAGCAGCAGATTGTCACCGAGTGGCGTCCTGTAGCCGGCCCCAAGTCCGTCGCGCCGACCTGTCGGCGTGAGCGCCGTTGCTCCACTGAACTGCAAGTCGAGCCCTGGAACCTGGCTGATGGCGAAGGCGTTCACCCCGAGCGTCATGCCGTCGGCAACGGGGGCGTAGCTACCGGACCCACCCAGCCGCCAATCGTTGACGACGCCGCCACCACCAAGGGAGTAGCTACCGTTGCCGATAGACGCCGAGGCGTCCCAAGTCTCCGCGCTCAAGCCCACGTCGAGCCGCGAAGGGACCTCAGCGAAGGGGTCTTCCACGGTGCCCGAGAAGCTACCGACGCCGGCGGTTGCCCTGACGTAATCGGAGAGTTCGCCGCTTAGGCGCGGGTTGACGAAGTAGCCAACGCTAGCGCTGGCTCCGGCCTCGTCGATGGTAAGGCCGCCGCTCACCCCGGTGCCGACAGCCACTGTGAGGCGGGGCGCGGTGCGCGCCCTCTCGGTGGCCCCGCCCTCGTGCTCATAGAAGCGCGATTCGGTGAACGTCCGCGCGCTGACGGTAGGGTCGTTGCGTGAGGTGGCCGTGACGATGAGCACGTTCCGATACCCCGGGGTCACGGTGCCGCGCAGCTCGAGCACCACCCGCACCTCGCGCTCCTCGCCGGGGTTCAGCGGCACCTCGGCGACCTCGAAGCGCACGTCCCACATGCCGGCGCTACCGGTGAGGGAGAACACGTCGGGCTTGTTGCCACGGTTACCAACGAGCAGGAAGAGTTCGAGGGGCTCGCTGATGACGCCGTCGAGTTCACGCGGCGCCAGCAGTTCCACACCGGCCGTTGCGAGCACCGTGACGTAGCCCCGCCCGACGGCCCCATCTGCGGCGTCCTCGGCGTTCGTAAGGGTCAGGGTCACTGCCGTGCGCACGTCCGCCGGCGCCATACGGGGCACCCGCATCGTCACGGACACGAACCCGGCCCCTTCCACCCGCACCCGCCCCGTCTTGCTCAACGGTTGCCAAGGCTCCGGGACGCTCACCTCGTAGTGGTAGGTTCCCTGCCCCGACAGATGGAACCCCAGGGTGACGTAATCGCCCGAGGCTCCGGTCGCTGTAGGCTCACCGACCACCGTCAACGCGCTCGCCCACGCCGTTAGGGCGAGAAGCGCGAACAAGACCGCGCTGCGCGCTGAGGTGGCGGCGAGCATCCTAGAAGCCGGGCTCGCGGATGGCCGAGACGACCGCGTTCACTACGTACGTGCCGGCGGTTTCCGCTCCGGTCAACTCCAGAGCGAAGTCGATCGTCAACTCGAGCCAGCCGATTGTGGGACCGACGTGGCTGTAGATGACCTGCGGTCCACCGTCGGCCCGCACCCAGACGCCACCGTTGACGCGGTAGAGCACCTGAGAAGCGGGCAGTGCACCCGCCCCCACGTCACTCAGCAGGTCCGGCACCTCCAGCATGAGGTTCCAGACGCCGTCGGCGTTGCTGAACACCTGGACGGGCAGCGTGCCACCCTCGGGCTCCGTCGCGCTGTAGGTGGCCGGGAAGCTCTCCGGCGGGTAGGCAGCGTCATCGACCCCGAAGGTTATCGTCGTGCTCGGCACCCTGATCGACAGCGTCTCCGGTATCAGGCTCTCGACCAGCCAAGTAGCCTGGCCAAGGGCAACCTGAGGTCCAAGTAGCAGCACGCCGACCGCCACCAGGCGCCTGACGCCCCGCCACGGGCCGGGGTCGTTCCGCTCGATCGTCGTCGCTTGGATTGCGCGCACCTTAGTCCTCCGTTCGTTTCTCCTCATCGGTTCGTTCGCGGGAAGAGGGCCACGCTGCGCTCGGCGCGCTTAGCGAACGCCGAACTCCTCGTCCAGTGCCACCAACGTGTACCTGAGGCTGGCCTCGGCGGTCCCGCCGCCTTCGCCGCCCGGCCTGACCGCGACCACCACGAGCAACTCCTGACAGCTCCCAGGGGCACGTGACCTGACCAGGGTGGCCCCCTGTCCGGCCTCGAGGCGGTACATGCCCACTTCGGAGCGCTCCGGGCATGCCGCTCCGACGTACAGCCGCTCGATCTGCTGCTCATCGGCAGCTGCCAGGCGGTCGACACTCACTTGCCAGTTGGCGGCGTTGCTGAAAACGCCCAGCACGAAGCTGCGGTAGCACACAAGTGCGCGGCTCCCGAGCGGCAGCTCAGGAACAGGCACCGACCTACCGCCCACCACCTCGATGTTGGGGAACGCCGTCACACGGAACGTCGTGCCGGCCGGCGCCACGAGAGGTTGGCCAAGACCGCCACCGGAAGTCGGCACGTCGCTCGTTGTAGCGCCGATCACGCAGGCCGGCACCGCCTGTGGATCGGCACCTGGTCTGAGGTCGTACGTCAGGGTGTCGAGCGGCAGCCTTAATGCGGTCCGCGGACTCAGTTCCGCCGTGCCGCTCAGGGTGACGCTGGCGAAGCTGGTACCGACGCTCGTGGTCGCCTGACCAAGCGCTACCCCGCTGGCGCCCAGCAGGCAGCACGCGGCCAGCGCGGCGGCCCGCACCAAGCGCCGCGCGGACCGCCTCATGGCCCCTGCGTGCCGGGTTCGGTGAGTGGCTCCTCGAGGAAGAAGTCGTAGGTGCCGGCCACGTCGCGTTCCTCGTCACCGTAGTTGAGCACCACCAGGGCCGTGTAGTTGCCTGCCGGCAACGGGCCCACGAGGTTCACCTGGAACGCCCGGTCGCTATCCGGGAGGACGACGCTGCGCTCGATAGCCGCCTCGATGACGGTCTCGCCGCGGTCGTTACGCAAGACGAAAGAGCCTTCGACGCCTTGCGCCGCGTTGCCCAGGTTGGCGTATTGAGCGATGAGCACGAAGGGCGCGCCCGGGTTGGCCGGTGGGTCGCCGAATATTCCTACGATGGCGCCGTCCGAGCTCAGCTCGGGAACGTTGACATAGATGATGTGGCCGACGCGCACGGAAACGGTGGCGCTCGCCTGCCCCGGTTCTGGGGCGGTGGGCTCGCTTTCGGCAAAGAGCACCGTCCAGTAGGTGCCCGGCTCTGCGTCGGCGGACACGTCGATCGTGTAGGGCAGTTGGCGCGTCTGACCCGGAGCCAACTCGAGCGTAGCGTCGGCGAACACCACCCACTCGCTGGCGCTGCGCCGCTGCGAGCCCGCGTCGGCGAACGTGAACTGCCCCTCCAGGTCTAGGCCCCAATCGGACAGGTAGAGCCTGAGCCTTAGTGGGGTGGTCCCCGGGTTGCTTATGCGCACGCTGCCGCTCAGGCTCTGGCCCAACTCGGCTTGGTACAGCTTCGAGGCGGGGTCGACCAACGCCGCGCCGCCTTGAGCCAAGGCCAGACCCATTTGCGCCAGTAAGACGCACGCCGCCAGCGCCGCTGCTACATTCCAGTGTCTAGATAGTTTGGCTGTCATGATCGGAAAGATACCGCCTGATCCGAATGCCACCGGGTGAGGTTTCTTGGGTTGGCCGGGTGAGGGCCAATGGCCCCCACCCGGTTACGGGAAGTCGTTAGAATGCGCCGTCTTGGGAGAGCAGGGTGTATGTCAGGTTGGCGTGGCTCTCGCCGTAGGCGTCGGAGTTGATCTTCACTGCCAGGACGCCGAGCACGTCGAGCCAGCTGGTGTTCGCGTTCAAGCAACTGGAGCCCTTGGAGTTGACGCGCGAGCCCGTAGTGCCGGCCGTCAAGCGCTTGGGGATCAGGTGAACGGTGGTGTCGTTGTTGAGGCCATAGAGACCGGTCGGCTTGCCGAAGTCGGAGCACGTGTTCCCCTGCACGTAGAGGTGCTCGATGCTCTTCTTCGAAGTGTCATCGCTGCGCGTAACCGAGAGGTCCCAGTGGGGGAAGTTCGAGAAGAGCTGGATGATGAAGGACTGGTAGCAGACGATGTAGTTCTTGCTTCCGGTGTCCAGTTCGCCATCCTTGAGGCGCAGAGGCGGGTAGTTCACGACCTCTTTGCCGGTGATGCTGATGTTGGGGTAGGTCTCAGCCTCGTACTTGGTTCCGCCCGGGAGGACCTGGTTCTGACCCCAGTAATCGTCGCCCAAGGGATTCGTGACGCCGCCTGAGTCATCGGCGCCCTTGGCATAAACACAGGCGAGTCCGAAACCTTCGGGACGTTCACCGCTCGCGGCACGCTCGGCCCAGCTTTTGCCGTCGAGCGCCGTGATGTCGAAGTTGATCGTGGACGCGTCTAGGTGAAGCGCAGTGGCCTGTGGGATCGTCAGGACAACGTCCTGGGCGACGCTCGCTTCGGTGGGTCCCTTGGAGATGACGTCGTCCGCGTCAGGAGCCATCGTCGGTTCTATGTGAAGTGTCGTGGTGTCCTGAGCGGCCGCGAAGCCGACCAACACAAGCACCATGCTGGCGATGAGGAGCTTACGGATCATGGCGTCCCTCTTTCTTCCTGCTGGACTAGGCATCGTGGTCGACACCTGTACAGCAGGAAGGTAGCCGAGAGCCCGTGACCTCGGCGTTACTGACCCCGCCCACGTGCCTGACGCGAAGAGCCATCTCCCGTTACCTCAAGCCTCCGTTGCCAAGCGAGAGATAACGACTGAGTAACGCTTCCGTAACGGAATGGATCCGATTGTGAGAGAAATGTAAGAACTACGGCGCTAGCCTCTAGGCATCCAATTTCGCCAGGCAGAGGCCTCGGTCCTAAGACTGGCAGCCGAGTTCTACGGGGGCAGTAGATGATCTCGACCGAACAGCTGAACCATCAACGCATCGCGGCGACCTTGCCGTTCCGCGGCCGGGCCCGCCTTCTCGTGAACGGCCATGAGGTCAAGCTGCGACGCAAGGGCCTGGCGCTGCTCTACTACGTGGCCATCGAGGGACCGACCAGACGTGAACTCCTAGCCCACCTGTTGTGGGGCCGGGGACGTGCCTTGCAGAACCTGCGGGTCGAACTGCACCGGCTCAAGCAGCCTTTGGAGCAACTCGGCATCGCACCTTTCGCCGATTACGAAGATCCGCTCGAGCTCTCTCAGGTGAGCATCGACAGTACCCGCTTCACCGGTGACGTCCTTGGAGGCCTCGACGACATCTCACCCGTGTTCCAGGAATGGTTGGAGCGGCAGCGCTCGCTGAATCCCGAGGCCGCCCCGGCAAGCCACCGGGCGGAGCTGATCGATGAACTGGCCCGCGACGTGACGTTACCCTTCGTGCTGGTCGTTGTCGGAGAACCGGGCTCTGGTCGGCGCGACGTGGCGCAAGACCTCGCCGCCAAGCTACGCTTGCCGCTCGTTGACGGTTGCGCCGGCACGGCGCCTTCCGTCAACTTCATATCGCTGGACGGCATCCTCGACTCGAACCTGGCCACCACCATAGAAAGGAGCCACGACAGGCTGTGGGTGTTGGAACGCTCGATCTTCGGAGAGGATCCCGAGGCACTACTCCAACTGCGCGCCCGCATCGCACCCGAGCGCATGCGGTTCGTGCGGCTGGAACCGTTGCGGTGGTGGGAGGTGAAGGGATCGTTGTTACAAACGATGACCTTCACCGAGGGCGCCCGGCTGTTCCAGGCAGCGCTCGGCAACTCGAGGTACTTGGCTGAGCTGCAGCAGCTCCGCGGGAAGGCGTCGCCCGGTGGCGCGTTGCCCGTCCCACTGACGATCAGGGCCGCGTTCGCTTTGGAGGCACGCAAGTTGAGCGCGGGCGCGCGCCGCGTGATCGAGGGCGCCAGCGTTCACTCCGGGCCGTTGACCACTGGACTGCTGACGGCGCTGGGCGTCGATGGGCACCTTGCGGAGCTGGAGGCCGGCGGCTGGCTCACGTTCGACGGTGCTACATGGCGGTTCACCAACGAACTCGCCCGGCGTATGCTCGCCGACCTCCTACCGGAAGGCACCAAACACCACCTGCGAGCACTGGTCGGGGAGCAGTTGAGGCGTGAGAAGGCAGGCCCCCAGGACATCGCCAGATTGGGGAAGCAGGGGGCCAAGCCCGCGACTGGGCCCGGCGTCGACGGGCGGACTGCTTGTGACGCGCCCGTCAAGCAGCGTGTGGTCGTGACGGGCGAGGTCTGGTTGGATGAGCCCGAGGTCTCGAGTGAGTCGGTCAAGCTTGTCGGCGACAAGGTCATCGTCTCGAGGACGAGGCTCTACGGCGCGTCCGAGGCCGCCACGAGTCGGGCGATCTGGGGTCTGGACGAGGAACCGCTGCTGCTAAGGCTGCGTGGAAAAGCGTATCTGCATGACGAGCAAGGACCGGTCGAACCGTCCTATACACGAGGTCTCACCCTGCGCATCGTGGGCTCGAACGCGCCCGAGCTCGATCTCTGCAGGTCGGGAACGCCCGCCCGGATGACGGCCGCGTCGGTGGGCCTGCCCCTAACGGAGCGTTTCGACTACTGGATCGTAGTTCCGGCGGGCCGCCAGCTTCAACTCGCCAGTAACGCACCCAGCGCCGTCATCGAGTTCCGCCTGAGCGCCTACCGGTACCAGTGCATTGCGGACGCCGCGACTGGGGCGGAATGGATCGTCGACGCCTACGCGCTCGAAGAACCTGAGACGGTTCGCACGCCAACGCGCGAGCCCATGACTGCGTTCCAGATCGTCACGGCGCAACATTCCGGGGACTAAGCGCTCTAGGCTTGCGCAACGGATTGCCGGTTGGGCTGCGCGGCAACCACGCAGTCGGTCGCGATCGAGAAGTCCCGGTCGGCACTCCGTGGGCGGACCGATGGAGTCTCCTAGGCAGTGCAGACGGTGCGAAAGCGTGAGGTCACGTTGGCGGTATACGCGTGACTTCGCGCAGTAACAGCCGACCGGCCCTTCGAGCAACGCACGCCTATGCTGAAACCGTGGCGGCGCCCAGATCCGGGCGGCCCTGCCACGGAGGAGCACCATGGTCACGATCGGCGTCGACAAGAGAAGCCAGCGGGCTCGCGTCCGCTTCGTGCTGCCTGCGGGGGTGGAGGCCGAGGCTGCCAGCGTCGTGGGCGATTTCAACGAGTGGGACGAGTCGGCAACGCAGATGAAGCGTTTGAAGAACGGCGACTGGGTTGCAACCTTGCTGCTGCCGAGAGGAGAGAGGTTCGAGTTCCGTTACCGACTGCGCCAAGGCGAGGGCACGAAAGGCGGCGCAGTAGCGTGGGTCAACGACGACAGCTGCGAGTCCTGCGCCAATGCATTTGGGGAGGACAACAGCGTTTTGCGGACCTGAGCCGACCGGCCGCCGCACAACGAGCCCAGAATATCCGTTGGGGAAAGAACGAGTATGCGCTGATACCCGCGCGGCCACTTCAGCCAAGTCGTACTTCACTCTTGGACGTTGGGCGGACGCTTAACGTGCTCATGAGCAGAGAGCTGTGTTGGACTCCGGCCTAATCCAAGAGTTGCGCAGGCCGATCACATGTCGTCGTTAGAGAGACGAACGCTGAGCTTTCTGCCGACTCGAGGACCGCTTGCATTATGTCTAGAACGTGGAGGGCCATTTCGCCGCTGGCTCGGAGGGGTCGATCCTCCCGGATGGCGAGCGCCATGTCGAGGAGTCCGGCGCCCCGGGCGTTCCCGCCGTAGCTTGGCAGCAAGGGCACTTCGCGCCAGGCATCGTCTTCGGCGGTCCGGATCCTCACCGGCCCGTCGAAGGTGTTCGGGTCCGGGGCGCTCAACGTGCCGCGGGTCCCGTAGATCTCCAGGCGTGGCAGCTCCGAGTCCCAGACGTCGAAGCTGTTTATGGTGCTGGCGGTGCTGCCTGATTCGAAGGTGAGCAGGCTCGACACGTGAGTGGGTGTGCCAACCGTGATGGTCCCGCCCTTGGCCGGCCCACCCGTGATGGGCCGCACTCTCGAGCCCGTGTTGGTGACCCCCGCCACTTTGGCCACCGGCCCCAGCATGGCCACCAAGGCCGTGAGGTAATAGGGACCGATATCGAAGAGTGGTCCGGCCCCAGCTTGATAGAAGAACGCCGGGCTGGCGTGCCAGTGCTCCATGCCGTGGTTCACCCGGAACCCCACGGCACCGACGACGTCGCCGATGGCGCCATCATCTACGAGTTGCCGGCACGTCCGCAGCGCACTACCGAGGAAGGTGTCTGGAGCGCAGCCTATTCGGAGGCCGTGGACCGCTGCTGTCCGCAGTAGTTCAGCGCCTTGCTCGCGCGTCGCGGCCAGTGGCTTCTCGCTATAGACGGACTTACCTGCCCGGAGCGCTGCCATGGAGACCTCGAAGTGAGCGCTCGGCACGGTGAGGTTGAGGATGATGTCGACCTCGGGAAGCGCCAGTATTCCTGGCACGCTGCTAACGCGTGGGACACCGTACTCGAGTGCCTTGGCGTCTGCCCGCTGTAGGTCTAGGTCGGCTACGGCAACGACGTTGAGCTCTGGCAGACGACCGCAGTTCTTGAGGTACGTGTCACTGATTACTCCGCACCCTATGACGCCTACGTTGACAGGCTCGCTCATTCGATTGCCCGCGCTGTCTCGCGGCGCAGTAGTTCGCGTGCCGCTAGGCGCCTACTTTCTTGGGGCACTTGCGCTCTCGCCACCCAACACCGAGGCCTCCAGGTACCGCAGGCTGCTGGTTATCGCGTCGAAGACGTCTGTAGCGCAGTTGTCCAGTTCAACGATCAGCCACTCGTTATGCGCCTCGTTGGCCTTGACGATGCCAGGGATGTCGACGCTGCCTTCACCGAGCGCCACCATGGGCTCACCCACTATGGCGGGGCCGTCTTTCACGTGTAGCAGGTGCGCCCTATCGCCGTACTCAAGGATCGTGGTGGCGGGGTCAACGCCGCCGGCCTGCATCCAATAAACGTCCAACTCGAAGAAGATGTCCTCGTAGAGGTGCTCGAGGAGGTAGTGATAAGGATACGCTCCTTCCAGTTCCTGGAACTCCCACCAGTGGTTATGGACGCCGAAGGAGTAACCGGCAGCGGTCAGCGTGGCGTCAGCTTCGTTCATCTGTTCACAAGCTCTGGCCACTAAGTCCCACGTCTGGAACTCGGCGCGGCCGAGGCCCGACACCACCCGCTCGGGCTTGAGGTTGGATAGCACCTCCAGCACCTCGTCCTTGCGGTCGCCTGTGGGCATGGGAACGTGGACGCTAGGAATTGCCAGGCCGAGTTCGTCACACAACCGCCGGGTACGGCGTGCCGTATTAGGTGTGAGTCCGAAAGGTTCCACGCCCGCATAACCGATTCCGGCCACGCGCCGAAGGGTTCCGTCGAGGTCGGTCGCCACCGCGTCACGCACGGTAAACAGCTGCAACGCTAAACCGGGTCGCTTCATGTCGGTCTCCCAGCCCACACCTGATCTAGTTTGATCTTGAACTCCTCCGTAGCAGCCACGACCAGATCGAGGTGGGCCCCGGTAACGGCGAAGCCGATGAGAAAGTTCGTGATGCCGTTTTCCATGAGAACCGGTAGGTCCTCCACCGACAATCGTCTGTCCGTTGGCAGAACCAAGGGCTTTCTACCAGCGATGGCAGCCAGCCCGACCTTCAGTTGAGCGAGGTCGTCAACGCTCAGCGGGGCCCCGTACTCCGCAGGGCCCAGGAAAGAGGCCTCGAGGGCGTCGATGCCGGCGATATCGGCGAAGGCCTCGAGCATGGCGCTCGAATGTAGGCCCTTGGGCGCTACCCACTTGCCTATGCCGGGGACGCCAAGGAGCTGGGCGTCCATCACGCTCGAGTACAGGTCCACAAAATCGAAGCCGAACTTCGCGAACTCCTCGACCTCCGAGACGAGCGTGCCCGCCCCGCCTCGCGGGACGATGCCGACGGGAATCTCGATACCTTTGATTATGGCCTGGAGGTTTTCGGACTCTTCCTCGAACGTTCCAAGGCGCGTCTTCGCGTAAGGGTGTTCGAGGTTGAGGTGGACCTTCAGGCCGTCCGCGCCTGCAGCTTCGACCGCCTTGGCAAGCCCGAGGTCGTTCTGCACCAAGGAAACGCATAGGGTGGGTGCACCAGAACGAAGCTTCTCGGTCAAACGGTTAGTTCTCATGGCTTCTACCTCCCGCCAACGGTGCTTCCAGGCCGGACCGGCCGTACGCGCCGCTCGTACCGAACGGCAGATCGCGAGGCAGCCTTCGCACCTCTTCCGGCCACTCCAGCGGAACGTCGAACCGGCCGGCCAGCAACTCCTGGAACTCGCGCAACCGGACAGGATTGGCGTGCACGCCCCTTGGCGTTTGCTTCTGGAGCAAGCAGGTGGCCGCCAACGCCCCAGCAACCTCGCCGATGTTCCACTCGACCGGGTGCAAGCGGTAGCAGCCGTTGGTCACGTGCGTGGTCCCGATGTTCTTGCCTGCCGGCAATAGGTTCTCGACGCGAACCGGGATGAAGGCACCAAGGGGCAGTTGGAACGGGTAGGTGCTGATGTCGACGAAGTTGCGCCCCCGGGTGCTGGGGTGAAGATCTATGCGGTACGAGCCGGTGCCGACCGTATCGTGGAAGTCAGCAGCGCCGCCGAGGCTCTGGCGCGTCAGTTTGCTGATGTGCTGTTCCAACACCGTGAACTCGGCGCGAATACGCCTCGATTCGCGTACGTAAGGCCGCAGGGCCAGCCCGTGCTCTCCGCCCGTGATATCGCCTCTGGCCCTGAGGCCCGGGTACCCGGCGCCACCATCCGGTCGGGGCGCCTCCGTCTGCATCCAGTACAACATCGAAAGGCTGAGTTGCTTGGCGCCTTCCGTGTGCTGCAGTCGTTCGGCCGCCGTGACGCCCGTGAGCGGTCCCAGGGTGTAGTCGAGTTGCGGCCAGTTCGCTAGCGTGATGTCGCTCGGATAGAACCCATCGGGGTAGTACTTGCGATATAGCAAGCGCCTGAAGTGCCAGAGGTCGTTGATTATGCGTGCGTCCGTGTCGCCCGCGAAAAGTGGGCGCGTCTGCGGTTCCAGAGTGATGGGGTGCACAACCGTCCAGCTCAACTGGGCTTCGGGCCAATCCGGGATGTGATGCTCGCGCCAGAAGTCGTACGTCTCGGGCCGCTCGATCAAGTGTTCCTCGCCCGGATGATGGCTGAGCGCGAAACACCAGCTGTGCGATTGCTGGTTCAACGGATCCGCCACCGACAGCGCGTGTGGTTCACCCGTATCCGCTTGCGACTCGGCCCCCACGACGTGCTCGATACCCCCGAGTTCCAGCAGGTCACCAAGCTCCGTGGCGTCAAGGTAATAGGCGGCTTTCACCGTCGTCCGTGTTCCATCAGCCGCGCGTTCGAGCTCGACCGCCGTGATCTTGTCCGCTGCGCTCCCGACGGTCACGGGCCGAAATCCCAGGCACAGCTCGAGGCGCCCGGTTGCTCGGTATGGCGCCAGCATCTCCATGATGCAGACGACGGCCACTCGCGGCTCGGCGCACAGCTCGCTCACGAACCCCATCCCTGGATTGAAGCGCTCCTCCTGGCGGTACGGCTCGAGGAGCGGGTAGTTGCGCCTGTAGTAATCACGGATCCTGGTCCGAAGAGCCCTATACCGGCCCGTCGAACCCATCTGGTCTATCCAAGGATGCTCGTCGGGTGGCACGGCCTGCGAAGTGAGTTGCCCTCCAAGCCAAGTGCTCTCCTCGGATAACAGAACCGTCATCCCGAGGTCGAGTGCCGCGAGGGCCGCAGCAACACCACCGAGGCCGCCCCCTATGACCGCGATGTCTACTTCGAGCTCGGTGTCAGTCATGCTTCAGCTCACCGCCTATTCTCGCCGGCCCTGCCGTAGCCCCTTCTTCGAACGTGCACCGAAGCATGACCTGATCCAGGCTGGTGGCAAGATGAGGCAGCTTCGCGCTTGGCAGCATGTCTATCTGTTCGGCGTTGTCCCTCGCCAAGATGTCGAGGAGTAACCCGACCGCTTGTCTGCCTATCGCCTCGCGTGGGATACGGAACATCGTCCAAGGAACGTTGTCGTCTACATGCTCGAGGGCGTCGCCCAAAAGCACGACTGACATGTCGGTCGGCACGCCTAGGCCTTGGGCGGCGGCTACCTCCAACACGTGTCTGGCGAGGGTATCGTCCTCTATCACGAACGCGGTAGCCCCGTCCGCCAACCAAGATCGCAGCCTGGCGCCCGTGACCTCGGCCGGCTGCACCCGGCGGTCCCAGTTAGGTGCCGGCTCGAGGCCGAGGCCGCTCAGGGCTTCAAGGTATCCCTGCCGCCGGTCAAGGTTCGCCTCGTGCTCTCCGAGGGAGCCGAGGTACACGAACCGTCTGTGGCCGAGCGTTGCTAGGTGGCGCACGATCTGCGCCGTGGCGGAGACGTAGTCGGCACCAACGTAGGGGACGGCGGTGCCGTTGATCACCCGGCGACCTATGTAAACGAACGGGTACTGCAGGTCGATCAACTGACTGACCTCAGTACGGTCCTGCTCCCTGCCTAAAAGTATCGAGCCGTCAGCGAAGCCGAGGCGGTTGACGCCGCCGTGGAAGATGCGGCGTTGCCTTAGGCCATCGCCCGTACCTGCGCTGGTGAACAGTAGCAAGTCGTGGTCGCGTTCTTCGGCCTCACGTTCGATGCCTACCAGGAACTGGTGGTAGAAGTTCTGCTGCGCCATAGGGAAGATGGGCTCGAACGTGAAGACACCTAGGATCTCGTTGCGGCCGCGCGCCAAGCGTTGGGCGGCCGGGTTCGGCACGTATCCAAGTTGCTCGGCGGCGCGCTTCACCCGCTCGGACGTGTCGGCGCTGGCGCGAATGTTGCTGCGTCCGTGGCTGTTCAAGACCGTCGAAGCTATTGCCGATGACACCCCGGCCAGCTTGGCCACGTCGCTCAGGCGCGGGCGACCACGTCGCTTTTTCCTGCCGGCCATCTCAGGCGCTCGCTTCTGGCGGCACAAGCTGCACGGCTATCTCAGGCTCGAACGTTCGTGGCCACGGCAGCGTGGCGCGAAACGAGAACGCCGTGGCAACGGCAGGTTTCAACGTCTTTGCCGCTACCTCCTGCATCTTGGCACCCATCATGCGCCTGGCATCGTCGGCTTGCTCGCCCAAGTCCCACGGGTTTAGCCCACGATCTTCGAGGTGCTGGTTGAGCTCCGGCCTGACCACTGCTTCGTAAACGTAATCGTCTAATAGGCGTTCGAGGATGAGACGCACATTCTTGTCACGCGAGTCCGGTAAGTGAGATCCCACGTAGATGACGAGCTGGGCAAGAGCTGTTCCTAACGAGTTGCAGGCCGTATTCCACGCCGAGTAGGCTGCCAGGTCGTCAAGCTTCATCCGCTCACTCAACACCCTCATGAGGGCTTCGTCCGCGCAGTTGGTGGTGGCGTCTACGAGCCCCACCGGTTTCCCGGCCGCCGCAAAATCGGCTATAGCCGCAGCGAAGGCGGTGAGGTCCGGCGCTGCGCCATAAGGCATGTGAATCGCGAGGACGGCGTCTGCGCTTCCTGGGTCGCCCGTCAAGACGCAGCCCACTGCATGCACGAAGCTTTTGAGGTTCTCTCCGAAGGGGCGGTCTTCGAACGTCGGCACCTGCTGAGGTCCGTCAGCGGAGGAATACAGCGGCATGAGTTTCAACTCTGTCGCGCGGTTCCTGTTAGCAAGGTACGCGAGGAGCGTACTAGCGCCCTCGTCCGTGCCGTTTTGAATGACGATGCGGTTGCTGACACTCAGGTCTCGGCCCAAGCTCCGCAAGGCGCGTTGTTCTTCTTTGTGCACGCCGTACCGGTCTCCTCCGGGGCCAACGTCTTCCATGAGGAGGTGCAGGACGTCGATCGCGCCGGTACCAACGAGCTCCACGGCGACCTTGTTGACGGCGTGTTTGCGTTCCCTCACCTTCAAGTAGCGCTGAAGCGTGGCGGTGGGTATGGCAGCCCTAACCGTGCTGAGTTCGCTCAGAACGGCCTCGTCGGGCGCTTCCTTGGCGTGGGCTTGCAGGCTGGTCCACCTATGTAATAGCCGGTGGACCCGCCGCGATTCGGGGTCGCGCGCCGACAAGGAGGTGCGGATGATCGTGTCGAAGGCCAGGACTAGCAGTCCCGGGCGTTCTCGCCGCAACCGCGTGAGTGTCGCCAGGCGCTCGAGCGCGATGTCCGTGTCGATCTCCTCGGAACGTGAAGCCAGTAGTCCGCCGCACGTCAGCATGTCGACGGCGATGATCACGGCCTCGACGCTCTTCGGTAGGTCGAGAAGCCACTCGGCTAACGCTGTAGGCGAGCCCGCCGAGAAGAACCAACCGATCTTGTCTCTGGGCGGGACGAGGAGCTCGATGCCCGCAAGGTCGGCCAGCCCGAGCACGAACGAGAGGTTGTATGGCCGATCGTCGAGGGGTAGGAGCGCAGCTCTCATTTGGTTGCCCCGGTCGCGAGGCCCTTGATGAAGAAGCGTTGATTGAACAAGAAGACGACAACGACGGGCAGGACTACCAATACGGCGGCCGCGAAGAGCGCGCCCCACTGCGAACTGAACTGCGATTGAAACACCGACAGGCCGATTTGGGCCGTGCGCATGGAATCGGAAGTCGTGATCACGAGTGGCCAGAAGAAATCATCCCACGCCGACACGAAGGAGAAGATCGCCACTGTTGCCACTATCGGCAACGATATCGGCAGATACAGGCTGGCGAAGACCCGAATCTCGCTCGCGCCGTCTATGCGGCCCGAATCGCGGATCTCGGCGGGAATGTCCAGAAAGAACTGGCGCGCCAAGAAGATCGTGAAGGTCAGCACAAGGTGGGGGAGAGCGATCCCGAAGTAGGTGTTCAGAAGTCCGGTGCCTCCCGCCCCTAAGATGTCATTGCCACCGATCAGCGGCACGTTACGCGCCAGGATGAACAACGGGATAGTGGTTACGTTCGTCGGAATCATCATGGTGCCTAAGACGATCAGGAAGATCAAGTCGCGCTTCGGTATCGGCAGCCGCGCAAACGCGTAGCCGGCCGGCAGCGCGATGAATAGGTTAGTGACGACGACCATACTAGCGACGATGACGGAGTTCAAGAAATATCGTGGGAAGTGCGATTCTTTGATCACCTGAACGTAATTGTCCAAAGTCAGAGAGGTCGGGAAAAGCCTTGGGGGCCAGGCGAAGATGTCCGACATCGGTTTGATGGAACTCATGAGCATCCAGATGAGCGGTAAGCACGCCAGGATGGCAGCCAACAGGAGGCCTACGTTGCATGCGAGCTTCGCGCGGCTCATAGGCGAGCCTCTCGGAGGTGCACGTCTTTACTGCCGTTCCCGAGTTGGCGCCGACTTGTGAGGCGCGAAGGGCACATCAGGTCATCCCCTTGCGTGCGAGGGCGAAGCTGCCGAAGGACAAGATGAAGATGACTACGAAGAGCACGAAGCTCGTAGCGCTGGCAAGACCGAATTGGCCGTACTCGAAGGCCTGGCGGTAGATGAGGAAGCCAACCGTAGTGGTAGAGCCTAAAGGTCCACCGCTTGTCATGATGAAGATCTCGGCGAACGTTTGTAGCGTGCTTATCAAGCCGACGATGACGATGTAGGCCGTGATCGGCCGTAGCAACGGAAAGAGGATGAGCCTGAACAGTTGTAGGCCCGTAGCCCCGTCGACGGTTGCGGCCTCCAGTACCTCCCGCGGTATGCCCTGAAGAGCGGCGCGGTAGATGACGGTGTTCCAACCCGCGCCGCGCCAGACGCGCATGATGACGAGACTGGGTAGGGCCCAAGCGACCGTGTTCAGCCACCCAACGCTTGGTAATCCTATGGCATTGAGTATTTGATTGAGCAGGCCGAAGTCTCGGTCGTAAAGCAGTAACCAGACGATGCTGACTGCGGCGATGCTGGTCACCATGGGCAGGAACAAGAGTACTTGCGTCCACCGCAGCCCCCTCGAAGCGGCCTCGAGCAATAATGCCAGGCTGAGCGCGACGATCACGTTTATGACGATCACGGCGACCGCGAACTTTAACGTTACCCACAGCGCGTTGTGGAACTCGGGTGAGAACAGCATGGTCTCGTAGTTGCGGAGCCCCACCCAACGTGGGGCTCCGCGGTGAAGCGGCGAGTAGTCCGTGAATGAGACGTAAAGCGCGTAGAGCACCGGCAGCAGCTGGGTGATCGAGATGTAAGCCACTGCCGGCAAGATGAAGAGCAGGCCAGCCCGGGCCGGCGCGGACATGCGGCGCCTGGCGCGTTGGGGTCGAAGCCGGCCTGCCCCGGTGGTCACGGGTTCTTCAGCGCTGCTTCGATTTCCGCTTGGATCGCGCTTGCCGCTTGCTCCGCGGTTTCGCGTCCGTAGACTGCGGCTTCGAGGTGCTTGGCGGTTATGTCACGCGCCTGCACCCAAACGGCAACGTTGGGGTTGCCATGCGCATACTGGATGTTGTCCGAGTACGCCTTCAATACCGGGGAGCTAGCGAGGAACTCGGCGTTAGCGAGGCTGGAGCGTGGCGGCAGAGAGCCCGCGGCGCTGTTGAACGCCTCTAGCCATTCGGGGGAGAGCGCGAAGCTGATGTACTGCCACGCCTGGTCCTTCAACTTGCTGTCTTGCGAGATGAAGAAGCCGGCGAACGAGTAGAACGTCGCCTGCGCCACGTCCTTGGTGGGTGGTAACGCGTTCAGGGTGGCGAACACGTCGGGGTTCGTCGTCTTGAGCCCTGCGGCCATCTCCATCGCCCCGAACATCATGGCCGCTTGGCCCGTGACGAGGGGGTTGACGGGGCTTGCGCCGACGTTCTCGCCGAGCCGGGTGACCCCGGTCTTCGGATCGAACAGTTGTTGGAAGAACTTGATGGCCTTGACCGCGGCGGGGCTGTCGAAGGTCACCTGCTTGCCGTCCTGGCTGAACCACGACCCTCCGGCTTGCCAGAAGAACGATGAGAACGGTTGCTGGATGCTCGTGCCGCTCGATCCGATCAGGAGTCCAGCGCGCTGGATCTCTCCCTTGGCATCTCTTACCGTGAGCTTACGAGCCACGTCGAGAAGCTCGTCCCAAGTGGTCGGTGGGGTGGCTGGATCCAGGCCGGCGTCTTTCCACACGTCGGTACGGTAGACGACGAGGTTGCCTGAGCCATATACGGGTGCTAGGTAATGTTTTCCTGCGACGGAACCCTGCTCGAACGTCGGACCGAAATCGGCCGTGTCGAAGTTTGCCAGGTAAGGATCGAGCGGTGCCAAACGACCTGCTTCAACCAAGCCGGCCGTTGCTGCCTGGCCGTGCATGAAGACGTCCGGGACGCTACCCGTCGCGAACGCGGTATTCAACTTGGCCGTGAGATCGCCCCAAGGGATGAACTCGACCACGACGTCAACGTCCGGGTTCGCCTTCTCGAAGGCCGGAACCAGGCGGTTGTTCACCATATCCATTTGGTCTTGGAAGTTGCCTGCGTACCAGACGGTTATCGTATCGCGCGCGAAGGCGGTCGCTGAGGCGGCGAGCGCGAACGCCAAGGCAAATCTGATGATTAGTCTCACATGCTTCTCCTTGCGGCTTTCCGAGTCCTGCGAGGTGGAGTAGCAGCTGGCACGCGCCACCTTGGAACGTACCCGCTAGCCGTTGCCGTTATTCTTCATGGCCTCCTTTCGGTAGATAGGGAAGCAAGCTTCAGGAAGATGATAAAGCGCTTAATCAGATACTTGATTCAAGCTAAAGGTTCGCTTGAGAGTTGTCAAGAGTGGAGGCGGGCCGATTGCGCGGGGCGCCGTGGTGGTCGCTCCAGGCGGCGACAGTGCTCGCCCGCAGCGAAGTGCACCATCGTGCCCGCCAGCCTGGTAGCGCCCACCCGTGAGATGGGTTTCCTGATGGGCGCGCGCCTGCTGAGCTAGTGCCAGGCCGCAGCCGGGCGCCTGCGCGCTCGGGACTGTCGTGGTCGTGGCGCTGCTAGCCCAACCGGACACGACTCAGGAGGCGCGAGCATGCCTAAACCGACCTTCGAACAGCTCACCAGCGTGCGGCGCCTCGTTTCGCCCGCCTGGTCGCCCGACGGCGACTGGTTCGCCTACCTGGCCGACACCAGCGGCCGCCTGCAACTCTGGTTGCAACCCAAGGGCGGCGGCTTTCCCACCCAACTCACGGCCCTACGGGACCGTCGCGTGGTGGCGTTCGCTTGGTCGCGTGACGGGGGGCGCATCGCCTTCACCGCAGACCTGAAGGGGAACGAGACGCCCGAAGTCTTCGTGATGGACGTCGTGGCAGGCCGGCCAAGCTGGCCGCGCCAACTCACCGACCGGCCCGAGGTCGAGTACAACTTGAGCGGCTGGTCGGCCGACGGACGCATCGTCCTTAGCGCCAACGACCGCCTTCCCGCCGAGATGGACCCGTTGCTGCTGGACCCGGTGACAGGCGAGGTCGAGCGTCTGATGACGGGCGGCCTGTACTACGCCGGCGAGGTCTCGCCCAGCGGCCGTTGGCTGGCCGTGACCGAACTGCGCTCCAACACCGACTCGGACGCTCACTTAGTCGACCTGGAAAGCGGCGAGGCGCGGCGCCTGACCGAACACGCGGAAGAAGCCAAGGTCTTCGCGGGTCCCTGGGCGACCGACGAGAGCGGCTTCTACCTGAGCACCGACGCCGGTCGTGAGTTCAGCGGCTTGGCCTTCTGGTCGTTCGAGAAGGACGGCTGGGAGTACGTGCACCAACCCGAGCGCGACGTCGACGCCGTGAGCGTCTCGCGTGGCGGTCGTTACGTCGCTTACGTCGATAACGATGGCGGCAACAGCGTCATTAGCATCCTCGACCAGCAGGAGCAGCGCCTACTACGGCCCGAACTGCCCGTGGGAGTGGTCGTTTCCTCGGAACTCCACCCGAGCGAGCCGCGCGTGCTGCTCATGCTGGCCACGCCGCGCGAATCAGGGAACATCTTCGAGTTCGATTTCGCCACCGGCAAGCTCAGGCGGCTGGAGCAGTCGATGCTCGGCGGCGTAGCGATCGAAGA
>JACDJB010001042.1_pt1 | contig 23728 bp, 23 predicted proteins | sample 7454121 | NCBI WGS metagenome assembly JACDJB01 (sample SAMN14253290, study PRJNA609438) | sludge metagenome | isolation source: sludge after 25d culture with pyrite | collected 2018-12-20
CCTTCAACGAGCATACAACAATTTTCATTTTCTTTTTGATTTGGGGCCGGTTTATTATTTTGACACGAAAGGAAATTCCGGGTTCTTCCCGGTTATGCTGCAACTTAATTTATGATACAACTTGCTTGCTAAATTACAGTTATAAATACAGCAGTTATTATTAGCTGCTGTTTTTTCTTTTTACAGTTCTAAAATACAATTACAAAACTCCTTCAATATTCTGAATTGGGAACAGGCAACACGGATTAAGACATTATCCCCCCTTGGAATACACTCATTTTTTCTTTTGGATTCAAGTTTATTTATAACGATGCTTTCGTAAAATATCTCGAACAAATTGATTTCTTGAGGATTCGAATGTTAATTGTTCAACAATCAGGACATTAATTTTTGAATTTTGAAAATTATTTGAAATTTGGGATTTAAATCCTGTTATTTCATTTCAGGAAAGGTTATTTTTGGGCTATGTTTTTTAAAGATGTAATAGGACAGGATGATATAAAAAGGAAGCTTATCCGTTCGGTGGAGGCGGATCGGATCAGTCACGCCATAATGTTTTCGGGCAGTGAGGGGGTGGGAAAACTTGCGCTTGCCATCGCTTTTGCGCAATATATTTCATGCCATAACCCGGGGGAAGATGATTCCTGCGGCGTTTGCCCGTCATGCATCAAATATGAAAAATTGGTGCATCCCGATTTGCACTTCTCTTTTCCGGTGTTTGCCACCCCACAAAATAACAAACCTAAATCTGATGATTTTGTGTATAAATGGCGGGAAATGGTTTTGAAGTCACCCTATTTCACGCTCAGCCAGTGGCTTGTTCATATCGAAAGCGGAAATGCGCAGGGAATGATTTATGATGAAGAAAGCAAATCCATTTCACAAAAGTTTAATCTCAAGTCTTTCGAGTCCGATTATAAGATATTGATAATGTGGCTTCCTGAAAAAATGAATAAGGAATGTTCCAATAAATTGTTGAAGCTCATTGAGGAGCCGCTTGGAAAGACAGTCCTTATTCTGATTACTGAAAATGAGAATGCTGTGATTCCCACCATTCGCTCGCGCACACAACCGCTGAAAATTCCGCTCATTGACAGGGAGTCGATGCGGAAAGCCATTGAAGCAAACGGGCAGGTTCCCCGGAATCGGATTGAAAATCTGGTGCGGCTGGCTAACGGAAATTATCTTGCAGCGCTTGAATATATTGACCCCGATGAAAATGCAGCTTTTTTCTTTGATAAATTTCAGGAAATGATGCGTTTGGCTTATTCGCGAAAGATTTTTGAACTGACCCGGTGGGCAGATGAAATGGCAGGCATCGGGCGCGACAGGCAAAAGGCATTTTTCAGTTTTTCCCTGCGCATGATTCGTGAATACTTTATGATGAACATGAACCATTCGGACCTTATTTATCTCACACCTGAGGAGAAAGAATGGGGTGAAAATTTTTCGCCGTTCATCAACGAGAGAAATCTGATTCCTCTTTTTAATGAATTTGAATCGGGAATTGCGCATATTGAGAGCAACGGGAATGCGCGAATTATCTTTTTTGACACCGCTTTGCGGGTAGTGAAATTGATCAGGCGCTGAAAGAATTGAACCTTATTTCAGCATCAGTTTATTGTGAATTGCTATTTATCGCTAACTTTGGGCTCTGAATAGTGAAAGAATTAACATAATTTCAAAATGTTTGGCATCACAAAGAAATGCAGCTTATGGATAATCTTGATATAATTGAAAGGGGAGTGTGTTCCTGTGTTTCGTGCAGTTGCGAAAAGTTGCATGTTACCGACTGGATGGACGACATTTCCGGAAATGACAAGATGCTTGATGCTGTGGAAGTCCGGTTCAAAAACACCCGCAAGGATTTTTTCAGAAACGTAAATAAGCTGAAACTTCAGCCCGGCGACATTGTCGCGGTTGAGGCAGCTCCCGGTCACGACATCGGCATTGTTTCGCTCACGGGCGAGCTGGTGCGCCGGCAAATGAAAAAGCACAAGGCAACAACTATCAACGGCGATTTGCGAAAAATTTACCGCATTGCGCGCCCCATGGATATTGAAAAATGGAAAGAGGCAATATCCATGGAGTATGCAACCATGATTGAAGCCCGAAAAATTGCAGCCGATTTGAAACTTGATATGAAAATCGGTGATGTGGAGTATCAGGGCGATCGCAATAAAGCCATCTTTTACTATATCGCCGATGGGCGGGTTGATTTTCGGGAATTAATCAAAATTTTAGCTGACCGTTTTCATATACGGGTGGAGATGAAGCAGATAGGCGCCAGACAGGAAGCCGGCAGAATTGGTGGAATCGGTCCGTGCGGCAGAGAGCTTTGCTGCGCTTCCTGGTTCACAAATTTTGTGTCAGTTTCAACCAATTCCGCACGCTATCAGGATATTTCGCTCAGTCCGCAGAAACTTGCCGGACAATGCGGTAAACTCAAATGCTGCCTCAATTATGAGTTGGATGCCTATTTAGATGCACAAAAAAGTTTTCCGCCCAACAGCGTTCCGTTAGAAACCAGATTTGGTACCTATCAATTTTTGAAAGCTGATATTTTTAAGGGAATTTACTGGTATTTCAAGGTGGATGATGCTCCTTCGGCATTAGTGCCGGTTTCTGTGGATACCGTAAAAAAAATTCAGAAACTGAATCACAAAGGGCATAAGCCCGAAAAACTGACTCCCGAGGGAGGGGAAGTTTTACCGAAAAGTGAAGACACCTTTTTCTCCATGGCGGGCGAGGAAGATATCAACCGGTTCAATACGGCGCCCGCGAAGAAGCGAAAAAAGAAAAGAAGGAAGCCGGATAATGTTTCGGGGCGGAATCCGAAACAGCAACAGCCAAGAAAAAACCGGAAGCGATGAGAAGATTTATCGTTCAATCCGTACTGACGGCTGTTGTAATTTTCGGTTTTTATTTTTGTGATCCAAACCGGATTTACGACAAATATCAGGAAATCCCCAAATCCGCATGGCACAAAGATTCGCTGCTGGTTTTTCACATTTCGGCGGAAAATGTTCTTCAGGAGCACAATCTGATTATTCAGATTAGAAACGAAATCACCTATAAATACAGCAATTTGTGGCTGTTTTGCGAAATTGCCGATACTCGTGGCATCGTGAAACGCGATACTTTTGAAATTACGCTTGCCGAACCAACCGGGCGTTGGATTGGCAAAGGAATCGGCAGCATAAAATCGTTGCAGACGGTTTACAAACACAATTATCGTTTTCCCGCATCGGGAGAATACACCATTTCCATTCAGCACGGTATGCGCGATGAGCAGCTGAAAGGAATCCATGATGTGGGTTTCAGGGTAGAAAAAGTTTCTAAAAGTGGGTAAAAACAAACTGGCAAAATTTGAGGAGATGAAGGGTTTCCGCAATGTTGTTCAGGCGCCCTTCAATGTTTTGAGGAACAGTGATTTTCATCTGAAAGGAAAGTGGTCTGAATTATTTTTTAAAAACGAAAATCCGATTGTCCTGGAATTGGGTTGCGGGAAAGGAGAATATTCGGTTGAACTTGCGGAAAAAAATCCCCGGAAGAATTATTTAGGCATTGATATTAAAGGTGCACGAATCTGGAAAGGCGCAAAAACGGCGTTGGCAAAGAATCTGCAAAATGTCGGGTTTTTACGCACAAACATTGAAATTGTCAGTCAGTTTTTTGCACCGGGTGAAGTAGATGAAATCTGGCTTACTTTTCCCGATCCGCAAATGAAAAAAACGAGTAAACGGCTCACTTCCACCTTTTTCTTAAAAAGGTATAAGCAGTTTTTGAAAAAAGAGGGGATTATTCACCTAAAAACAGACAGTAATTTTCAATATTCATACACCAGCACGCTGGTTCATCTGAACAACTTTGAGATTATTGCAGAAACTGATAATCTGTACGAGTCTGCTATTTTAGATGATACCCTGCGTATTAAAACTTTTTATGAAAAGCAGTGGCTAAGTCGCGGGATAACTATTAAATACCTGGCTTTTCGCCTGAATGATGCTGACTGGCAGGAACCGGAATATGATTTTGAAAAAGACGAATACCGCAGTTTCGGGCGCAGCGCGAGAGAGTGAGAGAGTTGTATCGAAGTAGGAAGCAGACTAGCAGACTTGTTAGCGTGCGAAGCACCTGACAACGTCTGGTAAGATGACAACGTCTGGTAAGATAGAGATTAGGTTGTGATTAAGTGGAGATTTAAGGAAACAATCCCCCTTTCATTCTCTCCTGCCTGCTGACAGACAGGTGCGAGAAACAATCTTTGCGAGAAACAGTTTTATAGTTAACCCCTACGAAATTTTGATTAAAATATGGATAATTTTTTCAGTAAAGTTTATGAAGTGGTTAAACTGATTCCGCCGGGACGGGTCACTTCCTATGGCGCAATTGCCAGATATTTGGGCAGTACCGGCTCAGCCCGCATGGTGGGCTGGGCGATGAACAGTGCCGGCAGCCACTCCTCTTTTGTACCTGCTCACCGGGTGGTCAACCGCAACGGACTGCTCACCGGAAAACACCATTTCGATACCCCGGAAGCCATGAAAGAACTGCTTGAAAACGAAGGAATTGAAGTGAAAGAAGACCAGATCGTTAATTTTGAAAAGTATTTCTGGGACCCGGTGAAAGAGCTTGGTTTTGAGTAGCTCTCATCTTTTATCGTATTGTTCTTCGTAATATTTCTGATAATCGCCTGAAGTAACACTGCTCAGCCACGCTTCGTTTGCCAGATACCAGTCAATGGTTTTTTCAATGCCCTCCTCAAACTGCAACGACGGCTCCCATCCCAGTTCATTTTTCAACTTTGTGGCATCAATGGCGTAGCGCAGGTCATGCCCCGCACGGTCTTTCACAAAAGTGATCAGCTTTTCGGATTCACCTTCCGGGCGACCAAGTTTCCGGTCCATCACCCGGCAAATGACACGAATCAGATCAATGTTTTTCCATTCGTTGAAACCGCCGATATTGTATGTTTCTCCTGACTTCCCTTTATGAAAAATCAGATCAATGGCAGAAACATGGTCTTCCACCCAAAGCCAGTCGCGCACATTTTCACCTTTCCCGTAAACCGGAAGCGGCTTGTTGTTTTTTATGTTGTGAATAAACAGCGGAATCAGTTTTTCAGGGAACTGATAGGAGCCGTAATTGTTTGAACAATTGGAAATTACAACCGGAAATCCGTAGGTGTCGTGATATGCTCTGACAAAATGGTCGGAACTCGCCTTGGAAGCCGAATAGGGACTGTGCGGATCATAGGAGGTCTGCTCGGTAAACAGTCCGTCTTCGTCCAAAGAGCCATAAACTTCATCGGTGGAAATATGATAGAACCTTTTCCCTGTATAGTCATCTTTCCAGATGTGCCGTGCGGCATTGAGCAGGTTAACCGTTCCGATAACATTGGTATAGACAAATTCCATCGGATTCAGGATGGAGCGGTCAACATGCGACTCGGCAGCCAGATGAATCACTCCGTCAAAACGATATTTTTCAAAAAGTTTAATGAGGAACTCTCCGTCAACAATATCTCCCTTAACAAATCTGTAGTTTGGCTCTTTTTCAATATCTTCCAGATTGGAAAGATTTCCCGCGTAAGTCAGTTTGTCGAGATTAACGACTTCATATTCAGGATATTTGGTTACGAGCTGGCGGACTGTGTGCGAACCTATAAATCCCGCGCCGCCGGTTATTAAAATAGTTTTCATTGTATTTTGTTTTATAAATTTTTCAGGGAATAAAAATCACTGAAAGTTCACTTTATTCCGCGTAGTTTTTTTTCCCATTCCCAGGCAGATAAAAGGGTTTCCCCTAATTCCTTTTCAGTTTTCCAGCCTAACTCGCTGTTTGCAAAACTTGTATCAGCCCAAATTTTCTCAATGTCGCCTGCACGGCGACCGGTAATTTTGTAATTCAGTTTTACACCGGTAACTTCTTCAAAAGTGTTGACTAACTCCAGCACGGAGACTCCCGTTCCCGTTCCCAGATTAAAAACTTCATAATTCTCTCTGTTCTTTCCTTGCAGCAGTCGCTCAACTGCTACCACATGCGCTTTCGACAAATCAACAACGTTGATGTAGTCGCGGATTGCCGAGCCGTCAGGTGTATTGTAATCATCACCAAAAACTTTCAGTTCATCGCGGATTCCGGCGGCAGTTTGCGTAACAAACGGCACCAGATTTTGCGGAACGCCAAGCGGCAGCTCCCCGATGAGCGCCGATTTGTGGGCGCCGATGGGATTGAAATAGCGCAGTGCAATTCCCCTCAATTCCGGGTGAGCGGCAACAGTGTCCCGGAGAATATCTTCATTCACCCGCTTGGTATTTCCATAAGGCGATTCGGCATCTTTCCGGGGTGTGTCTTCGGTAACCGGCAGCTTGTCGGGCTGACCGTAAACCGTGCAGGATGAGGAAAAAACCATATTCGGAACACTATACTTAATTTGACACGCTAATAAATTTATCATCGAAACCAGATTGTTCCGATAGTAGAGCAGCGGTTTTTCCACCGATTCATTCACCGCTTTTGATGCGGCAAAATGAATAACGGCTTTAATACCCGGATTTCGCCGGAAAAAGTCATCGCACTTTTTTTCGTCTGCCAGATCAAACTTTTCAAACTCAGGTTTAATTCTTGTTATCTTTTCAATGTTGTCCAGCACTTCAATGGAGGAGTTGGAGAGATTATCCACCACAATCACTTCAAAACCTGATTCCTGAAGTTCAACAACAGTGTGTGAACCAATGTATCCCGTTCCGCCGGTTACCAATATTTTCGCTTTCATTTTTTATTATTTTCTGTAAAATTAAAAATAAAAAAGAGAGATAGCAGAACCTTTTGCGGTATCGGCTCATTTTTGATGAAACGAATGCTTTGCTTCAACAGATGTTTTGCTAATTTTACAGTTATAAAACGTCATATATGAATATCGGAAAATTCATCCGCCAGCTTTTGCCGGAAAACAAAACAGTTATTTTTCCCGGTTTAGGGGCTTTTTTTCTGAAATACACACCGGCAAAAATTGATGCGGAAGCGAAAGTAATTTTTTCACCGTCAGGGAAATTAGGGTTCAATTCAGAAATCAAAAACGATGACGGACTGCTTGCCGGGCATCTTGTCCGAACTGAAAATATTTCGATCAGGGAGGCAAATTTGAAAATCAGGGAAGCCGGAGACGAAATTCTCTATCAGCTTGACAAAGGGGGCAAAGTGGAAATTGAAAGCCTGGGTGCTCTTTTTTACGACGAAAATCGCGAAATTCAGTTTGAACCGCTTCCCGGTGAAATTCCGTTTGCGGAAACTTTCGGTCTTGAGCATATTTCAATGTTGAGCCGGACGGAGATTATCTCTCAGCTTATTGCCGGAGTTTCAGAAAGTGTTGCTCAATCTGAAGAGCCAGTAGCCGATCATGCAGAAACTGATGCGGTTGAAGGCGATACCGGAATTATGGCGGTTCCGCCAGCTCAGGAACAACCGGAGACTTCGCCCAAAAAACGGCGGGGATGGCTGTGGCTTTTACCACTTCTCTTGTTGGCTGTGGCAATACTCTTTTTTCTTCTGAGAAAAGAGAAGGAAGAAATTCAGGCGCCAAAACAGGAAGCTGCTTTTTTAGCAGAAGATGAAAAAATTCCAGCTGATGAACCTCAGGATTCGCTTGTTGCAGATTCGTTTTTTGAAGCCGATGTTTCCGTAGCGGACAGCATAACAGCCGGGGAAGTGGAAATTACCGGCTCCTTGGAATTTACAAAGCCCGACACATCAATGTATTACCTGATTGGCGGAAGTTTCAGTAAGATAGAAAATGCAGAAGAATATTTCCTGGAAATGAAAGAGAAAGGATATAATCCGCTCTATTTGGGTAAGTCAGGCAGTTTTTATCTCGTTTCTATTCAGGTTTTTGAAAACAGAGCGGAAGCTTTTCGTGAACAGTACGATTTTTTGGACAGATTGCCCGATTCGGGCGTGTGGGTTTACAAACCCGAAAAAGTTGGTGAATAAATAAATTCAAATACTATGAACTCATCCAGAAGAAAATTTATCAAAAATTCAGCTTTGGCAGCAACTGCCATTGGTGCAGGCACAGTGATACCTTCAAAAGTTTGGTCTGCCGGTTTTGCACCGTCCGACAAAATCAATGTAGCCCTTATCGGCTGCCGGAACATGGGTTTCGGAATTTTGTCCAACCATCTCAATACCGGAATGGTGAATTGCGTCGCGCTTTGCGATGTGGACAGGAATGTGCTTGAAGAGAAAGGACAAACCGTTAAAAAGAATTGGGAGCAGGAGCCTGAGTTGTATGGTGACTACCGGAAAGTGCTTGAGCGCCGGGATGTTGATGCAGTGATTATCGGAACGCCTGACCACTGGCACTGTCTGATTATGGTGGATGCGTGCAGCGCCGGGAAAGATGTTTATGTGGAAAAACCCATGGCAAATACTATTGGCGAATGCAATATCATGGTGAAGGCAGCGCGGCGGTATAACCGCATTGTTCAGGTGGGGCAGCAGCAACGAAACAACAAGGTTTTTCTGGATTCGATGGAGCTAATTAAGTCGGGGCAAATCGGCACTTTGCGAAAAGTGAACATCTGGGCAAATTTCCATTACGGAATCGGAACGGTTCCGGTTGCCGACTCACCCGTGCCGGAAGGTGTAGATTATGATTTCTGGTTAGGTCCGGCGCCCAAACGACCGTTCAACAAAGCCCGCTTTCACGGGACCTGGCGTCACTACTGGGATTATGGCGGCGGACTGATGTCCGATTGGGGCGTGCATCTTATAGATATGGGGCTTTGGGCAAAAGATTTAACTGAAGGACCAAAAAAGGTGATTACTTACGCTGCAAATTTGTCAAAACAGGCGATGGCGCGCGATTCGTTTGACACCATGAATATTATCTATCCCAAAGATGATTTTGTCATTCAGTATGATCTAACCGCCGGAATTGAGCAGGGTCCGTTTAATTCACCTTATGGAATTCAGTTCATCGGTGAAAAGGGAACTTTGGTGGCAGACCGCAATAAATATCATCTCTATCCCGAGTGGGACGGACAGAAAAATGCTCCAAAAACAGAAGAAATTCACTTTGATAAGGGGAAAGAGTCGCACCGCGAGCATGTGGACAACTTTCTGGAGTGCATTAAAACAAGGGAAACACCTGCATGTCCGCCCGAAGTTGGCAGAGCTGCGGCGCTGCATGTGCATGCCGCAAATATTGCTGCGCGGGTTGGAGAAAATGTACTTGAATGGGATGAAACTGCAAACCGGTTCACAAACAGTGAAAAGGCAAATGAGCTGATTGTGCCGGAGTACCGCAGTCCCTGGAAATTGCCTGATGTTTAAACTGTTTTGAAAACCGATATAAAAATGAATAGCAGGAGAAACTTTATAAAAACAGGCGCTGCCGCAACAGCCGGACTGATTTGCTCAGACCCTTTCGAGGCATTTGCATCTGCAAAGAGAAACAGGCTCAAAAATTTCGGATTTATTGCAGGGCTTGCCGGTGAAGCGATGAAGGCGGACTGGAAAGGAACGCTGAAAAAAGCGGTAGATTTTGGTTTTACCGAGCTGGAAGGCGGGGATAATTTTGCAGCATCAACCCGGGAATTTTTGAGTTATTGCAAATCAATCGGCATCAAACCAATCACCGGCGGAACCGGACTTGAGCCGCTGATTAAAGAACCGCAAAAGCATTTTGATCATTTCAACGAGCTGAATTACAGATATTTCGTAATATACTGGCCCTGGTTTGGGGGTGCTCCGGTAAAGTTGGAAGATTGTAAGAAATCGGCGGCAGCGCTGAATGAGTTAGGCGAAAAAGCAAAAAGAAACGACTTGACGCTTCTCTGGCATAACCACGATCTGGAATTCCATGAAATGGAAGAAGGACTTCCCTTCGATTATCTCATGGAAAACACCGACCCCAATCTGATTCAATGTGAAATGGACATTTACTGGGTGAAAAAAGGGGGTGGCGATCCGCTGGAAGTACTGAAGAAATATGCAGGTAGAATTCCTGTTCTTCATGTAAAAGATATGGCTCCCGATGGTGATTTTATCTGTCCCGGACGTGGAATTATTGATTTTGCCCCAATTTTCAGAGAAGCTCAAAAACAGGGAATTAAGCACTATTTTGTGGAGAGAGACAACGAACCCGATGGCATGGGGTGTCTGAAATCAAGTGCCGGGTTTTTGAAAAATCTGAAGTTTTAGCTTATTGGAAAATGGTTTTGGAGCGTTTGAAAAATATAATTGCCAAAGGTGAAGATTATTACACTGAGTTTAAAGGCAATATAAACAGTGACTTAAAAAAAGAACTCGTTGCTTTTGCAAATGCATCAGGTGGTAATATTTTTTTAGGTATCAATGATAACGGAACTATTTCTGGCATCCGGCATGACAATCAACTCTTTTCAAAGATTCAGGAATTTGCTAATGAATGTGATCCTCCTGTTATAATTCAAATTAAAACTTTATCCGATAATATAGTTCAGATAATTGTACCTGAAAGCAAAAATAAACCTCACAGAACAACAACCGGATTCTATTTGCGGTCTGGAGCAAATTCACAAAAGATGCGTACAGACACCATATTAGAGTTTCTTGAAAAAGAAGGCAGGGTAAGATTTGATGAGCGTGTAAGATACGATGTTGATTTTCTGAAAAATTTTTCAACAAGCCAGTGGAAACGATTTTTAAAACTATCCGGTATTTCATCGGATGTGGATAGAAATACTATTCTTCAAAGTATAGGAGCTATAGTAATTGAAGATAATCAGACTTTTTTTACAAATGCAGGGCTATTAGTTTTTACTAAAGCACCAGTTAATTTTTTACATCAGGCTTATATTTCATGTGTGGCTTTCCGTACGTCTGAGAAAGTTGACATTGTTGATCGAAAAGATTTTCAGGATGATTTTTTCACAAATATTGAAAGTGTGCTTTCATTTGTTGAACGACACATAAATGTTGCTACAATTATCGAAGATACTATTCGTGAAGATGTTTGGGAAATACCAAAAGTAGCATTACGTGAAGCCATTTTAAATGCAATTATTCATAGGGATTATCTTGAAACAGGCGCCAGGGTTATTATAGAAGTTTTCCCTGATAAGATAATAATAACTAATCCCGGTGGACTTCCGAAAGGAATGTTGGCAAAAGACTTTGGAAAATATAGTCTTGCACGGAATGCTATTCTTGCAAATATAATGCAACGTGCCGGTTTTATTGAAAAACTTGGTACCGGAATTAGTAGGATTAATTTGGAAATTGAAAGAAAAGGACTTCCGCAAGCAGTTTTTCACTATAGCTACTTTTTTGAAGTTCAATTTTTAAGAGCGGAGCAGATAGAGAAAAGTTCGGAGAAAAGTTCGGAGAAAAGTTCGGAGAAAAGTTCGGAGAAAAGTTCGGAGAAAATTTTACAAATTATTTCCGGGAATAAATTTATCTCTGCCAGAGAACTGGCAGAAGAATTAAAAATTTCACAAAGGGCAATTGAAAAGAACATGGCTAACCTTAAAAAGGAAGGCAAACTAAAGCGGGTTGGACCTGCAAAAGGCGGGTATTGGGAAATTATAAGAAATTAACTTTTAAAATGACATAATTATGTTGGATTTAGGATTTGTTAGCGCCATTCTGGCAGAAAAAAGTTTTGAAGAAGTTATGAATTTTGCTTCGCAAAATGAATTCAAATGTGTGGAGATCATGTGCTGGCCCGTGGGCAAGGCAGAACGGCGGTATGCCGGTGTAACGCATATCAATGTTGACGAAATCAGCGATGCCGATGTTGCACGGATAAAAAGAGTTCAGGATGAGAGCAAGGTCTATATTTCGGGGCTGGGATATTATCCGAATCCCCTTGACCCGGATAAAAAGCAGGCTGATTTTTTTATTGAACACATAAAAAAGGTGATTCGCACGGCGGCAAAGCTGGAGTTGGGTGTAGTGAACACTTTTATCGGCAGGGATCCTGTAAAAAGCATTGAAGATAATCTGAAAATTTTTGCCGATGTGTGGCACGGAATCATAAAAGTGGCAGAAGAGAACAACATAAAAATCGGAATTGAAAACTGCCCGATGCTCTTCACCCGTGATGAGTGGCCCGGCGGGAAAAACCTGGCAACCACACCGGCAATCTGGAAGAAAATGTTTGAGCTTATTCCAAGTCCGGCTCTTGGGCTAAACTACGACCCGTCTCATCTGGTATGGATGCAGATGGATGAGGTGAAACCCATTTACGATTTCCGTGAAAAACTTTTTCATATTCATTTGAAAGACGTGAAAATTTACCCCGAAAAGCTGAATGAAGTAGGAATCATGGCTTATCCGTTAGATTACCATTCGCCAAAAATACCCGGATTAGGCGATGTGGATTGGCGCGGGTTCTTTTCGGCGCTCACTTCCGTGAAATACCGTGGTCCGGTTTGCATCGAAGTGGAGGATAAAGCTTATGAAGATTCTCAGGAAGATATTGAAGCTGCAATCTTAACCAGCCGCAATTTTGTGAAGCAGTTTTTCGCCTGAAAACTTTCAGCCGAAAATTTTTCTGAAAACATCTTCAACTCTGGCTACCCGCTCCAGTTCAATGTCGAACTTTGACGGGTCGAAACCTTTGTTCAGCTTGGGTATGAAGATTTTATTGAATCCTAATTTTGCCGCTTCGGCAATTCGTTGTTCAATCCGGTTCACTGCCCTGATTTCGCCGGTAAGCCCCACTTCTCCGGTGAAACAGAATTTGTGGTCAATGGCGATGTCGATATTGGATGAGAGGATGGAGCAGATAACCGCCATGTCGGTAGCCGGGTCGTTGATGCGCAGTCCGCCGGCAATATTCAGGAAAACATCTTTGGCAAGCAGTTTAAATCCTGCGCGTTTTTCGAGAACCGCTAACAGCATATTCAGCCGGCGCAGGTCGAAACCGGTGGATGAGCGTTGCGGTGTGCCGTAAGCGGCTGAACTCACTAATGCCTGAATTTCAATCAGGAACGGACGAATTCCCTCAATGGTTGCCGCAACTGCTGTTCCGCTTATATCGTTGTTGGCTTTGGAGATCAGCTGCTCGGAAGGATTCAGCACTTCGCGGAGACCGTTGCCGCGCATTTCAAAAATTCCCAGTTCATTGGTTGAACCAAAGCGGTTTTTGTTGGTGCGCAAAATGCGATAGAGATAATTGGTGTCGCCCTCAAACTGAAGCACGGAGTCCACAATGTGTTCCAGAACCTTGGGTCCTGCAAGGTTGCCCTCTTTGTTGATGTGTCCGATCAGAATGACTGCTGTATGGTTTTGTTTTGCAAACTTGAGAATGGCAGAAGTGCACTCGCGCACCTGAGTTACCGATCCGGGCGAAGATTCAACTGTTTCTGTTGCAAGAGTTTGTATCGAATCTATTATCAACAGGTGAGGCTGGATTTGCGTTGTATGTGCCAATACGTTTTCTAATGAAGTTTCACTGAGAAACAGGCAGGTATCATTTTCCAGACCCAACCGCCCGGCGCGGAGCTTTATCTGCTGTAAACTCTCTTCTCCTGAAACATAAAGCACCTTTTTGGTGCGCATTCCCAATGCCATTTGCAAAACTAAGGTAGATTTACCGATTCCCGGTTCTCCGCCCAAAAGTACAATGGATCCCGGCACAATTCCGCCGCCCAGCACCCTGTCAAATTCGGCAATCCCTACGGTTATGCGTTCCATCTGCTCTGCGGCAATATCTTCAAGCGTAAGCGGTTGATTGGCTGACAGCTGTGCAGAAATTGCCGGTGAAACTCTCTTTTTTTCAACAATCTCTTCCGCAAACGTATTCCATCCGCCGCACGATGGGCATTTCCCCATCCATTTAGGCGATTCAATTCCACAGTTCTGACAGATATAAACCGATTTTTTAGACATTATTCAAGCTGTTTTATTCTTCTTATCATTTCAGAAGTTGAAATTCCCTGTATCAAATCCAGTCTTTCCACTTTTCCGCCATTTTGCAAAACGGTTTCAAAACCCACTACTTCGTGTAGTGCATACTCACTCCCTTTAACCAACACATCAGGCAAAATCTGAGCAATTAATTTTGCAGGCGTCTCCTCTTCAAAAACAATTACGGCATCTACAAAAACAAAGGAAGCCATAATCAAAGACCGGGCTTCAATATCGAATATCGGACGATCTTTCCCTTTTAATATTCGCACGGAATCATCCGAGTTGAGCCCTACAATTAGCTTTGTTCCAAAATCTGATGATTTTTGTAGCGAGTAAACATGCCCGTGATGGATGATATCAAAACAGCCGTTGGTGAAAACAATGGAGTCTCCGTTTTCTCTCCATTTTTTCAGTGTGGATTCAAAAGATTCAAAATCAGTGAAAATTTTGGAGCTGATGTCAAATTGCATACGTCATTTTTTAGTTTGCGCCAAAAGTACAAAAGTTGATTGTGATATTCCAGCCGGGAATGGAATTAATGCCTATTTTTACATTTTCAAACCATTCCAATATCGAGAAAATGAATTACTTGGATTTAGTTATCGGTCTGATTTTAATTTTTTCTGCTTTCAGAGGGCTGAGTAAAGGACTGGTTGCTGAGCTTACTAAATTGGCAGCAGTTGTTTTGGGCATCTGGGGGGCGATGAATTTTTCGCACATAGCCCGCGATTTTCTGGTGAAGAATTTTAATCCCGAATCAGGAAATCTCAGCATTATCTCTTTTTTAATCACTTTTATCGTAATTGTCATTCTCGTGCATGTTGTGGGAAGCTCTGTGGGCAAGCTTGTTCAGGCGGCAATGCTTGGCTGGTTCAACAAAATTTCCGGATTGGCCTTCGGGGTTTTACGCTCGGCGCTTGTTATCAGCGTTTTGTTGCTGATGTTTGACAAAATCGACAGAGAGGTGAACATTCTCTCACCCAAAGTTAAGGCTGAATCAAAATTGTATGAGCCTGTTAAGCAGTTTGCTCCTTCGCTTCTGCCTTTCTTTGATGACTGGGTTAAGGATTTGGGAATCAATAAAAAAGAAAACGACTTCGATGAGCAGTTTCAGGATGATTTAAAAGTGAGTTAACCGGAAATGCAATTACTGTTCAATTTACCAACAACCTGTTTTTGAGAAGCAAATCACTATTTTTCAGAAAATTTGATTGAAATATGAGACTATACGTTAATTTATTACTTCCTGTTTTACTCCTGCTTTCGGCTTGTTTGCACAGCCAGAATGAATCCGGGGCAATTTCATTGCCCGGCGACAGATTTTTTGATAACGGGCTTTCTTTGAGAGGAAATGATTCAGCAGATCCGTTTACCGGAAAAATGTTGTATCCTTTTGGTGAAAAAAACCGGGAACCCGTCTGGTTGCTGGCTGAGTGGGGGAGCAAACATCTGCTGCATCAAAGCGATTTTGCAGAAGAAAACGGAACCAAAATATTTGAAAATGAAGGAAAGCTGATCGCTTTCAAACGAACCGAAAATGATATGAACATCCGGATGGAAGTGAGGGCTTCTGCCGAATACCAGCGCCCGAGAGCATTCAATGAGTTCTGGCCCCATTTGCTCATTGAACAGGAATTCATTGAAAAACCGTTAGTTGATTCCATCGGGAAACTGTTGCTGCATTTTGAAGGAAAGTTGCTCTATTGCCAATCTTTCATGGATGATGAAACCTTTAATCCGGGTCTTCATACTGCTCAGTTCCAGCTTTTTCTGACAATTCAGGACAGAAATCCGTCATCTCCGAAATATGGGGATTACCTTTGGTTTGGCGTTCCTTTTTACGATTTCAGATACCCGAAAATTTCACGCTATGCTGCTCAGGATATTGCAAAAGATGATGCCACCGGGAAATTTATTTACATTCTCGGAACAAATGACTACACTGAAAAATCTTTTCATGGCGGAGAGTGGATTGCTGTGGAAATGGACTTGAAACCACATATTTTAGGAGCTCTGGCAACGGCAAAGGAGCGGGGTTATCTGACGGAATCCAAAGCTGAGGATTTTCGCATAACAGGAATGAATTTAGGATGGGAAGTTCCCGGAACTTTTGATGCCGCATTTGAGTTCAGAAGTTTCAATCTGAGCTGGATACCGGCAGATGGTGGGTAATTTCAGTTTGATGAAAATGCGGCTATTTTTTAAGCTTACAGCAATAGAGCGCATATTTTTTTCGATTTACTCCGGCTTTCAGTTTTTCTTTGTAATTTCATCTGAAAATAACATTTTTCGAAAAATAGTGTTGTATGTAAGGTTTTCAAAAAGTATTCAGCATATCACATAAATGTTTCATGTCAGTTGTGTTTTTTATGAATAACCGGAATCTGAAAAAAAACTCACGAAGTGTTTTATCGCTTTTTACGATAATCATCATATTGATAATCAGTTCGGCTGAGCTGAAAGCACAAAGTGATACGGTTGCCGCTTCTGTTTTGAATCAGGATAAAATGTTGCGCAAAATAAGAATCCGCGATAACGGAGGCAGCCGTTTCAACTTGTGGTACGACGATTTCTCCGGGCACTGGGCAGGTGTTGATTTCGGATTTAATCTTCTTGCAAATCCCGATTATTCAGGATATTCTTCCGAGTTTATGAAAAATGAACTGCTCAGGTCAAACCTGACAAATATCAATATTTTTCAACAGAGTATCGGGTTGCAGAAAAGCAGGAATACTATCGGATTGGTTACAGGCTTGGGGTTGCAGTTGCAAAGCTACAGGCTTGAGAAAAATACCACCATCGAACGGTTGGAAAACGGGAGAATTGACCCCAGTATTTTAACTTTTGATCAAAACCAGAAATCCAAACTTTCCGTGGTTTCACTAACGGTTCCGTTATTGGCTGAATTTCAGGTTCCTGTGAAGCATTATAAAAACAGGGCTTATGTTTCAGGAGGACTATACGGAGGGTTGCGCCTTGGCAGCCACACCAAAATAAAGTATCGTGCTGAAGGGAAAAAGGAGAAGCTGAAAACTCCCGGACACTACTCGCTGCACGATTTTAAATACGGTTTTATGCTCAGGACAGGATACCGCAGGGTGAATGTTTTTGCAACTTATGACCTGGTTCCGCTTTTCAGGGAAGAGAAAGGACCGAAACTCACGCCCGTAACTTTTGGGATAACATTAATTAGCTTATAATCAATTAAAAACACAGAGTAAAAATGAGACCTTATATTTTGAAGGAAGCCAACTGGAAACAGATTAAGAATCAGCAATATGATGTTGCGGTTTTGCCGTGGGGAGCAACGGAACCGCACAATTATCATTTGCCTTATGGAACCGATTTTCTTGAATCGGAAAGTATTACTGCCGATTCGGCAAAAATAGCGTGGGAAAAGGGAGCAAAAATAATGGTGCTTCCGGCAATTCCATTGGGTGTTCAGAACCCGGGGCAGATAGAGATGCCTTTTTGTCTTCACACCCGGCCATCCACGCAAGTTGCTATTCTTGAGGATATTACAAGAGCGCTTTATCTTCAGGGAATTCGCAAGTTAGTGATTGTAAACGGACACGGCGGCAATGATTTCAAACCGCTGATACGCGAGGTTATGCCGCAATTTCCCGGAATGTTTATCGCTCTCACTGAGTGGTTCAGGCTCTTTCCCGAAACCGATTTTTTTGAAGAGAGCGGAGACCATGCCAACGAGATGGAAACCAGCGTAATCATGCACTATTTTCCTGAATTGGTGCTTCCGCTTGATGAGGCGGGAGAGGGCAGATCAAAAAAGCCTGTTTTGAAAGGGCTGGCTGATAAAACTGCATGGACACCGCGCCGTTGGGATCAGGTTTCGGAAGATACCGGAATTGGAAATCCCAAAAAGGCAACTCCCGAAAAGGGGAAGAAATTCGTGGCAGCCGTAACCACAAAAATTGCCGATTTTTTGATTGAACTGGCACAATGCAATACCGATGAATTATATATTGAATAAGATGAAACTTTTATTGATCAGCAACTCAACAATGGCAGGGGAAGCCTATCTGGATTATCCCAAATTTGAAATTCAAAGATTTTTAGGAGAAAAACCGGTGAATGCACTTTTTATCCCTTATGCGGCAGTCACGTTTTCTTATAAGGAATATTGCCGGAAGGTGGAGGAGCGTTTTTCCGAAGTGGGGCACCACATCACTGGGATTCAGACCTTTGCCAACCCGGCAAAAGCGGTGGAAGAGGCTGAAGCAATTGTTGTTGGCGGTGGAAACACCTGGCAACTGGTGCGGATGCTTCATCAAAACGAACTGATGAAACCCATCCGAAGAAAAATTCTGGACGGAACGCCTTACATCGGATGGAGCGCCGGAGCAAATATTGCTTGTCCTACCCTGCGCACCACCAACGACATGCCCATTGTTGATCCGCTCAACTTTGATTGTCTTTCGCTTGTGCCGTTCCAGATTAATCCGCACTATCTTGATGCCAATGTGCAGGGACACGCCGGAGAAACGCGCGAACAGCGCATTGAAGAGTTTGTTGAACTGAATCCTCATACCTATGTTGCCGGATTAAGGGAGGGAAGCATTTTTAGACTTGAAAATGGCAGGCTGGAGCTGATTGGAGAACGGTCATGCCGGATTTTCAAAAAAGGAGAGACGCCTGCAGAGCTGATCAATACTGACGATTTCAGCTTTCTGCTAAAATAGCGGGTATAGGTTGAAGGGAATTAACATAAAGTTATTGATGCCGTAACGCTCACTTTAAATTTACACAAATTCTCCGGCGACTGTTGGTGTTTTGATGAAATCCGAAAGTATGCGCTACCTTTGTCTGGTTAAAACCGAAACAGGAAATGGAATTTTTATCAAATAGTTACTTCGCCCTATTTCTGATTGTAGCCATAGGATTTATCATCGGGCGAATAAAAATCTTCGGAATGTCGCTCGATGTTTCGGCAATTATTTTTGTTGCGCTGCTTTTTGGGCATTACGGGGTGATGCTGCCGGATGATTTTCAGTATTTCGGACTGGTACTGTTTATTTTTACAATCGGCATTCAGGCGGGTCCCGGCTTTTTTGAATCGTTCAAAAAAGAGGGCAGACAGCTGGCACAGTTTGCAACTTTTTTAATATTGGTTGCCGGATTGATTACCATCGCTGTGATTTACCTTTTGAAAATTGACAAAAACATAGCCATCGGGCTTCTTGCCGGCGCATTGACCAGTACGCCGGGATTGGCGGCAGCCATCGACCTTACCGGATCGCCGCTGGCATCCATCGGTTATGGAGTTGCCTATCCGTTTGGTGTGATCGGAGTTATCCTGTTCATTCGTTTTCTGCCGAAAATTATTGGTGTTTCGGTAAAAGAGTCGGAAGAGCAGCATCATGCAGGATTAAAGGAGGAATTTCCTGAAATTATCCGTCAGAATTTTGTGGTTGAAAATGAGAATGTTTTTGGAAAGTCCATTGGCGAACTGCGCATCAGATTGATGACAAAAGCTGTGGTTTCGCGGGTTGTTCACGATGGAGTTGCCATAACTCCGGTGCCGGAAACTATTCTTCATAAAGGTGATTTGATTAAAGCAGTTGGCACGGAACAATCACTCCAAAGCGTTGAATTGCTTATCGGTCCGAAAACAGACATAGAAATCCCGCTCGACCCGAATTATGATGTGCGGAGCGTTCTGGTTACAAACAAAGAGGTGGTTAACAAAACCATCGGACAGCTTAATCTGCTGCACACCTATAATGCAACGGTGACCCGCATCAGAAGGGCAGGAATAAATATCTCCCCAACGCCCAATTCTAAATTGCAATTTGGCGATAAGTTAATCATTGCCAGCAGTAAAGCCAATATGGAACTGGTGGCGCGCATGTTTGGTGATGATCAAAAGCGGCTTTCCGATACCGATATTTTACCGGTTGCGCTTGGCGTAATTTTAGGTGTTTTGGTAGGAAAAATAAGCGTGGCGTTCGGTAATTTTACTTTCAGCCTGGGACTTACCGGCGGTGTCCTGATTGTAGCGCTTATACTCAGCCGCATTGGAAAAACCGGCAACATATTATGGACCATGAGTTCATCTGCCAACCAGCTTTTGCGGCAGTTGGGATTGATTTTATTTCTTGCTGCTGTTGGAACCAGCGCCGGCGCCGAAATTGTGGAAACCTTTGAGCAGTATGGCTTCCGCCTGTTTTTGATTGGCGGGGTGATTACCCTGCTACCAATGGTTATTGCTGCATTGGTTGGAAAATGGTTTTTCAAAATGAACCTGCTGAGTATGTTAGGGGCAATAAGCGGCAGTATGACAAGCACTCCGGGACTTGCCGCCGCCGATTCAATGACCGATTCCAATGCCCATTCAATTTCTTATGCCACCGTTTATCCCGTGGCAATGGTGCTGTTGGTTGTGGTTGTGCAGCTTATTGTGCTGTTCTTATAATCCAAAAACTACCAGGCAGATTCCATTTTATAAATATCAAGGCGGTTCACAATCACTTCGCCGCCATTGGAAAACAGTATTAAATCTTCAGCTCCTTCTTCCGGGGTAAAGTTATTTGTCAGCACAACCTGACCGCCATTTGCAAAAACTTCGATGGATGCCCGGTCAATTAAAATCTCAAGGGTGACAATATTGTCAATAGCCTGCAACGGAGCTGTTGAGCCGAGCGTTGAAACTGCGCCTCTCACGGCATCATACAAAATTTCTGTACCCGCCTTTTTCTTGCTGTTTCGCACAAAAAAGCCGAAATTGTTACACGATTTCACGTTGAATTCTCCAATTATGTGCAGGCAGTCTCCTTTCACTTTTTTAACAATGTTCTGATTGATTCCCGGAATCAGCTTTTCGTTTTCCCATTTGTAGTGCTTCCCGTGGAGAGACTTAATTTCGGTAACCGGCTTTCTGACAACTTGATAGCCAAAATTAAAACGGGTCAGTTCCAGTTCTGTGGGGATGGTCATTTGCCCGTTAAAAGGCATTCCGGGAAACTCGCTGTTACGCATCCATGCAATCTGAATAACCCTTCCGTCATCTGCCGGAATATTGCTCCAGGTTTGGGTTGCATAGTAGTTTTTCCCGAAATCACTCTTCATTTTTGCTGTTTCAGGCGCAAATTCTTCACCGTTAAAACTTCCGACAAGGTAGGTTCCGTCTCCGTCAAAAAGTACCCATTTCGTCTCTTCAGGGCGATTGGTTACCTGCATCGGCACTAAGTCCGGGCATTCGTAATAGCCGTAAACATGGCTTTTGTGTTCCCAGTCAATCAGATTTTCGGAAGTGTAGAATGAAACTCCCTTTGAACGCTCTTCACCCGTGTTTTTTCTGTATATAGCCATCACATATTTTTGTGCAGGCTCAAACCAGACAACTTTCGGGTCGCGTGCATCATCGGTTTCGTCATACGGAATTATCGGATTCCCTTCAAACTTTTCCCAGGTTCGTCCGCGGTCGGTGCTGTATGCCATCCGCTGTCCGCATTTCTGGCTGGTGTAGAAAATGATTAACGTTTTTGTGTCGCCTTTCTGTTTTCCCAAAAGATTCTTTTCATCCACAATGGCAGAACCTGAAAAAGCGGTGCAAAGCTCTTTGTCCTGTGAATCGTCATCGGGATAAATAGCAACCGGCAGATGCTCCCAGTGTATCAGGTCTTCGCTCACGGCGTGTCCCCAGTGCATATATCCCCACTCATTTCCGTTGGGATTATACTGATAAAACAGATGGTATTCACCATCGTAATAGACCAGACCGTTGGGGTCATTATGCCAGTTTTTTTCTGGTGTGAAATGAAACTGGGGGCGGTATAATTCGTTGTAGTAACTTTTATCGGGCTTGGAAGCCGTTGATAAAAGAGCAAAAGCAGCTAATAATGAATAGATTAAAATATTTTTCATCATCAATTTTTTTCAAACTTCGACTCGGTTTTTTCGTGTGCAAGATAGGAATTTATAGTGAAAGAGACCGTTTGATTTTTGTTTCAAATATATTCAATATGTTGGAGAGTTTTGAATATGGTGAAAGTGTATTAAGGCGCTAAAAGAACATTCAAATCCTGTTATTTCCAACAATCCGCTTCAATTGAGCGCCAAACCCTCATTTCAGGTTCTAAAAATATTTCTCTCTGACGTAGCTTCTGCCGAAAAAATCCATATCAAAACCTAATGTAACTTCATAGGTTCCATACTGATAGGGGAATATTTCGTTGTAGGTGATATCCATGGCAAACCCGATGCGCAGGTTGTTATCCATAATCCACTGGCTGACAAAACTCAACGCATTTATAGTGCGTGCCATCACTCCGAGCCACAATTTTTCACGAATCATCAGATTGATTCCCAGATCGTAGTTGATGGGAAGCCCGTGGTTATAGGTAACCATCAGGGTGGGCTTCAGTGCCAGATGATGATACCGGATAAACCGGAAAACATAACCACCCATGAGATAAGCAGTTTGTACCTGAGCTTCAAGATCAAAATTGTTGATATTGGCAGTATAGCTGTTTTTCATCAATTTGGGAATGGAAAATCCCATATAAAAATTTTCACCATAAAGGAAACCACCGATACCGAAATTGGGCATAAATTTCAGGTCGATATCTCCCATAAAAGCCTGATCATATTCGTCATCATAAAGCTGCACCTGAGTGAGTGGATTTTTGAAATTTGTGGCTCCAAATTTCAATCCCATGCGCAATCTGGTTTGCGGAGTAAAAGCAACTTCATAGGCGTAATCGCCAAAAATGCTCAGCTTATTTTCATAGCCGAACCGGTCACTGGTAACATTCAGCCCCAATCCGACATTTTCATTTTTGGTTGGCGTGTGAAACGAGATAACCTGTGTGAGAGGTGAGCGGTCGAAACCCGCCCACTGCTTGCGTACCAAAGTGTTAAAGCCAATTTTTTCCCACATGCCTGCATAAGCCGGATTAACATATTGCATATTAAACATATACTGGGTGAGTATGGGCTCCGTTTGTCCATAGCTTTTTGCAAGAGGAAAAAAGATAAGGAGGAACAGCATTGCAAAGATATGTATCCGCATTAACATATAGCCGTATTAAATTTCAACGGAAAATTAGTAATTAAATATGAATAAGGCAACAGAACAAAAATAACAATTGTAAATAAGCAAAGTTGTGAAGGCACAATTGGCACGAATATTTTTGATTTTTCATCCCGAATAGCAAACTGGAAGATTTGTGAATTCGAAAACAAAAGATTTGCCTCAGAGTAAAAAATGACCATGAAATCCATCCATATCATACAAAACGACGTCATTCCGCACGATGTGTGGAATCTGTTTCTTTTCTTCAAAACCCGTAAGCATCGCCAGACCAGCCTGCCCCGATTAACTCGGAATTGTATTAAAAAATAGAAGCCTCTCTAACACTCCTAAAATATAAAAATAAGGTAAAACATTTCTAAAAAACTCAGTTAATTTTTGAGCACCAATCCCCACTTAATCTCCATCTAATCACCACCTAATCTCTATCTTACCCGACGTTGTCATCTTACCCGACGTTGTCATCTTACCCGACGTTGTCAGGTGCTTCGCACGCTAACAAGTCTGCTAGTCTGCTTCCTACTTCGATACAACTCTCTCACTCTCTCACTACTCTCTATTTTCAATCTCCACTTAATCTCTACTTAATCTCTACTTAATCTCCACTTAATCCCCACCTAATATCCACCTAATCCCTCAATCCCCACGCCCAATCAAAGCCAACAGCCACTTTTTTATTGAGACGGAATATTTTTTTAAAAAAGTTTACAAAATCTGTCCATGTTTTGGATGTTAAGTTCCTTTTGGTACAGAACGAAGTAATTTAAAAGG
>JACDJB010001051.1_pt1 | contig 23500 bp, 21 predicted proteins | sample 7454121 | NCBI WGS metagenome assembly JACDJB01 (sample SAMN14253290, study PRJNA609438) | sludge metagenome | isolation source: sludge after 25d culture with pyrite | collected 2018-12-20
CGCCGGGTCAGTTTGCCGGCGAAACTGTTCTGCTCCGAAGCCGAATTGTCCCGGTAACCGTCCGTGGAGCGATTGACGGCGTCCAGGACGATCCCGGTACGATCCGTACCGTAGTTGAGCCCCACGGCCGTCTTGAAGGTGTCGAGGTTGCCCCCGCCGGCTTCAAGGCGAAATTTGAGTCCCTTTTCGGGATCGCGGGTGATGATGTTGATCACGCCGCCCATGGCCTGATCGCCGTAGAGCACCGAACCACCCCCGTCCAACACCTCGATGCGCTCCACGTTGGCCAGGTCGATGGCGGCCCAGGGCGGCCCGGACATATCGATGGGGTTGATCCGGCGTCCATCGATGGTCACCGCCACGTGGCGGTTGGCCGTCTCGCCGAAACCGCCCATGTCCACGGCTTGGTTCTGCCCGTTGCCGTTGAGGTCACTCACGAAGACCCCGGCCAGATTGCGCAACACTTCGGGCACGTTTCGGGCACCGCTGGCCTCGATCTGCTCCCGACGAATCACCGTCACCCGGGCGGGAATCTTTTCCGTCTCCCGGGCCGTGCGGGTGGCGGTGACCACCATCTCCTCCAGTTGAATCGCCGTTTGCGCCGCCACCGGTCCTGGCAACAAGAGACCCAAGGCCAATGCCAGCGTCCCCCCGAAAAAAATTCCCAAACCGCGCCATCGTCCCATCTCTTCCTCCTTGATCTGAACATGAGGGTGGCGGGCCGGGCTTTCCTCCCGGCACCGCGACACCGGTCGCGATCCGGGATGTCCCTGTTTCATCCTCGAATCAAAAAACGGCGCACCCCTGCCGCGGCGGTGCGCAACTTTGGCGTTCGGGCAGGTTTTCTGACTCTCGGATCCTCCTACCGGCCGCCCCTTCCCGCACCGATGCATCCTGATGCAGTGGCTTTCTGCGGCTTTCGTCCCCGATCACAGCGGCGGGCCCGCCCCCGATTTCCACGGGGTTCCCTTTGCGCTCGCAAGCGAGCACCCAAACGCCGACAAATGGCAATGATGCCGAAGAACAAAAAAATCCCCGGACCGAAAATGACTTCGACCCGGGGATTCCCTGATTTATCCTCAAGATCCTGGCCAACGGGCGCTCCACGCACCGCTGACACGTCTGCCCGGGCAGGTCTTCTGGCTCTCGGATCCTCCTACCGGCCGCGCCTTCCCGCACCGATAAACCGGTGCAGTGACTTTGTGCGGCGTTCGTCCCCGATCACAGCGGCGGGCCCGCCCCCGATTTCCACGGGGTTCCCTATTGAGCGCAAGATGCGCACCCGGACATCTGCTCAACCGAGCAGTCGTTGCCGTCGTATCCCATGGAAGGCGATCTTGTCAAGCGGGGAGCCGGACCCCGGAACGCTCCACGATGGCGGCCACCTCATCGAGGGTGTCGATGTGATAGCGGGCCGGCAGTTCCCGATTCTGATAAGCGACAAACGGGACGCCCGCCGCCACCGAGGCTTCGGCGTCGAGCGTCGAATCGCCGATGAAAATCATTTCCTCGGCCAAAACGTCGAAATGGTTCAAAATTTTAATCAGGCCGTCCGGATGGGGTTTGGGGCGGGGCACGTCCAGGGCCCCCACCACCAGATCGAAATCCTCGGTGAGGTCATGGTCTTCCAGCACCCGGTGCATCGTATCGGTACGGTTGGTGGCCACGGCCGTCCTGCACACCGGTCTCAGGCGGCGCAGCAAGGGCCTGAGGTGCGGCTCCATTCGCATGTAGGGGACAAACGGCAGGTAGGTGAGGGTGCGGCGAAAGGCCTGGGCCGCCCGGTATTCCTCTTCGTCGGGGAACAGAAAGCGCAACGATTCATCCACGGTATTCATGTGGGTGAAGGCCGACTGGGCCCCGGTGAGCGGCGGGCGTGAAAATTGGGCCAATACCCGGTTGTAGTAGGCCGCGTTGGCGTCCCGGGAATCGAACATCACCCCGTCGCAGTCAAAGGCCACCACCTGAATCATCGTCATCATCGAACCGCCTCGGGCGAATCGCTCCATTATTGCCCCGAGGCCTTGGCCGGCCGGGGGGGCAGAATATTGCCGTGCACGTGGATGAACAGCTTGGGCCGGATCGGGCTGTCGGTGTGCAAGGTGATGGTTTCGGCGTAACGGCCCGGCTCCGTTCGCCGGTTTTTCACCGTCAGCCGATAGGCCGGCTCACCGTTGTGCCGCATTTCTTCCAACCGGTGCTCGATGAACCGATTGCCGGCGTTGGTGTCCACCTTGAGCACCTTGAAGACAAAACGGGACTCGGGCACGATGGTCACCACCTGCTGCATCGGCTGTCCGCTCTCGCCCTGGAACACGAGACGCCCGGGCCGGATGGTGACAAAGCGCAACACTTCCCCGCCGATGGCCAGCTCCGCGGTGGGACGGTTCGAGTCGTTGGATTCCACCCGTGCGCCCTTGCGCATGGTTTCGCCACCGTAGCCCGAGGTACTCAGCTTCAGTGTGATCTTTCCCTCGCCGCCGGGAGGGAGCCGCTTCGGAAAGGAAACGGCCGTGCACCCTCAGCCGGTGCGGACCTTGTAGATCTCCAAGTCGGCGGTGCCGGTGTTGCGGACCACGAAGTCGTGCACCACCGTTTCGCCTTCGGCCACCGGGTCGAAGGAATGCGTCTGTGATGAAATCTCTATGCGTGGCCCCTCTGGCTGATCCATAGCGCCGACCGTGGCCACCCACACCATGCATATCAGTCCAACCGCTGCTCCGATCTTGAATTTCATTGCCTCTCCTCGTCTTTCGGCGCCCCGAAGCGCATCAACCCAATCTCAATCTGGAGGCCTCATTCATAATGAATCGCCCGATTTTTGGCAAGACGGCCCAAGTTTTTCGCCACGCTGAGCCCCTTATGCCTTCAACACATTTAATTTACAGGAAAAGATCGATCCCCTGAAAAATTTTTCGAAACGTGACCAAAAAAAATTCAAATACACTTTACATCCTTGTCAAGATTCACTATCAGCGCCCCCTATGGTATCGACGATAGGATCATTTCTGGCCTTGTACACGGCCGTTTTCAGTCTTCTCATGGGCATGGGGCTCCTGGGGACCCTGCTGAGCCTGCGCATGACCATGGCGGGGTTTTCCTCCCTGGCCACCGGCCTGGTGCAGTCGGCCTACTATCTGGGGCTGGTGCTCGGGTCCATGGTCTGCCAGCGCCTGGTGCAACGGGTAGGTCATATCCGCACCTTCGCCGCCCTGGCAGCCATTACCACCGCCACCGTCATGCTCCACGGGCTCTATTTTTCGGCTCCCTTCTGGGCGTTGTTGCGCCTGGTCACCGGCATGGCCAATATCGGGCTCTATATGGTGATCGAAAGCTGGCTCAACGAATGCACCATGCCCTCGGCCCGGGGCCGGGTCTTTTCGATCTACATGGTGCTCACCTATCTGGGCATCGGCATCGGCCAACTGATGCTCAATCTAAGCGGGGCCGCCGGCGACGCACCGTTTTTCACCGCCGGCATCCTGCTGGCCCTGTGCTTGGTGCCGGTGTCGCTGACCACGGCCATTTCACCGGCCATGCCCCAGACATCCCGACTGAGCCTCTGGACCTTGCTGCGCAAGACCCCTCTGGGAATCCTCGGCTGCTTTTCGGCCGGCATGATCAGCAGCGGCTTCTACGCCATGGGGCCGGTCTTCGGGCATACCATCGGCCTGACCGTGCCGCAGCTCTCGCTGTTCATGAGTGCCGCGGTCTTCGGCGGGCTCGCCCTGCAGTGGACCGTCGGCAGCATCTCAGACCGTTTTGACCGGACCCTGGTCCTGCCGGCGGTGGCCGTGCTCATCGCATTGATGAGCCTGCTGGTCATGGGCACGGCCCGGGGGTCGTTTCCCATCCTGCTGGTGGCCATGATGCTCTTCGGCGGTGTCGGATTCACCCTTTACCCGGTGGCTGTGGCCCGGGGCCATGACCTCTTCGAACCGGATCAGGTCGTGGCGGTGAGCTCGGGACTGTTGCTCAGCTACGGCCTCGGGGCCAGCATCGGGCCGGTACTGGCGGCGGCCATGATCCGTTTCGTCGGCACCCCCTACGGCCTGTTCGCCTTTACCGCCGGTGTCGCCGGCATCTACGCCGCCCTGACCGCTTGGTTGAGAACCCTGGAATCGGTGGCCATCGTAGCGGTGGAAGATCAGGGCACCTTCATGCCGATGAAACGCACCTCGTCGGTGGCCATGGTCATCGACCCCCGGGCCGAGCCGGAAGCCGAAACGGAAGAGGTCCCGGAGTCCGGGCTGTAATCACGGTACCCGGGTTGCCATTATCGCCATTCTGTGGCAGATTTTTAAGAGTATCGATAAAAATTTTATTTTGACTTTAAAATCTTACCAAAGCCCCTCTCAAGGAGACCGCCATGGCCTACGAATGCATCATCTTCGAAAAACGCGACGCCATCGCCATCATCAAACTGAACCGGCCCAAAGTGCTCAACGCCATGAACAAGCAACTGTGGCTTGACATGCAGGCGGCCATGGACGATGTCCGCACCGACCCGGCCATCCGGGTGTTGATCATCACCGGTGAAGGCCGGGCCTTTTCCACCGGCGCGGATCTGAAAGAATCCAAGACCCGCAGCATCGAGGCTTACCGCGACTACCTGGTGGAACTGCAGGAAGCCTCCCGGCGCCTGATCCGTTTCGAAAAACCCACCATCGCCGCCATCAACGGCTACGCCCTGGGCTCCGGTTACGAGCTGGGCCTGGCCTGCGACATCCGCATCGCCGCCGACGAGGCCCAGATCGGCTCGCCGGAAGCCAAGGTGACCTCGTCGGTCACCGGCGGGGCCATGCGCCTGGTGCAGGATCTGATCGGGCCGGCCAAGGCCCGGGAACTGCTGTTTACCGGAGAGTACATCTCCGGCAAGGAGGCCGAGCGCATCGGCCTGGTCAACCGCAGCGTTCCCTTGGCCTCACTGATGGACGAATGCATGCAGATGGCCGCCAAGATCGCCGCCAACTCGGCTTTTTCCATCGCCATGATCAAGAAGGGCCTGCTGATGGCCCGGGGCGAGGTAAGCATGGAAGCTTTGATGGACTACGAGGTGGAAGCCTGCCTGGCCTGCGTATCCACCAAGGAACGCCAAACCTCACTGACCGAATTCGAGGACCGCAAGAAGAAGGATCAGTAGGCGTAAACCGTTAAACCACACCTGGGGAGACAGTCATCATGACACTGGACCGCGTGCTCAAGGCCGAATCGGTGGCCATCGTGGGCGCATCCCGCGCCGTAACCAAGCGGGGCTACCAAGCCATCCGCATCCTGCTGGAAGAAAAATACGGCGGGCGGATCTATCCGGTCAATCCCAAGGAGGACAGCATCCTGGGACTGCGCTGCTACAAAAGCATCTCGGACATCGAGGAACCGGTGGACCTGGCCTTGATCACCACCCCGGCCAAAACCATCCCCAAGCTCCTGGAGGAGTGTGGGCGCAAGGGGGTTCAGGGCGCCGTAATCATCGCCGGTGGGTTCGGTGAAACCGGGGCCGAGGGGCGCAAACTGGAAGACCTGATGGTGAAAGCGGCCCAAGCCAACAACATCCGGCTCATCGGCCCCAACACCTCGGGCATGATGAACTTGACTCGGCGCCTGAACCTGGTGGGCCTGCGCGATGCCCCGGAGGGCAACATCGCCCTGCTCTCCCAGAGCGGCAACATGGCCCTAACCCTCATCACCGAAGCCAAACTCAAGAGCCGCAAAGGCTTTTCCTACTACGTGGGGGTGGGCAACGAGGCGGATATCAAGTTTCACGAATACCTGGAATTTTTTCGCCAAGACGAGAATACCCGGGCCATCCTGATGTACGTGGAGGGAATGCGCCAGGGACGCGAATTCTTGCAACAGGCCTACAAGACGACTCTGGAAAAACCGGTGGTACTGCTCAAGAGTGGTCGTTCGGCCACCGGCAAGCGCTCGGCGGGTTCCCACACCGGGGCACTGGCCGGCATGAGTGAAGTGGCCCGATCGGCCTTCCAGCGCGCCGGCATCATCTGGATCGAAAAGTCCGACCAGCTCTTTCCTGTGGCCGAGACCCTGTCGAGCCTGCCGCCCATCAAGAGCAACCAGGTGGCCATCCTGGCCGACGGCGGCGGGCATGCCACCATCGCCGCCGACCTGCTCACCGATCTGGGGGTGGAAATTCCCCGGCTCACGGAGAGAACGCAGAAAAAACTCCGCGCCATCCTACCGTCGGCCGCTTCGGTGCCCAACCCGGTGGACGTGGCCGGCGGGACCGACGCCGACCCGTCGCTGTTTGCCGACTGCGCCCGCATCATCCTCCAGGACCCCAATGTCGGTGGCCTGCTGCTCGTGGGTCTCTTCGGCGGTTACGGGATCCGCTTCGCCGAATCCCTGGCATTGAAGGAAGAAGACGCCGCCCATCAGATGGGCAAGATGGTGCGCAAGTACAACAAGCCCATCGTGGTCCACAGTCTTTTTGCATCGGAAAAGCCCCATGCCCTGGACCTGCTGCGTTACTACGACATCTCGGTCTACGATTCGTTGGACGTGGCCTGCAAGTGTATCGGGTCGCTGGCCGAATACGGCCGCTACCTGAAAGCCTACCACACTAAGATGAGCTTCGATCTCAATCCCGCGCAGAAGGCGCGTCCCGAGGGACGGGCCCTGATCGAGGCGGTGCGCCGGGACGGCCGCCGGGCCCTGCTGGAACCGGAAGCCAAGCGTTTGCTGGAAATCCACGGGGCCACGGCGAGCCGGGACCGCATCGCCACCACGGCGGAGGAAGCGGTGCGCCTGAGCCGGGACCTCGGCGATCGGGTGGTGCTCAAAATCGTCTCCCCGGACATCCTGCACAAGAGCGATGCCGGCGGTGTCCTGGTGGGACTCAAGACCGAAAAACAGGTGCGTCAGGGCTTCTCCACCATCGTCAAGAACGCCCAGCGCTACAATCCCAAGGCCGATATCCGGGGGGTACTGGTGGCGCCCATGGCGCCGTCCGGGGTGGAGGTGATCATCGGCACCCAGATCGACGACCAGTTCGGCCCCACCATCATGTACGGGCTGGGCGGCATCATGGTGGAAGTGCTCAAGGACGTGGTCTTTCGCGTCCTTCCCATCAGCCGCAGTGGCGCCAAACGCATGATCGAGGAAACCCAGTCGTCCAAGATCCTCGACGGCCTGCGCGGCAATCCACCCTGCGACAAGAAGGCCCTGGTCAATCTCCTGCTCCTGTGCTCCGACCTGGTGGAAGCCTACCCGGAAATCGAGGAGATGGATCTGAATCCGGTCATCGTCCATGAACAGGGCCTGAGCGTGGTCGATGCCCGCATCATTCTCAAAGAGACTGCGTTACCGGCGACGGACAAGAAATAAACTGGTATTTTGACGGAGAGGCCTCGCCATGCCAGCCTCCTCCCGTTGTCCTTCCGAGGGTCAGCGAGGAATCCGCGGTTGGAAATCCAGCGGGAGGTGACGGCAGATTCGCAAAGATCCCTTGTCGCCTTCGCTCCTCGGGATGACAACGGATGGCTTATCGATCATCAGGATGCCCGAACCCTGACCGGAAAGGAGGCGTGGCCCTATTTCAGTGGGCCCCCGGGGTGGTTGTTGCGTTCCGATTCAAGATTTGTTATTAACTAAAAGAATTGAATTCACGTTTTAGAGTGCGTTAACGACCAGCCCCCCTCAGTCGTGTTCGGTGCGTGCCGGAGCAAAACGGCGTGCGTCGACGGATGATTGATCATTGCTCGAAAAACCGTTTGACGAACCCCACACAACCGTAAAAGGAGGTCCACATGAAAAAAGGATTGGTAGTTACCACCGCCCTGGCGTTTGCCCTGGTACTGTTCTGGGGCGCCGCCCCGGCACCGGTGAAAGCGGAGCAGAAATTCGTCACCATCGGCACCGGCGGCGTTACCGGCGTTTACTATCCCACCGGCGGTGCCATCTGCCGGCTGGTCAACAAGGGCCGCAAGGACCACGGCATCCGCTGCTCGGTGGAAAGCACCGGCGGCTCGGTGTACAACCTCAACGCCATCCGGACCGGCGAGCTCGACATGGGCGTCGTCCAGTCCGACTGGCAGTATCATTCCTACAACGGCACTTCGACTTTTAAAGATCAGGGACCAGACAAGGATCTGAGGGCCCTGTTCTCGGTGCATCCGGAACCTTTCACCGTCGTGGCGCGCAAGGATGCCGGCGTCAAGACCTTCACCGACCTCAAGGGCAAGCGCGTCAATATCGGCAATCCGGGTTCCGGCCAGCGCGGCACCATGGAGGAGTTGATGAATGCCTTGGGCTGGACCAAGGACGATTTCAAACTGGCCTCCGAGCTCAAGCCCGATGAACACTCCAAGGCCCTGTGCGACAACAAGATCGACGCCTTCGTGTACACCGTGGGCCATCCCACCGGCAACATCCAGGAAGCAGCCGCTTCCTGTGACGTGGTGCTGGTGGACGTCTCCGGTCCCGAAGTCGACAAGCTAGTCAAGGAAAACCCCTACTACCGCTATGCCACCATTCCGGCCGGCATGTACATGGGCACGGACACGGACACCAAGACCTTCGGTGTGGGGGCCACCTTCGTCTCCTCGGCCAAGGTGCCCGAGGACATCATCTACAACGTGGTGAAGGCGATCTTCGAGAACTTCGACGAATTCAAGAAGCTGCATCCCGCCTTTGGTATTCTGAAAAAAGAAGAGATGGTCAAGGACGGTCTGTCCGCCCCGCTGCATGACGGCGCTTTGAAGTACTACAAGGAAGCCGGCTTGCTGTAATCAAATGGTATCCGGTGGCGGGCCGCCCGGCGGCCCGCCGCTTTCCGGTCGGGTGTTCCTGCACTGGCTGCAAGCGCGCGTTCGTTTTTCCAAAAACCACCAAGGGGCGACGCCGCCTTCTTTCCGGGCCCTCCCCTGGCGGTGACTTCGCCTTCCCCTGACATAAGGATCATTGCCATGACGAAAGCGACCGACAACGCGCCGTCACTGGAGACGGCCCGGGAAATTGTCGCCCAAACCGAAACCGGCGCCCGCAATCCCACCGGAAAAATTCCCAAACAGATTTTGTTTTTCGTCCCTCTGGCCTGGACCTTGTTCCAGCTCTGGTACGCCTCTCCTTTGCCCTTCATCATCAACTTCGGGATCTTCAACTCCACCGAGGCCCGAGCCATCCACCTGGCTTTTGCCATCTTTCTGGCCTACACAGCCTACCCCACCTTCAAGAAGAGATCTCCCCGGGACTACATCCCGATCCAGGACTGGGTGGCGGGTTTGGTGGCAGCCTTTTGCGCCGCCTACCTGTTCCTTTTCTACGAAGGACTGTCGGCTCGCCCTGGTAATCCCACCCAGTTGGACCTGGTAGTGGGTGTCATCGGCCTGATCCTGCTGCTGGAAGCCACCCGTCGCGCCCTGGGGCCACCGCTGATGATCGTGGCCGCCGTATTCATGATCTACACCTTTTTCGGCTCCTACATGCCGGATGTCGTTGCCCACAAGGGGGCCAGCCTCTCCAAGGGAATGAGCCATTACTGGCTGTCCACCGAGGGGGTTTTTGGGGTCGCGGTGGGGGTCTCCACCGAGATGGTCTTCATGTTCGTGCTCTTCGGCGCCCTGTTGGAACAGGCCGGGGCGGGCAACTACTTCATCCGGGCGGCCTTCGCCGGACTGGGGCACATGCGCGGCGGGCCGGCCAAGGCCGCGGTGGTGGCCTCAGGGCTCACCGGCATCGTTTCCGGCTCGTCCATCGCCAACGTGGTGACCACCGGCACCTTCACCATCCCGCTGATGAAGAAGGTGGGCTTCCCGCCGGAAAAGGCCGGCGCGGTGGAGGTGGCCTGCTCCACCAACGGCCAGCTCATGCCGCCGGTGATGGGGGCGGCGGCCTTCCTGATGGTGGAGTACGTGGGCATCTCTTACCTTCAGGTGATCAAGCACGCCTTCCTGCCGGCCATCATCTCCTACTTGGCCCTGTTTTACATCGTACACCTGGAGGCCTGCAAGATGGGGCTCAAGGGCCTGAAGCGGCGGCGCACCGGGACCCTGGCCCAGAAAATGTTGACCTTCGTGGCCGGCTTCCTGATGATGATCGTCCTCACCGCCGCCGTCTATTTCGGCATCGGGTGGATCAAGGTCATCGCCCCTGATGCGGCTATTTACATCGTGGGCGTGCTCTTGATGATCGCCTACCTGGTGTTGCTGCGCCTGGCCTGCACGGTGCCGGAGCTGGAAACCACCCTCGAGATCGAGCGCCTGCCGCTGCTGCTGCCCACCCTGAAAACCGGCTACTACTTCCTGCTGCCTTTGGTGGTATTGATCTGGTGTTTGGTGGTGGAACGCCTCTCGCCGTCCCTGTCCGCCTACTGGGCCACGATGCTGCTGATCTTCATCGTGGTCACCCAGCGGCCCCTCAAGGGATACTTCCGCAAGGCCAAGGGAACAGAATTCACCGCCCGGCAGGGGTTTGCCGACCTGGTCGTGGCCATGGTGGGCGGTGCCCGCAACATGATCGGAATCGGTGTGGCGACGGCCGCCGCCGGCGTGGTGGTGGGCACGGTGACCTTGACCGGCATCGGCCTGGTGATGACCGAGTTCGTCGAGTTCATCTCAGGCGGCAACCTGGTACTAATCCTTCTGTTTACCGCCGTCATCAGCCTGCTGCTGGGCATGGGACTGCCCACCACGGCCAACTACATCGTGGTCTCGACCTTGATGGCGCCGGTGATCGTCGACCTGGGGTCCAAGAGCGGCTTGCTGGTACCGCTGGTGGCGGCGCACCTGTTCGTCTTTTTCTTCGGCATCCTGGCCGACGACACCCCACCGGTGGGCCTGGCGGCCTTCGCCGCGGCCGGCATCTCCGGCGGCGATCCCATCCGCACCGGGATCCAGGGCTTCGGCTACGACATCCGCACCGCCGTGCTGCCGTTCATCTTCATCTTCAATAACGAGCTGCTGATGATCGGCATCGGCTCCTGGTATCATTTCATCATCGTGGTGGGGGGCGCCGTGGTGGGGATGCTGGTCTTCGCCGCCGCCACCCAGCGATACTTTCTCACCAAGAACCGGCTCTGGGAAACCGCCGCCCTGTTGTTGGTGACCTTCACCCTGCTGCGCCCCGGGTTCTGGTGGGACAAGATCTACCCGCCGCTGGAGGAGGTGAAGGCCACCCGTCTGGAGCAGGTCATCGAGCAGACAAAACCGGATACCCATCTGCGCATCGAGGTGGCCGGCGAGGATTTCCGTGGCAACCCCTTCACCAAGAGCCTGATGCTGCGGGTAGGGGACCAACCCACGCCGAGAGAGCGGATGCTGGCCGTGGGCATCGAGACCCGAGTGGAGGAAGGCCGGGTCTTCGTGGACAACATCATCTTCGGCAGCCCGGCGGAACAGGTCGGCATGGATTTCGACCAGGAGGTTCTCCACGTCTACGTGCCGGCGGACATTCCGCCCAAGCACCTAATGTTCATTCCGGCGTTCCTGCTGTTGGCTGCCGTCTGGTTCCTGCAGCGAAAGCGGAGTCGGCAACTGACCGAAGCCGAGGCTGCGGCTTGATTTCTCTGCAATACGGGCAATGATGGGCGAGACAGTGGGCAGGCTCGGAAAGATTACTCGACGCTTGGCGTCTCGGAAGGACACGGAAACACGCTTAGGGCCTCGGAACGACAACCGACTGAAACACCAGCGCAGCTTTTATCTCAGGTGACCGCCATGACAACCGTCCTCCCCAGCCAGGAACGGGTCGCCGTGGTGGATCCCTCCAACCGCTTTGCCTGCGCCGCCCCGCGCTGGCGCATGCGGCGGGACAATCTGATCCACCGCGCCTGCTACATTCTGGTGTTCAATTCCCGCGGCGAACTCTTCGTCCACCAGCGCACCGATACCAAGGACGTGTATCCGGGCTTCTTCGATCTGGCCGCCGGCGGGGTGGTTCTGGCCGGTGAGTCCTACGATGCGGCGGCGCAACGGGAGCTGGCCGAGGAGCTCGGCATCGCGGACCAGCCGTTGACGGCGCTTTTCGACTTCTTCTGGGAAGACGCCCACTGCCGGGTCTGGGGAAGGGTGTACCGCTGTGTTCACGACGGTCCCATGAGGCTGCAGCCCGAGGAAATCGTCTCGGGCCGCTTCATGCCGCCGGAAGTCGTGGAACACGATTTGCCGGCGGACCGGATCACGCCCGACAGCCTGGAGGCGTTGCGGCGCTACCTGGAGGGCGAAAAAGAATCGGCCCCGGATGGATCCTTGCGGCGCACGTAGAGCGTCTTTTTCACCCGCGCCACCACTTCCTCATCAGCATTTCGAATCTCCACCACAAATTCAGGCAGGTACTTTCCGCCGTTGGCGGTCTTAGTGTGGATCGCCGCCAGATCGGCGTCGGTGAGGGTGAAATCGGCGTGAAGGGTGCCGCGGCCGGGCTTGAGGAAGGCGATCTGCGCCGACTGGTCCCAGACGATGTAATCAGGGCCCAGCACCTGCATGAGCATCAGCATGTAGAACGGGTCGACCATGCTGTAGAGGCTGCCGCCGAAATGGGTTCCCACGTAGTTGCGGTTGTACCAGCGCAGTGCCATCTCGACCCTGATGTGGCGGAAATCCGGCGACACCGAACGCACCCGCACTCCGGCGCCGAGAAATGGCGGATAGATATTGGCCAGCCGTTTGAACGTCTTGGGGCTCATCGGACTTTTTTGAGCAAGGATTTAAGGATCAACCCCTCCTCAGGGGTCAGGGTGGCCAGGAATTCACGGTTGGCGTCGCCGACCACGGACTTGATCCGTTTGGCCTTGGCCTGCCCGGCCTCGGTGAGCAGAATCCGGATCGCCCGCCGGTCCCCCGGATCGGCCCGGCGGCTGACAAGGCCGGCGGAGACAAGTCGGTCCAGCAGCCCGGTCAGGGTGGCGCTGTCCAGTTGAAGGCGTTTGCCAAAATGCACCGAGGTCACGTCGTCGGCCTCGGCGAGAAAAAGCAAGGCCATGGCCTGCACCGCGGTGATCCCCAGGTCGGCCACCCGCTGGTTCAAGAAACGGGTGCTGGCCCGGTTTGCCCTTCCCAATTGAAAAAATATACAGTCTTCGGCACGCATAATATTTTGCACCTCAATATTTTGTACGCGAGCAATTACCCCAAGAATCGCCGCGTGTCAACCCCGATTTGTCCGAAATCGATTCTTCGCGCGGGATGGGTTCGGTCAGGCTGGATAGGGGGAGAAAAACCGGATGCGTCGGGGCGGCGTCATGCCTTTTCAGGGTCAGCAATCCCAGCGGGAATACCGGCCGGCGCCAGTACATGGTACATGTCGATGCGCCCCTTGCCCTTGATGTCGATCTTGCCCCGGTACCGGCACCGGAAGTCGTGCCGCACCAGATCATAGGCGTAGGCCGACAGGTTGACGCGACCCGGTTCGGCCGCATTCTGAACCCGGGCGGCGATGTTCACCGCATCGCCCCAGATGTCGTAGGTAAATTTGCGCTTGCCCACCACTCCGGCCACCACCACCCCGCTGTGAATCCCGATGCGCATGGGCCATTTGAGGGCCGATTGGCGGTTGCGTGCCTCGATGAAGGTCGTCATCTCCAGGGCGCAGCGCACGCAGGCGGCGGCATGATCGGCCATCGGTTCGGGAAGCCCGGCCACCGCGAGATAAGCGTCGCCGATGGTCTTGATCTTCTCCAGTCCGTGACGCGCCCCGATGTCGTCAAAGGCGCTGAAGATGGCGTTGAGTTCGTCCACCAGCTTCTGTGGCGGGATGGTGCCCACCGTGACGGTGAAGTCCGCCAGGTCGGCGAAGAGGATGCTCACCTCATCGTGGCGCCGGGGCGTGCTGCCGCCGGTGGTACGCAGCTCCGCCGCCACCGGTCGCGGCAGGATATTGTAGAGCAATCGCTCGGTTTCTTCCTTTTCACGCCGCAGCTCCGCCGTCCGGGATTCAACCCGCTCGGCCAGTTCCCGGTTGTTGGCGTCCACCAGTTCCTGCTGAAAACGAATGCGCTCGATCTCTTCTTCCGCCAGGCGCCGGCGCAGACGGGCCATGCGATCGGCAATCCCCAACGAAAAAAACACCACCTGGAAGACGATTCCGAGCACCGCGGCGTTTCTCAGCCACCAATGCCAGGGAACCAACCCAAGGATCCCGAGACAGTAGAGACAAACCCCGACGCAGAAGAAGCTGTTGCCCGCCAAATAAGCCCGGGCCGGTCGAAAGCCGCGCGACAGGCAGATCAACCCCAGGATGAGGGTGGAAAGCAAAACGGCCAAGGAGATGAGGGTATTCCAGACAAAGCCGGCGCGACGCAGTTCCAGGCCGATGATCGGAGCACCGATGAACGGACCGGCGCAAAGCAAAATGATCATCAACTGGAGGCATCGATGGGCCCAGGGCAGATTTTCCGCCGTACTGAGAAACTGCTGGGAGAAGCGGATGAACAAGGCCACCGTGGTCGGCACGAGAAGCCAGGAAAAAAGACTGTCCCACCGCGGGTGCAAGGGCCAGAGCAGGCAACCGAGGCGCTCGCTGACGCTAAGGATGTAAAGCCCCGCGGAAAGACTGTAAAGAGCGAAATAGAGGTAGCCGTGCTCGCGCACGAAAATGAACAAGGCGAGATTGTAGAGCCCCAACCCCACAATGATGCCGACCAGGATGCCATCCAGGCAAGCGTCGGCGACGATGGCCCCCATCGTTGCCACGGTAGAACCTTAGAAATCTCTCCCCGGAATCACAATGCGCGGGTTGTCGGCAGGTGTCTCCGGACGTTCCCGCTGCATCTGCTCCAATTGGTCAATCATCTCTTCAAGGGCCGCCTGCATGGCGCCAGGAAACACGGCAATGGCGTCTTTCAGGTCGTTGGCCGTCAAGACGGCCTGAATCGGCAGGGGGCCGTCCGGGGTAAGCACCTGAGCCGTGCCGATAAAGACCGGGGTGCGCCCCTCATCGGTGCTGCCATCGGCGTGAACCGGCACCAGACGCCGCACCGCTCCGGATTGCAAATCGGTGAAGCTTTCCTCTCGGTACAGCGTATCCGGATTGATGGAAAAATCGATGCCGTCCACACGTTTGGAAGTCATGTTGGAACTCTCTTTCCGCACTCCCGGAACGGGAGCGTTCGAAGTTGATGGTTGATGTGTCGTTTGAATCAAGAGGTGCTTGAAGCGGGGATATCTGTCCAGGGTATGGGAGCACAAGCGATTCTTTTTGTCAACTTTCAGCGCACCGGCTTTGCCATGGTCGGTTCGACCCGCAATAACCTGGCAACGACGACACCTGCGCCGACGCCCAGGGCCAGGTTCGATCCCCAGGTGACGCCGCAGACGGCAAGGGCCGCCAACAGTTCCCGCCCGTTGTCCAGATGCGCCAGCCCCAGGGCCATACGCGCACCGGCCAGCAGCAGAAGCGCTCCCACCACGGCCAAGGGGATCAAATGGATCAAGGAGACGAGATGAAAACCCAGCAGCAGGGCCAGGGCCACCAGAACGGCCCCCGAAATGACGCCGGCCCAACGACGGCCGGCGGAAAACGTCCCGCTGAATCCCAGTGGCGGGCCGCCCACGGTAAAACTGACCAGGTTGGCCAGGCCCGCTGCGACGCACAGGGTGGTGGCGGTCATCCGGCGCGCCCCGCTGCCGCCGAACCGTGAAAGCCGCGCCACCTCGTCCAAGGTTCCGGGAATCTGCGGCAAAGTGAGCATGACCAGCGCCAAACCGAAATCGGCGCCCGCCGGAATCCCGTAGGGCAGCCAACGGAGCCAGTAAAATCCGGGTTGCAACTTCTCCAGGCCATCGTGGGTGCCCAGGACCAGGCCCAGGACGAGTCCGGCGGCAATGACGATGGGCCCGGCTGGCCAACGCCGTGTCTTCAGCAGCAGGAGGGCCCCCAGGACAGCGGCGGCTCCAATGAAAATTCCCAGGGGGACAGCGCCAAGGGACTGAACTTTCAAATGCGGCTCGGGGGCATGACACAAGGTCTGGACCACAGTGGCCCCGGTGATGAGATCCATTGCCATGGGGATCAGCAGGAGGCCGGCGGCGGCCTCGGCCCCCCGGATCACGGACGGCGCCACCCAGGAACGGACCTTGTCACAGGTGCCTGTCGCGGCCATGGCCACCAACACCAGGGCGGACAGGAGGCCAGCGGCCAGAACCCGGTCCGTGGGCACGGCCCCGGCGATGGCATAGGCGGCCATGATGCTCATGGGCGCCACCGGCACGGTGATTTGGAACACCAACCCGGTGAGGATGCCGAACAGACCGGTGACAAAGAAGATCGCCGGCGGATTCAAGCCGTTGAACAGCATCAGGCCCAGCGCCAGCGGCGCCATGAGCCCCACCCCCTCCAGCCAGCCGGCCAGAAACCTGGCGCTGGAAGCTCCCTTTTTAAAGGCGATCCTTTTCTCCGGCGGCGGCATCAATGGTTCAGCGATCCTTGAGCAGGCCGAATTTCTTCAAATTCTGCCGGATATAGCGGCCATGAAGCAGCAGGTGAATCCCGATGGTGAGAGAAAACAGCAGCGCCCCGACCTGATGCACGGTACGCAACCCCTGGCGCAGGCCGTACACCGCGCTGGCAGGTCCTCCGCCATGGGGCAGCAACCAAGCGGCAACCCCGGTGATCAGCATCAGGACAAAGAGAACAAAAGCCACCACGTTAATGCGCCAACGCGCAACACTGGTTTCCATCTCGGCACTCTCCGGAAAGGGTGAAATGAGAACAGTCGGCACCATAACCGAACCGCCCATCCGTGTCAAAATGCGCTCCACAGGCAGAGCGGCCTCCCGGCTGGTTTGACACCCCGCCGCGGCTGGACTATGAACATTCTACAGTCCCTTTCGATCTTCCGCCTTTTGGCAAGACGCCGATCGGGCAAAGGACGGTCATGTATCTCTCGGCCTACACGCACCGACGCCAACTGCTGCAAATCACCGAACGATGGCTTTCCAATCAACTGGCACCGGACGACGCCCTGCAGATCACCCGGATCATCACCTATGACAGCTTCATCGCCTGGCACACCCTGGTCTTTTTCGTGCAGACCTTGACCCGGCGCCTGGAGCCCGCCACCAAAGCCCGCATCCTGGCGCTTTACCGCAAAAAAGACCTGAAGGATTTCATCACCGCCACCTGTCCGAGCCCATCCCGGCAGGCCGCCGAACTGATCGCCGACTACCGGCGCCTACCGGAGTACTACTTCGTGGGCTCCCCCATGGCCGGATACCTGTTTCACGATCCCGCCGGACGCGTACTGAGCATCTGTCGTTTCAAGCGAACCAAGCGTATTGCCGAAAAATCAAGCCGTTACGCGGCCTTGCACATGCGTGAACGGCTCAGGCGGCAGTCTGAAAGACTGGTGCTGGAAACCGCGGCACCGCCTGACGGAGACATCGACCCCACCGCGGTCCAGCGCAAAGCCGAGGAAACATTGATGGCCACCATCCGCGACGGCGGTCTCAAGCTGCCCCGAATAGAGATGAAAATCAGCGATGTGGTGGGCGCCAAGATCATCGATTGGGGGTTTGGCGCCCAGGCGCTGGAAACCGCGGTGACGGCGCTGCCGGGAGCGCGCATCCTGGAAAAAGAAATTCACCAGGGCACATACAACGCCGTGCATTACACCGTCGCCTTGCGGATCGAAGCGGATCCGATCATTGCCGCCTTCGCCGCCTCCCCCCATCGGCAAACCTGCCGTCGCCGAGGGCTGCCCACCGGCGATGGGACCAAGGACTTCGAGACCTTTATACACAGCGGGGCAACGGACCTGAGCCTGGATCTGATCCTCACCACCTACGAAGAACTGCTCGAGTCGGAAATCGGCCGCAGCATGCACGAGGCACGGATCTTCAGGCAACGTCAGGAAGAATCGCTCTTGGGCAACATCCCGGCCAACATCGGTTACATCATCGAGTACCTGCTGGCCGTGGGGCTCAGCCCGGTGACCACCATCGACGAAATCCCCATCAAGCTCTGGGGCCGCTATCTGCCCGACACCCTGAGCTACTGCATCCGCAAGCTTTACGGCATCCCGGAATACACCTTGATCGACGATTGAACCCACGCCAACAACAACCACTGGATATTGATAAATTTCATTCTTGACACACAACATATTGAATTCTATAGTGCGTCCGTCTGACCCGCCAGGCACGTTGCCAACCACTCCGGAATCTGATGGATCCCGGCTTTTTTCATGCTAAAGGAGGAATTTTCATGCACCTGATGAGCGCCCAGCGCCTTTGCGACCTTTTCGAGGCCCATCCAGACCAGTCGGTCCTTTCCTGGTCCGGCCACTGCCAAGACTGCCAGGCCGAAGTCGAAGTCACCGCCACAGCCCAATCCGACGGGATTCATATCGCGGGCGGGGCCGTTTACGAACCGACGGAGGGACGATTTTTTCTCAAGTGCGACACCTGCCACCGCAAAGACCCGGTACTGCGCAACTTCCAGGACTGCGAAGTCTACAGTCGGGTGGTGGGTTACCTCAGGCCGGTGGCCCAGTGGAACGATGGCAAGCAGGCCGAGTTTTCCCTGCGCAAGACCTTCGATCGCAGTCTGTCCGCCGTGGCGAATCCGTCCTGACGGCTATTTCAATTCTTTGATCTTCTCGATATCGGCCGTTTTGCCGAGGATGACCAGAATATCGCTGTCCTTGACCACGAAATCGGCGCCGGGGACCATCAAGAAGCGCTCCGGCACCAACTCCTTGACGGCGATGATGTTGATTTCGTAACGCTTGCGCAGATCCAGGCCCTGGAGGGACTTGCCGATGAACGACCGCGGCGGATCGATCTGGGCGATGATGTAATCCTCCTCCAGAGGGAGAAACTCCAGGATGTTGGGCCGGGTGAGACGCATGGCCAAGCGTCTGGCCATGTCTTTTCCCGGCCTGATGACCTCCGTGGCACCCAACTGCTCCAGGATCTGGCCGTGGTCGTCGTCCTCCGCCTTGACGATGATCCGCTGAACGCCCAGCCGCTGCAGGTGAAAGCAGATTAGAATGCTCGGTTTGATGTTGGCGCCGGTGCTTACGATGACGGCGTCCATCTCTTCGATGCCCAAACTCTTCAGCGTCTCGGCATCGGTGACATCGGCCACGATGGCGCTGGTGCAGTAAGGTTCGATGGCCTGAACCCGATCCTTGCTGCGATCGATGGCGACCACTTCATTCTTGGCCTCGAACAACGCCCTGGCCACATGGTGGCCGAAGTTGCCCACGCCGATCACGACGAATTTTTTCATCCTCGCTCCCATCTATCCGATCATCAGGTTTTCTTCCGCGTACTGGATCCCCTTGGTGGGGCCGGCTCCGGCGATGATATAGGTAAAGGCCGGCATACCGACCCGGCCGATGATCATCAGCATGATAATCGTCAGCTTGCCCGCCGGGGTCAACGCGCCGGTGGCACCCATGGACAGCCCCACCGTGGCAAAGGCCGACACCGTTTCGAACAGATAGCTCAAAAACTGCCGGTTTCCGCCGACCCGCGCCCCATGGTCGGGGTCGGCGAAGAGGATCGCAAATACCGCCAGGCCGATGGTGGCCATGGACAACACCAGCACCGAGACGCTCTTGGTGACGGTTTCGGCCGGAACCGTCTTGCCAAAGAGGTTGACGCACTTGCGCCGCCACAGGCGGCTCCAGGAAAAGCTGCCCAGCACCACCAGGGTCGTTGTCTTGATCCCACCGCCGCAGGATCCCGGCGAAGCGCCCACCAGCATCAAAAAGATCATAAACAGCAGGGTGGCCGTGTTGAGCGAGCCGATGTCCAGAGTGTTGAAACCGGCGGTGCGGCAGGTCACCGATTGGAAAAAGGCTGTCAACAGCCGCTCACCGAGGCCCATCGGCGCTGCCGTGGTCCTTTCGGAAACCAGAATCACCAGCGTCCCCAGCCCGATCAACCCCGCCGTGGCGGTCAGCACGGCCTTGGTCTGGATCGAGATTCTGCCATTGCCATCGCCGATGGTGTGGCGGTACATCTCGTAAACCACTGGGAATCCGATCCCGCCGAGGACGATGAGACTGCAAATGGCGGCATTCACAACACCAGAGGCCCGGAATCCGACGAGGCTGTCGGCAAAAAGCGAAAAACCGGCATTGCAAAAGGCCGATACGGCGTGAAACACGGCCAGCTTGGCCGCCTCGCCAGCCGGAAAGGAATCTTGCCAGTAGAGAAACAAGACCACGGCACCAACGGCTTCGACGATGGCGGTGAAAACGATCACCGAACGCAGAATGGCATAAATATCGGCACGGGGCGAGGCGGCGAAAACTTCCTGCATGGCCATGCGTTGCTGGAAAACCACCTTTCTGCCGATTACCTGGAACAGGGTGACGGAGATGGTCATGATCCCCAGCCCGCCGATCTGGATCAAAAAAAGGATCACCCCCTGCCCGAAGGGGGAAAAGCAGCTGCCGGTGTCCACCACGATGAGGCCCGTCACGCAAACCGCCGAGGTGGCGGTGAACAGGGCGTCGATGAAAGCCAGCCGACCGGCCGCGCTGGCGATCGGCAACATCAGCAACACGGTCCCCACCGCGATGGCCGCAAGAAAGCTGAACAGCAGCAGGTTGGTGGGGTGCAGGCGGCGTAATCGATGCTGGAACCAGGAGACCATGGGTGATCGCGTTCGGAGCTGGTGTGAATGATCGCCGCTAACCGGAAAGGTTAAAGGTGACGGTGCTCAATGGGCATGTTAGCACGATTTCCTTGAAATGGAACGCCTGGCGATAACAACGCCCCTCTTTGCCGTCTCACCAGTGACGCCCCAAAACCTGAATCCGCAAGGCAATTGACAAGGTTATCGACGAGAATTACATAAACTCATTTTGGATGTGAGCGCGGAAAACCTGGATTGTCATTCCGAACGGAGCGAGGAATCGCTGAAAAATTCGGCACATCTCATAATTTTCGGACGGGAGCAGACATGGTGGAAGAAATCATGCTCGATGTGAGTAAGGAAGCTATAACCAGGGCAGCGACGTTTTTCAACGATCGCGAGATTCAGCCCATCCGGGTTTACGTCTCCAGTGATGGCGGCTGCAAACGATTCGCCCTGGCCCTGGACCAGCAACGCGCCGGCGATGCCGTCTTCGAACTCGACGGGGTGACTTGGGTCATCAACGCCGCTTTCCTGCAAAAGGCCCAACCGGTGCGGATCGACTACGGTGCCGAGGGGTTCGAGATCACCGCCGCCATCGATCCCAACGCCGGCGCCTGCGCCACCTGCCAGGCGGCGGGCAAATGCGGTCATTAGCTGAAACGGGAAACCTGGAAAAGCGAAGCCCGGAACCCGCTGAGAGGGGTTCCGGGCTTCGGCTTTTTGGCGCAGTGCCCATCGGCGGCTTGGAACGCTCCGTCACACCCCGCTGGTGGTGGCTGGGTGGGTTTTGAGGTACTCGAGGCGGTTGAGCCCGTTGACATACGCCTTGGCCGCGGCGGTGATGATGTCCGGATCGGCCCCCTTGCCCAGGGCCACCAGGCCGTTTTCACGCAGGCGCACCGTCACCTCGCCCTGGGCATCGGTGCCGCCGGTCAGAGCGCTGATGGTAAACCGCAACAGCTCGCTGTCGGTCTCGGTGAGACTGGCGATGCAGTTGTAAACCGCATCGATGGGCCCGTTGCCGTAGGCCGCCTCCCGCCGCTCGCGCCCGTTGACGTTGAGCTTGACGCTGGCCATGGGCATGACGGTGGTGCCGGCGGTGACGTGGAGATACTCGAGGGAAAAAATCTCCGCGGTGCGCAGAATTCCCTCGGTGACAATCACTTCCAGGTCTTCGTCCACCACGTTTTTCTTCTTGTCCGCCAGTTCCTTGAATCGGTTGAAGACCAGGTTCAGTTCCTCGTCGGACAGATCGTAGCCCAGGGACTTGAGCCGGTCCCGCAGGGCGTGGCGGCCTGAGTGCTTGCCCAGCACCAGGGCGTTGCGATTCAGGCCCACCGTTTCGGGGCGCATGATCTCGTAGGTCATGGGGTTTTTCAGGACCCCGTCCTGATGGATCCCCGCCTCGTGGGCGAAGGCGTTGGCCCCTACAATGGCCTTGTTGGGCTGGATCACGATGCCGGTGAGCATGCTCACCAGACGGCTGGTGGGATGGATTTCCACCGTGCGGATGCCGCAGTCCAGGGGCAGCCAGTTGTGCCGGGTGTGCAGCGCCATCACCACTTCTTCCAGGCTGGTGTTGCCGGCCCGCTCCCCGATGCCGTTGATGGTCACCTCCGCCTGCCGCGCCCCGGCCCCGATGGCCGCCAGGGTGTTGGCCGTGGCCAGGCCCAGGTCGTTGTGGCAGTGAACGCTGAGGACCGCTTTGCCCATGTTGGGGGTGTGGGCCATCACGTAGCGCACCAAGTCGGCGAATTCATCCGGCACGGCGTACCCCACCGTATCCGGCAGGTTGACCGTGGTGGCGCCGGCGGCAATGGCCGCCTCGAACACCTGGCACAAAAAATCCCGGTCGCTGCGAGAGCCGTCCTCGGCGGAAAACTCCACGTCGTCGGTGAGACTGTGGGCATAGGCGACGGCATCGGCGGCGGCGGAAACCACCTCATCACGGCTCATGTTGAGCTTGTACTGCATGTGAATATCGCTGGTGGCGATGAAGGTGTGGATCCGTGGACGCCGGGCGTGGCGCACCGCCTGCCAGGCCCGATCAATGTCGCCGCGCGCGGCCCGCGCCAAACCGGCCACCCGGGTGGTTTCCAGCTTGGCGGCAATGCGGCTCACCGCGTCGAAGTCCCCCTCCGAGGCGGCGGGGAATCCGGCCTCGATGACATCGACCCCCAGCTTTTCGAGCTGGGTGGCCAGACGCAGTTTTTCGGCGGTGTTCATGCTGGCCCCCGGCGACTGCTCGCCGTCGCGCAGGGTGGTATCGAAAATAATCAGACGGTCGTTCATGAGTTCTCCTCCAAAAACGTGAATGGCACATACAAAACAACGGGGATCATCCGGTGCGTCGTTCCGTCCGATCGAGCATGGGCCGCAGACCGCGGCGCCCGAGGCGGCGCGGTACTGCGGCGTTGCTGGCTCCTCTTGGGTTCATGAGCGTGTCCTGTCTGAGCGAAAAAAATGTTGAGCGGCGCCGCTGCCTCGCCAATCAAGGAAGCGCCGCCTTGGCCCCGTTGCCATTGGCCGCCTTGGCCAGCTTGTACTGAAAACTGTCCGCCAAGGCCTGCCAACTGGCCTCGATGATGTCCTCGCTGACCCCGATGGTCTGCCACACGTCGTCCTGGTCCCGGGACTCGATGAGCACCCGCACCCGGGCGGCCGTTCCCTCCCGGCCGTCGATGACCCGTACCTTGAAATCCACCAGCCGCATGGTCCGCACCTCGGGATAGAACTTGTCCAGGGCCTTGCGCAAGGCATTGTCCAAAGCGCTCACCGGGCCTTGTCCTTCGGCGGCGGTGATCTCCTCCTGACCGCCGACCTTGATCTTGATGGTGGCATGGGCCCCGCAGGGGCGGTCCTGATCCTTTTCGATGGCCACCCGAAACGCCTCGAGTTCAAAATGGGGCGTGAACCGGCGGGTGAACTTTTCCATCAGGATCTTGAGCGATCC
>JACDJB010001052.1_pt1 | contig 23484 bp, 23 predicted proteins | sample 7454121 | NCBI WGS metagenome assembly JACDJB01 (sample SAMN14253290, study PRJNA609438) | sludge metagenome | isolation source: sludge after 25d culture with pyrite | collected 2018-12-20
CCTGCTGGCGCTGTTGCTGGTGCCGCTGCTGGCTTTCTTCAAGCAGTATTTCCTGCGCCGCGAGTTCGTGAATGGCGTCGACGGCATCGTGGTGAGCCACATGTACGCCTTCCAGCGCTTCATTCGCCTGGCCAAGACGCGTGAAAAACAGCGTCTGCTGCGGCAGGAAAAGTGATGCTGCGCGTTCTGTGGTGGGGACGTTTCGATCCCGACTATTCGCGCAATCGCGTATTGCGCAAACTGCTGCCCAGCCTTGGCTGGGAGATTGCCGACTTTCATCCGTTTTTCAGCTCGCGGGCCGATATCGAGGCACGGTTGCGACGGCTTGGCAGACCAGATCTCGTGTGGGTGCCATGTTTCCGTCAGCGGGATTTGGCCGCCGCGAGTCGCTGGGCGAAGCGTCACAGTGTGCCGTTGCTGTTCGATCCATTAATATCCGCCTACGACAAGCAGGTTTTTGAGCGCAAGAAATACCCGGTGGGTAGCTCGCAGGCACGTCGGCTGCATCGGTGGGAGCAGGTCTTGTTCAACGGCGCCGACATCGTGCTCGCGGACACGCAGGCCCACGCGGACTATTTTTATGAGGAATTCGGCGTCAAGCCGGATCGCATCAAGGTGGTGTACGTGGGCGCGGAAACACCGCTTTTTCATCCGGCACCGATGCCGGATCATGCGGACGGCAGTCCGCTCGAGGTGCTTTTCTACGGCAGTTTCATCGAGCTGCAGGCGCCGCAGATCATTGTCGAGGCGGCGCGCAGATATGAAGGATCGCCCGTCCGCTGGACCTTGCTGGGCAAGGGGCCACTGCGTGCGGAATGCGAGCGTCTGGCGCGTGGCCAGGACAACATCCGCTTCGAGGCGCCTGTCCCGTATGCACAATTGCCAGCGCGAATCCACCAGGCGGATATCTTGCTGGGCGTGTTCGATGCGGGTGCGAAAGCGGGGCGGGTAATCCCGAACAAGGTGTTCCAGTCCTTGGCGTGCGGACGGCCGGTGGTGACGCGACGTTCGGCAGCCTACCCTGCTACCTGCCGCGATAACGGGGAGCGCGGCCTGTTCTGGGTTGAGCCGGGCGACCCCGACGCGCTGGCACAGGCGGTGGCAAAATTGATGCTGCAACTGCGCGATGATCTCCACATCGGGCAGCGGGCAGCCGAGGTCTACCGGGACGTTTTTTCCGGAGAGGTCATTGCCGGACAGTTGCGCGCCGCGATGGCTGCCGCCGGGGTGACGTGAGGCACCTGCACGGGTGACTTTCTATGCTTCGGGAACGCGAACCAGACCGATCCCGAATCCGCACTGGTCAGGGTCGGCGACGAACTCCTGCACGTCCGCCCCGACCTTGAGCCGCTTCCAGAAATGGAAGACCTGGTTGGTCGGCAGAGGCTGCTTTTCGACGATATCGTGGAAAGCGACGAGTCCACCGGAGCGCACGAATTCCTTGTAGTCGTTGTAGTCCGCTTCCACGCCGGATTCCGTATGGTCACCATCGATGAACATGAAGTCGGCCTTTTCGCCGTTCAGCTCGCGCGCCAGCCTGGCCTTGAAATCCGCATCGTGCGAATCGCCCGAAAGCAAGGTGATCTGACACGACGATCCTGGCGGCGAAAACTGGCTGAACAGGGGTCGCTGCCGGCGCATGTCGTTGAGATCGCAGGTGATGACTCGCTGCGAGGCGAGGTAAGACCAAATGAGTAGCGTGCCCCCGCGTGCGGTGCCGATCTCGACAATGATCTTCGGTTTGATCGCCTGTACGGCCTTGGCCAGTTGGGTGATTTCGGAAGGAATCTGCAGCGTTTGAACCGTCATGTACCCGTGTCCGCCGAAATGCATTGCCCAGTCCACGACTTCTTCGAGGGAGCGCTTGCGGGAATGATATTGTCGCAGACGGTGCCGGGCGTACAGGCGATTGAATGGCTGGCGCAGGGAGCGGCTCAGGGATTTGAACGGTCTTTGCATGACATCCGCGATCAGGTAGATGAACGTGAAACTCAGGTTTTTTTCGGCTGCAGGGCGATGATAAATCCGCTCAGCAGCAGAAGCACCACCGGGAACCACCACGCCCGATATAAAACCGGCTGCGACTGAAGCGGAAACGCGATGACGGCGAGCGAAGCCGCGTAGGGAGCGGCGAGGCGGCGACACTCGGGCGTGGCCAGCAAGTACCATCTGGCGAGCAGGGCAATGACTGTGAGCAAGCCCGCGAGCCCGATCAATCCGGACTCGGCGGCGACCGAAACGTACATCTGATGGGCGTGGTAGACGCCGCCCACGAAGTCGCCGCCGCTGCGGAAGGGGTCCTCCGGACGGGTCGCATAATGATCGTAGGCATCGGCGAACGCGCCCGTTCCGACGCCGGTCAGTGGCCTGTCCCTGAGCATTTCGCCGGCGGTTTCCCAGATGATCATGCGCCCACTCAGCATTTGATCCAGTTTCTGGAAGAGTGACGGCTCGCCCGCCGTATCGAATTGCTTGAATTTTGCGGCCGTGGTTTCGGACTGACTGATGGCGGCGACGATCCCCGCAACGAGCGCCGCCAGGATGAATGCACGATACGACCAACTGAACCGCGGGAGCAGGGTCGCCACACCCAGGAGATAGAAGAATATGTTGCCTCGTGCACCGCTCATGCCGGCCACGAAACCGATCAGCGCGATGAACGCGAGTGCAGCCAGAGGACGGGCCGTTGCCATGCGCCACAACATGACTGGCATCAGTACGGTCATGAACAAACCGAAATGCAGGTTGTCAGGGAAGGGGCCCATCATGCGGCCGCCGCTTCCCATCGGCACCCCCAGCAGGTCACGCCCGAATACAAGCTGAATGAAGCCATCGGCCAGCCAGATCGCCAGTACGATGCTCAGCCAGCGTTGCAGCCAGGCGTGATCCTCCGCTGTCCTGAGTCCGTGCATCAAGCTCAGCCCTGTGACGAAGAATAGAGCGAGTACCAGCGCCACGCTCGCGGTCCCGGTTGGGTTGAACGAGCCGGGCAATGAAAGCAGGATGGGTCCCAACAGGAGCAGAAAAACGATGGCGAGACGACGCGCGGCGCGCTCACCGAGGTCGATCCGCTTGTGAAACAGCAGCCAGGCACCCAGTAGCAGGAGCAGCACCGAAGGCAGGCGCGCCCCGCCCGTGAAAGGCTGCCAGGCGACCAGCATGAGCCCGAGGAATCGGGCACCCTTTTCAGGAGTGATCGAGCGGATGTAGCTCGTCATAGACTCCCACCGTCTTGCCGAGCATGCGCTCGAGCGTGAAGGGTTGTTCAGCAGGGATTTCAGGAGAAATTTCGATCCATTTCAGGGTGAGCGCCGCCACATTCTGGATCTGCCCGACGGGGACGCCGCCAACGGGCAGGATCGCTTCAAGCTGCTCGCGCACGCCGCCGTGATTGTACCCAATCACGGGAATACCCAGACTCAGCGCTTCCACGGTCGTGCGGCCGAACGCTTCGGGTTCCCGTGACAGGGAATAGACAATGCGCGAAATGGCCATGATCTCGCGCAGATCGCTGCGGTGACCCGTGAAAGTGACACGGTCGGCTATGCCGAGGGCCGCTGCCTTGGCTTTGAGTTCGGCCAGAAAACGGTCCTTGCGGTCTTTGGTTTCGCCGACGATCAGCCCGTGCGCATTGGGAACATCGCCCTTGATCCGGAAGAGCAGTTCGATGAAATCCTCCTGGCCCTTCCAGCGCGTGATTCGCGCCGGCAGGGTCAGGAGCTTTTTGTCCCGCGTCTCGGGATGCTGCGCGTACCACTCGTCCAGCCACTTTTGCGGCGGGCGGTATCCGTGAGGAAATGCCGTCGGATCCACGCCGCGGTAGATCAGGCGAAGCCTGGCGGGATCGGTCTTCGGGTAATTGCCGAGGACATAGTCGCGAATCATTCCGGAAATGACGATGACCCGTTCACCGCGGGTCATGACCGCACTGTATGGGCTTACCGAGTAGGGGCCGTGCACCGTGGTGACAAAGCGCGGCCGCGTCGCCGGGTCCATGCGCCGCCAGGCGAGATAGGCGATCCATGCGGGAATGCGCGAGCGTGCGTGGACGATGTCGACGCGCTGTTCGGTGAGGAATTGTCGCAGGCGGCGGACCAGACGCAGGGTCATCAGCGATTTCCTGCCGATCGGCCAGGCGAAGTGCTCGGCGCCGAGCGCGGTGAGCGGCGCGACCAGCCGCCCGCCCGCCGAGATCACCAGTGCTCGGTGGCCGCGCTCGACCAGTGCCTGCGCGACTTCCAGCGTGCCGCGCTCAACCCCGCCGGATTCCAGCGCGGGCAGCAGTTGCAGCACGGTCAGTTTATGAGCGGCGGCCATATGAAATTTGGGGGATCGATGATAGGCAAGGCCGGCCTTACTTGATGCCGATCAGAAAGGCTGCCGGCGTAAGGATGGGGATTTCGCGCCAGGGATGCATGCTTGTCAAATGCGGATCGCGGGAGATGATCAGCTCGGCAATTGCGGTTTCGGCCAGCGCAAGAAACATGTTGTCCTTGGGGTCCGGGCAATCGGTGACGATGATCGATACATCGATCATCGCAACCTGCTCCCGAAAACCGGCGATAAAAGCATCGCGCTGAGCCTTGGGGGCATAGCGGTCGAACCTGGATCGACCCAATACCGATTCCAGTTCCGTGAGCGTTTCGCGGCTGACGCACACATCGAAACCCAGCAAGGCTTTTTCCAGGGCCAGGGCGGGGATGGAGTCCGGACGAATAGCGGCGCTGACCAGAATGCCTGTATCCAGAATCACCCGCCTAGCGAAGCTCATGGACCAGGCGGTTGATGTCGTCGTCGGTCAGCGATGCGGCTTCCGCCGTGGGGACTGTGTGTTGCTTGTAGCTTGCATACCACCGGACGGCTTCTTCGCGGCGCTTGCGGACGTCCTGCAGTTCCTTGAGGTCGTGCTCGGAAATCACATAGGCAACAGGCCGGCCACGACGCGTGATTTCGATGGGCTCGCGCTGCGCCCGATCGACCAGCTCGCCAAAGCGGCTCTGGGCCTCAACAGAAGTCACAACAATCATGATGCTCTCCTTTTAACCCGGATTGTCCAATAGACCGTAGGTCGGGCTTCAGCCCGGCATGTCGGGTTGAAACCCGGCCTACAACCCGTTGATTTGTCACGTACGGCTGTTCCAATGGATTTTTTGAGTTTAATGGCCAATATGTCCAATATGTCCAATGTGGATAATATACAGAGTTGTCCGCCGGTTGTCATCGTCCGGGTTTTGTTTCGGGTAACGCCGATTTTCGTTGGGGTGCAAGACGCTTGGAGTCGGGCCTGCTTTGTAGGTCGATTGACGCCCTGTTCGGGACAAACGCCACTGTGGGAGGAGCGCTCTCGCCCCGAATGTCCGACCGCGCGGCTGTTCGCATTCGGCCCGGGGGCGGGCCTCCTACAACGTCTTTTCTGTCCCCAGCCAGTCAAGTATCCATACTGCACAGCGGTCGGCCTCGGCCAACGGGTAGGTGTTGGGCTGCAATTTGTCGTTCGCACACCCGTTCGCGAAGCGGGTAATACGCTGCGCGTCGGCAAGGCGGGCAATCGCACGGCCGACCCGGCTTCTCGGATTGACCGGCAGGTCGAACACGCCAACATCCGCACCTGCCGACAGAGCCTCGTACACCATCGACGCGCTGTCGGGCGTGACCCAGACCGTGCCGCAGCGAGCGAACTGCGCCGGCAGCCAGTCGGCTGGGGTGGTGGTGTGCGGCACGATGTCGAGTCTGGGCGACGCAGGCAACTGCATTGCAAAGTCTGCCGGCGTGCGGCGCGAAGTCGTGAGTGTCCAGCGCATGCCCGGCGTGCGCTCGACCAGGGTATTGACCTGCGCAGAAACCGCCGCGCTGTCCCACGCGAAATGCGCGGAGGGGCCACCGACGAGGATCAGGCCCTGCGCCGGGTCGGCAGCAAGGGCAGGCTGGATGCGGTTGAGCGCGCCATCGCTGACCAGCGTGCGCGCATCGGCCGCGACGCCGTCGTGTTTGGGAACGATGCACAGATCGAAGCAGCGCCGCGGCAGGCTCGGCTTCATCAGCACCACCGTGCGGCCACCGTGCGCGCGCCGCGCGGCGAGCAGCGTCAGATGGCTGGCGTGTCCCGCGCCGAGGATGAGGTCCGGTGCCGGCAGGCCCTGCGCGAGCGGGCGCCGCAGCAGCCAGGCAAGGCCCGCGCGCAGGGTCGGTTGCGCGGGCAGGGTATGGATGGCGGTGGGGATGGCGCGCGCCAGCGCCTCGGCGAGCCCCAATGACTGATTGACGTGCCCCGGTTTGCCGTCGCTGACGATCCAGACGATCAAAAGAGGGCGCTTGCCGGCCGCCTCAGACAACGAGCAGCCCCGTGTCCTCGTAGAGGTCGTCGACCGTCAGCGTGAGACGCGTGCCGTCGCAGACCACGTCGAGCCGTTCCTCGCTGCCGAGTTCCTGTTCGAACCAGGCGTCGTGTTCATCGCAAAAATATACCTTGGCCCACAGCCGCTCCGAATCCACCAGCAGGTAATAGCGCAGGCTCGCCAACCCGCGATAGGCCGCCAATTTCTCGCGCACATCAATGCTGGCCGTGGCGGGGGACAGCACTTCTGCGATGAGGCAGGGCGACTGTTTGTAGATTGGGTGGTCGTCGTCCGGGTCGCACACCAGCATCGCGTCGGGGTAGTAATACGTCGCGCCACGGGCAAACCGCAGCTTCATGCCGGCCATGAACGCACGGCAGGTTTTGCCGCGGGTGGCGCTGCGCAGGTGGAAAGCAATGTCGAGCGCAATGCGGTTGTGCCGCTCGCTCGCATCCGCCATCGCGAAAATTTCGCCGTCCACCAACTCATGCTTGTCGGTCGCGGCTTCCTCGCGGCGCAGGTAGTCGGCTTCATCGATCGGCAAATGCAAGTGGGCTTGTGACATGGCAAATGACGAGACCGGGTGGACAAGACAATTATCCTATTGATCCGGCGCGAATTGAACCCCGCCGGCTTGGTTGCGATAAACCCGGATTCTCCAATAGACCGTAGGTCGGGCTTCAGCCCGACCTGCATCCGCAGCGAGGGCGCCACCTCCACAATGGCGCTCGCCCCGCAATGGATATCCGGGCTAACGATCATCCGGACCATGCGCGATCCTGCGCCGCCTGCCAGCCATACGGCGTGGGGTCGAGCGGCGGAGTCGCGCCCTCCATCAGGGCGACGAGCAGTTCGGCCGACGCCGGCGCCAGCGTCACGCCGTAGCGGAAATGCCCGGTGTTGACGAACACGTTGTCGAAGTCCGGGTGGCGGTCGATGATCGGGATATTGTCCGGTGCCCCCGGGCGCAGCCCCGCCCAGTGCTGCAGCGGCTGCACCGCGCCCAGGGCGGGCAGCAGTCCGGCCGCTGCCGCATGCAGGCGTGCGCGCGTGGCGGCGTCGGTCGTCTTGTCGAAACCGACGTCCTCCAGCGTGCTGCCCACCAGCACATGGCCGTCGCGGCGCGGGATCAGGTACAGGCCGTCGCGATACAGGATGGTGTCGAGCGTGCCGGGTTCGAGCCTGAAGAGCAGCATCTGACCGCGGATCGGGCGCACGTTCGGCACGCCCGCCAGATCCGGCAGCCCGAGCCCCGACCACGCGCCCGTCGCCAGCACCACCGTGTCGGCGGCGAACGTGCCCGCCGTCGTCTCCACCACCGTCACCCGTCCGGACTGCGTGCGCACGCCCGTGGCTGCGCACCGCTCGATCACCCGTCCGCCGCGCACCTCGACCGCGGCCCGCAGCGCCGCCACCAGACGGGGATTGCGTACCTGCGCCACGTCCGGCAGCCACAGCGCTTGGCCTCCCTCCCCTTGAGGGGGGAGGGTGAACAGGCGCGATGGAGCAGGTTCGACCGCCACACCATGCGCCGCACACCACGCCCGCGCCCGCTCGCCCTCCCCGACGTCTAACGCCAGCATCCCGCAGCGCCAGTATTCGGTGCCGTGACCCGCGATGGCTTCGATGTCTGCCACCCATTCCGCATAAGTCGCCATCGAGCGCAGCGCCAGCCGGGTGAGCGCTTCCGGGTAATCCCAGGGCAGGAGCGGGGACAGGATGCCGCCACCGGCCCAGGAGGACTCGGCGCCGGCGAGTCCTTGCTCGGCGATCGCGACACTGCGGCCGCGGCGCAACAGGTTCAGACCGCAGCTCAAACCCGTGACGCCACAACCGATGATCAAAAAATCATATTTCAAATCAACGATATATAGAGTTCGTGGGGTGATATACAACTAAAGTTGTATGGTCATTGACGTCTTGCTGTGGCACGTTGGTACGTTCGACAAGTACAAGGATGGAGGGGAGCATGAAAAAGCGGGGCGCAACTTTGCCCGAGTTGCTGGTATCGCTGGGAATTGCTTCAATTCTATTGACCTTGGCGTTCCCTGGCTATGTATCCTTGATGAATTCCCATCGGCTTGCCGTGGTTTCGAACGAGTTGGTGCTCTCGCTGCAATTGGCGCGCTCCGAGGCGGTGAAGCGCGGCAAGCGCGTCACGGTGTGCAAGAGCAGCAATGCCATGACGACCGCCCCGGTTTGTGACGTGACGGCACCTTGGCAGAGTGGCTGGATCACGTTCGTGGACGAGGGCAGCGCTGGCGTGAAAGAACCCGGCGACACGTTGCTGCATGTGTCTCCGGGATTGGCGCAGGCAAACATTGCCGCCGTCAATTTCAGCGATTATGGCAGTTACCTGCCAAGCGGTAGGAGCCAGGGCTCATCCGGGTTGCCGAATGACACGATTCACGTATGTCTGGCGGGGGCAAAACGCAAGATCATCATCAATAACGTCGGCCGCGTCCGCATGGAGGCGGCCGCATGCTGACGGGCCCTTCCATTGCACGCACCCTCAAGCTCGAATCCTGATCGCCGTTAACGGCTTGGTCGACAGGCGGTGGCGCGCCAGGCGGGCTAGCCGAATAGGTCCTGCAACACGCCGCCTGTCGGGAGAAGCTGGCTTATCCGGATCATCGCGATTAGGTTTGAGGCATGAATACGCACAACACATTTCGCAGAGTGCCGGGGTTCACCCTGGTCGAGTTGCTGGTCGTGATGGCCATTGCAGCCATTCTGCTGAGCATAGCGATCCCGAATTTCCAGACCTTCGTCCTGAACAACCGCATGGCATCCCAGAGCAACGACCTGCTGGCCGCCATGCAACTGACGCGCAGCGAGGCGATCAAGCGGGGTATCCGTGTCAGCGTCTGCAAGAGTGCCAATCCAATGAGCAATGCCCCGGGTTGCACGACGGGAGGCACGTGGGCGCAGGGCTGGATCGTCTTTGCCGATGGAGGTGTCGCGGGCGTGGTGGATGGGGCGGATGCCGTGATCCATTCGTTCGGACCGCTGGCGGGTAGCAGTACCGTCACCACATCCGCCGACGTATCCGATTTTGTCTCCTATCAATCCAATGGCCAGACCACTCTCGCCACCGGCGCCGAAGCCAGTTTCTCAATATGCCCGGGGACAGCCGGCACCGGCGTTGCCGGACGAGGTGTATCGATCACGGCATCCGGTCGGGCAAGAATTGGTGAGCCGGCCGATGTGTGTAGTTGAGGGTCTATCCATGAGACAGAAGGGTTTCACGCTATTGGAAGTGCTCGTTGCCATGCTGGTGCTGTCGATTGGCTTGCTGGGGCTGGCCGGGTTGATGGCATCGGGTCTTCGCAACAACCACAGTGCCTACTACCGCACCCAGGCGACGTGGCTGGCCTATGACGTGATCGACCGCATGCGGGCCAACCAGGCGAATGCGGATGCCTACAATGTTGCTCTGGGTTCAGACCCTGCAGGACCGGGACTCGCAGGGGCAGATGTTTCCAACTGGAAGGCCATGATTGCAAGCACCTTGCCCGAAGGTGACGGATCGGTGGTTTTCTTATCTGCCGGAGGCGTGCGCACGGTCACGGTCGACATTCAGTGGAACGACTCGCGGGGGACGAATGGTCCCGATGGCGAGCCCACTCAGACATTCACCGTGGTCAGCCGGCTATGAAGATGAGCAATCTGACATATCGCCTCCCGGCGGTCCGCCAGGGTGGATTCGGACTGGTGGAACTGATGGTCGCCATGACCCTGGGCCTCGTCGTGTTGGTCGCGGTGGGCTACCTGTATATCGGTAGCCGGCAGGCGTTCCGCACCAACGACAACATGGCCAGAATACAGGAGAACGCGCGTTACGCCCTGGATACCATGGCGCGCGACATCCGCATGGCGGGTTATATTGGTTGTCCCAATCTTGCCGCGGTGACCCCTACTTCGGTCGCGCCTGCGCCCGCCATGACCGCCGCGGACGCCATCACCGGCTGGGATACCGGGAGCGGTCCCGGTACCACGGGCGACGCCATTCAGATCATGGCGGCCGTGAGTGGCGGCGTGCAACTGACCGCGGCGCTGCCCGCCGCGACCGCGGAGGTGAAAATCCAGTCGAATCCTTTTGGTTTCAAAGCGAATGACATTCTCGCGCTGAGCGGCTGCAACAACGTCGATCTCGTCGAGGTCTCCGCGGTGGCGGGCGGCGGTCCGACCACGATCACACACGCCGGCGCCCGGCTCGGCTCCTACGCTGCTACCGACATGGTGATGAAGGTCGAGCGGTACGCCTACTTCATTTCGGGCACCGGATTGAGACGCAGCAGCCTGAACGAAGGCACCGCGGAACTCATCGAAGGTATCCGCGACATGCAGATCGTCTACGGTGTGGACACGGACAGCAATGGAACGCCGGACGTTTATCAGAATGCCGCAGCGGTGGCGGATTGGCGTCGTGTGGTCAGTGTGCGCATCAGCCTGCTAATGGCGAGCCAAGATGACAACGTGGTGCCGTCGCCGCAAACCTTCAGCTTCGACACCGACGATGACGGGACACCCAACGATGTCGCGGCCGCGGACCGTCGTTTGTATCAGGTTTTCACCACAACTGTTGGCGTACGCAACCGGCTGAACTGACATGAGTGCACATCAAGCAACCCGATTGACGGCAGTCCAACGAGGCGCTGCCCTGGTGACAGGATTGATCTTCATGGTCGTTCTGACCCTGATCGTCATTGCCGCAATGCGCAGCAGCATTCTGGAAGAAAAGATGGCGGGCAATGCACGCAGTCAGAACATCGCGTTCCAGGCCGCGGAGGCGGGTTTGCGCGCTGGCGAGCGGGCGCTCAATTCGCCGGTCGACCCGGCGAGTGGCCCGGGCTATTTTGCCGCGCCAGTGGCCGAGGCCACCACCACGGAATACTGGAAGGAGTATTCGGACTGGGACACTGCGGCAGATCCCGGCCTGCTCTATCCGGGGGTCGAGGGCGTTCGTTACGTCATCGAGCGGATTGCGGCGTTGCCCGGCGCCAGTGGCAACGACGATCTGGAATACAGCGCGGAAAACACGAATCCGCGCAACGGCATCTATCGCATTACCGCCCGCGCGGAGGCGGGTGGCAATGCGCCCATCATTTTGCAGTCCGTGGTTCGAATCGTTTTGGAGTGAGGTGAGGCATGAACATGACCAGAATTACACTCTCCGTTGTCTCGCGTCTGGCCGTCGCGGCCATGCTGGCCCTGCCCGGCACGAGCGGTGCGCTGGAGCCGTACAACGTTCCGCTCTACCTCTCGACCGGCGTGTCGCCCAACATGATCATCACCCTGGACGATTCGGGCAGTATGGCGTGGGCCTACGTGCCGGACTCGATCAGCAGCGCCAGTTCCACTCGCCGCTTCAAGGCGGCGTCGTACAACGCCCAGTATTACAATCCGAAAACCCGCTACCTGCCGCCACTGTATGTCGATGGTTCCCCGCTGACGACAAGCTTCACGGCCGCCTGGCGCAACGGTTTCTATCCGGGACACGGTTCGGTGAACCTCGAAACGAAGTACCGTCCCTATAGTTCCTTCAATTCAACCGGCACGGGAGCGACTTCCTATTCCGAGAGCCTGGCCAATCACTCGGCGCTGGATGTGGGCAGCAGCCCGAAGCCCTTCCCGACGAACAAGTCGGACACCCAAGCCTATTACTATCTCTTTGATTCCTCGCTGCCTAGCTGCGACAAGAGTGCGACGGACGAGGATTGCTATAAGCTCGTGAAAGTCTCGAGTACGTCCGGACCGGGAACCCAGGACATCAATGGCGATAGCGTGATCGATGCCGCCGACAAGGACGAACGGCAGAACTTCGCCAACTGGTTCTCTTTCTACCGCACCCGCAACCTCGCAACGATAACCGCCGCGTCGCGGGCGTTCCAGGATATTCCGGCGGAAATGCGGGTGGCCTGGCAGGCGCTCAACACATGCACCTCGTTTGGCACCACCGCGTGCAAGGGTTGGGACGGTGCGGGGGTCGAGAACCGCATCCGCCGCTTCGATGCGGCCCACAAGGCGCGTCTATACAAATGGTTGTTCAAGCTGCCCGCCAATAGCGGGACCCCGTTGCGGCTGGCCCTGCAGCGCGCCGGACAGTACTACGAAATCAAGACCGGCACCGGCAGCCCGTACGCCTTCGATCCGCAGGTGGACGACACCCCGGCGAAGCGTTATTCCTGTCGCGCAAACTACAGCCTGATCATGACGGATGGCATATGGAACGGGAGCGGTGCGAGTGGTTCGCTCGCGAACGACGGTTCGCCCTTGGCACTGCCCAAGGTATATGCTGAATCCTGTGCCGCCGCCACGCCCGATTGCGTGGATTCACTAAACTACACGCCCACTCCTCCCTTCAAGGACAGCAATTCAGGTTCACTGGCCGATATCGCCTTTCATTACTGGGCAACCGACCTCAATCCCGACCTGAAGAACGACGTACCCCGCTTTCCGCGTTCGCTGGACAACGTTTCCAAGGACATTCTCGAGGCTGCCTTCTGGGATCCCAGGAACGATCCGGCGAAATGGCAGCACATGGTGACCTATACCGTTGGCCTGGGCCTTACCCGTGTACTGGATACGACGGTGCCTCCTTTGCTGTGGGACGGCGACACCTACAGCGAGAATGCCACGACGAGCAGCTACCCGAAGCTGAAATCGGGCGGGATCTCATGGCCCGATGCGGGTGCCGACAAGCCTGGCAACGTCGCCGATCTCTGGCATGCCGCAATCAACAGCCGCGGCAAGTTTTTCAGCGCGGACGATCCCGAGGCGCTGAATGCTTCGTTGAGCAGCATCGTCAACGATATCGCCGGGCGTGTCTCATCGGCTGCGTCGATTGCGGCAAACTCGAAGCGCTTGGAAGCGTCGACACACATCTATCTGGCAAGTTTTGACTCCAACGACTGGTCGGGCGACCTGCAGGCGCTGCCGCTCGATCCGGACACGGGTCTTGTCGGTAAGCAGGTATGGTCTGCGAACGCGGTTCTCCCTGCACATGGAGGCCGCTCGATCTGGACCGTCGATGCCTCGAATGTGGGTGTGCCGTTCACCGGGAGCTTTGCCGGAACCCTGACTGCCAATGTTGTGAACTACGTGCGGGGCGACCAGTCGTTGGAGGAGAAATATTTCCATCCGGTGACCAATCCCGCCGCAGTGTTCCGCAACCGCAGCAAGATTCTGGGCGATATCGTCAATTCCGATCCGCTGTTCGTCGCCAAGGACAATTTCAACTTGTCGGCCATTCCGGCCTATGCTGACAGCTATACGGAATTCGTCAAAAACAAGAGCACGAACGGTGTGATCTATGTCGGGGCGAACGATGGCATGCTGCACGCATTCGATGCAAAGACCGGGGTGGAGAAATTCGCCTTCGTGCCGCGTGCCATACATGATTCGCTCGCTGAGCTGACGAGCACGAGTTACAACGCGAATCACAAGTACTTCGTCGATGGTGCGCCCGGGTTTGGCGACGCCTACTGGGGCGCCAGTTGGCACACGGTACTGGTCGGGACGCTCGGCGCGGGAGGCAAATCCGTCTTTGCGCTCGACATCACCGACCCCGACGACCCGATGGATGCGGGGAAGGTATTGTGGGAATTCGATGGTGGCGCGCACGCGAGCAAGATGGGCTATGTGTTCGGTCCGGCTGGCGTGGCACGTTTCCATGACGGGAATTTCTATGCCGTGTTCGCCAATGGCTATGGCAGCGCCGACAAGCAGGCCGGTCTGTTCCTCGTGCGCGTAGACGATCCCACGGATTACATCTATATCGACACGAAATATGGGTCGGCTGCCGCAGAAAACGGCCTCTCAGCGGTGAAACTCGTCGATCTGAACAACGATCGCATCATCGACGCCATCTATGCCGGCGATCTCCAGGGCAATCTCTGGAAATTCGATGTCTCGGATGCAGTCGCGGCGAACTGGAAGACTTCGCTCGGCTCGGTGGCTTCGCCGAAACCCCTGTTCGTGGCGAAGGATGCCGGAGGCAAGCGCCAGCCCATTCAGGGCCAGGTCAGCGTATCGTTGCCGCCTCCTGGGGTCTCCGGAAACGCGATGGTGTTCTTCGGTACCGGCCGCTACTTCGTCAAGGGTGATGCCACGAACCTCGATATCCAGTCGTTCTATGGCGTTCTCGATCGGGATGGCGAGGACACCCTCGGCCGCGGCGACCTGTGGACGCAAAGCATCGTGTTCGAGGGGGTCATGGGTAAACAGGAGGTTCGGGTGACGAGCGGCAACCCGCCGGACTGGAGTGCCAAGCGCGGCTGGGTGATGGATCTCCTTCCTCCCGACAAGGCCGCGCACGGCGAGCGTGTCATCGCGCCGCCGCTGCTGCGATACGGCCGTGTCATCTTCAATTCGATCATGCCGAGCGCGAACGATCCGTGTCATCAGGGTTCGGGCTGGCTCATGGAACTGGATGCCGCCACTGGTGCGAACCTGTCCTATGCGGCGCTCGATATCAACGGCGACGGAGAATTCACTACTGATGACGCCGTTTCCTATACCGACGCCTTGGGGAACAGCGTGAGCAGTCCGGCCGCGGGCGTCAAGGCGGGCTCGATGTCGCTCAATCAGCCCACCGTGGTGACCGCAGGAAACAAGGAATACAAGTTCACTTCCAACGTCGACGGTGGGATCGGTTCTGTTACCGAAAAGACCAGCTCGTCCATGGGACGCACTTCGTGGAGGCAGCTCCAGTAGCTGGAGTGAAATCAGGAGCAGAGTATGAACATGCTTGCATCGAATGCACGCTGCACGATTGGGATGGCCGCGGACCGGGGCTTTACGCTGGTCGAAATGCTGATCGTCGTGGCCATCATCGGGATCCTCGCGGCCATCGCGTACCCTTCCTATACGCAGTACGTGCAGCGCTCCAATCGCGCGGAAGCGCGCGCGGCGTTGCTGGAAAACGCGCAGTTTCTCGAACGGAGTTACACGACAGCCAACCGCTATGATTCGGCTGGAGAATTGCCGCACAATCAGTCACCGGAGAATGGTGATGCCAGATACAACATCGCTGTAGCTGCGGCTGAACAGAGCTTCGAACTTTCCGCCGTGCCGACGGGATCGATGGCGGGAGACGCCTGTGGCACGCTGACTTTGACGAATACCGGGGTGCGGGGCGCTGACGGCGACCTGGCCCAGTGCTGGAGCAGATAGCTTCGGCGAAGACAGCTTACCGAGGATGCCAAACGCTCAGCCGAGCTCCCGGGGTAGCGCGAACGCCACTTTTTCGTGGGCGCCGTGCAGGCTGTCGACCGTTGTTACGCCGAGCGCGTTCAGCCGTTCGATCACCTCGCGTACCAGAATTTCCGGAGCGGATGCGCCGGCGGTGAGTCCGACCCGGTTCTTTCCCGCCACCCACTCGGCCTTGATCTCTGACGCCTTGTCGACCATGTAGGCCGGTACCCCCAGATTCTGCGCCACTTCGCGCAGACGGTTGGAATTCGAGCTGGTCGGCGAACCGACCACGATCACCACGTCGCACTGCGCCGACAGTGCCTTGACGGCATCCTGACGGTTCTGCGTGGCGTAGCAGATGTCGTCCTTCTTTGGCCCGATGATGGCGGGAAAGCGCGCACGCAGGGCGTCGATCACACGCGCGGCGTCGTCGACGGACAGGGTGGTCTGGGTGACGTAGGCGAGCCGGTCGGGGGTGGCGACGTGCAATTGCGCGACGTCCGCGGGCGTTTCCACCAGATACATGCCGCCTTCGGCCTGCCCCAGGGTGCCCTCGACTTCCGGGTGGCCCTTGTGGCCGATCATCACGATTTCGTAGCCCTTTTCGCGCATCTTGCTGACTTCGACGTGCACCTTGGTGACCAGCGGGCAGGTGGCGTCGAACACGGTGAGGCCGCGCGCGGCGGCCTCGGCGCGCACTGCCTGCGACACGCCGTGGGCGCTGAAGATGACGGTGGCGCCGGTGGGCACCTCGGAAAGTTCCTCGACGAAGATTGCGCCCTTGGCCTTCAGGTCGTTGACGACGTAGGTGTTGTGCACCACCTCGTGGCGCACGTAGATCGGCGCGCCGAATTTTTCCAGGGCGCGTTCGACGATGCCGATGGCGCGGTCGACGCCGGCGCAGAAACCGCGTGGATTGGCGAGGAGGATGGTGGGGGTCATGGGCATGGGTGTGGATTCAAAAGCCGATTTCTTTCTGGTGCCGCACGGCCAGCACGGTGACAAGTTCGGGCGCATGGCGGAACAGCACCCCGTAGCCGCTGTCGCCAAAGCCGATCGGCCACTCCCGATACTCCGGATCGAGGTCTTGGGCGGGCCGCCCGATTTCCGCGTGCCGTGCGATGATCTTTACGCTGGCGCGAATCGCCTTGATGGCCTGACGCGCCGCGTTCGCATTTCGGGTGGCGAGAAACCGGTAGCTGCGCTGGACGTCAAGCAGGGCGGAAGGTGTCCAGATCAGACGTGACATTCGGGCGGGTCGACGTCTTCACCTGTCTCAAGCTGGGCAAGCCACGCAATCGCTTCGGCTCCGGTTACGTGCAGCCCGGTAGCCTGATATTCGTTCCAGGCCCGGATACCGTCCTGCAGGAATGCCTCGCGCTTTTCTTCGCGTTCGACGTACTGGCGGATGGCTTCGAGCATCATCCAGTGCGAACTGCGTTGACGCGCATCGGCAAGACGCTTGATGCGATTTCGAATGTCTTCGTCGATCTTGATCGATACGGGACGAGTGGCTGGCGCATTCATGATGCACTGCAAAGGTATTTACAAGTATTACTCTAGCACGGATTGTCGCCCGAATCGGGCGCTTCAGGCTTGGCCGCCCCATGGGTGGTCGCGGGCGGGCGTTGCTACAGGATGTCCTCGATTTCGACTTCGAACTCGATGGCAAGATCGGCGAGCGGATGATTGAAGTCGATCTTCACGCTGTCGTCGCCGATTTCGAGAACGTGCCCGGCCAGTGTCTCCCCGTTGGGCATGACGAATTCGACCAGTTGATCGACTTCGAGTGGTGCATCGGCCGGCAGATCGCTTCTGGGCAACATCTGGATCAGTTCGGGCTGGGTCTCGCCGAAGGCCTGCCAGGGATCGAGCAGGAAGACGTGGCGCTCGCCCACCGGCAGGTCGAGCAGCCATTGTTCCAGTGCGGGCGCCAGCGTGCCGTCGCCAAGCGTGATGGTCTGCGGCGCGGGGTCGTCGAAATTGGAGACGATGTCCTCGCCGCTGCGCGGACGCAGCGCGTAGCGCAACTGGAGGGTGTCGCCGGGGGCGACGGCGCGCATACTCATGGCGCGTGTTTCGGTGTGGCAGGCTTGTCGGTGGACGGCCGGCGGCGCAGTGCGTCCCAAACCAGGAGCGCCGCACCCACGCTGATCGCCGCGTCCGCCACGTTGAAGGCCGGCCAGGAAAAAGCCCGGTAATGGAAATGGAGGAAGTCGACCACGTAGCCGAAGCGCACGCGATCGATGACGTTGCCCAGCGCACCCCCCAGCACCAGCGCGAACGCGAGGGCCATGCGGGTGTCGTGGGCGTGCTTCTGCAACAGGTGCAGCAGGATCACGGTGGCGACCGCGCCAACGCCGGTGAAGAACCAGCGCTGCCAGCCGCCGGCCTCGGCGAGGAAGCTGAACGCCGCGCCGGTATTGTGCACCAGCACCAGCGAGAAGAAGGGGAGCACCGGGACCGCTTCGCGATAATCGAGCGTGGCGCTGACCCACCACTTGGTGAGATGGTCGGCGACGATCACGCCAAGCGCGAGCCACAACCACTTGCGCACTGCGGGGGCGAACAGTTCACGCATGGCGGCGTACCTCACCCGCGCCGTAGAGATTGGAAACACAGCGTCCGCACAGGCCGGGATGTTCGGCATGCACATCGACGTCGGTGCGGTAGTGCCAGCAGCGGTCGCATTTCTTCGCCGTGCTCGGCGTGACCTCGACGCGGTCGGCGTCGGCGGCGACGATCCGCGCCTGCGAGGTGATCAGCACAAAGCGCAGGTCATCGCCGAGCGGCGCGAGCAGGGCGTGGGTGTCGGGGCTGGCGTGCAGTGTGACTTCGGCCTGCAGCGAGGAACCGATGCCGCCGGCGACGCGCACGGTCTCGAGTTCTTTCGATACCATTGCGCGCACGGCGCGGATGCGGGTCCAGCGCTCGAGCCGTTCCTCCTTGCCGGCCTGCGCGGGCAGGTCGTACCAGGTGTGCAGGAACACGGAGTCATGAATCGGTTTGGGCATCGCGTTCGCCCCTTCTTCCGCTTGCGGGCGAGGGCTCAACTGTTCCCACACTTCCTCGCCGGTGAACGACAGGATCGGCGCCATCCAGCGCACCAGCGCGTGCGTCAGGTGATACAGCGCGTTCTGCGCGGCGCGTCGCGCGCGGCTGTCGGCGCCGCTGGTGTAGAGGCGGTCCTTGAGGATGTCGAGGTAGAAACCGCCGAGATCTTCCGAGCAGAACGTCGCCAGCTTCTGCGCGATGAAATGGAATTCGTAGGCGTCGTAATGCGCCTGGATTTCGCGCTGCAACTGTTGCGTCAGGGCCAGCGCGTAGCGGTCGATTTCCAGCCAGTCCTCGACGGGCAGGGCATGAAGTCCGGGGTCGAAATCGGAAATGTTCGCCAGCAGGAATTTCAGCGTGTTGCGCAGGCGGCGGTAGGTCTCGACCACGCGCTTGAGGATCTCGTCGGAGATCGACAGCTCGCCTGCATAGTCGGTGGTCGCCACCCACAGGCGCAGGATGTCGGCGCCGTACTGGTCCATCACCTTCTGCGGGGCGACGACGTTGCCCTTCGACTTGCTCATCTTGTGGCCTTTGCCATCGACCACGAAGCCGTGGGTGAGGAGCGCGCCGTAGGGCGCGCGACCGTCGGTGGCGCAGCCGGTGAGCAAGGACGACTGGAACCAGCCGCGATGCTGGTCGGAGCCTTCCAGATAGAGATCGGCGGGATGGGCAAGCTCCGCGCGGCGCTTCAGCACGCAGGCGTGGGTGACGCCGGAATCGAACCACACGTCGAGGGTGTGGCCGGTCTTGTCGTAGTGCGCCGCGTCCTCGCCCAGCAGCTCCGCCGGATCGAGCGCGAACCAGGCCTCGATACCCTGCCGCTCGACGCGCTGCGCGACGATCTCCAGAAGCTCGGGCGTCTTCGGATGCAGTGCGCCGGTTTCCTTGTGGGTGAAGAAAGGCATCGGCACGCCCCAGTTGCGCTGGCGCGAGACGCACCAGTCGGGACGATTCCTGATCATCGCTTCCAGCCGCGCGCGGCCCCAGTGCGGGAAGAACTGCGTCGTGTCGACCGCCGCCATCGCGGTGTCGCGCAGGGTCTTACGTCCTCCGTCTTCTGTCCCCCGTCTTCTGTCCTCCGTCTTCTGTCCTCCGTCTTCTGTCTTCTGTCCTCTGACATCCATCCCGATGAACCACTGCCGTGTCGCGCGGAAGATGATCGGCGTCTTGTGGCGCCAGCAATGCGGGTAGCTGTGCAGGAGCTTCTCGTGCGCGAGCAGACTGCCGTTCGCTTGCAGCGTCTCGACGATCAGCGGATTGGCCTGCCAGATGCTCATGCCGCCGACCCGCGGCACGCTGGCGTAGAAGCGGCCGTCGTCACCGACCGGGTTGTCGACTTTCAGGCCGTAGCGGCTGCCCACGACGTAGTCGTCGAGGCCATGGCCGGGCGCGGTGTGCACGGCGCCGGTGCCGGCGTCCGCGGTGACGTGCTCGCCGACGATGACCGGCACCTGGCGCTCCTGGAAGGGATGCCACAGCAGCACGCCTTCGAGTGCCTGGCCGGTGGTGCGGGCGAGCACCTCGGCGCCGTCATTCAAGCCATAGCGTGCCAAGGCCGCCTCACGCAGGCTGTCGGCGAGGATCAGCAGGCCCTTCGTGGTGCGCACCAGCGCGTACTGGAAGTCCGGATGCAGCGACACCGCCTGGTTGGCCGGCAGCGTCCACGGCGTGGTGGTCCAGATGACGAGCTGAATCGGCGCGTCGAGCGCCATGATGTCGAAGCGGCGCGCGAGGTCGGCCGGATCGGCCACGGTGAAGCCGACGTCGATCGCCGGCGAGGTCTTGTCCTCGTATTCGACCTCGGCCTCGGCGAGCGCCGAACCGCAGTCGACGCACCAGTGCACGGGTTTCGCGCCCTGGTAGAGATAGCCCGCCTGCTGGATCTGTCCGAGCACGCGCAACTCTTCGGCCTCGAACGAAAAATCCATGGTGCGATACGGATTCGTCCAGTCGCCCAGCACGCCCAGGCGAATGAAGTCGGCCTTCTGGCGCTCGATCTGCTCGGTGGCGTAGGCGCGGCACAGTTCGCGGAATTGCGCCGGCGCAATGTCCTTGCCGTGGGTCTTTTCCACCTGCAATTCGATCGGCAGGCCGTGGCAGTCCCAGCCCGGCACGTAAGGCGCGTCGAAGCCGGACAGGGTCTTGGCCTTGACGATGATGTCCTTGAGGATCTTGTTCACCGCGTGGCCGATGTGAATGTCGCCGTTGGCGTAGGGCGGGCCGTCGTGCAGGATGAATTTCGGCCGCCCGGCCGCCGCGTTGCGGATCGCCTCGTAGCGTTTTTTTTCCTGCCAGCTTTTCACCCAGCCGGGCTCGCGTTTGGCGAGGTCGCCGCGCATCGGGAACGGGGTATCGGGCAGGTTGAGCGTGCGCTTGTAATCGGGCTTGGTGTGGTCAGGCATGACGTTGCATCAGGAATTGTCTGGCGTTGTCGACGTCGCGGCGGATTTGCGCGACGAGGGTGTCGAGATCGGGGTATTTCTCCTCGTCGCGCAGCTTGTGCAGGAAGTCCACGCGCACGCGGCGACCGTACAGGTCGGCTTTGAAATCGAACAGGTGCACTTCGAGCACCGGCGCGGCGTCGGCGCCCTTCACCGTGGGGCGGCGCCCCAGGCTCGCCACGCCCGGCAGCGGTGCGCCGTTCACGCCGTAGAGCTCGACGGCGAAAATGCCCATCAGCGGCGGGCGGTTGTGCTTCAACTGGATGTTGGCGGTGGGAAAGCCGATGCCGCGGCCGAGCTTGTCACCATGCACGACGCGCCCGGAGATGCTGTAGGGACGCCCGAGCAGCCGCGCCGCGTGTTCCAGTTCACCGCTGGCGAGCGCCCGCCGCACCGCCGTCGACGAGGCACGCTCGCCGGCGACTTCCACCGTCGGCAGGGATTCGGCGTCGAAGCCCAGCGTTGCACCCGTCTGCTGCAGCAGCGCGAGATCGCCCGCGCGCTTCGCGCCGTAGCGGAAGTCGTCGCCGACGAGGACGTACTTCGCCTGGAGCGTCGTGCCGAGCACGCGTTCGATGAAGGCTTCCGGGGCGAGTGCGGCAAAGCCGGCGTCGAAACGGAATACATGCAGGCGGTCGATGCCCTGCGCGTGCAGACACTCGGTTTTTTCGCGCAGGGTAGAGAGCCGCGCCGGCGCCTGCGCGGGCGCGAAGAATTCGCGCGGATGCGGCTCGAAACTCAGCACGCAGGTCGGCAGGCCGCGTGCCTGCGCAACCGCCTGCAGGCGGGCGAGCATGGCCTGGTGCCCCAGATGCAGGCCGTCGAAGTTGCCGATGGTGACTGCATGAGGCGTGCCGAGCGGGCGAAAGCCGTGGGTGATGCGCATGGGGTGAAGCGGACGGGCGGCGCGAAAAGGCCTAATTCTAGCCGATCTCGCGCCTCATTCGGCGGCGCGCCGGGCGAACTGGCGCGGGCGGAAACCCATCAGCCCGAGCGCCGCGAAATACACGACCACCCCGCCGGCGACCAGCGCTGCCAGTCGTCCGGCGCGGTAGAGTGCGTGCGCGTCCAGCCACCATTGCGTCGGCCCCATGGTGAAGTGCAGCGCCACCGCCATCAGCGTCACCGCCAGCGCGACGCGCAGGGTGTAGCCGTACCAGCCCGGCTGCGGCTGATAGACGCGCTGCTTTTTCAGCAGGTGCAGCAAGAGGGCCGCGTTCAGGCACGCCCCCAGACCGATCGCCAGCGCAAGACCGGCATGGCCGAGCGGGAAGATGAAGGCGAGGTTCATCAACTGCGTGGCGAGAAGGGTGAAGATCGCGACCTTCACCGGCGTACGGATGTTCTGCCGCGCGTAGAAACCCGGCGCCAGCACCTTCACCAGGATCAGCCCGACCAGACCGAGGCTGTAGGCGATGAGCGCACGCTGCGTCATCGTGACGTCGAGATCGCTGAAGGCGCCGTAATGGAACAGCGTGGTGATGAGCGGCACCCCCAGTACCGCCAGCGCCGCGGCGGCGGGCAGGGCGAGCAGCAGGGTGAGGCGCAGGCCCCAGTCGAGCAGGCGGGAATATTCGGCGGGTGAATCGTCGGCGTAATGTTTGGCGAGACTGGGCAGCAGAATGGTGCCGAGCGCGACGCCGAGCATGCCGGTGGGAAACTCCATCAGGCGGTCGGCGTAATACAGCCAGGACACGCTGCCGGTCGCGAGGAAGGAAGCGAAGATGGTGTTGATCAGGAGACTGATCTGCGCCACCGACACGCCCAGCGTCGCCGGGGCCATCAGCTTGAGGATGCGGCGCACGCCGGGGTCGTCGAAACGCCGCGTGGGGCGCGGCAGCATGCGGATCTTCATGAGGTGCGGCAGCATCCATCCCAGTTGCAGCACGCCACCCAGCGCCACGCCCCAGCCCAGCGCCAGCACTGGCGGATCGAAATACGGCGCCAGCCACAGCGCGGCGACGATCATCGCGACGTTGAGCAGTACCGGCGCGAAGGCAGGCACCGAAAACTTGCTCCAGGTATTGAGGATGCCTGCCGCCAGCGCCACCAGCGAGATGAAGATGATGTAGGGAAAGGTGATGCGCAGCAGCGTCACCGTCAGCTCGAATTTCTGCGGATCGGCGCGAAAGCCGGGCGCGCTGATCCATGCCACCCACGGCGCGCCGATCACGCCGAGCAGCGCCACGCCGACCAGCACCAGCGTCAAGGCGCTGCCGACCTGGCTCACCAGCCGCTGTGTGGCGTCGTGCCCCTGGCGGTTCCTGTATTCCGCGAGAATGGGCACGAAGGCCTGCGAGAACGCGCCTTCCGCGAACAGGCGGCGCAGCAGGTTGGGGATCTTGAACGCGACGAAAAAGGCGTCGGTGAACATGCCGGCGCCGAACGCACGGGCGATGATCGCGTCGCGCGCGAATCCCAGGATGCGGGACAGCAGGGTCATGCTGCTGACC
>JACDJB010001053.1_pt1 | contig 23482 bp, 21 predicted proteins | sample 7454121 | NCBI WGS metagenome assembly JACDJB01 (sample SAMN14253290, study PRJNA609438) | sludge metagenome | isolation source: sludge after 25d culture with pyrite | collected 2018-12-20
CCATCGGGTATCACCATAACCAATATTACCGATACCACCGCCGATGTGAGTTGGACCGAAAACGGAACGGCTACCGAATGGGAGATTGAATACGGCCCCGCCGGATTTACCCAAGGCACCGGAACCGTGGTCACCGATAGCGATGGTACTGTGGGCGAAACCTTGACCGGTCTTATGCCAGATACGGATTATGATGTGTATGTAAGGGCGGTTTGTTCCACTACCAGCATGAGTGCGTGGGTTGGACCTGAATCCTTTACCACTACAGATTTGAGTGTCGGGGATATTGATTTTAATGGATTTAATTTTTATCCGAATCCTGTAATATCTTCCTTGCAACTTAATGCCAGTAAGAAAATAGATAAAGTGGTTATATACAATTTGTTGGGCCAAAACGTTTTGGAGACAACCCCAAATTCAGCAACCACTACTTTATATGTTAGTCAATTACAATCAGGAGCGTATATGATGCAAGTGCAGATAGGTAAATCGACCCAGGTTTTCAAACTTATCAAGAGATAGATTAAAATCACAACTCTTAATAATTGAAAAATGGCCGTCCGGGATTCTCGGGCGGCTATTTTATTCGTGTGCCAAGTAGCAAATTTCTAGACGGTACAAGGTGGTCTTAAAGTTTTCTAACTTTTTACCAATAGCTGAGATCAAGAGTCTTCTGGTCAAATGAGAACGACTTCTATAGCGAAGTTCCATCCGAGGAACACGAATATAATCAAGCATATACAATGCGGATAGGATTACCCAAATACACTGAATTCCAAAACATAGACGGTTGTTGCGATGTAAATGGAGCGGATTTATGAAATGAAAATTATCTGTCTTACCGCCAATATCACGCACATGTGGAAACGGAGTAGAAAACATGTATAACTATCGGGAGATGTCAGCTAAGGCTATAGTTGCCACTGAAACGAGCTGCAAAAAAGAACGTAAACAGGTTAGCGAAGGAACAAACCTTGTAAACGAGAATTAAATGAATATTAACCAAAGGGGGATTGGTTCAGATGCCCGGTCAGGGAATTTCAAACGAACAGATTGAACCTTTTTCCTGTCAAATGGTGTGATAACTTGGCAGTAGTAGCTTTTTGCAGTGATGAATAATTTTTTTAACGCTTCCTATGGAATTTTTCTTCTAAGGTTTTGAAAATCAAAAGAAAAAAGTTAATTTTGCACCCCTCTTAAGCACAACGCTTTTGTGGGAACAAAATCCTTTTAGCGACGAGTCAGGAATAAAAGGTAGCGAAACAAAAACAAAACAAACCCTTCTGTGGGATGGTCGCGGTAAAATCCTGAAAGAGCACAGAATACAAACTATTGGTTTTTAGGTTCTTATAACAGATAGAGGTTAAACGCCAATTTGGAAATTTAAAATGGCTGATAAAGCAAACAAAGAAGTGGCAGAAGAAAAAGCCGCAAAAAGAGAGGAAGAAACCGCTGTGGCAAACATGCCCACGGAAGAAACCCTAAACGAGGAAGTTCAAATCAAGGAAAACAGCAAGCCAAAGGCTGAGGTTTCCCTGAAAGAAAAAGATCCCGAAAAATTCTTAAAAGAGTTCAACTGGCACCATTACGAAGAAGGTATTGAGCCTATAGACGATGGCAAGTTGGAGGAGTTTGAAAAACTTGTAAAAGAAAACTTCGTCGATACCTTGGACGATGAGGTGGTAGAAGGGAAGGTAATCCACATTACCGATCGCGATGCCATCATCGACATCAACGCCAAGAGTGAAGGAGTTGTTTCTTTGAACGAATTCCGCTACAATCCCGATTTAAAGGTAGGCGACAAGGTAGAAGTGTTGATCGACGTTCGTGAAGACAGCACCGGCCAATTGATCCTTAGCCACCGTAAGGCAAGGACCATCAAAGCGTGGGATCGCGTAAACGCTGCCCACGACGAAGGCACTATTGTAAACGGTTATGTAAAATGCCGTACCAAAGGAGGTATGATTGTGGATGTATTCGGAATTGAAGCTTTCCTTCCCGGTTCACAGATCGATGTGAAGCCCATCCGCGATTACGATATGTATGTGGGAAAAACAATGGAATTCAAAGTGGTAAAAATCAACCACGAATTCAAAAACGTTGTTGTTTCGCATAAAGCGCTTATTGAAGCCGATATTGAAGAGCAGAAAAAAGAAATCATTGGACAGCTTGAAAAAGGTCAGGTACTCGAGGGTGTTGTTAAAAACATTACCTCTTACGGTGTCTTTGTTGACCTTGGAGGTGTGGACGGACTTGTTCACATTACAGACCTTTCTTGGTCGCGCATCAACCATCCAAATGAAATAGTGGAACTTGACCAGAAATTGAACGTGGTAATCCTTGACTTTGATGAGGACAAAACACGTATCCAATTGGGTCTAAAACAATTGAAGCCACATCCATGGGAAGCCCTTGGAGACGAGCTGAAAGTTGGTGACAAAGTAAAAGGTAAAGTGGTTGTTATTGCCGATTACGGTGCTTTTGTAGAAGTTGCCGAAGGGGTTGAAGGCCTTATCCACGTGAGCGAAATGTCTTGGAGCACCCATTTGAGAAGCGCCCAGGATTTTGTTAACGTAGGCGATGAAGTGGAAGCCGTAATCTTGACAATGGACAAGGAAGAGCGCAAGATGAGCCTTGGAATCAAACAAATGACTCCAGACCCATGGACCGACATTACTTCCAAGTACCCGGTAGGTTCACGCCATAAGGGAATTGTACGCAACTTCACCAACTTTGGTGTATTTGTGGAGTTGGAAGAAGGCATCGACGGTCTTATCTATATCAGCGATCTTTCCTGGACCAAGAAAATCAAGCATCCAAGCGAGTTTACCAACATTGGCGACGAGCTGGAGGTTGTGGTTTTGGAACTCGATGTGGAAGGACGCAAATTGAGCCTTGGACACAAGCAGACCACCGAAAATCCTTGGGATAAATACGAAGACGAATTTGCCGTGGGAACCAAGCACACCGCCACTATCGATGAGGTTGTGGACAAAGGTGCCACTATTAAATTCAACGACGATATCGTTGCCTTTGTACCCAACCGCCATCTGGAAAAAGAAGACGGATCTATGTTGAAAAAAGGTGACGAAGCAGAATTCCAAATTATCGAATTCAACAAAGAATTCAAAAAAGTGGTCGCTTCGCATATGACCATCCATAAAGAAGAAGAAGCTAAAATTGTAAAAGAAGCTGTGAGAAAACAAGAAGCAGCCGAAGCAGAGGCCAAACCAACTCTTGGTGATGCCAATGCCAAGCTTCAGGAGCTTAAGGATAGAATGGACGGTAAAAAATAAGCCGGATTTCCGCAAATGCGGTAACGCATCCATTAAACAATCAAAAGCCTTTCGTTTACCCTATCACGGTAGCGAAAGGCTCTTTTATTTTTCAACTTCGCGTGTTTTCTTCCCAAATTCCAAATATCATAATTTCTTATTTTTAAGTTTTAAAGACTGCATATCAATGTAATACCTTTAATTCTTGCCTGCCTGTCCATTTCCCACAGGCATGCCTTCCGAGAAACGGAAGGGTTCTTGGTTCATACAGCGCCAGCGGCGGTTGCTGAGCGAAGCCGAAGCATCTTGTTTCTTTACTCGGACAATACTGAAAATTATTGTATTTTTGCCGTTGATCCTTTTATCCGGGAGACAAAAACTGCCCTTCCATGAGCCAAAAAGTTTTACTGAACGCAACAGAAATCAATATTGCGCTAAACCGCCTGGCCTGCCAATTAATAGAAAAACACGACGATTTTTCAAAAACGGTACTTATCGGTATCCAGCCCAGAGGCATTTTTCTGGCGGAACGATTAAAATCGTTGTTGCAAAACGAGTACGGAATAACAAATATTAAATTAGGGTACCTGGACATAACCTTCTTTCGCGACGATTTCCGCAGGAGTGGAAAACCCTTGGAGGCAAACAAAACCCACATAGATTTTATAGTAGAAGATATGAACGTGGTCTTTATCGATGACGTTCTCTTTACCGGGCGAAGCATTCGCGCGGCCCTAACCGCTATCCAATCATTTGGAAGGCCACTGGATATTGAACTTTTGACTCTTATTGACAGAAGATTTAGCCGCCACCTGCCCATTCAGCCCGATTATCGCGGTAGACAGGTGGACGCCATCAATGGCGAAAAAGTGAAAGTGTGCTGGAAAGAGAACGACGGGGAAGATGCTGTCTATTTGGTTAAAAATTGAAATTATTTCCCATTAAGATGGATGGAAATGATAAATGTAGTTTAGTGAGAAGCCTGCAACCTTGAACTTGAAACCTGAAACCAAACAATGGAATTGAGTGTAAACCACTTATTGGGAATAAAATTTATCACCGAAGACGATATCCAGCTTATTTTTGAAACGGCCGATCACTTCAAGGAGGTCATCAACAGGCCGATTAAAAAAGTGCCTTCCCTTCGCGATATCACCATTGCCAATCTTTTTTTCGAAAATAGTACACGCACCAAACTGTCCTTTGAACTAGCTGAAAAAAGACTTTCTGCAGACGTAATCAACTTTGCTTCCTCGAGTTCCTCGGTAGCTAAAGGAGAAACGTTGATCGATACCGTAAACAATATCCTTTCCATGAAAGTGGATATGGTGGTTATGCGGCATCCCAACCCCGGAGCGGGGATTTTCCTTTCCAGACACGTAAATGCCAGTATTGTCAATGCCGGCGACGGGGCCCATGAACATCCTACCCAGGCATTGCTCGACGCGTTTTCCATTCGCGAAAAATTGGGAGAGGTGGCTGGAAAAAAAGTGGTAATCGTGGGCGACATCCTGCATTCACGGGTGGCCCTTTCCAATATCTTCGCACTACAAAAGCTTGGAGCTCATGTTAAGGTATGCGGCCCAAAGACATTGATTCCTAAATACATAGATAAATTAGGGGTAGGGATAGAAACCAACCTGAAAAAAGCCTTGGAATGGTGCGATGTGGCCAATATGTTACGGGTTCAAAACGAACGCATGGACATAAGCTATTTTCCTTCCACCCGAGAATATACCCAACAATTCGGGCTCAACAAGGCTCTCCTGGATTCCCTGAACAAGGAAATAGTAGTGATGCACCCAGGCCCCATCAACAGAGGCGTGGAAATAACCAGTGATGTGGCAGACAGCAAACAGTCCATAATCCTGGAACAAGTTCAAAATGGAGTTGCCATTCGAATGGCAGTAATATATCTATTGGCATCAAAAATAAAACACCATGAAGATTGAAAACCATTCCAATTACGTGATTCTCGAGGATGAGAAAGACGATATAAAGGATTTTGCCTCCTTTATCGAGGCGCAGATTCCCAACAAGTATAAAGGACAAAATGTGGTTTTAAACCTATTGAAGTACGACACGCTGACCCTGCCAGATCTTTTGTTGTTTTTAAAGACTTCCAATCTCCACAGAAAGACAAAGCAGTCCATGGTTTTCGTTAACGATGCCATAGACGTGGATGATGTTCCGTATGAAATGATTGTGGTGCCCACCCTTCAGGAAGCTGCGGACATTATTGAAATGGAGGAAATAGAGCGTGATCTGGGTTTCTAAAATACTATGGGATTTTCTTTTCCCGCGCGTCACTTCACCTAAATTAACAAAGATTGAAACTTAAGATTCTCGGATGCCATTCGGCCACACCCACTGCTTCGGCACATCCCACTTCCCAGGTTTTGGAGGTGAAGAACCATTTGTTCTTGATCGATTGTGGCGAAGGAACCCAAGTTCAATTGCGCAAGTTTGGTATCAAGTTTTCACGAATCAAGCATATATTCATTTCGCATCTGCACGGGGATCATTTCTTTGGATTGCCCGGGCTCATTTCCACCTTTCATTTGATGGGCAGGGAAACTGAGCTGCACGTTTACGGTCCAAAGGGCATCAAAGAGGCCATTCTTCTATTGCTGAAGCTGGGCAAGTCGCACACGCGATATCCCTTGTATTTCCACGAGTTGGAGGAAATTTCACCTCAACTGATCTTTGAAGACGAAAAACTTACCGTAGAAACCATTCCACTAAACCATCGGGTGTACACCAATGGATATTTGTTTCGGGAAAAGCTGGGGGAAAGAACCTTGGACGTAGATGCGGCGCGGGCAGCAAATATCGACCTTAGCTATTATCAGAAAATAAAACAGGGTTATGATGTGAAAAACAAAAACGGCGTGCTAATTCCCAATGAGCAGATCACTTTTGATCCGCCCCCTCCCAAGTCGTATGCTTTTTGTAGCGATACATTATATACACCCCAAATTGTTGATCAAATTAAGGGCGTAACCGCCTTGTATCACGAATCCACCTTTTTGGAGCAGCATAAGCATCTTTGTGAAAAGACCAAGCACAGCACGGCAAAAGAGGCCGCGCAAATAGCCAAGATGGCCCAGGTGGGCACATTGATCCTTGGCCATTATTCAGGAAGATACGGTAATCTGAACTTGTTTAAGGAAGAGGCAAATGAAATTTTCCCTCATGTGGAACTCTCTGCGGAAGGCAAAGAATTTCTCTTCTAGCCCAAGCTGCAAATCGTATTTTTATTTGAATAAATTTTAGATATCATTTGGCTTTTTCTCGAGAAGTAAATATTTTAAAACCCTTAACTTGCAGATAAAATCCAAAGAAATGGCCGAAGAATTATTTGATTACCGCAAATCGTACGAAAAGGGGAATCTTTCTGAGGATACCATTGACCCAAACCCAATACAGCAGTTTCGCACGTGGTTTTATGAAGTACGCGATAACGGGGGCCCAGATGAGCCCAATGCCATGACCCTCACTACAATTGGCCGGGATGGGTTTCCCAAGGGCCGGGTGGTGCTTCTAAAAAAATATGATGAACACGGATTTTATTTTTACACCAATTACAACAGTGAAAAAGGAAAATCCATAGCCGCAAACAACAAGGTAAGCCTCTCCTTTTTCTGGCCGCAAATGGAGCGGCAGGTAATAATAAAGGGAAGTGCCGAAAAAACCTCCGAAGCCGATTCGGAAAACTACTTCCATTCGCGCCCAAAGGGAAGTCAATTGGGGGCTGTAGTGTCGCAACAGAGCAGCGTATTGCCTTCGCGCGAGGTTCTTGAGGCTCAATTGGATAAACTCACCAAAAAATATGAAACTTCAGAAGTGCCAAAGCCCACCGATTGGGGAGGCTATTTGGTTCGGCCCATTTCCATTGAATTTTGGCAAGGAAGGGCCAACAGGCTTCACGACCGTATCCGTTATACACTGTTAGGGGATGATTGGCTAATTGAGCGATTGGCTCCTTAAAATTCCAATGATATTTTAATCGATCAAACAAAATTGACAATGAAAACACTATATCTGGCAAGACATGCAAAATCATCCTGGAAACACGATGTAGATGACCATAAGCGACCCTTAAAAAAACGGGGGGAAAAGGATGCCCATCTCGTGTCGCAAAAGGTAAAGGAAGAGTTAAAAGCCCCACAGCTTATCGTGAGCAGCGATGCCACCCGCGCCTTGTCAACCGCCCATTTCTTTAAGGATGCCTGGGAGATAGAAGAAGAAAATTTTAAAACCGACCATATTCTATACGACTTTAGTGGACAAAACGTTATGCGCTATATAAAATCGCTCGACAATTCCTTGCAAACGGTGATGATCGTAGGGCATAACCACGCCTTTACGTCCCTAGTCAATATGTTGGGAAATATTTACATTGAAAATTTGCCCACCGCCGGTTTTGTAAAGTTGGAGTTTGACGAGGATCGGTGGGAGGATATCACTACAGGGCGAACGGTAACAAAGATATTTCCAAGAGATTTAAAATAATGGTAGAAAAAACGTCAACATCTCCACGAGCTGTAAAGAACCAGTATATAAACCGTGAGTTGAGTTGGTTACAGTTCAATGCCCGGGTACTACAGGAGGCAGAGGACAAGAAAATCCCACTCCTGGAGCGGCTGCGGTTTTTGGGAATTTTCTCCAACAATTTGGACGAATTCTTCAAAGTGAGATATGCCACCCTAAAGAGAATAGTGGAAGCGGGAAAAACAGGACGGAGCTTTTTGGGAGGCATTTCTGCCATGGACCTTACCGAGGAAATCACCCACACCGTGATCGCGCAACAATCGCACAGTCTGCAGATACTGAGCAACATTCAAAAGGAACTTAAAAAGGAAAACATCTACATTATTGACGAAACCGAGGTTTCCCCAGATCAGGGCGAATTTATATTGGATTATTTTATTCGATATGTAAGTCCTGCCATGATGACTATTATGATCGGGGAGTTGGAACAGTTTCCGCACTTGCGGGACAGCGCGGCCTATCTGGCCGTAAAAATGGTTATGCGCAAGCAGGATGACACCTTTGAGGCCCGCGACAACTATGCCTTGATAGAAATACCCCGAACGGTAGATCGGTTTGTAGTGCTGCCGCCACAAGGAGAGAAACAGTACGTTATTATTCTGGACGATTTGATTCGTTATTGCCTGGATACTATTTTCAGCATTTTCAATTATGAAAGCATCTCTGCACATATGATAAAAATTACCCGCGATGCCGAATTGGATATCGATAGCGATTTAAGCAGGAGCTTTATTGAAAAAATCTCGAAAAGCGTAAAAAGGCGAAGTGCAGGCGATCCGGTGCGTTTTGTTTACGACAAGAACATCGACACAAAGACCCTGCAGTTTTTGTTGGACAAGATGGGAATTGACAAGACCGATAGTATCATCCCAGGCGGACGTTATCACAACCGTAGGGATTACATGAATTTTCCGCGGTTGGGCCGGCCAGACCTCCAATATCAACCTACCGAACCGCTTCCCATTCCCGGATTGAGCATGCAGGGAAGTTTATTCGAAAAAATTCTCGAAAAGGATTATTTGCTCCACACTCCCTATCAAACCTTTATGTACGTAATAAAGTTTTTGCGGGAGGCTGCTTTGGATCCGAAGGTAAAATCAATAAAAATCACCATCTACCGTCTGGCAGAAGTTTCGCATATTGCCAGTTCGCTTATCAATGCCAAGAAGAACGGCAAGGAGGTAATTGTTCAGATTGAATTGCAGGCGCGTTTTGACGAAGAAGCAAACATCCAGTACGCCGAATTGATGCAAAGCGAGGGCATAAAACTTATTTTCGGCGTAAAAGGGCTTAAAGTGCATTGCAAAATATGCCTGATAGATCGTCTGGAAAATAACAAGATTGTTCGCTACGGCATTATAAGCACGGGGAATTTCAACGAATCCACGGCGAGGATATATACCGATTACACTTTGTTTACGGCCAACCCCAAGATCTGTAAGGATATCAACAAGGTCTTTGAGTTTTTTGAAGTGAACTACCAGGTGAAAATCTACCGGCACCTGATCGTTTCACCCCACTACACCCGAAATGCCATTTCCCATTTGATCGACAGGGAGATTAAGAACCAAAAGGCAGGCTTGCCCAGCGGAATAAAGCTCAAGCTAAATAGTTTGTCCGATTTTAAGGTGATCGACAAATTGTACGAGGCCAGTAGGGCAGGGGTGAAGATACAAATGATCGTAAGGGGAATTTGCTCCTTGATTCCGGGAGTTCCGGGAATGAGCGAGAATATTGAGGCCATCAGTATAGTGGGGAAATTTTTGGAACATCCGCGATTGTTTATCTTTGAGAACGGCGGAAAACCTAAGGTGTATATTTCTTCCGCAGATTTTATGGGTCGCAATCTGGACAATAGGGTTGAGGTAACCTGTCCTATTTATGACGAAAACATAAAAAAGGAACTTCTGGAAAATTTTGCCATTGGCTGGCGCGATAACGTAAAGGCCAGGGTTTTCAGTGCTAGACAGGACAATGCCTATCGAAAAAACAGCAAACCGCCGGTGCGTTCACAGTATAAGATGTATGATTATTATTTAAAAAAACTGGAAAAAAACACACGTGCTTCAAATTGAAAAATATGCTGGGATCGATATTGGCAGTAATGCCATAAGATTGTTGATAGTTTCGGTCATAGAACAGGAAAAGGAAGAGACTATTTTTAAAAAAACTTCTTTGGTTCGAGTGCCCATCCGTTTGGGTGCCGAAGTTTTTTTGGATGGCAGCATTTCTCAGACCAACGCCTCCCGAATGACCGATGCCATGGGTGCGTTTCGTCTATTGATGAAAACCCACAACATCACCCGGTTTAGGGCCTGTGCCACATCGGCCATGCGCGAAGCCAGCAATGGAAGTCAAATTGCCGCGGAAATTGGGAAAAAAACCGGTATTCACATCAACATAATTGACGGTAAGGACGAGGCAGCCATCATTGCCTCCACCGACTTGAAAGCGCTCATTGAGGAAGACAAGGTATTTCTTTACGTGGACGTGGGTGGAGGAAGTACAGAACTCACTCTTTTTGCCAACGGCGAAACCGTGGTATCCAAAAGTTTCAAACTGGGAACGGTTCGTCTTTTGGAAGGTTTGGTAGAAGAATCGGTATGGGATGACATGCAAACGTGGATAAAGACCCAGACAAAAGCATTCAAAAAGATTTCCCTGATCGGCAGTGGCGGAAACATCAACACCATCTTCAAGAAAAGCGGTCGCAAGATGGGGAAACCATTGAGCTATTTATATCTGTCTTCTTTTTACCAATCGCTTAAAGCGCTGACCTATGAAGAGCGAATCACCAAAATGGACATGAATCCCGATAGGGCCGATGTGGTTATACCCGCTACCCGAATTTATCTTTCGGCGATGAAATGGAGCAAGGCCAAGAATGTTTTTGTTCCGAAAATTGGACTAAGCGACGGGATCGTGCGAAGTTTATACAATGAAAAGAAAAGTAGCGAAAATATCAAGCTGGAGTAACCACAAACTTTGAGGTAATTTGCGTGAAGATTTAAAGTCCTCCTTCAAACCCGTTACAATCCCTCTGCTGCCGCTCCGGTTTACTTTTTAAACATAAAATAAACGGCCAGAATAAGAAAAACAAAGGAAATAATATGGTTAAGCCGAAACGATTCGGTTTTAAAGACCAATAGAGTGAAGCCAACAAAGACCCCTAGGGTTATCACTTCCTGGATTACCTTTAGCTGAAGCAGGCTAAAGGGACCACCGTTTCCGCGATAGCCAATTCTATTTGCCGGCACCTGAAACATGTATTCAAACAAGGCGATCCCCCAACTTATCAGGATGATGGCAAGCAACCCGAGTTTGTTGAACCATTTCCATTCTGAAAATTTTAAGTGGCCGTACCAGGCGAGCGTCATAAATGAATTGGAGAGCACCAGAAGACAGATAGTTAGAATTCCTTTCATGGCCAAAATATTAAAAATCTACCCTATAATTATTTTTTATTGTTGTTTCCTGAAAATGGTCGATATCGCAAAAGCTAGATCAATAAAGACTTTTGTGGCATTTCTTTAATTGTACCTTATTTGATTTTTAATGATTTCATCCAAATATTTACGTTTTGATCGTATGTTCCAAGACTTCTGGCAGAAGCGGTTCCCGATGAAAAATTGGCACCGTCTGTGGCCCGTCGTTCAAAAAAATCGTAGCTCGTACAACCATTAGGAATGATTATCTTGGTGTTTTTTTGAATTTATTCCGTGCTTTTCTCCATTCAGCTTCCTCCATTTGCGCTCCGATAAAAGGAATGCGTGGGGCCAAAAAATATCCGGTTAAACTGGCAAAGAGAATGGGGATAAAATAGGTGAAGCCCGTTAAGGTAGCCAGCAAAATGGTTGTGCTCATAGGCGTTCGCGTTACACAGGCGTTTATCGCCGCCATGCAACTTACAATGGTAAGCGAGAGGCTAATAGAAGGAAAAACGGTGTGGATAAGCAAACCCAAAGCCGTACCGCAGAAAAACAAAGGAATAATAAATCCTCCGCGCCATCCAGATGTAACCGTGATGGCTATGGCGATAATTTTAAATATGAGGACGGCGGCCAAAAATTGTACGGTTCCCTCGGCTTCCAGAAGATGATTTATTTCAAAGTGGCTAAAATAGCGGGTGAGTGGGAGGAAGTAGGCAATAGTTCCCAGCAAAATTCCCCCGATAAGGGTTTTTATATAGATGGGGGAAGTGAGTTTTTCAAAAACCGATTTAAAAAATTTGGTGCAAAAGATAAAACACCAACCCACAAAAGTGGCTATAATGGCGAAGAGGACAGCATAGCCAAAATCGAAGAATGTTTCCATTTCATAGGCGGGGAGATTCCACATGGGGCCTAATCCCAATTTTACAATGATGGCAAACACCACATAACTGAAGCCACTCGCCACCAAAGCGGGAATAATGGCCTTATAATATTCCACAGCATGCTTGTGGTGCAAAATTTCCAAGGCAAACAAGCTTCCGCCCAAGGGAGCACCAAATAGTGCCGTAAAGCCGGAGGCCATTCCGGCAATGCTCAGGGAGCGCAGTTCTTCTCCCTTCAATCTAAAAATCTTTCCCATCCAGGATCCGGTGGAACCGGTTACCTGCACCAAAGGCGCTTCTGGGCCCAGGCTTCCACCCGAAGCTACACATAACAAGGAAGAAAGGATCATGGAAGGATTGTTCTTTGGGTCCAACTTGCCTTTGTTAAACCGGATGTTGTTGACGATGAGCTGCATCTCGCCGGGATCACCGATAAAATAAATAATCAATCCTGCCAACAGACCACAGACAGCCATTACCGGAATGACAAACCACCCTTGCCAACCTGCCAGAAATTCGGTGAGATACATTAAGACTATCCAATACGATCCGGAAATCATTCCGCCTATTAACCCCAAAACGGCCCATAGGATAAACATCCTGCTAAAGACAAATGGGCTGAAACGGATAGGACGGTCCAGGATGTCCAGATATTTTATGAGCTTCTTTCTTTTCCTTAGTTTCATTTAAAAAAAGGATGGATTCTATAAGATACTTTTTGTTTTTCTAAGTGGCACTATCCGTGAATAGACTGGTGTTTGCCCAGGTCTTTCATTACCTGAGCCTCAAACTGAAGCAAGTCATCCCACTTTTTGTCCACTTCTTCGCGATTGCCGTATTTTCGGGCAAACCCAAGAAACATGGTATAATGATTGGCTTCGCTAATCATCAACTTCCGATAAAATTCGGCAAGCTCTGCGTCCTCAAGTTCCTCACTCAACAAACGAAAACGTTCACAGCTTCTTGCCTCTATTAGGGCGGCGTAGAGAAGCCTGTGGATTAAGTTGTCCTTGCGGCTTCCTCCCTTGGGAAAAAACTCCAGGATCTGGCCCACGTACAAATCCTTTCTGTCCCAGCCAAGGATCCATCCGCGCTCCACAATTTTGTCGTGAACCATTTTAAAATGACTGATTTCCTCCTTCACCAAGGCAGTCATTTCCTGAACCAAATCGGTGTATTCGGGATAATTCACTATAAGGGAAATGGCTGTAGAGGCTGCCTTCTGTTCACACCACGCATGGTCCGTGAGGATATCCTCAATGTTTTTTTCCACAATGTTTACCCACCGTGGATCGGTGGGAAGTTTTAGGCCGAGCATATTCTGTTTTTATTGTTGTTGATTTTTATTTTTACTGTGTCCTTTGAAAATGAAAGAACCCTAAATATCCAAATCGAATTCCGTACGCAATTTTTCCAAAGCCGGATTTTTTTCGCGCATTTTTTCAAACTTGTCCCGCGAGGAATAGACAAATTTCTTTTCGGCTTTCTCATCGACGGTTATTTCCAGATCGATGGAATAATTTTGCAAACGGCTGCGCAAAAATTCCAAAAGCTGAAATTTTGCCCGTTCTACCTCTGTTTTTATTGTATGGTTGGGAAAGGAAAGTTGTATTCTGTCGTTCTCGAGTTTTGGCAACCCCATGGTTAGATGCGATAACAGGTTGAACTTGCCCTCCTCTTCTACTATGGCAGTGTAATCCTTCCACGCCTTTTGCATCTCTTTTTCCGAAAATTGCTCCTCGGGCAGATTGTCCTGCGACGGCTGGTTGGCTACCAACTCCTGTTGCAGCCTCTGTTTTTGTTGAATGCTCTTTAGGGAAAGTGCCGATACCCTTTTTGCATTGCGTTCCGCCAGAATCTGAGGCCGTTCCGCGACCCGTTGTTTTTTTTCATTGTCCTCGCCTAAAAAAGAGGTTGGTTCCTTACCGGATTCCTTTTGAATCTCTCTATCGCTTTCCTCCTGGACTATCGACTTGCCGTTTTCGGCGGAGGGGTTTTCTTCGTAACCTGTCTTTTCGGAAGCAGGGGGAGTGAACGTATTATTTCCGGCCGATGTTATCTGCCCTCCTCCCTTGGGAAGTTTGGAAACAGGGGAATTGGAATGGTAATGAGAAGCCGGAATTATGAAGATATCGTCACTATTGGAATTTTTTTTTTCACCCTGAAAGGTCAAGGAAGCCAATTGCATCAAACACAGCTCTACCAAAAGTCGCTGATTTTGACTGTTTTTGTATTTCAGGTCACAGGTATTGGCAATTTCAATTCCCTCCATCAAAAACTCCCTGCTGGTTTTTTGGGATTGTTCAAAGTACATAGTCTTTACCTGTTCTCCCACTTCCAAAAGGGCAATGGTTTCCTGGTGCTTGCATACCAAAAGATCCCGGAAGTGTGAGGCCAAACCCATGACAAAGTGATGTCCATCAAAACCTTTGGATAAAATTTCATCGTATGCCACCAGCACCTGTGGAATATTGTTTTCCAGCAACAGATCGGTTATCTGAAAATACCATGTGTAATCCAGGACGTTTAAATTTTCGGTCACGGCCTCTCGGGTAAGCTGTTTCCCCGAAAAACTCACCACCCGATCAAAAATAGAGAGGGCGTCCCGCAGGGCACCGTCGGCTTTTTGGGCAATGATATGGAGGGCGTCGTCCTCCGCCTCAATCCCTTCAGTGCGGGCCACTTTTGCCAGATGTTCCTTTATATCCTTTACCCCAATCCTTCGGAAGTCGAAAATCTGGCAACGGGAGAGAATGGTGGGAATAATCTTGTGCTTTTCGGTAGTTGCCAAGATGAAAATGGCATGTTTTGGAGGTTCCTCCAAGGTTTTCAGAAAGGCATTGAAAGCCGCTTGTGAGAGCATGTGGACCTCATCGATTATATAAACCTTGTATTTTCCCACTTGGGGAGGAATTCGCACCTGATCGATAAGATTGCGAATATCGTCTACCGAGTTGTTGGAGGCAGCATCGAGTTCAAAAATATTGAAGGCAAAATCCTCATCGGTTTTTTCTGTGCCGTCTTGGTTGATTTGCTTGGCGAGAATACGGGCGCAGGTTGTCTTCCCTACACCTCTGGGCCCGGTAAACAACAAAGCCTGTGCCAAGTGATGGTTTTCAATGGCATTCTCAAGGGTATTGGTAATAGCCTGCTGTCCTACAACGTCTTCAAAAGTGGTAGGGCGGTATTTTCGGGCAGAGACAATAAAATGTTCCATATAATAATAAGTAAAATTGCCCTAGACAGGCGCGTTTAGGCATACCACACAGGAATTTGTTCCCATTGCTCCAAACGGTGCAACAAATATAAAGAGGGCAAAACGATTTCTAAAAAATACCCTTTTGTATTTACCCTTATTTATTAACATTGCCATATCTTTGCCCTGCAGGCCACCTTATCGCTGTCCCGTCTCGATGGTATCGAGGCGGGAGGGAGGAAAGTCCGGGCACCATAGGGAAGCATAGCGGCTAACGGCCGTCGTCCCGAACAAGCTTCGGGATAGGACAAGTGCAACAGAAAGGATGTACAGGTAATGCTGTAGTGAAATCAGGTAAACTCTATGCGGTGAAATGCCATGTAAACCTGTGCCCCGGCCCCGATAGTCATCGGGGATCGGGAAAGGGTTCCCGCCCGATGCAGGAGGGTAGGCAGATAGAGCGTCTTGGCAACAAGACGTCCAGATAAATGATAAGGCCCCGATGTTCAATCGGGGACAGAACCCGGCTTATAGGCCTGCTTTATTTTTTTGGCGATTCTTTCCCTTTATTTTTTTGCGGCGCGCAATTGTTGCTGCAACCATCTTACTGCTTCATCATAATCTATAAAGGCCTGAAATGGCTTGGTTTTATAAAAAGTTTTTTCAAAAAGGGCATTTTCTAGTGAAACTTCATTGTAACACACGGCGGCCACCGCACAAAGATTGGGATGTATGGCCTGATAGAGCGAGGGGCTCAAATTGATGGAATAATCATTTACCCTGTTGGAAAGATATCCAAAGGGTTCGTGACGGAAAAAAAGATCGTAAATTTCAAAGAGTTCTTTTAAATGGGTATCGTTAAAGGTAACGCCTTCGTCGATTTCCATGGAAATTATTCCCTCTAAAATAGTAAGTAACCCAAAGCTGGTCTTGACGATTTTATTTTCCACCGGCTATTGAAAAAAACTGAATATACTTCCGCCATATTTGCGGAGCTCGGAAAAATGGTCCAACTGCGACAAATCCAATTGCTTGGCGTGTTCTACAATCATCACACCTTCGGGAGCCAGAAGATTGTTTTTAAAAACCTTGGAGACCAGGACGGCAAGCGAATCGCGATCAAAATCATAGGGAGGATCGGCAAAGACAACGTCATATTGCCGGGTTTCCCTGTCAAGGTATTTTTCTGCCTCGGCTTTGTGCACGAGGATTGGAAATTCAAATTCCGTTGCTACTTTTTCAATATAGTTTGTGCAGCCCAAGTGCGAATCGACAGCGACAATGGCCGGCACACCGCGGGAGGCAAATTCAAAACTGATGTTTCCCGTTCCCGCAAAAAGGTCCAATACCGATATCTCATCGAAGTAGATTCTATTCCGAAGAATGTTGAACAACCCTTCCTTGGCAAAATCGGTGGTAGGACGCACGGGCAGGTTTTTAGGGGCTGTGAGCTTTCTGCCTTTGTGGCTACCGGAAATAATTCTCATGGGTTAGAGGTTTTTTAATAAAAAATGTTTGTGGGGCTCCGTGTTTTCTATTTTGGCAGTCAGGGGATCGGGAGAGAGGAAGGCTACGTTTCTAATATACCTGTAGGCATATTCAAACACTTTGTCGTCCTTGCCCACATTTCCGCAGAGATAGACCGGCACCACCTCCGGATCCAAGTTAAGCTGTTCCATGGAAAACAGGGTAAAGTAAATAAAATCTTCGGGAGTTTTATAATTATACGAGTTGCACAGATCCAATTGGCCGTTTTTTAAAATAATACAATCGAAGTGGTTGTCCAGAAAATGCAGAAAGATATGGGGCGAGGGAAAGTTTTGGTGCTGTACCAATTTCTTGATCAAGATACTCGCGGAATGGAAATAATCAAAACTGCCATATTTTTCGAAAAAAAAATTGTTGATGTTCATAAAGGGAACATACACCACGGTAATGTTGAGTTCGTCCAGGACATCGGTTGCTATATAGTCATTGGGAAGTATTTTGGAATTGAATTTTAAATATTCGCTGGCCTTGCTGGCGTCAAAAAGATGGGTGGGCACCAGAGTGTAAACCGGAGTGGCATAAACAACGGCAATCTCGCGAAAGGGAGTTTCAAAAACCGGGTTCTGGGCGAGGGTTTGTTCAACCTCATACAACAATTCTTCTGGGGTCGTACTGTGCTGCAAATCTACTTCCTTAAAAAAAGCAGCCTCCTGTCTATGAGGGGTAGTCACCAAAAAAGAAAGCCCGTTCAAGCTTATTTGAACGGACAATCTTGCATTATTTAAATTATCAATATCCTTATGGTTTGATAGCGTCATAGATTTTGGGCCAGTTTCCTGAAGTATTCACGTCTTCCAGGGATCCTACTTTAATGTATTCGCCATTGACCCCATCCACAGATTGAACCTGCTTTTCCTGGGCAAGCAAATCTTTGTCCAAATCGTGCAGCACCACATCTTTTGAAACTTTGGCTTCAAACACGGAGTAGGTGGCATCGTTCTTTGTAATTGTTCCTGCCTGTAGGTCAAATTTTGCATCCACACCTTTTACCGGTACGTTCATCATGGTCTTATACCTGTCTGAAGATCCAAAGAGGGAATCCTTGACGGGGGTAAAGGCCAAGGTGTCGATAAGTGATTTTTCAATGTAATAACCTTCGCTAATACCAAAGGCCTTGTTTTTGGCCACATCGGCATAACTGGTGTCGCGTCGTTGAGTGATGGCAAATTTAGCGGTGTCAATAAATCTAACCAGACTGTCAAAACTTCCGGTAAAACTTCCGGTTATTTCCTTGTGTGCCAATTCGGCTGCTTGTATATCCTTCAAATTTTGAATGACTTTGGCGTATCGCGCTTCTTTCACTTTGTTGAATTCTACGGGCCCCATGATGGAACTGTAAAGTTTCCATCCCAAGAAGATAATAACAATCCAAAGAACAATCTGAATTACTAATTTCATTGCGGATTTTGTTTAAGTGTTGATTTTTTAAAAGGTGTATGGCAAATCTACAATTTTTTTTTGTTCACAAAAGTTTATTCCGAAAAAATGATGGCTATCTTTAAACCCTTAACAAGCCAATGAATGATGGATGATTTTGAATTTTACAATCTACTGAAAAATGATTTTCCCCACGCCGTTACCCCAAAACAAGATATTGCCCTTCAACTTTTGTCGCGATTTGTACTGGGGAGCAGCAAAAACGAAACCTTTCTTTTAAAAGGCTATGCCGGAACGGGGAAAACTACCCTAATCGGGGCCCTGGTGAAGAACCTTCCGCGAATAAAAAAACGTTCGGTGCTGTTGGCGCCCACGGGAAGGGCGGCCAAGGTAATCAGCAACTATTCCAACAAACAGGCCCTGACAATCCACAAGAAAATATATTATCCCAAGAACACCAAAGGCACCATCTCGTTTACCCTCCAACAAAACAAACATCGCGACACCATATTTATAATAGATGAGGCATCGATGATTCCCGATATTAACCAAGATTCCCGACTCTTTGAAAACGGTTCCTTGCTGGACGATCTCATGCAATATATTTACAGCGGTCACAATTGCAAGCTGTTGTTGATAGGGGATACCGCCCAGCTTCCCCCGGTGCATCTTTCCATCAGTCCGGCCCTGGATGCGCGATTGTTGGAAACCCAATACAGCCAACAGGTAATCACCATTGAGTTGGACGAAGTGGTGCGCCAACAGCAAAATAGCGGAATCCTGGAGAATGCAACCAAGCTTCGCGAACAGATGGAGACGGGTTTTTTTGAGGATTTTCGGTTTATGAAAGAAGACTATCCCGATATCCTAAGGCCTACCGATGGACAGGAAATAATGGACCAAATAAACGACAGCTATTCCGCATTGGGAAATGAGGGTACGGTGATTATTGTACGTTCCAATAAAAGAGCAAACCTGTACAACCAAAGTATAAGGGAGCGCATTCTCTTCCGCGAACCGGAACTCGCCGCCGGCGATTTTTTGATGGTGGTAAAAAACAACTATTTTTGGGTAGACAACACTTCCGAAGCCGGATTTATAGCCAACGGCGATATCGTGGAAGTATTGGAGATTTTTGCGTTTAAGGAGCTCTACGGTTTTCATTTTGCCGAAGTGAAGCTGCGCATGGTAGATTATCCCAATATGAAACCCTTGGAGACCGTTTTGCTCCTGGACACCCTCACCTCTGAAACCCCTTCCCTTAGCTATGAAGAATCGAATGCCCTATACCAAGAGGTAATGAAAGACTACGCCCACGAAAAATCTAAGTACAAAAAGTTTATGGCGGTTAAGAAAAACAAATATTTTAACGCCTTGCAGGTCAAGTTCAGCTATGCCATCACCTGCCATAAATCGCAAGGTGGCCAATGGAATACGGTATTTGTGGAGCAACCCTATCTTCCCAATGGCATGGACAAGGAGTACTTAAGATGGCTGTACACTGCCATTACACGCGCACAGGAAAAATTGGTGTTGATCGGGTTTAAGGACGACTTCTTTGAGAGTTAAAGAATTTTCTTTTGAATGGCGCCCATTTTCTCAGGCTTGCCATAAATTCTTAAAATCAACAGGGAAAGTGGGCATTCAGATTATAAACTTCTTACTTTTGAAATCAATTTAAAAATCTGTGACTTGAAAATAATAGCAATGATACCTGCGCGGTACGGTGCCTCGCGTTTTCCGGGTAAACTGATGCAGGATTTGGCGGGAAAACCTGTAATTGTGCGCACTTTTGAAGCCGCCAAGGCTACGGGCCTGTTTGATGAGGTTTATGTGGTTACCGATAGCGATATTATTTATCGCGAAATAGAAAAAAACGGAGGCAATGCCTTGATGAGCCAAAAAGAGCACGACTGCGGAAGCGACCGAATTGCAGAAGCAGTGGAGAATATGGATGTGGACATAGTGGTGAATGTTCAGGGCGACGAACCCTTTACCAAGCGCGAAGGCCTGGAAAAGGTGCTTTCCGTTTTTAAGGGTCCCGATTCCGAAAGAATTGATCTGGCCTCCATTATGACCGAAATTCACGATTGGAAGGAAATCAACGATCCCAATACGGTTAAGGTAATTGTGGATAAGGACAATTTTGCGCTGTATTTTTCCCGGTCGCCCATTCCTTATCCACGGGATAAAAGCGCGACTATTCAATATTATAAGCATAAAGGAATTTACGCCTTTCGAAAGAGCGCCATCATGGACTTTTATCGATTGCCCATGCGAACCCTGGAAGCCGCAGAAAAGATTGAATGCCTTCGCTATTTGGAATATGGCAAAAACATCAAGATGGTCGTTTCCAATACGGCCGGGGTGGAGATTGATACCCCGGAAGACTTGGTGCAGGCAAACAAACTGTTTAAGGGGGAACAAGCCAAATCGGCCAACAATAAATTCCGAAATTTTCCCATGGTACCAAAGGTGGTCTTCGGGGAGGGAAGTATTTCGCAATTGGGCACCATTCTGGCAGAAAATCGCAAGGAAAACAGTCCGTTTATATTTCTGGTGGATGACGTCTTTGAAAACAACCCACACTTTTTAGAGGCCATTCCCATTCAGTTTAACGATCATATTCTTTTTATTTCCGCAGAGAAAGAGCCCAGTACATTGCAGGTGGACCAACTGGTATCGCAGATAAAAAAGGAATACAACAAATTGCCTTCCGGCATTATTGGCGTGGGAGGGGGAACGGTAATGGACTTGGCAAAGGCCGTGGCCATCCTGCTCACCAATCCTGGAAGTGCTGCCGAGTATCAGGGCTGGGACCTGGTAGGGGAAAGGGCATTATATCACGTGGGTATACCTACCATTTCCGGTACAGGTGCCGAAGTTTCACGGACCACAGTACTGACGGGCCCCGAACGAAAATTGGGAATCAACAGTGATTTCACCCCTTTTGATCAGGTTATTCTCGATCCCCGGCTTACCCAGGGAGTTAGCAAAAACCAATGGTTCTATACCGGAATGGACTGTTTTATCCACTGTGTGGAATCGTTGAACGGCACTTTCCTCAATGCCTTTAGTCAGAGTTATGGAGAAAAGGCGTATGACATGTGCCTTGAAATATTTTTAGGAGATACGCTTACTCCAGAAGAGTCGCGTGCCAAATTAATGATGGCTTCTTGGCACGGAGGCATGAGCATAGCCTATTCACAAGTAGGTGTGGCACATGCCATGAGCTATGGGTTAGGATATGTGCTGGGCACCAAACACGGGGTAGGAAATTGCATTGTATTTCAGCATTTGGACGAATTTTATCCAAAAGATGTGGCACTGTTCAAAAAAATGACTGCAAAACACGGTATTGAAATACCCCAGGGAATCTGTAAAAATCTTTCTGAAGAGCAACTGGAGACCATGGTAACGGTGGCCTTAGGCATGGTTCCTTTATGGGAAAATGCCCTCGGGGAGAACTGGAAGGAAATTATGACTCCACAAAAGATAAGAGATTTGTATCTGAAGATGTAAACGGCACAGGATACGCCATGGGAATCACAAAATTTATATTCTACAGATTGCTGGGATGGAAAATTGAAGGCGATTTTGACCGGGGAATAAAGAAATCCGTGGTCATCGTAGTGCCTCATACCAGTTGGCACGATTTCTATGTGGGTGCCTTTGCCAGGCGTATCTTGAAGATATCCATTGGGTTTATCGGAAAAAGGGAATTGTTCCAATGGCCATTCGGATGGTATTTCCGGTGGATGGGAGGAGTGCCTTTGGACCGTACCGCCGGTCAAAACAAAGTGGAGGCCATTGCCCAAATTTTTAAGGACAAGGAAGAATTCCGTTTGGCCATTGCTCCTGAAGGTACGAGAAAAAAAGTTTTGCAATGGCGAAGTGGATACTATTACATTGCCCTGGCTGCCCAAGTGCCCATTATTTCTGTGGCTTTTGACTATGCCACGAAAACGGTGATTATCCATCGGGCTTTTTATCCCACGGGAGATTTTGAAACGGACAGCAAGAAATTGGCAGCGCGTTTTGCCGGAGTTGTAGGTAAAAACCCCGAATATACCTGAAATGGGAAGCGAGATTAGATTTCCCGCTTCTCCACTGTTAAATTATGGTTAAGGAAGCTTCGATTTGCCCGCCATTAAAATATATTGGAATTAAATTTAAAAACCGCTAATTACTATGAAAAGACAATTTTTATCAATCGCAATGATGGCCTTTGCCGCTCTGGCCGTTTCCTGTAGCTCAGACGATGATTCTGGTGGGGGAGGCGCGGTAAATCCACCTGTGCTCGCCAATCTGTTTGCCACCAGTAACACCTCCAGTACCATTGCCAATTTGCAATTTACCCCTCAAGGAATTGTGGTTTCCAATTTTTCCACCTCCTCAAACGATAATCAGGGAATATACTACGATGATGACAAGGACGAGTTGGTGGTGGGCTCGCGAACGCAAAAGGTTCTTAATATTTACACCAATATTGAAAACACAGCCCCGGGAGGCACCTTGAATTTGGCCCTTTCCACTGGCACGGTTCTGGACAGTCCCCGAGATTTGGTCAAGACAGACGATTTTTATATTGTGTCAGACGATACCGACCTTGATGGCGATCCTTCCACCGATGAAGGTAGGTTCTTTATTTTTAAAAGAGATGATAGCGGCTATGTACTGCGAAATACGGTAAGCGTAGATTTTGCCGTGTGGGGCATTGAGCTTATTGGCAATGACCTATATGCTGCCGTTGACAAAACAGGCAACCTGGCCCAATTCAAAAACTTTCTTGCCAACCATACCACCAATTCCGTGGCGGTGCCGGATAAAACGATAACCATAGAAGGGATAGCACGCATTCATGGCATTGCTTACGACAATGGATACGTGGTTCTTTCAGACATTGGCGATCCCTCAAATGAGAGTGATGGTGGCATTCATTATTTGAATTCCTTTGTTGCCAAATTTGAAGAAGTTCCCAACGGAGGAACCCTTCCTATTCTGGGGAAGCAAGTGCGCATTGCAGGTCGCTTAACCGAACTGGGAAATCCCGTTGCCGTAGCCTATGACGATGACAGAAAGGTTATTTTTGTTGCGGAAAGAGCCAATGAAAATGGAAAAATACTCATGTTCCAAGATGTAGGGGCAGGTGGCGAACTTTTGCCGGCGCAGAAAATACCCTTTGTCGGCGCTTCTTCCCTGTATTTTGAAGATTAA
>JACDJB010001056.1_pt1 | contig 23467 bp, 18 predicted proteins | sample 7454121 | NCBI WGS metagenome assembly JACDJB01 (sample SAMN14253290, study PRJNA609438) | sludge metagenome | isolation source: sludge after 25d culture with pyrite | collected 2018-12-20
CCCGGATCCTGCAATCGATGTGTGATATAGGGACGCAAAACACCGTCTGAGGCCTTACGTTATTGGGACTTCCTGACAGAAGTATCCCTCGACGCGGAGGCACCCAGACGGTGCGTAATCATCGTATTGAATCTCGCCCCTTTGTGCAAGGCTCGCCGGCTCCCCTTCGGCTCCGCCACAGCGCCCGTGGCCTCACCGATGGAGCCGGGCTGCTCCTCTTTCGACAGCTGTGGGATCGGCTCCGGCTCGGCGAGCGAATAGACCAGCACGCGCCCGATATTGGCGGACGTTTGCGCTCGCCGCTGATGATCGATCGAGAGCTGGCTCACCCTCCTCCTCTACGGGGGCGGCGCGATGGACGACCTCAAGTGGCTTGCGGGGCGTGGCATGCGTTCGCTCTTCGGCTGGACGGCGGTGCCCGACCCGACGATATTCGGCCGTTGGCTTCGCCGCGGTGGGGATGAGATGGTGAAGTTGCTCGACGATCTCGTCTGGTACGCGGTGCGCGCCCGGTGGGCTGAGAAGGGGGTGCCCGGTTCTGTCATGCTGGTCCTCGACTCCACAGTTGTCACTCGCTACGGGTCCAAGCAGGCCGGTGCTGAAGTCGGCTACAACCCGACCAAACGGGGCCGTCCGAGCCATCACCCGCTCGTGGCATTCACCGACACGGGTGACTGCCTCGGCATACGCTGGAGAGCCGGCAAGGCGCACACGGCTGAGGGAGCGGGTGAGTGGATCTCTGATCTCGTGCGCCGGCTCCGCCAGGTGGGCGTCAAGGACATCACCGTCCGCCTCGACAAGGGCTTCTTCTCGGAGGAGATGGTGAAGACGCTCGAAGATCTCGACGTCTTCTTCGTGCTCAAGGTGATGAATCACCACTGGGTGCGTCGTGAGCTTGGTCCCTTTCGCCAGTTGGAGAAGGATCCCGAGCTCTGGACTTCGACGGGCGAGATGTACGGAGCGCGCCTCCTGTCGGTCGAACGACGTCGAGTCGTCGATACAGCGGAGGAGGGCGCGCTTGCGCTCGAGACATTCGAGGTGGACCGGGTGTCGCACATGCTGACGAACATCCCCGGCATCCATGCGCTCACGGCCTGGCGCATGTACAACGATGGCACCTTCGTCGAGCAACGAACCCAAGGAGCTATACCAACTCGGCTTTGGCCAGACGGCGGTGGATGATCTGGGTGGCAACGCGATCCTCGCCGGACTCGGCGCCGTGGCCTACCAGCTACTGCATGTGGTGCGGACGACGGCCCTCACGGGCGACTGGCGTCGCTCTCAACCGGAGAGGCTGAGGGTCTGGCTCTTCAGGCTACCGGCCAGGGTGACGACGCACGCTCGGAAGCGCTACGTGCAACTCGGGCATGAGGAGCCGCTCCGAGAGATCTTCCTCTCGGCCCTACGTCGTCTCGGCGGGCTGGCACCACCCAGGACACGAGTGCTGGCACTTGGCTGATGTAGTGCGGCAGAAGTAGCTCGCTGAAAAACACCATACGGGTCGGCACTCCCAGTGGCTCAACTCTGGGGACTCGCGGCGTCGCCAACATCTCCAGAGTCGATCGAGGGAACGCGAAAACGACAGCAATCGACCACTCAGAACGCGAACGAAGCGCCAATCAACTGGTCAAATCCGTAATGGATCGCCGCGCCGCGTGCCTCATCATGCCCGCCGGACCCGCTCTGCCAAACTTGAGGACCGATTGCAGGATCCGGGTTTACAAGGAGAACCTATGGCAATGCCGAAATCTCGGATATCGTTGACGCTGGTATCGGTGCGGGTCGCCGTTGTTCTCTCCAGGGTCTTGTCGATGAAGAGTGTTCTTTACCGCGCGTATTCTTGACGAACGCCGCCCGTGTATCCTTGCCGAGCCCGTACTCGCTCTGCCCTTGGCAGAAGGTGAGCGTCGGGACGTGGCGCGCTGCGACGAAGTTCTTCGCCTTGGGGATGAAGCAGTCCTTCACGGGCGGCCGCAGCACCAAAGAGGAGTATTTCCTGTCTTGATCATAGCGGAGGTATTTGGTCGCTGCGTCCGGAAACCTTATCTTCGGCAGAGAGACGCCCAGATGCATGCGGTTTATGCTTTCGAGTTCGAGCGTGATGTGCGATCGGTGCCTCATTAGCACCAAGGGGAAACGACTAGGTCGCATCGTCCGCTCTGCGCGACGGCACTTCGGGACACCACACCTTTTTGGGGCGTTGTGATGCTGGCGAGCACCCCCCAATGTTCTACGCTCACGCTGGAGTTTCGCCACCCCCCCTCTTCTCCTACCCGGCTGCGATCTCGTTGGTCTGAGGCTGAGTCTCATTAGATTCTCGATCCAGACCTCGGCTCGGCAAGACCCTCCCAAAGCTCTGTGTGAGCCGAGCTTCACGTCCTGATCCAACGTCTTACCTGAGACGTATTCTGCGCCCATGAAGGGAATACTTTCCCCTCGGGAAAGCCGCTCGCAAGAGCTTCAGCCACTCTTTCGCCCACACCAGCTGTGTCCCACGGACTTCGCCACGTCGCGATGAGGCTCCTCGGGCGGGGTACTGCCCTTCGCTTGGCGGGAATGCTGCGTATCGCCAGCAGACGGAATGAGTGGCGCTCACCTCAACCGTTAGGCGTCAAGCTGGCCGCTTGGCGGCTGGGTTTTACTGCGGAGAGTGCCGCGCTCTACGGTTTCCCTGCGGCCGACCCCGGCGACTACCTACCGGATTACGCCAGTAAGTACCGCTGCCGAAACATCAATCCTGTGCCTGAGATCACGTGGAACAAGCTGTTCCTGCGCATGCTGCTCTTGCAGCGCGGCATACCTCAGGCGGAAACGATCTGTTACGGAGCTGGCGCGGACCTGCTGCTCTTACCGCTCGACAAGGACCGGTCGCGCTATGTGTCTACGGATGAACTGGAACAATGGATGATCGAGGACGGCGGCTCTTATGTAGTCAAGCCGCAGGCAGGCTCTCGCGGTCGGTCGATCTACCTTGTGGAACCGAGCGAGGGTATCCTCGTTCGCCGGCGTGGCCGGGAAGTCCATCCCTTTAGAGCCGCAGATTTGAGCGGACTGGTCCTCGTTGAGCGGCGTCTGGTGCAGGGAGATTTCTGGCGAGCGCTGGCGCCCGTAAGCACCAATACTATCCGCGCGGTAACCATGTGGGCGAATGGTGATAAGACGCCTTTCCTCGGTTGCGCTGTGCAGCGATTCGGCACTGCAGACACCGCTCCTACCGACAATTGGTCGGGAGGCGGGATTTGCGCACGAGTCGATCTTGAGAGCGGACGGCTGGGGGCAGGTCGGATGCACCCCAGGAAGGGAGCGCTGTCACAGGCAGAATTCACTCACCACCCCGACACGGGCGTCGCGATAGAAGGGGCGGTGGTGCCGCACTGGGATCGTATTCGCGAGACGGTTCTCGCGGCTGCCGCGTCTCTGCCTGTTCTGCGCTACGTGGGATGGGACGTGATGGTTGATCATGCGGGGACACCGGTCATCATCGAGGGCAACCATAACACCGATGTCGATCTTCTCCAAGTTCACGGCGGACTGCTGGCCGATCCGCGTGTGCGTAGGTTCTACGAGCGTTGCGGTGTCATTTGACGGCCCTTGGGCGGACGCAATGCTGCTGTCTGAGGGCTATGCAGGTCGTCGTTGAATCATGCAAGTGCCTGATCCCTGAGCAAACTCACGAGTGTCTTACGATGTCGCTAGATCCAGTTACATACGACATTCCGTTCACGAAGACGCGATGGGACAGGGTCGTGTTCGCCTTGGAACTCAGGCTTTTCTCTCCTGGTTCAAGCGACATGGCCCGTCTGCGTGGTTATCTGCGAGTCAAGCGTTGGCGTAACCAGCGCGGTATGCGTGCGCGCCTTCGCGCTGCGAAGTCAGCGATCAAGCTGCCTGCACGGGCAGCTAGAGAGGCGTGGCATGCGGTCACTCTCCACGGCGGGTGGGCGACACGTCATTACGGTGTCTCGCGTGCACGGCAACTCATGGACTTGTGGTGGGTGAATGTCCGGCACGGCATCTATCATCCTGCGGTCTATTACGGGTTTCGCCTCTACGAGCCGGGGCGCCGTCGACTCGCTCCCGCGTTCTTTCAGGATTACGAGGTGGATCAGCTCTTTCGAATGCTTAGCATCCGTGCCGCACGGGAGGAGGCGGAACTCCTGGTAGATAAGGCGCGGTTTGAGCGGTGGCTCATTGAACACGAACTTCCCACCACACGCACCCTCTTGGAGTTGGCTGAGGGTACGGTCGTGCGCTCCAGTCTGCCACAGGGCCGGCTACCGCAGCGAGATCTTTTTTCGAAGCCGAATGACGCATTTCAAGGCATTGGCACCCAACAATGGACGTTCGACGGCGGGGGGTGGCGCGGGGCTGACGACCGACTTACCGAGGAGGAACTGATAGCGGAGCTTCTGGAGCGATCCCGTACGCGTGGCGTCGTCGTCCAGGAGCGCCTCGTAAACCATTCGAGTCTTGCGTCGCTGGCTCCGGCAGCCTTGAGTACAGTTCGCATTCTCACGCTTCGCCGACTCGACGGCTCGATTCAGGTCGTACTCGCCACGTGCAAGATCCCGACTGGCGATGCACAGTCTGATCACATGGCTGTGGGTGGCGTCGCAGCCGCGGTAGACCTCGAAACGGGGATCCTCGGCCAGGGAGTGCGCAAGAACGATGAGGCGTTCGTGATTCCGTGCGTCCGGCATCCAGATTCGGGTGTCATCATTGAGGGATTCCGACTCCCACATTGGGAGAAAGTGACGCAGCTCGCAGTCGCCGCGCACGCGACGCTTCCGAAGCTGTTTTGCGTCGGCTGGGATATCGCGATCCTTGAGTCAGGGCCGATCATCATTGAGGGCAACGACAACCCTGGCCACGCGTCCAGTCAACTGCCTACGGGAATCCCGCTGGGCGAGACTGAGGTCGCACCGACGTTGCGGGCGCAGCTCGCGAGGTCTTTCGGGGGCGACTGATCCACGCTCCCGGCGTGGCGTTAGTATCAAATCGAGTCATCTGATACTCACTGATGGCCAATACGGCAGCCGCACCGCGTCAAGCGAGCGCCCCCGGACCTGGCCCCCCGGGGCCGAATATCCGCTCCAGATGGGCATTGAGTTCTCGTAGCCAGCCGGAATTGCCGAGGGGAGTTCCGTCGGCCACTTGCGGCGTGTGCACCCCCGGGTTCGCGTTCCCCTCAAGTAGGGCGAGCCCGTCGGCGAGGAAGCAAACATCCCAGCCCACGACGGGCATGTTGGGGAGCATGCTGTGCGCGCGAGACACGAGCTCAACGGCCTCGTTCCAACTGGGCAGGACTATATCGGTGAATCGAGCTCGGGATATCGGGTGGGAATCTATCGGTTGTACGACGAGCTCGGGATCCTGCCGAACGCAGGCACCGAGCCGGCCTGTTATCGGGTCTATCGTTGCCACCATGCCGCCACCAACGAAATTATCGGTGAAGCTGCCCTGGCTCGGCAAGCGCAGGAGCGCGGCCTCGAGGGCAGGCTGCGTTCGCCCGTCAAATGAGGTGACCAGCCGCGCCGTTGGCAGTCCGACGCCGGCAATTGGAATCAACGTGCTATGCGGGACCAGTGCGGTCTGAAGGAGAATCGGCTCGCGCTCCGACTCTCTGGCCAGATGTGCGACGAGTTCCGACGGATCGAACTCTCGGCCGTCGGCGGCGTGGTAGTGGCCGTCGTCGCCGAAGCGCCAGATCATGGCGCCCAGTCCGCCATACTGGGACGCTGGCTTGGAGAAGAGCGAGGTCCGCGGCAACTGCAATTCCTCAAGCGGACTCTCGGCAACACGACCGCCGACAAAGCGCACTAACGTCCGAACGGCTGGTAGACCATGCTCTGCGCACCAGGCGGCGAAGTGATGCTTGTCGTTCAGCATGTCGGCCTCGCCGTTCGAGGTGAGGCGGTTGGTCAGAATATAGAGTGGTTTGACGTCGGTTGGTTGGACGTAGTCCGGCAGTCGCCGCCAGCGTTCAGGGAGGTATAATTGGAAGCGGTAGTAATTCTCCGCTTCGCGCCCGTACCAGAGGTTTGCCCACCAGATCTGCAGGAGCTGCCTGCGTGGCGAGGTTCCGGTCGTTCTCGCCACCGAGGCGCTGTGGCCACGTATACCATCGCGCGCGTGACGCCAACTTCGCGCAGGCGCTTTCAGGTTGTACCTGATGATGTAAAAAAGCCCGCGTGTGCGGCGTTGTTCGTCCCAGACCCACCACCGGTAGTAGCCGCGAATGCGCGCCGCCTCCCCCTGGCCTCTCGAGTGAAGCGCCAGGCGGAGGCGGAACCACAGGTGGCGCAATCTCCTGTGCCTGATCTCCACGCTCCTGCCTATCCGAAGATTGGTGATCGCAGATGCTTCTGCCGGCGTTGGAGCCTTGAGCTGGGGCACGTCAGGGAGAGTGGAGATCGTTCGCTGCGCTTTCACGCGATATCCTTGACGCTTGGAGCGCCGTCAAGGGATTTCATTCCGGAACCGGGCGCTGACAGTCCCAACCGTCGCGCGACGGCTGTGCGCAACCATGTATTGTACGCCGACGGCCAGGTCCAACCTCCGGTCCAACCGTAACTGCTGCGGCCGGCAGCGGTGAGTTCGGCGTACAGTGCCTGGAACCCCGCGACGTAATGCTGAAGCAGAAAGCGTTCCCGGACGAAGCGCTCTGCCGCCCCGCCCAATGCGTCGCGCTGCTCCGGGCTCGCGGCCAGACGCCTCATGGAGGCTGCGAACGCGTCGATATCGTCGGTCGGCAGCAACAGGCCCGTGACGCCGTTCACGATAGCCTCTCCGTGTGCTGGTATGTCTGAAGCTATGATCGGACGGCCGGAAAGGCCGGCCTCCAGCACGTTGAGAGGGAACGCCTCAGACCGCGACGCAGTGACGACAATGTCGGTCGCCTCACGCAGTATGGCACCAACGTCGTCGCGCTCGCCGAGGAAGTGCACGTTCTTCTCGACACCGAGTTCTCGCGCGAGTTCGATATACTCCTGTGCGTTTGGCCCACCGCCCACAAGCATCAGGTGAACAGGCAGTGCATCTTCAGCGAGCAGCGCGATGGCCTGGATGAGGGTGTCAATGCCCTTCAGCTCGATGAGCGACGTGACGGCGGTCGCCACCACGGCACCGTTGCCGATTCCAAGTGAGGAGCGGAGCGCGCTCGCATCGCCGCCAGCAAGCCTGAGCTCGTCCACCCCGTTGTAGATGACGCGAATGCGGGAGTCGGCAAGGCCGTCTGCACGGATTCCTGCCAGTACGGACTCGCTGCATCCCACGACGACGGACGCCTGATGCAAGCCGGTATAGAGGCGCTCATGGGCGTTGGTGCGCAGATGCATGTGTGCGACAACAGGTATACGTCGTCCGCGCGCGGCAGGAAGCACTGCCTTGAGGGGGAGCGGGTTGTTGGCATGCACCAGCCGTACGTCGTAGCGGTCGAGCAGGAACCGCATCTCGCGTACCTGTTGGCGCGAAGGCAGCAGGCGCTCTCCCGCTCCGTCCCAGCCGGCCACCGGGTGCACAGCGATCCCGAGCGCGACGGCCGCCCGGTTAACGGCGGAAGAATTGGAGGCAAGGACCGGGAGGAAGCGCGTCCGGTCCAGGCCTGCTGCCAGATCAAGCATGCAGCGCTCGCTGCCTCGGATCCAATCGCGTCCCTGGTGCACGTACAGCACGACGATGGGAGGTTCGAGGCCGCTGTTCCTGCCTGGCTTGCTGCTGGCCTCAGAAGTCACTCCAGTCGATTCCATGCGTGTTCCTGGGGGACGAGTCCCGTGCCATGATGACGGCAGCGGACTCGATGATGGCATACACTAGGCTGGAATAGTTAGCCCTTGCTTGACCTTTCGCCAATCCCGATCCGCATCTCGCGCCGGTCGGAGAACTCGACCCCGGTGGGGCTGTTCTTTCTCCCAAACGCATGAGTATTGCTGGCTTCGGGCTGAGCGATGGTCACTTCCTGCCATGTCCTGAGGTCTGCAAGCCGGTTCCCCACAAGCCGGGACCGTTGTCCAATCTCTCGAACCCGGATCCGCCGGTCCCCGGCAGGCTCGAGCCGGTACCGGTGCCGGGCCCGGTGTCCGAGGACACGGCCAGGGAATGGCGTCCATGGCAGGTTTGCTCCGTCGCCCGGCAAACGAGATCAGGCCTGGGTGGCAGTGTATATTGTGACTCCATGACCCGCGCCCTCCCATGACAGCTCGGATCTCCGTCGTCATCCCGTGCTTCAACGCTGCAGCCTTCCTCCCCGAGGCGCTCGGGTCGGTAAGCGCGCAGTCGCGCGCACCCTTTGAGGTACTCGTTGTTGATGACGGGTCTACCGATGGCTCGGCGGAACTCGCGGCATCGTTGGGCGCCACAGTGCTGAGTACCGGCCAGAACTCCGGCTCCGCCGCTGCCCGCAATCTTGGCCTTCGCAGGTCACAAGGTGATTTTGTCGCCCTTCTTGACGCCGACGACCTATGGGAGCCGGACCACCTTGAAATCGTGGCCGGTCTGCTGGAGAGACACCCGGAGGCTGTGCTGGCGTTTTCACGAGTGCGATCGTTCGGCCTGCAATCGGACGAATGGCCAGGGCTCCTGCCTGAGAACGAACCGGTGTCGGCGCTCTGGCAGTCGCTGCGCCGCTGCATCCTCCCGCAGAACACGGCAATCCTGCGTCGCGATACTGTGCTGGCCGCCGGGGGATACGACGAGCGGTATCGTCTTGCAGAGGATTTTGACCTCTGGCTGCGGCTCTCTATCCACCATCCATTCGTATGTACGCACGCCGTCACGGCTCAGTGGCGGAGGCACGAGACGCAGAGTAGCCGTGACATGTTTCGCTACTGGACGGGCGAATACGAAGCTCGCACACGCCTGCTTCAGAGGCTGCGGTCCGATGGTAGCCCGCTGGTACCGCGGGTCGAGATCGAGTTGCGAGAGATCTGGGAAAGACACCTTTCTGCCGCGTGGCATGGCCGGCGCGCCGACCAGTTCGCTTTTCACCTCGGCATGTGGCCCCACGTGCCTGGTGCCCGATCAGTGCGCACGAGCTGGGCCCGCCGAGGCCGGCTTATCCCGCTCGCGCGCCTCTGGGATGCGCTACCTCCAGCTTTCCGGAGCGGCATCCGCCGCATCCGACGGGCGGACGCGAGATGATTGATGTCAGAAGGGCGGTCCCGGCCGATCGTGATGCCATTCTTGCATTCATCGCCAGGGCATATGGCGATCGGTCGCACTTCAAATTGCCCCCGCGGTGGGACTGGGCATTCGGAGAGCCGCTCCAACCGGAGCCAGGGCTGCTCCCGATGGTGATCGCTGTTGAGCCGACCAGCGGCAATGTGGTGGGTCAGAGCTGCTTCGTGACACACACGCTTCGGTTGGATGGTGAGGATCTGCCGATGATGTGGGGCGCGGACGGCTTTCTCCTGCCCAGCTATCGAGGACAGGGGCTGGGCTACGAGATGCAACGGCAGTTGCACGCCATGGGGCGGATTTTCATGTCGCTGAATCTCTCCGATGCCAATCGCCGCATCAAGCTGAGCCTGGGATCGATTGAGCTGCCGCCAGTGACGATATTCGTGCGACGGTTGCGTTTCGCGGTGGCGGGTGTACGCCGGCGCCTGGTGGCTGCAGCGACTTCGCGGGGCCTCCCTGGGGAGTTCAGCAACCGGCTCATCGGTTCGACGGGGATCGATCGCCTGCTCACCACCGCCCTGAACCTGCGTTCATCCCGGCGCAGGGGGAGCGCTGTCAGTCCCACCGTGCATGCTCCTCTCACTGCGGTCTCGTCGGCTCCGTCTGCAACTGGATTGCATATCCGCGTCGTGCAGAGCTTTGACGAGAGCTTCGATCGTCTGTGGTGCGACGTTCGCGGAGAGATCGGGGCTGGAGTCGAGCGCAGCGCAAGCTATCTTGCCTGGAAGTTCATGCGCCAGCCCGGTATGGCCTACAAGTGCCTGGCAGCATTCAGGAATGACGCTCTCGTCGGGTATGTGGTCTTCCGTGCTGGCAGTCCGCCGGAAGGCAACCGGGGTGTGGTCGCGGATATGCTGGCAAGACCGGCGGACGGTGAGGCGATGAGCGCGTTGCTGGACGCCACCATCGAGCGTCTTTCCGACCAGGGCGTCGAGGACATAGAGGCGGCCCACACTGAGCCCGCGTACCAGGAGGCGCTTCGCTCCGCCGGCTTCCGTGGCGTGGGCGAGTCGGTGCCCATGTTCTACGCCGCCGACCGGACACGGGTGTTGTACGGACGGGCCAATGGCTGGTTCATTGGACGCGCCGACAGTGATTGGGACCAGTATCCGTGTCTATGATCGTGGAGCGCACTGGGTGATGAGTGAGTCGCTGATCACGCGAGGACTGAGAAGGGTGCGCGCACGGCTGGCGCCGGGCGGTGTCATACTGAATTATCACCGGATCGCAGATCCGGTGGACGACCCGACCGGATGTGCAGTGTCCCCCATGCATTTCCAGCAGCACCTGGACGTTATCGCCACACTGGGCGTTCCTGCAACGCTCGATCATCTCGTTGACGCTGTGGTTGGCGGGCATCGCCCTGAGAGGCAGGTGGTCGTCACGATCGACGACGGCTACCGCTGTGGCCTCACCGTGGCGGTGCCAATAATGCAAAGTTACGCCGTGCCAGCCACGTTTTTTGTGCCTGTAGAGCCCCTTCGCTCAGGCGGCGGTTTCTACTGGGATCGACTGTTCTCGCTGCTGGCGCATGACGAACCGCTCCCGCAGTCCCTTGAACTTCGATTCGGCACTGAAACCTTGGAGTGGCGAGTCGCCCCGCATTCACCTGAAGTGGCTCCGAACGCTGAGACCGGTGGCCTGATCGAGATTCTGGATCGGCGGCGACTGAGTGCCGAACTGAGCGCTCGCTTTCACCCGCTTCTGCCCGGCGAGCGGAATGAGCTGCTGGAGCAGGTCGCGGAGTGGTCCGGTCGTGAGGTAGACGAGAAGGCTCTCCCCCAGACCCTGGACGCTGACGAGCTGGTGGCCCTGGCCGATTCGCCGCTCTGCACCGTGGGTGCGCATACAGTGTCGCACACAATGCTGAGTGCGCATCCGGCATCGGTGGTAGCGCGCGAGCTGGGTGAGGGGCGTCGAATCCTCGAGGAAATGCTCGGCCAGGAGGTGCTGAACGTCGCCTATCCCTTTGGTGACTACTCGGCGGCGGTTCGCGATGCCGCCGCCGGTGCCGGTTTCCGCGCTGGATGCACGCTGGTGCCTGAGGGCGTACTAGGAAATGCGGACCAACTGGCCCTGCCACGCTTCCTTGTACGTGACTGCGACGGTGAGTCATTGGCGCGTACACTCCACTGGCTGGGTATCGGCTGAGTCGCTACAGGAAGGGTCTCGTGCGACGACCTGCCAGCGTGTCGGATGGCAGCAGCCTTGCATTCCACGCAACCGGGCCTTATCGAACCCCCGGGAGAAGTAATTGTTGTGTTACGCTGCGGTCGGTACACTCTCGAAGAACAGAACATGCCTGATCCCCGGATGTGCGAGACAGAGCAACTGGCCCGACTGACCTCGCCAGCAAGCAGGTTGCGAAATGCTTGACATTGGCGTCGTGATTCCGTGCTACAATGGCGCTGCGTTCATCGATAATGCGATCAGGTCCGTGCTGGCACAGTCGCGACCCGTGGCGAGTATTGTAGTGGTGGATGATGCGTCCACTGATGAATCGGTCGCCATCGCGCGATCGTATGCCACGAGTGGCTATCCAGTATCCGTGATACCGGCTGAGCGCAACGGTGGGCCGGCCACAGCACGTAACATCGGAGTCTCAGCAACTAAGGAACCGTTGGTGGCATTCCTCGATGCCGACGACCGGTGGGAGCCAGATCACTGCGCGACGGTGGCCTCGTTGCTCGAGCGACATCCGGAAGTCGTACTCGCCTTCGGGCGTACCCGGACGGTGTCCGACGGGGTACCAGAGGCGTCCACGGCGCCGCTTCCAACCGGGCCTGCAGGGGCGCGTTGTGCGTTCCTGCTGGAGGACCTCCTTTACGATAACATGGTCCCGCAGTCGGCGGTTATCGTTCGCCGTGGAGCGCTCCAGAAAGTTGGCGGTTACACTGATGGCCTGCGACATAGCGAGGACTATGATCTCTGGCTTCGGCTCGCCCACGGACACCCCTTCGCATCGACTGATGCGGCGACATGCATAAGGCTGATGCACGAGGAGCAAGCAACGAATCAGGCGCTGAAGATGTATACGGGGGCATGGGAAGCACGTGATAGGTACCATTCATTTGCTCAACGCTCAGGCGGCGCCATTCCGATCGAACGCTATCGCACCATCTGTATGGGCGCTTTCGAGCGCGACCTCCAGTGGGCATGGCAGTCGCGCAGCCTGAAACTGCTCAAAGGTGTCCTCGACCTTTCCGACCTGGTGCCAGGCGGCGACGTTGTACGGCGCCGTTGGACGCGTCGCATGGTGGCGTACTGGCCGCTCTGGCGGTCCGCCGCGTATATCTGGGACGTACTCCCAGATCAGTGGCGGCAGACGGTTGCCAGATGGCGAAGCAACAAGGCAGAGCCGGGTCTCAGTATCTGGTGAACTCCACGACACCTGATGCAGGGTCCGATAGCGCCCGACGTGCAGTTCGCGTCCTCCTCGTCGGTCCCTCCCTGGACATCCTCGGCGGCCAGGCCATCCAGGCCGCGCGCCTCCTCGAACAGTTCCGATCAGCCCCGGGCCTCCAGGCCGACTTTCTCCCCGTCAACCCGCGACTCCCGGGTCCCCTCGCCGCCCTGCAGCGCGTAAAGTACGTCCGCACAATCGTCACGTCGGTTGCCTATCTGACAAGCCTTCTAGTCAGGCTTCCAAGATATGACGTGATCCACGCATTCTCAGCGTCGTACTATTCCTACCTCCTGGCCCCCCTGCCTGCCCTCGTGGTAGGCAAACTCTACGGCAAACGCACTCTGCTCAATTACCGGAGCGGCGAGGCCGACGATCACCTTTCCAACTGGCGTTCTGCCGTTCCTACCATGCGTCGCTTCGCCGACGTTATCGTCGCCCCGTCAGGCTACCTGGTCGACGTCTTCGCCCGACATGGCCTTCATGCGGTGTCGATCTTCAACTTCGTGGATCTGGCTCGGCTCCCGTATCGCGAGCGCCGCGAGCCTGCACCGGTATTTCTCAGTAACCGGAACCTGGAGTCCCTCTACAACGTGGGCTGTACTCTGGATGCCTTCGCGCTCATTCAGGCCGAGCTCCCCGAGGCGCGACTGATAGTCGCTGGCGACGGTGCCCAGCGCGCCATGCTCGAGGCTCGCGCCAGGGAGCTCGGTCTGCGCGATGTGGAGTTCCTGGGCCGGGTGCCACCGACCGAGATGGGTGCCCTCTACGACCGTGCCGACATCTACCTCAACAGCCCGAACATCGATAACATGCCGGGCTCCATCATCGAGGCTTATGCGGCTGGCCTCCCCGTGGTCACCACTGACGCCGGCGGTATCCCCTACATCGTCCGCCACGACGAGACAGGGCTCATGGTATCCAGTGGCGATTCTGACGGCATGGCTGCCGCCGCGCTCCGGTTGATCCGCGAGCCCGGTCTCGCCGCCCGCCTTGCTGGCACGGCCCGCAAGGAATGCCTCGCGCGCTACGTCTGGCCCGCCGTGGAGGCCGAGTGGCTGGCCATCTACAGGCAGTTGGCCAACCGCACGCCTATTACCGCTGGCCGTGACTCGCCCGCCAACGCATGATCGGTCGCGCCACGCGAATCCTGCGCACCCTCCGCGGCCGCAGCGCCCACGAACTGCGTACGCGAGCCGGCCAGCTCCTCTCCTCACGAGCCGAGAGGACTGGCGCCGTCGGACGTCTGCTCGACCTCACCGATGCCTCGCTCGAGCGAGCCCTCGCGCCTGGTGTCTCCCGCGACCCGGCCAGCCTGCACGACGCGTTCCGGGCTCCCGGGCGTCCGCACTTCTTCCCGGGGCCGGATAACGCCACAGCCACCGCAGCCGCAGTGGCGCACCGCTGTCCCGACCATCTCGCCTCGACTGTCGACCGCGCCGACCGGATTCTCGCCGGTCACTTCGACCTGCTGGGATACGAGGGGCTGGACTACGGCCATCCAATAGACTGGCAGCGCGACCCCATCGCCGGTCTCTCCGCGCCACTCGTCCACTGGAGCCGCGTTCCCTACCTCGATCCAGCCATGGTGGGCGATCACAAGGTCGTCTGGGAGCTCAATCGCCAGCAGTACCTGGTCACCCTCGCCCAGGCCTGGGCCTACACGGGCGAGCAGCGATATGCGGAGGCAGCGGCAGAGCATGTCCAGGCGTGGCTCGCGGCCAACCCCGCCAGCAAGATCGGCATCAACTGGGCGAGCACCCTCGAGGTGGCCTTCCGCGCGATGAGCTGGCTCTGGGCGCTCCATCTCCTGCAGGATAGCGACGCCATCGGCGCTGCGCTGCACGCCAGCATGCTCGGCATGCTCCACGTTCACGGCCGACATCTGGAGACCTACCTCTCCACCTACTTCAGCCCCAACACCCACCTCACCGGCGAGGCGCTGGGGTTGACGTACCTGGGTATCCTGCTACCCGAATTGCGCCACGCCGAGCGCTGGCGCCGCCTCGGCATCAGCGTGCTCGAAACCCAGTTGCCGCGTCACATACGGCCCGACGGCGTCTACTTCGAGCAGGCCTCCCAGTACCATCGCTACACGACCGAGTTCTACCTGCACCTGCTACTCCTCTGCGAGCGGAACGGCGTTCCCGTTTCAGCGGACGTTCGACCGGCGCTCCACAAAGTCTTCGATTTCCTCCTCCACCTCGCTCGTCCTGACGGCACCATCCCGCTCCTGGGCGATGACGACGGCGGCCGGTTGGTGCAGCTCGATGATCGTCTCCCGGCCGATGTTCGCGCTCTCATGGCCACCGGGGCGGTGGTCCTCGGCCGTGCCGACCTGGCCCACGCCGCACGCGGCGACGTCGCGGCCATGGGATGGCTGCTCGGTACTGACGGTCTGGATCGCTTCGACGCGATCCATGCCGCGCCGCCCAAGGAATTGTCCCGAGCCTTTCACGACGGCGGCTTCTACACCATCCGTGACGGCTGGAGAACCGACGCAACCTGGGCCGTGATCGACTGCGGCCCGCACGGCACCATGAACTGTGGCCATGCACACGCCGACGCCCTGTCGCTGGAACTGGCGGCAAATGGGCGGCCGTTGCTGGTGGATAGCGGCACCTACAGCTATCCGGGGCCCGAACGCAACCTTTTCCGCGCCACCGCCGCCCACAACGCTGTCAAGGTCGACGGATTCGGCTCATCCGAGCCCGGCACGCCCTTCCAGTGGAAGCGCACCGCCAACTGCGAGGCCGACCGGTGGATAGCCGAGCCCCGCTTCACCGCCTTTGCCGGCAGTCACGACGGCTTCTCGGCGCTCGAGTCCCCGGTCAGCTACCGGCGCGAGTTGCTGGTCCTCCACGGCGATTACCTGATCGTCCGCGACGTAGTGGCCGGGGCGGGGGAGCACCAGGTCGCTACCCACTGGCACGCGGCGCCCGGGCTCGACGCGCGCATGGTCAGGGCCACAGCGAGCTCCGGTTCGGCGGCGCTCGCCGAGCTCATGGATGGCGAGGCACCGGTCCTGCATATGGCGGTTGTCGCCGGGGAGGGGGGGCTCGAGGAGCGGCAGGGTTGGGTTTCGCCGACTTATGGTCGGCGCGAGCACGCGGTGGAGCTGGTTTTCCGACAGAAGAGCGTCGGTCGCACGGAGATGGTGACCTGCCTCATACCGATAGTCGCAAGTGAGACGCCACCTTTCGTATACTCCGTTGTGCAGATGGAGGGCGGGTTAGGCGTCATCCTCGCCCGCGCCGATGGTGGCCAGGACTGGTTGCTACTCGGCGGTCAGAACGTCTTGCTTGAGTGGAAGGACGTACGCGCCGAAGCGGACTGGCTCTGGCTCAGGAGGGACGCCGGCGGCGCCGTGCGCGAATTCGTCGCGCTCGACGTGGTGAGCGTCGACGTGGCGGGCACTACCCTCGTCGCCGCGGGCGGTCGCCATCCGTGGCGCGGCGGCGTGGAAAGTTCCTCGTCTGCCAGCGCGGTGATCGGTACGACGGACGATGGAATGACGCCAGGGTGAGCGAGGGAAGCACCTACCAAGTGATGCCACGGAGCGGGTACACGGAGTGACGCCATAAATGTGCGGTATCTGCGGAATGGTTCTACCTGAAGGCTCTTCGCGTCCACTGGACGCGCCGCTTGTCGAACGCATGCGCGACAGCCTCGTGCATCGCGGTCCCGACGGCGCCGGGCTCTACATGGATCATGGCGTCGGACTCGGCCACCGCCGGCTGAGCATCGTCGACCTCGCCCACGGCGCCCAGCCCATGGCCAGCGACGACGGCGAGCTGCAGATCGTCTACAATGGTGAGGTCTTCAATCACCCCAGGCTCATGGGCGAGCTGGAGGCCAGTGGACGCCGCTACAACACCCACTGCGATACCGAGACGGTGCTCCGCCTGGTGGAGCGCGACGGCGCTGCGGCTCCCGAGCGACTGCGCGGTATGTTCGCCTTTGCCGTCTGGAACAGGCGCAACCGCACCCTCCTGCTGGCTCGCGACCGGTTGGGCATCAAGCCGCTGTACTACGTGCACGCGGACGACGGCGCGCTCTACTTCGCGTCGGAGATCAAGGCGCTGCTCGCTGCCGGCGCGGTCTCTCCGTCGCTCAACTATGGCGCCCTCCCAGACTTTCTGGCCAACCACGCGCCATCGGGTAACGAGACCTTGTTTGCCGGCGTGCGCCGCCTTCCGCCGGGGCACACTCTCACCTGGCGCGACGGGAAGATCGAGCTACGCGAGTACTGGGATCTCCACTTTCCACCCGCCGGCACCGTCGACACCCGTGGCGACGCCGAGCTGGTGAGCGAGTTCGGCGAGCGCTTCCAGGAGGCGGTGCGGCTGCGGCTCATGGCCGACGTTCCGCTCGGCATGTTCCTCTCCGGCGGCATCGACTCGGCAGCCATCACGGCGGCCATGAGCAAGTTGGTGGACGGTCCCATCAAGACGTTCAGCGTCGCCTTCGCCGAGCGGGAGGCCAACGAGCTGCGATACGCCCGGATGGTGTCCGAGCGCTATCGCACCGACCACCACGAGATCGTGGTATCGCCGGAGCAGTTCTTCGACGCCCTTCCACGGTTGGTCTGGCACGAGGACGAGCCGCTGGCCCACCCCAGCAGCGTCGCGCTCAATTTCGTGTCGCGACTGGCCGCCGAGCATGTGAAGGTGGTGCTGACCGGGGAGGGAAGTGACGAGACGCTGGCCGGCTACAACCGCTACCGGGCCACGATCTTCAATCGCACCTTCGGCCAGCGCTACGAGAAGCTCACGCCGCGCGCGTTGCGCTCGCTGGTTCGCGGTGGCATTGGCGCGCTACCCGGCGGGTCGCGAGTGCGCCAGAAGCTGAGCCGCACCTTCCTCACGCGGTCGGCCGACCTGGACACGCTCTACTTCGACAACTTCGCCGTCTTTGCCAGGGCCGACCAGCCGGGGCTCCTGACCGCGGCCGCACGCGAAAGAGTGGCCGGTGTGGATCCGTATGCGGCGTACCACGCGGCGCTTGCCGCTACCGACGCCCACACCCTGCTCGACAAGCTGCTCTACACCGATACCAAGACATATCTGCACGAGCTGCTGATGAAGCAGGACCAGATGAGCATGGCGGCGTCGATCGAGAGCCGCGTGCCCTTCCTGGATCATCCGCTGGTGGAGTGGGTGGCGGCGCTGCCGCAGCGGCTCAAGCTGCGCGGAGTCACCACCAAGTGGGTGTTGCGCGAAGCCATGCGCGACGCCCTGCCGCCGGAGATCCTGTCGCGCAGGAAGATGGGATTCCCGGTGCCCGTGGGAGCTTGGTTGCGCGGTCCCTATCGCCACCTGCTGGATGAATACGTGCTGGGCGAGCGGGCGCGCGAGCGCGGCATCTTCCAGCCCGACGCCGTGCGCTCACTGGTGGCGCGACACTGCGAGGGGGGCGAGAACCACAGCGAGCGGCTGTGGGCACTGGTGACCTTCGAGATGTGGCAGCGCACCTTCCTGGACGGCGAGGAGCCGTCGGAGGAACTGCCCGAGGTACGGGCGACCGCGGCAGCAGCACTTACCTGAAGGCGACTACTACATCGTGCACATTCTCTGGATCAAGACCGAGTTCCTCCACCCGGTAGACAAGGGCGGGCGCATCCGCAGCTACCAGATGCTCCGTGCCCTGAAGCGCGACCATCGCATCACCTACCTGACCCTGGACGACGGCTCGGCGGCTCCCGATGCTGCAACGCTGGCCGGGGAGTACAGTGACGCGGTGGAGCGGGTGCCGTTCTCGCCGCCGGCCAAGGGGTCGCTGGCCTTCTGGACGGATCTGGCGCGGAACGCCGTCTCTTCGCTGCCGTACGCCGTCGACCGCTACCGCTCCACGGCACTCAGGCAGCGGATCGCTGAGCTCTGCGTGCGCGGCGACGTGGACGTGGTGGTGTGCGATTTCCTGGCCCCGTCGCTGAATGTGCCCGACGACCTGGGCGTGCCCACGGTGCTCTTCCAGCACAACGTGGAGGCCATGATCTGGGAGCGACATGCCCAGGTGGCCACCAACCCTGTGAAGCGCGCGTACATGCGCGAGCAGTGGCGGCGGATGCTGCGACATGAACGCGCCGAGTGTGCTCGTTTCGATCACGTGATAGCCGTGTCGCCGCAGGACGCCGCTGTCTTCTCAACGCAGTTCGGACTCGGCAATGTCTCCCACGTGCCCACCGGCGTGGACACGGAATTCTTCCGGCCGTCGGGCAACGAGGTACAGCAGTCGCACGAGGTGGTCTTCACCGGATCCATGGACTGGATGCCTAATGAGGACGCCATGAACTGGTTCGCGGCTGAGATCCTGCCGCTCATCCAGGCCCGAGTGCCCGACGTGACGGTGACGGTCGTGGGCCGCAATCCACCCGCCTCCATCAGGGCGCTGCCGGACATCCATCCGGCCATCCGGGTAACCGGATCGGTGCCTGATGTGCGGCCCTATATCGAGGGCGCCGCCGTCTTCATAGTACCTATGAGGGTGGGCGGTGGCACGCGTCTCAAGATCTACGAGGCGATGGCCATGGAGCGCGCCGTGGTGAGCACCGCGGTCGGCGCCGAAGGGTTGCCGTTGAGTGACGGCGTGGATGCATTGATCGCCGACAGACCGCAGGCTTTCGCCGACGCGGTGGTCGCCCTGCTGGAAGATCCGGCGCGGGCGGCACAGATTGGACAGGCTGCCGCGACCGTGGTCCGCACCGAGAACGGTTGGGACGGCGTGGCGACCCGTTTCGCCGAGAGCTGCCGTCTCGTGGTAGAGGCAGCCGCCTTGAGCAGTTCCGCACCTTCGCGCAGGGCGAAGCAGGCCCCGTCCGCGCTCACACTACCAGCCAGCAAATGACACTCGGAATCAGCGTCTTCGGACTCGGCTATGTAGGCTGTGTCTCTTCCGCCTGCTTCGCACGCGAGGGCTTCCACGTTACCGGCGTGGATGTCAGCACGGCCAAGGTGGATCTGATCAACGCCGGCCAGAGCACGATCGTGGAGGAGGGGATCGCCGAGCTGGTGCGCGAGATGCGCGACAGCGGACGGCTGAGCGCCACCACCGACGCCGCCGAGGCCGTGCGAGCGAGCGACGTCTCCCTGATCTGCGTGGGCACCCCTAGCCGCCCGAACGGCAGCATCGACCTGCAGTACATCGACCGGGTGTGCGAGCAGATAGGCATGGCGCTCCGCGAGAAGACCACGCACCACACGGTGGTCATCCGCAGCACGGTGATGCCCGGCACGATCGACGACGTGGTGATCCCGGCGCTGGAGCGCGGCTCGGGACGCAAGCACGGCGATGGCTTCGCGGCGCTGAGCAATCCGGAGTTCCTGCGCGAGGGCACAAGCATCAAGGACTTTTACGATCCGCCATTTACTCTCATTGGCGCGCACGAGGAATCGCATGCCGAACCGCTGAAGACGCTGTACGCCGGCATCGATGCGCCGCTGCATGTAGCTGCGGTACGCGTGGCGGAGATGGTGAAATACGCCAGCAACTCCTACCACGGCCTGAAGGTCGGCTTCGCGAACGAGATCGGCAACATCTGCAAGGCGCTCGGCGTGGACAGCCACGAGGTGATGCGCCTGTTCGCCGAGGACCGCAAGCTGAACATCTCGACGGCCTACCTGAAGCCAGGCTTCGCGTTCGGCGGGAGCTGCCTGCCCAAGGACATCCGCGCGATCACCTACCGGGCGCGTGAGCTGGACGTGGACACCCCCATCCTCTCGGCCACGCTGGAGAGCAATCGCAAGCAGGTGGAGCGAGCCTACGACATGGTGCTGGCGGCAGGCAACCGGCGCGTGGGCGTGCTGGGGCTGGCCTTCAAGTCGGGCACCGACGACCTGCGCGAGTCACCGATGGTGTCGCTGATCGAGATGTTGATCGGCAAGGGGATGCAACTCGCGATCTACGACAGTCATGTGACGAGCGCCAACGTGATCGGTGCGAACCGGGAGTACGTGGAGCGCGAGATCCCGCACATCTGGTCGCTGATGCACTCGACGGTGGATGGAGTGCTGGCGGAGGCTGATACCGTGGTCGTGGGCAATGGCTCGAAGGAGTTCGGCGGGCTGGGAGAGCAGTTGAGGGAGGGTCAGGTGGTGATAGACCTGGCGCGGGCGTTCGGGACGCGGGTGTCGGACGGGGATGGGTACCAGGGAATTTGCTGGTAGGCTGATCGAATATGCTCGGATCGCTGGCATTCTCTCTCACGCATCGGCTGCGACGCTCCCGGGCCCTTCGGGAGTATCGGCAGATTGCAGGTGAGCCATGGCTGCCGCCTGAGGTCGTGCGGGCTCGGCAGCTTGAGAGGCTGCGAGCCCTGCTCGCACATGCCGAACGGACGGTTCCGTACTACCGCGAGCTTTTCAAGACGATCGGAGCACGAAGCGATGACATACGTTCCTTTGACGACTTCGCCCAGTTCCCGATCCTGACAAAGGATATCCTTCGGGAACGACAGGAGGATCTGGTCAGCGAGGCTGTCGATCGTTCCACTCTGACCGTCCAGCACAGCGGCGGGTCGACGGGCGTGCCGGTGAAGTTTTACAGGGCGCCGTCCTATCTGGACGCCTCGGACGCGGGCACATACCGGAATCTCGCTCAATGCGGATGGAAACCGGGTGATATGGTCGCCTTCTTCTGGGGCTTCAATGAGCGACTCGACGCGATGGCGTCCTGGGAATTCGAGCTCCGGCAGCGACTGCGCAGATTCTATCAGCTCGATCCGTTCAAGTCGGGCGAGAACGAGTTGGCCGCTTGGGCTGCCCGGTGGAGTTCGATAGCCCCTCGTGTGGCCTTGGGCTACGCGTCCACCATGGGGCGGTTCGCGGAGTTCTTGCTACGGACAGATACGCGCGTCGCACCACTCAAGGGAGCCTTCACCACCGCCGAGAAGCTATACCCAGCGCAGCGCGAGGCCATCGAGAAGGCTTTCGGGTGCAAGGTCCATGATCTGTACGGAAGCAGTGAGGTACAGAACATCGCCGCCGAATGTCCGAATGGCATGATGCACGTGAACGCAGATTACTGCGTTCTCGAGGTGCAGGAATCGACCGAGCCTGGCCCTCATCCGCTGCTGGCCACGTCATTGAAGCAGTGGGCGATGCCGTTCATCCGCTATCGGAACGAGGACAGCGGCGCGCTCGATGCTGGCGTATGCGATTGCGGCCGCGGCTTCCCACTGATGCGGCTGGATGTAGCACGGCTTTCAGACAATTTCGTCTTCCCCGATGGCCAGGTGGTGCATGGAGAGTTCTTCACGCACTTGATGTACGGTTCCGAGGGGATCGGCAGCTTTCAATTTCATCAGACCAGAGCTGACCACGTTATCATGCAGATCGTATCCGCCCCTGGCGCACCGGGACGGCGCCGTGAGGCCATCTCAAACGCAGTTGAGCAGATTCAGAGACTGTCAAATGGACTCGTGACTGTCGAGGTACTGGAGGTCGACTCTATCCCATTGTCGGCAGCGGGAAAGCACAGATTTACTCTGTCCGACGTCAAGATCTGAGCCAGAATAGGATCAACTTTCTGCTGAACAACGATTTCTGCCTGACCGTATCGGGATGCGTTAGCCAGTCCGGATCACGCTCCAGAGCTCCTGGATTCCCGAAGGATATTCAGGATGGAGCGGAGGTGTCGAGGTTGTGGTAAGCTGGGTCGACGAACGTAGTTGACCAGCTTCTTGCGCCAGACTGCGAAGAAGTGATGCTTCCGGAATCGGGCTTCGTAACGAGCAGCCGAACTATAAGCCAGCTGAGGTGAAGTGGCGTTGCGTCGTAGAAGGCGTAGCCTATCGCCGTCACAGGTCCAGCGATCTACCGCGACGGCACCCGTCTCAAGGTCGAATCGGACGCCTAGCGAGTCGCGGTTCCAGTAGTTCTGAAGCTTTCGAAACGGCTCTCCCGGTGTGCCGTCGTTGCTGTAGTTTGCCCACGCATCTACATCCGGGAAGATGGCATTTCCAAGTCCGTAGAAAATGGGCACACCGTTATAGATTTCGAACGGCTGGATGCAATGCGCGTGATGTCCGATGATGAGATCGACCTCAAATTCAGCTACGGCACGAGCGAGATGCACGTCCTCGGGGCGCGGAAGCTCAATCTCCTCTATTCCCCAGTGCAGGGAGACCACTACGCGAGTTGCTCCGCTTAACCGTGCCGCCAGAACGTCCGCACGAATGTTATCTAGCGAAATAGTCGCGACTCCCGGGCGATGCTCTTCGGCAAATACGGGGTGTGTGGACGGACAGACATAGCCGATCAGCGCCAACTTGTGACCGCCAACGCACACAATTTCGGGATTGCGACAGTTCTCGGACCTGGTTCCGGCACCGAAGCATGCGACGCCAGTCGCCTCAAGTCGTTCGATCGTCTCAGTGAGACCTTCGGGTCCGAAATCCATAATATGGTTGTTGGCCAGACAGACGGCCAATGGTATCCTCCGAAAGGTGGCGGCGCTGTGGTCTTCCTGGCATCGCAAGTTCACGGTGCCCGGCCATCCGCGAGTGTGCTGGGTCAGGGGCGCCTCAAGATTATAGACTAGATGGCCCGGAATTTCTCCGTCGAGGATGGCGGCTTCGGGAAGGTAAACGTCCCCCATGAAATAAATCTCAGCCTTCGCCGTATCACACATTTCTGACGATGGCGACGGCACAGGGTTTCTTGTCGGCAAGGTTGTGATCGGATAGGGTAGCAAAGAAAGGTGATCTGCAGAATCCGACCTGCGGACCCCGGTTGAATGTCACAATGTTGTGGGTTCCGGAAAGTTTGGCGTCTGGATTCCGGAAAGTCTGGCCATGTTGTTTGATGGCGCCATGGCGGTGTGATCGTCAAGTCCGAGGTGTCGGGTTCGGAGGGATGGCCCGTCGAGAGTGAGCAGTCGACCACGCTC
>JACDJB010001058.1_pt1 | contig 23452 bp, 16 predicted proteins | sample 7454121 | NCBI WGS metagenome assembly JACDJB01 (sample SAMN14253290, study PRJNA609438) | sludge metagenome | isolation source: sludge after 25d culture with pyrite | collected 2018-12-20
GTTTGCTGCAAAGTTAATTCTATTTTTGAATGATGCAAATTGCCTGAAAGTTAAAAAAAGAAAACCCCTGTTTACAGGTTAAGGTAAACAGGGGGAGAGCAGAATTAAACAACACTTTCTTCGCCTTATTCAATTACAACGCTTCTGCGATGCACCGTGTGGGCGCTGAAATAACCGAGATTTGCTCCTGAAATATTGCTTATGGGATTTGTTGTATTGCTTCCCTGTACAAGGTTGTTGATTGTACCGAAAGCATAAAAGTAATCATAAACTGCTTTGGAAATTGATTGCATCTCTACTGTCAGAGTGTCGCCTTTCGACAATTTTCTGTCCACGCAGGTTAAAAAGCTTTTGTTGTCTTTACCATTATTAAACCTGTCATTTTCAACATAGGATACGGTTACTTTTCCATTTACATACTCAACAAAGCGATAATAATTGATTTCATCTTCAGGGTCAGTGTATTCCACTATCACTTCCCAATCCGGCATCTTTACACCTTCTATTTCCGGGATGATGGATTCTCTCACTCTTAATCTGTTGATGAAAACCGGTTTTGGCATCCTGTCTTCTGATTTGATAAAGCTCACATTTCCTTCGGTTTGTACAGACAGTGCATAATTTGAACCTGGAACTCCTTTAATTTTGTTTGAACGATAACGACCGGGCGATACTTCCTGCAGTGTTTCGGAAGTCCCGAATCCGTCTTCCAATACAACTAATGCATTACTTACCAGGTTTTTATTGTTGTCGTTGATGTTGGCTGTTTTCGATAGAATCACTTCTGCATATTGCGATTCCGGAACAATGGCTTCAACTACAAGTTGAGGCGCTGCTACATCAAATTCAAACTCGATTGATTCTGTACAGGATGTTAAAATGGTTGCTAACATCAAAAATGGAATAAATAATCCATTTATACTGTTCAATTTTTGTGATGTCTTCATAACCTTATATTTTTAAAATTTGAAATTATACGTTATTGATGGAATTGCAGAAAATAAATAAGTCATAACTGCACGCGTTTTTTCCGGATTTGATGGATCTTGTTCAAAATCAATCGAAAATGCATTTTTTCGTGCATAAGCGTTATAAACAGAGAAATTCAGATTACCGCGGTATTTTCCTTTACTTTTCAGGTTCCAGGTTAATCCCAGATCAAGTCTGTGATAATCCGGCATTCTGTATCCGTTTCTTTCATTGAAATAATATTTTATTTCACCATTTATTTCATATTTCCCGCTTGGAAAAGTAACCGCGTTACCTGTTTGGTATACCCAGGTTGCCGACATGGTGAGGTTTTTTGATAGTTCATACATACCAACTATTGACAGATCATTGGTTATGTCCTGACGTGCCGGGTACCAGTTGCCATTATTTATTCCGGGAATGCTCAACTCGGTTCTTGACAAGGTGTATCCGATCCAACCGTTCAGTTTACCATATTTCTTTTTCAACATCAGTTCCAGTCCGTATGACCTGCCATTGCCGAACAACAATTCTCCTTCAATGTGTTGATTGGCCATTACATCAGCTCCGTTTTTCACATCAATCTGATCATGCATCAATTTGAAATAGGCTTCGGCAGCAAACTGATACATGTCGTTGCGCATATTACGGAAATAGCCGGCTGAGAACTGATCGCTCTTTTGCGGTTTCACATTATTTCCCGACATGATCCAGATGTTTACCGGCAATGAAAGGTTTTCTGTAGCAGTAATCATGTGGATGTTTTGCGTATGAGTCGAATAAGATATTTTAACCGATTGTACCGGATTGATGATGTGCGTAATGTTTAACCGTCTTTCCGGTGAAAAATATGATTTTACGACCTCATCTTTCGTGTATGTGATGGTTTCAGAGAGTGTTCCGTTTTCATATTTGTAAAAATCACCCGGCCCATATAATCTGAATGTGTTAAGTCTGATGCCGATATTGAAAATCCAGTTTGGGGAAGGTCTGAACTCATTACTCAGATATACGGTTTGTTCTTTGCCGTTTCTCTCCTGTATTTTCATAGGATGTACCACTGCATTTTCATCGGCAACTAACTGTCCGGGGGTAATATTGTGTGCCAGCATGTCGTAACCCAGAATGAAACGGCTGTTCTCACTTATAAAATAATTGAATTCATGTTTGAAATTGAAATTTTTAATGCCGGATAATACACTGAATGCCGAAGGTTCAAAAGCCAGATCCACTTCGTAATCAAAATCGCTGTAAATAACTGATGTGTTGCTAAATAACTTATCCTGCCAAATGTGATTCCATCTGAAAGAAGCTGTGCGATTTCCCCAGGCCAGTCCGAAACGCCCCGGTACGGCGAATGCATCGCGGCCGGAATATGCTGAAATGAAAATCTGATTTTTCGGGTTGATCTTGAAATTTATTTTGGCATTTAAATCGTAAAAATTCAGCGTATTGCTGTTCAGATTAGGATCGTTGGTGAGTTTCAGCAGCATATCAACATAAGTCCTTCGGCCGGCAACGATGAAAGAACCGCGATCTTTAACAATAGGACCCTCAATGGCCAATCGGGAAGATATTAATCCTATTCCGCCGTTTACTTCCAGCGACTGATTGTTGCCGTCTTTCATCCTGATGTCCATTACCGAAGATATTCTGCCTCCATAAGATGCCGGAGCTGTACCTTTATAAAGCGTCATTTCCTTGATGGCATCACTGTTGAACGTGGAAAAGAAACCCAGCAGATGGCTCGGATGATAAACGATTGCTTCATCCAGTATAATAAGATTTTGATCATTACCACCACCTCTTACATAGATACCATTATTGCCATCTCTTACCGAAGTGGCCCCTGGTGTAAGTGAGATGGTTTTCATGATATCCTGTTCTCCGAAAAATACGGGTATATTTTTAATCTCGCTTACCAGTATTTTCTCAGAACCGATATTATTCAATAGTATATTATCATTACGTTTGAAAGGATAAACATCGACCTCTCTTAAGTCGGTGGCCAGTACTTCCATCCTGATGTCGCGACGAATGTTTTGATTGAGGTTGATTTCCAATTCAACAGTTTCATATCCCAGGTAGTTGATTATTATCGTATACTTTCCTTCAGGAAGACTAAGCGCATAGTATCCGTAAGTATTGGAGGATATTCCTGTTCCGGGTAACTCATCGACAGTGACAGCTGCACCTGCCAGTGTTTCACCGTTTCCTTTATCGGTGATTGTGCCGCTGACAGAGTATTTGTTCTGTGCTCCGAGAGCTGAAACAAAAATCAGTAAAAACAATATGTTTACAAAAAACTTCATAAATGAGATCTATAGTCCCGGTATGTCAAAAAATAAAATTCCGGAATAATTTTGAATTATCATGTTTTGAATCATAAACCGGATAATAGCAATCTTTAATTTTTTGAATTTTACCTTCATCCAGTAAACTTTTTGTTACAAAGCCCAATTTCATCCTTTTTTCGCCCAGGGGAGCTTCCATGTCGGAAATCTTAACTCCCTGTTCATGCTGATTGATGAACTCCAATACTCTCGATTTAAGATTCATGACGTTTACTTTTAATGTTTATCAATATGCACTCGTGCATTGTCATTTTCACTTATGCTCTCTATATTTGCATACGGCGTGCCGGAAATTCTAGTTGTCATGCCTGAGTTTGTGTTTTGTTGATATAATATGCTGTAAAACAGAATAATAAAAAAGGGGTTTCTTGTTAGAACCCCCTTTTTAAACGGTTGAAAATAACCTTGTAAATTTGAAAGTGTATTAAAAAACCGCACAATTGTGCGGAAACGCGTACAGTAAAACGCGATGATGACAGATGGATTTCCCCCATACAGTATGGATACTTTCCTCCAAACAGTTAGGGGAAATTTTAATCATTTTCTTTTCCCTTGAAGGCAGAGATATTGTACTTTTTCATTTTCCTGATTAGTGCGTCTCTCGATATGCCGAGTAAATTGGAGGCAGCTGTTTGATTGTAGTTACAGGAGTGTAAGGCCTCCAGAATCATTTTGATTTCATTGGATTTCAAATTAACCTTATCAATTGAGGAGACATGTTCTTTGTTTTTTGTTTGTTTGACAGGGAAGTCTCCGAGGTTTAAAGTGTTATCCTGACAGAGGATAACAGCTCTTTCAGCCATATTTTTCAATTCCCTGACATTTCCCGGAAAATCGTAGGTTTTAAGGATATCATATATATCTTCCGATATTTTGATACCCGGTTTATTAAACCTCGTAGCGTACAATCCGACATAGTAATCCAGCAGTGGTTTTATGTCGGCGGTTCTTTCCCGCAAGGGCGGGATGTGAATATGCAGCGTATTCAACCTGTGCAGCAGGTCGAGTCTGAATTTCTTTTCCTCAACCTGCTTTTCTATGTCGTGGTTTGTTGCCGATACGATGCGAAAATCAGTTTTAATAGGTACGGTGTCGCCGACACGTGTAATTACTTTTTCTTCGGTAGCCCGCAGTATTTTTGCCTGTAAATTGAAAGGCATATCTGCTATTTCGTCGAGGAACAAGGTACCGTTGTTGCAGACCTCGAAGAAACCCATTTTGTCGTTGACAGCACCGGTAAACGAACCTTTTTTGTGACCGAAAAATTCGCTTTCCAGGAGCGTCTCGGTAATTGCGCTGCTGTTTACGGCGCAAAACATATTATCTTTCCGCTGGCTTGAATAATGGATGATACGGGCAATGTTTTCTTTTCCCGTTCCGCTTTCTCCTGTTATCAGGACATTGGCATCGGGATACTGCGCGGCTGTTTTGGCCTGTTGAAACACCTTGAGAATTTGCGGACTGACACCGATAAACTGACGTTCGATTTTTTCTTCGAGCGTTTTCGAGATGAGCGAATTTTTTTCCTCCATCTGTTTCAGCCTGCGTTGCATTTGCAGGTATTTCTGTGTTCTCTCGATGGCTATCTGTATGTCGATAAATCTGAATGGTTTACGCAGGTAATCGAAAGCGCCCAACCGCATAGCTTTAATGACGGTATCCATATCGCCGTGAGCCGAAATTACAATGACTTCTATGGCAGGTTTCTGCTCTTTCACTTCTTTGAGAATGTCAAGTCCGCTGATACCGGGCAATCTAACGTCCAGAATCAGTAAATCAATATTTTTCTCATGCAGGATTCTTCTTCCGTCGCCTACGTTATTTGCTTCATAAGCTTCATAATCATCTTCAAAAAAACTACTCAGTTCTTCTGTGAATTGTTTTTCATCATCCAGAATCAGAATTTTTATTTTATCTTTATTTTCCATCTTTTTTTTGAATTACATTAAAAGTAAGCCTGATGTCAGTTTTTGTCATTTTCTTGCTTTCAATCTCGATTTTTCCTCCCATGTCCTTTATAATTTCATAGGATATGGATAGTCCGAGTCCGGTGCCTTTTCCTTCTTCTTTCGTTGAATAGAAAGGTAACATGATTTTATTGATGTGTTCTTCATCAATCCCGGTCCCGTTGTCGGTGACCTGCACAATCAACAATTCTTTATTAACAAAGGAACTGATGTTGATTTCAGGTATATAGGTGTAATCCGATAAACCTTTTCTATCCATGACAGCATCTTTCGCGTTGTTGAGCAGGTTGACGATGACTTGTTCAAACTGATGGGTATTGCCGGTAATATCCGGTATATCCTCTTTCAGATTCACATGCACGTTGATGCCCAGGTGTCTGAATTGTTCGGAAAACATGGAGATAGCGCTTTGAATACTTTTATTGATGCTGAAAGCGATGGGAATATATTCGAACTGATTGCGCGAGAACACCCTGATGTGGTCGATAATATTCCTGATTCTTGTCAGGTTTTCAAATATTTTGTTTGATTTATTTTTCAGGAATGAAACGTCGAGCGATATATTTTTATCAGCCTCATATAGTATTTTATCCATTACCATTGAAATGATATTCAGCGGTTGATTAATTTCATGTGCCATACCAGCAGCCATTTGTCCCAGATTGGCCATGCGGTCGGCATGAATTTGTATGGTCTGTATTCTTTTTCGCTGCGAAATGTCGCGTACCACAATAATGAAGGAGAGGGGAGAACCGTCGATGTTCTGAATCAGGGTTGTACTGATTTCTCCCAGAAAAGTACTACCGTTTAATTTTATAATGTTGACCTCATTCTCCTGTGTTAATCCTTCAGCAATGGTGTTTACAGCAATCTCTTTGATTAGTTTGAATGAGTCCGAACGCACAAAACGGAGTATGTGTTTACTCGTCAGTTCGTTTCTGTCGTTGGCTCCCAACAGTTCCGTACCTATTTCTGAAACTTCCCTTATCCGCCCTTTCAGGTCGACGAGTAACACGCCGTCGGGCAGAGAATTCACCATTGTCCTGAATTTTTGTTCACTTTTATACAGTTCAGTATTTGCCTGCTTTAGTTGTTCAGTAGTATTTCTCAGTAAAATGGCATCTTTTAAAATCGTTTGTTTCTGATTGTACAAATCCAGAAAAATGCTGACTTTGCTTTTCAGAATCTGGCTGGAGAAAGGCTTGTAAATATAATCCACAGCACCTGCATCATAGCCTTTCAACTCTTCTATTTCACTAAAAATATTGGCGGTAATGAAAATAATCGGCACTTTGTTGTCTGTGCGCTCTTTGTTCAGGTTGACAGCCAGTTCATACCCGTTCATACCGGGCATCCAAACATCGATGATTGCCATGGCAAGGGTTATGTCCCTGGTTTTCTCCAATGCCTCGTAACCCGACATGGCGCTAATGATGTTGATGTTGAAGTTTTTGATTACACTTTCCATGTAAATCAGATTTTCTTCTATGTCATCTACAATCAGCACATTTGCTGCTGAGTCCTGATAAATTGTGTTATTCATCGCTTGCCTGAATTTTAACTGTAAATTTAGTTGTTTTTTCCGGATATCTACTTCTTATCTGCCTTTGGATGCAGATCCGTGTGATTATAAGGCAGGGAAAAACAGAAACGAGAACCAACACCCTCCTCACTTTCCACCCATATTTTTCCTCCCAGCATTTCTACGTACGATTTTGTAATCGATAATCCCAGTCCGGCACCCTCATAATGTCTGTTCTTGCCTTCACTCACCTGTCTGAAACGGTCGAAAATAATACTGGTTTTATCTTTGTGAATACCAATGCCGGTATCCTTTACATAAAATATCATCAAATCCCTCCCTTGCTTATTTTGCTCCGGATAATAACCAAATTCAATGTATCCACGATAGGAGTATTTGATGGCGTTTTTGACTAAATTAGTAAATATAGCGTACAATTTCTCCTGATCGGTCTTGATGATAGCTTTATGGTTTGCATAGTGCTTTTTGAAATATAATTGCATCCCTTTGGCCTCAACTTCGGGTTTAAAGAAATTGTATATATAATCGATTTGTTCGTTTATGTCCGAATCGGTCAGCGTTATTTCCATTAAACCGGCTTCAATTTTAGAGATGTCCACAATGTTGTTGATGATGTTCAGCATACGCACCCCGCTTTTTTCAATGATGTGGATGTATTTTTGCTGAATCTCGTTGGTTAAATCCTGTTCTTTCAACAACTCTGCAAATCCCAGAATTCCATTCATCGGGGTACGTATTTCGTGGCTCATGTTAGCTAAGAAAGCTGTTTTCAATTTATCGCTTTCCTCCGCCTTTTCTTTTGCAGTAATCAGATCTTCAAGCAATTGCTTCTTTTGTGTAATATCTTCCGATACAACGATAAAATTGGTGATTTCTCCGGCTGTGTTGACAATGGGAGAGATAACCGCTTTTACCCAGTATGATTCACCGTTCTTTTTGATGTTTTTTATTTCACCACTCCAGTCTTTGCCCGATAAAATGTTTTTCCAGCGTTTCCGGTTGAAAGTCTCCGGTTGAAAGTTTGCATCCAGAAATGTAGAAAGTTGTCCGATTAATTCACTTTCCCTATAACCGGATATTTTGAGATAAAACGGATTGGTATAAATAATTTTTCCTTCAATATCGGTGATGATGATACCTACAGAACTCGAATCGACAGCACGTTTAAACAGCCTGGTTTTTTCCTCGCTTTCTTTGAGTGCAGCCTCACTTTTTTTTCGTTTCTCGTTTTCCGCCTGAAAGTATTTCAACAGGTTGAGTGTTTCTGCATGTGTTTTTTGCAATTCACGGGTACGTTCATCAATTAGGTTTTCAAGTCGCTCTTTTTCTCCTCTTTTCAGTATGGTAGCTTCCCTGATTTTGAGCATAGCCCTGATTTGTGCTGTTAATTCGCTGATATCTACCGGTTTCGAAAGGAAGCCTTCGCCGCCGGCTTCCAGCGCTTTGATGCGACTTTGCTTGTCGTCTTTAATGGCTGTGATAAACACTACTGGTATGTCTGCTGTTATGGGGTGTACCTTTAATTTTTTGCAGACTTCATATCCATCCATACCCGGCATGATGATATCAAGCAGGATGATGTCCGGCTCTTTTTCAAAAGCCAGTTCCAGTCCTCTGAAACCATCATTGGCAAATATTGTTTGTGCTTTAGGGAAAGCTTCATTAATCAATGCTTTGATGATCGTCAGGTTGTCCTTGTTATCATCAATAGCCAGTATTTTTACATTTTCAATAGGCATACAAAATACCGTTAGTGTTATAAGGATGATGGATCCTGTTTGACCATTTCGGAGATTGTTTTTAATAATTCATCCCGTTTGATATCTCCTTTTTGTATCAGTTGGTGAATGTGGTTTTGTTTCAGAAAGCTGAGTTCTTCTTTTGTGATGTGTTTGGCTGTGAGTATGAGCACCGGTATATTTACGCTGCGTTCATCATTGCGCATAGTTTCAAGCACATGGAATCCATCCATACCCGGCATCATCAGGTCTAAAATGATGGCATCCGGTAAGATGTGGTTCAGGGTGTCCAGTCCTTCTTTACCGTCTCGGGCTGCTATGACCATATAACCGCTTTCTTCCAGAATGTCTTTCATTTGGATTACCGCCGGGATATTGTCCTCAATCAGGAGTACTGTCCTGGAATCTTTCGGAGAAATCAGGGGCCGTTCCGGGTTATCATTTTGCTTGGCATGGTAATACACGTCAGCTTCGGGTATGTCTTCAAAATACTCGCCGGTATAATACAATGGCAGTGTAAGCGTGAAAGACGAGCCTACTCCTGGCTGACTTTCCACGGAAATGGAACCTCCCAGCAGATTGGCATACTTCTTAGCGATGGAAAGTCCCAGACCCGTACCACCGAACCTGCGTGAGGTGCTTTCGTCGGCTTGCCTGAACTCGTCGAAGATGTGTGAGATTTGTTCCGCCCTGATGCCGATTCCTGTATCGGAAACTGTTACAGTCACTTCATCAATGGATTTCTTCAGGCTGATGGTGATTGCGCCTTGTTCGGTAAACTTCACCGCATTGCCCAACAGGTTTTGCAGGATGTGTTTGATTTTGTTTTCGTCGCTGGTAATGCGAGTATCACAATCACCGCCGGCTTTGTTGATTATGATATTCTTTTCCGCTGCCTGTGGGTGTATTAGTGTGATGATTTCCGTTACACAATCGCAGAGATTAAATTCGGTCAGTTCAATTTCTTCTCTTCCGGATTCAATTCGGGCAATGTCGAGTATGTTGTTGATCAACGCCAACAGGTTTCTTCCGTTTCGTTCAATTACTTCTAAATAACTGTATTCTTCCTGTGGAATTTTATCAGCCAGTTTTCGGTTCAGCACGCCCGATAAGGCAATTACCGAGTTGAGTGGTGTTCTGAGCTCATGACTCATGTTGGATAGGAAGCTGGTTTTGAGGTTGTTTGCTTCATGCAGCATTTTTTTCTGTATCTCCAGTTCACGGTTTTGTTCCGTAAGCTCTGCCGATTGTTTTGATAATTCCCGTTTCTGTTCTTCTAGTTCCCGGTTTTGTGCCGAAAGAGATTCGGAGAATGACTTGATTTTCTCGTAAGCAAGAATCTTATCGACCCGTGCGCAATAAGTGAGATGTATTTTGTTGATTAACTGGATTGCCAGTTCGGAGTAGGGATGAATATTGGCTAAGGAGATAATAGCTATGATTTCATTACCAGAAAGAATCGGGATGGTGATGATTTCCCTTGGAACCACATTGCCACCAGTAGTTTTAAAAATGTAGCGGGTATCTTCGGGTATGTTTTTGATGTGCTGGATGCGTTTGGTAGTAAGTACACTTCCGAATTCTCCTTCGTGATAAATCGCTGAAAACGATTTCCGGGCTCTTTCGGCCAATCCGATTGAAATCAAATGTACGTAATTTTGTTTGTCATCACTAAGTAAATATACAGCAGCCATCTCAGATTCCGTGTCTTCCATCAGAATTTGCAAAGTGACCCTGAAAAACTCCTTTACATCATCTTCTATCAGCATCATGTCGGCGAGCAAAGCTGTTTTTACATTCAGGTTATTGGTAATCTGAAGGTTTTCAGCCAGGGTGTTGAATGATTTTGATAGTTCGCCTATTTCATTTTTTGATGTAAAATGGCATCTGGCCGACATATCTCCGTGGTCGAAGCGACGGGTTATTTTGGTTAGTGCTAGCAGAGGTTTTCTAATGTTGCGCAACAAGGTGACATACACGATGAGGGTCACAATAATGATTATCAGAATTACACCTGCCAGCTCGTTCAAAACCAGATCTTTATGTCTTTCTGATTCCGTGAAGATTGTTGTCGCTCTGTTTTGAGCGTAGTTATCAATTATCTGAATTTTTTCAAGCATGTCTTCGCGTAACTTTCCAACATAACCTGTTTTCGTGATACTTTCTTTCACTGCGTTAATGTCTTTATCCACAGCCAGTGTGGTGTTTACATCCCGGGCGGTTTTCCACGCAATGAATGCTTTCTGTGCAGCTTCTACATCTTTTTGTGGTCCCAGATAGAGCCGGTTGATAATTTCAAACTGCCGCAATGCCCCCGCTGCATTTTCTTCGATTAGCTGTAATGCTTCCCGCTCTTCTTTTGTGTTGGCAGCCAACATCAGATCTCTTGTCCCAAGTCTCATCAGATGTATGTTGGTTGTTAATGCCCCTACTGCCCTGCGTACTTGTAAAGGGTGGTTGTATAATAAGCGACTTTGTTCATGAATCCACTTATTTTGTACGTAACTGATTATGCCAATGCTACTAACGAAAAAAAGTATAATGGCAAAACCTAATAGTAGTTGAGAGCCAATTTTAAGATCCCTGATTTTCATGTTTTAATTCTGTTTTTAGCCTCTTCGAAATATGGCTGAATGAGGATATACTTCTCTGAAATGATATTTTTTTAATATATCTCTTTCGGTTTCCCCGGTTACCAGATAACCGTTCTCGCTCATCGCCCCTGTAATTTTTTCCAAGATTATTTTCCTGTGATTTTCTTTGTAATAAAAAAGTAGGTTAGCACATAGCACAATGTCAAAATGACCAAAAATACTGGTGGGCGGACTGCTATAGTTTCTATCGAACAAATCAAAAACCGAGAAACTGATTTTTTCTTTCAGTTCCGGTTTGACAAAAAAGGTGTTTCCATATTTAATAAACCATTTATCAAGCTGTTTCAAGCTTATATTGTCAAGGGCATGACGGGCATATTGTCCCCTGTATGCCATTTCAATTTGTTCTTCGTCTTTGTCTGTTGCGAATATCAGGCAATTGCATTTTTCGTTTTCGTTACATGATACTTCCTCCTCGATCAGCATGGCAATACTATAGGCTTCCTGTCCGGATGCACAAGCGGCCGACCATATTCTGAGATCTTTTGATTTGCTGTTTTTGATTTTTGTAATCAAATCGGGTAGCACTACTTTCTCTAAAGTGTAAAAAGTGAGGGGGTTACGAAAAAAAGAACTATATCCGATCTGGAGGTTGTCGAAAAAAGTCATTCGTTCCAATTCGCTGTTTTCCAGCAGTTCCAGATAATCCTCGATTGTCTCGCATTTGGTTGCAACACATCTTCTGTTGGCCGAATTTATAAGAAAGGTCTCATCATATTGAGCGATATCCATTCCCTCCAGACTGAAAAAAATATCGTTGATATGATAAGCGTGACTTTTCATGGACATTAATTAGAATTTAGTCACAAATATAAACTAAAACAATGAAATCAGGAGGCTTTCCGGAAAAATTCTTTTAAAGTGACAGGTAGAAAGATATTGGCAGGCAAGGTTGTCATCATGTTGAATTCATCCGTGAAACTGCTTTCGTTATCTAAAAATGCCAGTACCGTACCGCCTGAGTTGTATTTGAATATGCGTGACATAAGCTCATCGCCCCGCATTTTCCCTGAAATCAGCACTTCAAGGAAGGCGTTGTCGTACAGGTTGAATTTTTTATCCCTGAAGCTACATTTCACGATTGGCTTCCGGTTTTGTTTCAGATTCATTACTATTTTTGCTGTTTGTCGCTGGATAAACTGAAAGGCATATCCGCTGCTGGCTTTCACACACCCTCCTGCGGTTCCTATGTGGATGATTCTTTGTTTGTGGTGTACCGGAAACTTCTTTTTAGTCATGGGTATGATACCCGATTCTTCGCGTACTATTTTTACCTGACTCAGATGCAGGGCCTCGTTGATGTAGGTTTGCAAAGCTTCGTCGTAAGCACCGGGATTCAATACTGCTCCGTTGATAACGGTGTATTCAAGCAGGGCCTCATTGGGGGAAGTAGGCAACATGTACATGAAAGCCATACCATCGTGTTGGTTTACGTTGAAATCCATTAGCGTACCTTTTCCATGATTAAAAACCGGTGCTTCCGTCCGGATGGTTAGCCCTTTAAAATGCATGTAAAGTGAATGTTGATCAGCTTGTGTGCCGGGTTGAAATAAGCGGGTTGAATTGAATGCATAGGCTGCTTTGTACGTACCGTCGGATGTTGCCACTTCTACCTGATCGCCTGTTACCTGCATGGAACATATTTTACTTTGCATAAAATGAACGTTTGGGCAAGCAGTTGCAAATTGATACACGAAGTTGTAAAAATCCAGTCCCCGGATCATTTTATAAGTATAAGGGATTATATCCAATTCATTGTTAAAGAATTGCGATTTAAAATCGAGTATATCCCATTGGTGATATACAGTGGGTTCAAAGATATCCGGCGATTTTTCCCAGAAACACCAGGTTATGTCGTCGTTCGATTTCTTTTCCCGGTCGATAATCAGAATTTCTTTGCTACAGAGCTCCGGTTCGAGGAGTATCCTGTAAAGCAGGCTCAATCCGGCGCAGCCTGCTCCCGCGATGATATAATCGTAAGTTTTTGTGGATAATGTTGTGGCCATACTTTTGTTAAGAACTGTATTTCGACCGACAAAATTACCAGATGTAGCTTAACAAATAAAATAAATTTCGATGAAAGGGGTATTTTTTTCGATGAAAGGATATTTCTGTAAGTTGTACGGCAATTCAATTGTGCAGTTTATTCCTGCCGTTCATAATAATCGGCAATGGTGTTTTCAATTTCTCTCGAGATTTCCTGAATGTTGAATGGTTTTCGGAAGTAACGGCGGATGATACCCTGATTCAGGGCTTCCTGAATGTCTTCGGTGATTTCAAATCCGGTTAAAATGTAATAGGCTACTTCGGACGAGAGTAATCTGGCCTTGAGAATAAACTCGATTCCGTTCATCACCGGCATTTTCATGTCGCTGACTACTACTTTGATATCCTTGTTTTCAGCAATGTGTTGTAAACCTATGAAAGGGTTTTCGGCGATGAGTATATCGTATTTTTTTTCCAGGTTAGCCTGAAAAAGCATGAGGTTGATGGCTTCGTCGTCGACATATAAAATTTTTACTTTTCCCATATCAATTGAATTTAGCGGGTAAAACAACAGTAACTGTAGTGCCTTTTTTCAGGACGGATTGAAATTCGAGGGTGCCTTTGTGATCTTGTATGATGTTGTACGTGATCGATAAGCCCAGTCCGGTGCCATGTCCTGGCTCTTTGGTTGTGTAAAACGGATCGGTAATGTTGGACAGTTTTTCTTTGCTGATACCACATCCGGTATCGGCAATGGTTACGATAGCATGATTCTTTTTTATTTCGGTTGTAATGGTCACAGACCCTTTATCCTCTATGGATTGAAAGGCATTGACGATCAGGTTGATAAATACCTGATGCAGTTTGCCTACATTACCTGGTATGCGGATGGGGTAATCTGCAAACTGACGGATTACTTCAATGTTGTTTTTCCATTGTCCTTTGGAAATTGCGAGCGAATTTTCTATGATGGCATGCAGGTCGCATTTTTCGTTCAAATCATCGTTATTCCGGCTCAACTGGTTGAGACCATTCATGATTGAGCCGGCCCTTTCGATACCGGTTTTGATGCTCTTCAGGTAGAGTTCCACTTTTTCGTCTTCAATTTTTGACTCCCGGATATAATTTTGCAATCCGGTCAGTCCGCCCATGATAAAATTAAGAGGGTTATTGATTTCATGCGATATCCCGGCAGTCAGGATACCCAGCGATGCCATCTTCTCTATCTGTATGAGCTGAAATTGCATCTCTTTCAGGGCTTTCAACGTGTTTTTGAGTTCAGTGTTTTGTTTGTTGATGATTTTGTTTTTCTCGTTCAGTTTTTGATTGGTTTTGCTAAGGGCTTCAATTGCCTCATCTAAGTTTTTGGTTTTTTCGTCTACCAATTGTGTCAGGTTTTGTTTGTGATTCTCCAGTTCTTTTTCTGTATTCCTGAGTTTAGTCAGATGTTTGGTGATGAAAAAATAAAAAAAAACGGCGGTAGTAAGCACGTAGAAAACGCCTTTGAAGGTTTGAAACCTGCTCAACGAAGCGATATCCGAAAACAGATACCCCAGCAATTTATCTGAGAACAGAATCCATAAAGCACCCAGAATCAGGTATAGAGTAGTGATTCTATATTCAAATTTAAGGTGCTTCATGTTCTGTTATTTTATGTTTTATGCTAAACAAAACACACAAACGTACAAAAATGTTTTCAATATATGCTGTTAGTTCAGCATAATAAGTAAACATTGTTGTTCAGCATAAAATACGTTTAGTCTTGCTCAGTCTTTGATGAAGCTACAAGCGTATTACTTATAACCTCGCCTTGATGGCCTTTGTCGCCTCTTCAAATCCGGGTTTTTCGAGCAGGGCAAACATATTTTTTTTGTATGCTTCCACGCCGGGCTGGTCGAATGGATTTACTCCTAAGATATAACCACTGATACCACAGGCTTTTTCGAAGAAATAAAGCAACTGTCCAAGGTAGAATTCATTCAGTTTGGGCAATTCGATTTTCAGATTGGGAACACCGCCGTCGATGTGGGCGAGGAGAGTACCTAACTCGGCCATTTTATTTACTTCATCCACGCGTTTTCCGGCCAGAAAGTTCAATCCATCCAGGTTAGCAGTATCACTTGGTACCAGCACTTTATGATTAGATTCCTGTACTGAAATTACTGTTTCGAAAATGGTTCTTTCGCCCTCTTGAATCCACTGCCCCATAGAATGTAAATCCGTTGTGAAGTCAACCGCTGCCGGGAAAATACCCAGATTGTCTTTGCCTTCGCTTTCCCCGTACAACTGTTTCCACCATTCTGAAACAAAGTGGAGTTTGGGATGGTAGTTTACCAGAATTTCAATTTTCTTGCCAGACTTGTACAACTCGTTGCGTACAGCTGCATACTGCGCAGCAGGATTATCTTCGAACGGAGTATCAGTACCGCAAAGTTTTTCCATACTTACGGCGCCCTGTACCAACTGACGGATATCAAAACCAGCAACGGCAATAGGCAGCAAGCCTACCGGTGACAAAACGGAATAGCGACCGCCGATATTATCTTCAATCACATAAGTTTTGTAACCTTCCTGAACGGCTAAGGTACGCAGCGCACCACGGGCTTTGTCGGTCACTGCTACAATCAGTTGTTTGGCAGCCTCTTTACCCTGTTGTTGTTCTAACTGAGTTTTCAATAAGCGGAAGGCCAGGGCAGGTTCCGTAGTAGTCCCCGATTTAGAAATCGAAATGATACCGAATTTCTTATTCTTCAGCAGTTCCTGTAATTCATATAAATAATCTTCTCCGATGTTTTGTCCGGCATAAACAATCACCGGCGCTTTTCTGTCGGATTGTAGCCAATCAAAACTGTTTGAAAGCGCATCAATCACAGCTTTTGCTCCCAGGTAACTTCCTCCGATACCAATAACCACGACTACTTCGCAGTTTTCACGTAAAATTTTTGCTGTATTTTCCACATCGGCCAAATGAGCTTCATCAATGGAAGTTGGCAGGTTTAACCAGCCCAGAAAATCATTTCCCTTTCCGGTACCTTCATGCAATGCTTTATTGGCTGCTGATGCCGTGCTTTTGTAGCCTGTTACGGATTCCTTTGAAACAAATCCGAATGCTTTGTCGATAGTCAGTTTGATGTTTTGCATACCTGTAATTCGTAAATTTTTATTTTAGTTTGTCTGTTAATTCTCTGATTTTCAGTAGTGGTGATGCCCTGTTGTACAGTATCTCGTAAACGGTATCTACGATGGGCATATCCACCTGATATTTTTGGTTGATTTCGTAAATGCATTTGGTGGCATAATATCCTTCCGCAATCATTTCCATTTCTATCTGGGCGGTTTTGACCGAATATCCTTTGCCAATCATGTTCCCAAAAAGTCTGTTAAGACTGAATTTGGAATAGGCCGTTACCAGGAGGTCACCTAAGTAGGCCGATTGGCTGATGTCGCGGTGCAAGGGGTTGGTGGCATTACAAAAACGATTGATTTCCTGAATAGCGTTGGATATCAGTACCGACTGAAAATTATCGCCGTACTTCAAACCGTGACAAATACCGGCAGCAATGGAGTAAATATTCTTCATCACTGAAGAATATTCCATACCCATTACATCTTCGCTGGTAGAAGTTTTGACAAAGCTTGTAGCAAACAACTTAGCCAGCATCTTGGCTTTATCCCGCGAGGTGGAAGCCAGGGTCAGATAGGATAGTCTTTCCAGCGCCACTTCTTCGGCGTGACAGGGACCTGCCAATACCGCTATATTTTCTTTCGGTACATTGTAAACCTGCTCAAAAAAATCCGTGATGATGAGATTCTCATCCGGCACAATACCTTTAATGGCTGAAACAATGATTTTTTTATCAATCCGCTTGCGTAATTTACGGAGGTGCTGTTTCAGGAAAGGTGAAGGAGTAGCAAAAATAAGAATGTCGGAGGAAGAAATCAGGTGGTTGATGTTGCTGGTGAAACGGATGTGATCGGTGTCGAACTTCACCCCTGTGAGATATGACGGATTTTTGCTCAGGCGGATGAACTCATCAATTTGCTCCTGCCTGCGCATGTACCAGTTGATTTCGCTGACATTGTTCAGCAATATCTTGGCAATTGCCGTCGCCCAGCTACCACCTCCTAATATCGCGATTCTATGTCGTTCGGCCATGATTTAATTCTTTATGTAAAGTTGAAGCGGCGTTTAAGCTAATAGCTAATAGCAATTAATCACTCTCTTTTCGCTATTAGCTATTCGTTATTCGCTAATAATTGGTTTCATCTGCGGGAAAAACAGTACTTCCTGTATTGCTTGCTGACCGGTCATCAGCATGACCAATCTGTCCATTCCGATACCCATACCAGATGTTGGGGGCATACCATATTCCAATGAACGCACGAAATCCATATCGATGTGCATGGCTTCGTCGTCGCCTTTTTCACTTAGTTTCAGTTGTTCCTGAAAGCGTTCAAGCTGGTCGATGGGGTCGTTCAGTTCAGAATAGGCATTGGCCAGCTCTTTTCCGTTCACCATCAATTCGAAACGCTCTGTCAGTTCCGGATTACTGCGGTGGCGTTTGCAAAGCGGACTCATTTCAATCGGGTAATCCGTAATGAAGGTCGGTTGGATGTATTTACCCTCGCATTTTTCTCCGAAAATCTCGTCGATAAGTTTTCCTTTTCCCATCGAAGGATCGGTTTCAACGTGGAGTTGTTTGCACACCTCCCTCAACTGGTTTTCGTCCATCCCGTTGATGTCGATACCGGTATTTTCCTTAATAGCATCGATCATCGTGATGCGTTTGAAAGGTGCTTTGAACGAAATTGTTTTATCTCCTACCTGAATGTCAGTTGTACCATTCACATCCAGACAAACCTTCTCCACCATCTTTTCAGTGAATTCCATCATCCAGTTGTAATCCTTGTATGCCACGTAAATTTCCATAGCGGTAAACTCAGGATTATGAGTTCTGTCCATTCCTTCATTTCTGAAATTCTTAGAAAATTCATAAACTCCTTCAAAACCACCTACGATAAGGCGTTTCAGGTATAATTCATTAGCGATTCGGAGATACAATGGAATATCGAGGGCATTATGATGAGTGATAAACGGACGAGCGGCCGCACCTCCGGGGATTGACTGCAATACCGGTGTTTCTACCTCCATATAGCCCTGTGCGTTGAAATACTCGCGCATTGAGTTATAGACTTTGGTGCGTTTGATGAAAATATCCCTGATGCCATCGTTGACCACCAAATCCACATAACGCTGGCGGTAACGTTGCTCCGGGTCTTCGAATGCATCGTAGGCAACGCCATCCTTATATTTTACGATGGGAAGGGGTTTCAATGACTTGGAAAGCACGGTGAGTTCCTGCGCGTGCACTGAGATTTCACCCATTTGCGTACGGAAAACATATCCTTTGATGCCGATAAAATCACCGATGTCCAATAACTTCTTGAAAACCGTGTTGTACATTTCCGGCTGTTCCTCGGAGTTGATGTCATCACGACTCACATACACCTGGATACGTCCTTTCGAGTCCATTATTTCGATGAAAGAAGCTTTTCCCATAATGCGGCGGCTCATTAGACGGCCGGCGATACATACTTTCTTTCCCGATTCTTCATCCTTAAATTCGGCTTTGATATCTGTTGAATACGCATCTGCCGGATACAAGGCAGCGGGGTAGGGATCGATGCCCATTTCACGTAAACGATTGAGGCTCTCACGTCTGAACAGTTCCTGTTCGCTTAATTCTATGCTCATATATAGTTTATTTCAAAATTGTTGCAAAAGTACAAAAAAAGGGTGGAATATACCATATTTTTGAAATTGCAGGGTTTGTTGCGTAATGTTTTACGAATCGCGTGGTAATAATGTTTAAATTTTGGGCTGAAAAATTTAATGTTTAATGAAATCGTAAAGCAGAATAAAAATAAACCTTTAACATGCATGTTTATGGCAAAAATTAATGTACAACAGACAGATGTAACAAATCTCAAGATCAATGATAATGACTATATATCGTTGACAGATATAGCACGATTTAAAAGTCATGAACCAACAGATGTTATCGCCAATTGGATGCGAAACAGAAATACCATTGAGTATCTTGGAATTTGGGAGACTTTATACAATCCACTTTTTAAACCCCTCGAATTCGAGGGGTTTAAAAAGGAAGCCGGTTTAAATGCTTTTACTTTATCTCCTCAAAAATGGATTGAATCAACCAATGCTAAAGGAATGATTTCCAAATCAGGTCGTTATGGTGGTACTTTTGCTCATAAAGATATCGCCTTTAAATTTGCAGCATGGATTTCAATAGAGTTTGAGTTATACTTTATCAAGGAATTCCAGCGTCTCAAAGAAAAAGAGCAAAAACAACTTGGCTGGTCGGCAAAACGCGAATTAGCCAAAATTAACTACCATATTCATACTGATGCTGTAAAAGTACACCTGATTCCGGTAGAATTGACCAAAGAACAAATCAATCATGTATATGCCAATGAGGCCGATGTGCTAAATATGGCGCTATTTGGCAAAACAGCCAAACAATGGTGTGATGACAATCCTGATTTGAAAGGCAATATCAGAGATTATGCAGGTATTAACGAGTTGATTTGCTTATCGAACATGGAAAACCTGAATGCCGTTTTCATCAACGAAGGATTATCTCAATCTGAAAGATTAACTCGTCTGAATAAGATTGCTATTCAGCAAATGCAGGTGCTTGAAAATGTTGAGAATAGGAAGATTCTGAAGTAGGATTGGTAGGGTGAGCATCAGCCCTGATTTTGGTTGTAAGGGAAATTAGTGATTTCATAAAACAAGGAATGAAAAAGTGATATACCAAGCCCTGTCAAGTTTTAAACTTGACAGGGCTAAAGCAAAGGGACTGTCCCAAATTTTGTGTAAACTGGACAGTGTCAAAGCAAATTATTTTTGCTTAGCCCTCGAACACCTATCCACCAAATACACAATCGAAACATACGGTATCCCAGTATTCGTGTTCAGCCCGATTTCGCAGGTGCGGCTGTTGCTGTAGCCGACTTTAGCCCCGGCTTGTTTGATTTGTGTCGGGAGTTTGCGGAGGGCGTATTTGTTCAGTTCGGGTACGAAGAATCCTTTGTCGCCGGCAAAACCACAACAACCGACTTCTTCGGGAATGAAGACATTGCGACTGCACAGTTTGGCTATCTTAATCAGCGAGGGCGTCAGTCCCATTTTGATGGTGGAACAGGTCGAATGGATGGTAATCGGCTCATCGGTTTGCTCGAATTCGAGTTTGTCGAGCAGGAATTTGTCGATGAACTCAACCGGCTCATACATATTTAAGCTCTTGATGGTGTGCCGCATGCGCAGCAAACATGGACTCTGGTCGCACAGTACCGGGTATTTGCCGTTTTCGCTGGCTTTCAACAGGGCTTTTTCGAGTTCTCCGGATTTATAATCGGCCACATCGGGCATGCCTTTGCTTTCCCAGATGGTGCCGCAGCAAAGCTTGTTCATCTTTTCGGGGAAGATGACTTCGTAACCGGCTTTGTTCAGGAAGGATAGAATCTTACGGGTCAGCGGAATCTGCTCCGGATCGTTGTGCGAAGCGCCCATCATCTGGTTCAGACAACTGGGGAAATACACTACTTTCAAATCCGACTTAGGCTGAATGAGCGACTTAATTTTGGGTGCAGGTTTGGGCAGCGTGGCTGTCCACAGCGGAATGTTGTTTCCACTGACGTGGTGCAGGGTTTTGCCGAGCTTGTCTACATTGTTGTTCCCGATAATAGTTCTGGCGACATTGGCAGCTCCCAGCGCTGTTTTGAGCGTACCGCCCAGCAGACTGAAGTTGTTGGCTGTCCAGTTGCCGATGCGCTTGTTCCGTGGGTGCAGGTCGTTCTTGCGTTCACGTACCACGTGGATATAATCGCCGACATTAATACCAACGGGACAGGAAGTGGCGCAGAGTCCGTCGCCGGCACAGGTTTCGTCGCCGGCGAAGACATAAGCCGCTTCCAGCTCTCTCAATAAGGCCGGATTTTCGCCTGTCTGTTGCAGGCGGGTCATTTCGCGTTGCACAACAATGCGTTGTCGGGATGACAAGGTGAAGCCCCAACTCAGGCAGTTAACTTCGCAAAAACCGCATTCAATACATTTGTCGATGATAGGATGCGTTTCCGGCAGGGGTTTAATGTGTTGCAAATGACAATTCGGGTCTTCGTTGAAGATAACACCTGGATTCAGGATGCCGTTGGGGTCGAACAATTGCTTTACATCCTTCATGAGTTCAAAAGCAGTATCACCCCACTCGCGGCGCACAAATGGCGCCATGTTGCGACCCGTGCCGTGTTCGGCCTTCAGGGAACCTTCATATTTGTCTACCACCAAATCCACGACTTTGTTCATCATGTTTTCATACTGCGTAATGGCTTCCGGCGTATCGAAGGCTTGATTCAGGATGAAATGATAGTTCCCGTCGAGGGCATGACCGTAGATAACAGCTTCTTCGTAACCATTTTTATCCAGGATATCCCGTAAATCCTCAATGGCATCTGCGAAGACATCAATCGGGAAAGCAATGTCTTCAATCAGGCAGGTAGTGCCGATAGGACGTGTACCTCCCACGGTAGGGAAAATACCCGAACGCATGGTCCAATAAGCGCTGTATTCTTTTTCGTCGGTGGTAAACCGAACGGGATACAAGGTCTTAAATTTGGCTACAATCTCGTTAACTTGTGCGGTTTTCTCAGCCAACTCATGTTCATTATCCGCTTCAATTTTAATCAGCAAAGCAGAACCTTTCTTCGGCAGCGATTTCAGGGGTAGGGCAGGAGAGTCGTCTTCTACGGATTTCAATGCTTTGCGGTCGAAAAACTCCAGCGCAGCCACTGGCGATTGCTTTAGCGCCACCACTAGTTCACTGGCCGTACGGTTGTTTTCGAAGAAAAGCATAGCGTTGGCTTTGTGCTCCAGGTCTTTGGCAGTTTTCATATCCACCTCTGCCAAAAAAGCCAGAGTACCTTCCGAGCCGGTAATGAGGTGCGTGATGATGTCGAACGGATCGTCGAATTCGATGAAAGGCAGGATGTTCAGTCCGGTTACATTCTTAATAGCATACTTTCTACGAATGCGTTCCGAAAGGGTTTTATCAGCTTGTACACGGTCTCGTAATTCAACGATACGTCGGATGAATTCCGGGTGACTTTTTCTGAAATTTGCTTTGCTGACTTCATCACCCGTATCTAAGATAGTCCCGTCTGCCAGAATCAAGCGGGCAGATTGAATCATCCGGTAACTGTTCTCGTGAATACCGCAACTCATCCCCGAAGCATTGTTCTGTACAATGCCTCCGACCATGGCTGATTTGATGGATGCCGGATCGGGCGGAAATTTTCTGCCGAAAGGTTTCAGTATGTTATTCACCCGCTGACCGATGATCCCCGGTTGCAAACGAATGGATTCCCCATTTTCGGCAATGGTATATTTTTCCCATCCTTTTCCGGCGATGACGAGTACCGAATCGCTGATTGCCTGTCCCGATAAGCTGGTCCCCGCAGCCCTGAAAGTCAGCGGAACATGATACTTTTGGGCCTTTTTGACAATGGCTACTATTTCAGCCTCATTTTCCGAATGAATGACTACCTGTGGGATGAGGCGATAAAAACCCGCATCCGTACCCCAGGCCAGACGGCGCATTGCATCTGTGTGGATGCGCGCTGATGGGATGTGTTGTGAAATGTCGTTTAAAAAAGTTTGTAGCATTGTGCGATTTAGATTTTTAAACCATATAAGTCATATAAGGAACATATAAGTTTTAAGATTCAAACTATGAATTGCGTTTTTCAGTTTATGAACTTCAATTTTTCTAAAACTTATATGTTCCTTATATGACTTATATGGTTATTATTTCTATTTACATATCATCACCACCTTACTAAACATCCCTTTCGACGTTTTTACTTTCAGGAGGTATGTGCCGGCTTCAAATTCACTGACTGATATTTGCTTGTCATTGGCAACTTTCAATAGAACACCATTCAGCGAATAAAGTTGTAACAAAGGTAATGCATTTTCATCGGTTTTTACCCGAATAATATCCGTTGCCGGATTTGGATAAACGCTGATTGCCGGATCCAGTTTGTTTGAAATCAATCCGGAAATAGGTTCTGCATATTGTAACAAATTATCGATATGTATATCAGTCGATTTCGATAGCAGTCCGTTTTTGCGCACCACACGTATTCCGGTTAACTGGAA
>JACDJB010001059.1_pt1 | contig 23434 bp, 44 predicted proteins | sample 7454121 | NCBI WGS metagenome assembly JACDJB01 (sample SAMN14253290, study PRJNA609438) | sludge metagenome | isolation source: sludge after 25d culture with pyrite | collected 2018-12-20
ATACGTATGAGCGATTACAGAGAGAGAGAGGACGGCCGGTCGCGGCGGGATGCGCTTTATGAGTTCGTCGTGCGCTACAAGACGGATCACGGCGGCGCGACGCCGTCGGTGCGGGAGATGGCGCGGGCGCTGGGGACGGTTCCGTCGGTGATTCACTTTCACCTGCGGGTGCTGGCCGATGACGGCCGTATCCGGCTGGTGCGTGGGGACGGGCGGGCAATGCGTCATATCGCTATTCCAGGCGAGACGTGGGTGTTGGCGCGGGTTCCGCGATGATTATCCTATTTTCGGCGGCCGTCAAACCGCCGGTTGGGGCGACGGTGATTTGCCGTCGCGCAGGGCGCAATGCTGCAAGTTGGACTATCGCGCATTTCTGGTAAGAGAGAGAGCCGCACCCCCGCCGGTAACGCGCCCGCCGGCGGGGGTATGGCGCGACGGGATTGAACGTGAAGAGGTGGTGGCAAGATGAGCGAATTGTACAGCGGGTTGTTGTGGCTGGTGCGGCCGGGGGAGAAGCGGGAGGCGGAACTGGAGAAGGCGGTGGCTTATGCGGAGGGGAAGATCGGGCGGCCGGTGCAGTTGATTGCTTGTAATCCGGCGGAGAGTTATCCGGTGACCTGGGGAGGTATTCCGGTGCGGCCGGATGTGCGGGTGTTGGTGAATCATGTGTTTTTGGTGACGGGGGTGGAGCAGGGGTGAATGCAGAACCAGTCTTCGTCTTGACCAGGCAGCAAGTGGCGTGGGCCTTTGCCGCCCAGCGGGAAGCTTTCGAGGAGCAGGGCTATCACACGTGGGATTATTGGCGAGAGACAACAGAGGGCGAAGCGGCTCTCTCCATCGCACTCCAGGTCATAATGGAGGAGTTCGCCCCGACGTTGTTCGAGGAGTTATATGAGGCGGCGGGGGATAAATCGGCCGAGAGGTGACTCGTGGAATTCGTGCAGAGGCGCCTGATCACGGGATTCTATCACTGTGACGGGTGCGGCCGTATGGATGCCGAGAGCATTGTGCGTTACAAGGGACGGCGTTTGTGTCCGGTGTGCGTGGCGCGGATCGTGCCGTCGTGCGATCCGTTGCGTGGCGGGGATGGCGTGGTGCGGACGGATGCAGAGAGGGACGAGGTGGCTGCATTTTGGGATTGGCATTGGGAGTCGCAACGGGTGCGGCCGCCGCGCTATTCGCCGCCGCGCAAGGCGCTGGAGAAGCAAGAGCGAGCGGCCGACGAGTATTATCCGGTGTGTGATTGCGGGCGAACGCGGGAGGCGGCGAAGTTCGGCCGTGGGGCGACCGGGTTGTTTGGAGGGCCGTTCATGAAGGAGTGCCCGATGTGCGACGCCCGTCGTCAGGTGGAGGGGCACGTCAGGGCGTCGTCGTGGTTGCACCGGGAGTGGGACGATGAGGAGTGGCTCGATCTGCTCTGGAAGGCGATGCCGGAGGCGTTTGAGTTTGGGGTGTTGCCGGGGTACTGGTTTGAGTTGAGGCGGGGAGTAGAACGGATGGGCGATTGACAGGGGGGACGGCGGCCGTCTAAAATGGGATTGTCTAATATTTAATATTGGATTGGAAGGAGACAAGACCATGAGTAAAGTCGGACGACGCTCTCGGCGTGGCACGCGGATGCCATCGACGGCGATTACGGCGGCGGTGGAGGAGCTGGTGTTCCTGATGTTGCTGGGCGATGGGACGGCCTCGCGCGGGGTGCAAGAATCGGTGACCCTTCTCAAGGCGGCTGACGGGACGGCCGGGTTGATGCGGCAGGCGATCTGGATGCGGGAGCAGGCGGAGGAGGCGTTGAGGAAGGTTGACTCGGATGAGGAGGTGCAGCAGATAGATATGTACAAGTACATCACGGCGAACTATTGGGAGTTGGTTGATGGTTGGAAGAAATCGGCGGATAATGGTTGATTGTTTGGTATTAAATGTGATAAAATAATATTCATGATGGTTATTGAAGAGGAGTTTGAGGAGAGGGAGCAGCGGCGGGGCCGGCGACACCTGGATGGGAGCGCGCCGGGCCAGGGGCAGTATTTGCCAAATATCGCGGTGACGTTGCACCCGTTTGAGATTGAGGAGCTGGAGCGGATCGGCGATGGGAATCGTTCGGCGGCCGTGAGGCGGTTGCTGGCGATGTATCGCGATCGGGTGGCTCAGTTGCCTGTTTAGTAGGTCCCTTCCCCCGGGGACCGACCCCCCTAATGAAAAAGCCTCGGCCTGAACGGCCGGGGCTTTTTCATTACCCACGTTGGAGGAGAACGTCTTGATTGATATTATAAAGTAATATAAAATAATATGCAATCAAAAGGACGGTTTCATGAAGCATAATATTCACCCTTCCCTCTTGCCGCTGGCGATGCCGATTGATGAGATTCATTTGGACCCGGCGAATGCGCGGATGGGGCACAATGTGGAGCGGATCGCGGGGAGCCTGGCGCAGTATGGGCAGCGGAAGCCGATCGTGGTGAACCGGAACGAGGCGAACAAGGTGGAGGCGGGGAACGGGACGTTGCAGGCGGTCCGGTCGTTGGGGTGGACGCACGTGGCGGCGGTGGTGGTGGAAGATGACCCAAGCGTCGCGATTGGGTTTGCCATCGCCGACAATCGTACTGCGGAACTGTCGCGGTGGGATTATGAGGCGCTGCAAACGCTGATCGGAAGCCTTGACCCTGACCTCGAACTGGTGACGGGGTTTGAGGGGGACGAGCTGGAGGAGATGCTGCGGGCGGCGGGGATTGATCTCGATGGGCCGTTGCCGGAAGCGGGCGACGCAGAGCCGCAGATCGACCGGGCGGAGGAGCTGGCGGCGGAGTGGGGGGTTGTGCCGGGGCAGATGTGGCGGTTGCCGAGCCGGGTTGAGGGGCGGGAGCACCGGATCATTTGCGGGAGCAGCGCGGACGCGGCCGTTGTCCAGCGGTTGATGGGCGAGGAGCGGGCGGCGTTGTTTGCGACGGATCCGCCGTATCTGGTGGATTATGACGGTACGAATCACCCTCAGGCGTGGAATAACCCCAAGCCGAGTATGAACAAGGACTGGTCGGAGTCGTATAAGGATTGGGACGCGGCGACGCAGGGGGCGGAGTTGTATGACGGGTTTGTCGCCACCGCGATTGAGCACGCCATCCGCGAGAATGCGGCGTGGTATTGCTGGCATGCGAGCCGGCGGCAGGCGATGCTGGAGGAGGTGTGGGAGCGGCATGGGGCGTTTGTGCATCAGCAGATTATTTGGGCGAAGGATCGGCCGGTGCTGACGCGGTCGTTTTATATGTGGCAGCATGAGCCGTGCTTTTTTGGGTGGATTCGGGGGAAGAAGCCGCGGCGGGTGGTGGATGAGTGGTTGAGCAGTGTGTGGTCGTTTCCGACGCAGACGGCGTTTGAGCGGACGGATCATCCGACGCAGAAGCCGTTGGCGTTGTTTGAGATTCCGATGCGGCAGCATACGGAGGTGGGGGAGGTTTGTTATGAGCCGTTTAGCGGGAGCGGGACGCAGATTGTGGCGGCCGAGAATTTGGGGCGGCAGTGCCGGGCGGTGGAAATAGCGCCGCAGTTTGTGGCGGTGGCGCTGGATCGGTATTTGCGGACGTTTGAGATTCGGGGGGAGTTGGTGGAGTAGATGAGTCCTGGAATTTTGACAATCTCTCAGTTGAATTTGCCGATGGAGGTCAATCATCTTGACTACCGTTGCCCTATTTGCGGAAAGGGTCTGACTATCACGCATATTGACAGGTGGTTGTCGGACGGGACAGTTCCGCTAGGCGGCTTGCAGCTTTCGTGTAATTCAGAGCCAAAACAACGCTCGACGCATCGGTGGCAAGAGTGGCATCAGACTCATTGGAACGACCCAGATGTTTGGTTGCCGGTTCATAAGGAAATCCAGCAGTGGTTTATCTCGTTCTTTCGGTTCAGGCCCATCGAACCGGAAATTGTCGTGAAAAAGCGGCGGATGAAGTGGCGGAGGATGGGATGAGTTGGGGAGATGATCGGCTGGCAGAGAGGAAGCGACCCGTTGGCGGGTCGCTGGGGTTGGGGAGGAGACTTTGGTGCTAGTTGTCGTCGCCGGTGAGGTGCTCGAGGGCTTCGGCCAGGGCGGCTTCGGCCATTCGAATCTCGGAAAGGAAGGCGGCGGCGTGTTTGGGTGCGCCGCGGAGGCGGTCGCGGTTGAAGGCGATGGCGGTGGTGATGTCTTCGATCATGGCTTCGATGGTCGATTTGTGGGCTTCGTATTGTTGCAGTTTGTCGTTCATTTTTCTCTCTCCGTAAGTGGTTTACTGATGGACATGATACTCGGATGGGGGCATAAGCCAAGGCTCAGTTCAATGTCTTTTGAGTGTCTTTGGGCACAGGTGAACTCATGAGAAATCGGTACCAGTTGGTGTGGTGGTGGCCGGAGTGGAAGGGGATCGGCCGTCGGCGGTTTGTGGGGAATTGGGCGGGGGTCTATCGCTGGTCGGTGTGGCTGGGGTTTGTGGAGGTGCGGCGGTGGGCGCCGTTTGATGGGGGTAGACAATGAGCAAGCAGCCCAGCGGGGGGCTGCTTATTGGTGGGGGATGGAAGGGGTTACTCTTCTTCATCCTCCTGGATTTCATCGAGGTGATCGATGATGTCGTCGATGTTGAGGTCGCTGCTGAGGAAGCCGTGGCCGCGGCCGGCGATGATCTTCAGGTGGTCTACGATGTAGGCTTCGGCGTTGCGGTCGCCGGTCTCGCGGACGTAGATTTCGAGGAGGCGAATGGCCTCGTAGAGTTTCTCTTGCGCTTCCTCGAGGGTGTCGCGCAGGTCGTCGGTGTCGTGAATCTTCAGGTTCATGATTTGTTCTCCTTGTGTTGTCAGTTGACCTCGATGTCGAGGAGGTTGAAGAAGGTGTCTTCGCCGCAGTTGCGGATGCCGGCGTCGAGCAGTTGGCTGTATGCGTTCTTGGCGGCTTCGGTGTGGAAGTTGAATTCGCCGGTGTCCAGTTCGTCTGCGTGGTCGTCGATGAGTTCGGCGATCAGGCGGGCGATGGTCCGGGGGCGCAGGTGGTCGAGCAGGTTGGTCATGGTTGGTTACTCCTTGTTGTTTGTGAATTCGGCGACTTGCTCCAGCATCTCTTCGATGTGGGCGAGGTCGCCTATGTATGCCCAGTTGCGGCGGCCGTCTTTGTCGAAGTTGCGGCTGTGGATGGCGAGGTCGCCGGTGATCTGGTCGAGCAGGGCCAGTATTTTGTCCTGGCGCTCGTCGTATTGTTGGGCTGCTGTTTTTTCCGGTGTCATTTTTGCTCTCCAAAATCTGTTTACTGATGGACATGATACTCGGACGGGCGACAAAGCCAAGGCTCAGTTCGATGTCGTGATGATGTCTTTATGATGTCTTTTCAATGTCTGACGGCGGGATGGGTGCGGCAAATTTGCGAGGAGGCGTGGCGATGAACGAGGCAAGCGGTCGAATGTGGGATCGGTGGTCTTCGGAGCCGCCGCGCTGGTTCTATCGGTTCGACACGTTTTATCGGCCGTTGGGGCCGGAGCGGAATCTGCTGGCGTCGTACCGGATGTGGCATCAGGCAGAAAAGGGCAGAAAGAGCACGGCAGTCAGCGCGCCGACGAGCTGGCGGGATGCGGCCGAGCGGTGGCAGTGGGCGGAGCGGGCCGAGGCTTGGGATGTCGGGATGCGGCTGGAGCGGTTGAAGGAGGAGGATGAGGCACGGCGCAGGAATCGGGAGCGACGGATCGCGCTGCTGAATGCGGTGATGGCCAGGGCGTCGGATGCGTTGTTGAGGTTGCAGGCGGATGAGGCAAAGTGGAGCGACGTGATGGCGGCGATTCGGCTGGCGGTGCAGGAGCTGCGGCATGAGTATGGCGATGATGTGACGACGGTGAAGGTGGAGACGACGGAGATGATCCCGGAGTGGATGGCGGCCGTGGCGCGGATGGATGACGTGCAACTGGAAGGGGTCATCAGGAATATGGAGTTGGTGGCGTAGGCGGGTTTACCCCGTACTGCGTATAGCGCGATGGTGGAGCGGAGGCAGGGGATGCAGAAGGTGGGACATATAGCGGTGGGACGGCGGCGGAAACGCGATGAGGTGTGGGGCTTTCTGCGAAGCTATATGAAGGCGAACGCGGGGCGGCCGCCGACGGCGCGGGAGATTCAGGAGGGGACGGGGCTTAGTTCGTTGAGTGTGGTTTTTCAATCGCTCGGGGACCTGGAGAGGGACGGACTGATTCGGCGCGACGATTTCGGGAAGACGCGGGGGATTCGGATTGTGGGGGCGACGTATCGGTTGCCGGATGAGGAGGGAGAGGGGATATGAGCGGGCGGGGCGTGGCGTCGAGCGGGCGGATTGTGGCGGCCGAGCGACGGGAGCAGGCGTGGGAGTTGAAGAAGCGGGGATTCTCGTATCGGCAGATCGCGGAGCGACTGGATAGCTCGAAGTCGACGGTTGAGCGGGATGTGAAGCGGGTGCTGGATGAGCTGAATGCGCGGACGCTGGAGACGGCGGCGGAGGCGCGGGCGCTTGATTTGGCGCGGCTGGATGAGTTGCTGGTGGCGTGGTTTGAGACGGCGATGCGGACGAGGGAGCGGGCGTTTCGGCAGGCGGTGGACTCGGCCGCGAGCGGTTCGGCCGCGGGCGATGTTGATGATGGGGCTGAGTTGGCTGTGGGCGGGGAGGAGGAGCCGTTGGGGTTGCTGGATGAGCTGGACGCGGCGCTGAAGGAGGCGGCCGTGTCGAAGCAGGCGGCGGATATTGTGTTCAAGGTTCTGGAGCAGCGGGCGAAGCTGCTGGGGTTGTATCGGCAGGAGGTGGCGTTGGTGACGCCGGCTCCGCTGCAAGTGGCCGCGGATTTGTCGGGGCTGGATGAGGAAAGTCTGGATGCAATCATCAGAAATCTCTCGGCAGCGTCTGGCGCTGGCGCAGATTGAGAAGCAGCGACGGCGGGCGGCCGAGGGTGGGGTTGTTGATGATGGGCGGATGGATCTGTTGTCGTGGTCGGCGGTGCATCGGTGCTGGCTGCGGCCGGGGCAGTTGTTTGATCTGACGCAGCATTTGTATCTGGTGGATATTTATAACTGTCGGGCGCGTGAGGTGGTTATTTTCAAGGCGAGCCAGATGGGCGCGAGTGAGTTTGCGGTGAGTTATGCGTTGCATGCCTGTGACCAGGATCGGGCGACGGTGCTGTATGTGTTCCCGACGGAGGGGCATGTGAGCGATTTCTCGTCGGCGCGCATTAATCCGGCGCTGGAGGCCAGTCCGTATCTCTCGAAGCTGGTGGTGTCGGGTGGTTCGGGGGAGAAGCGGGGGGCGGATCGGGTGACGCTGAAGCGGGTGCGGGATCGGTTTTTGTATTTGCGCGGGGCGCAGGTGTCGCCGAGCGGGAATGCGCCGCAGTTGAAGTCGGTGGACGCGGACAAGGTGATCTTCGATGAGTTGGACGAGATGGACCCGCGGGCGCCGGTGATTGGGGTGAAGCGGTTGGGGCATAGCGCGATGGCGGGGCGGCTGGACATCTCGACGCCGACGTATACGGGGCGGGGTATCCACGCCCGGTATCTGGAGTCGGATCAGCGGGAGTGGTTTGTGCGCTGTGAGGGATGTGGGGAGCGGCAGCCGTTGACGGTTGAGAGTGTGGTGAGCGAGTGGGATGAGCTGGAGCGGCCGGTGGCGTGGCACGGAATGAAGGAGGGTCGGGCGTGGGCGGCTTGCCGGAAGTGCGGCCGGGAGTTGAACCGGCTGGGGCATGGGGAGTGGGTGGCGGCGTACCCGGAGCGGCCGATCACGGGGTTTCATTTGAGCAAGCTGTTTTCGGCGACGGCCGATTTGGTGGCGATCCTGGGGCAGTTGCGGAAGACGGATGAGACGATTCGGAAGGAGTGTTTTAATCAGGATTTGGGGTTGCCTTATCGGCCGCGGGGCGGGCAGTTGACGGAGGAGATTCTGGACGGTTGCCGACGGGATTATGGGCATGGGCCGGTGAAGGGGGAGCGGCCGTTCATGGGGGTGGACGTGGGGAGTTCGCTGCACGTGGTGGTGCGCGGGCCGTTGAACGCGGAGGGGGAGCGGCCGCAGCGGTTTGCGGGTGAGGTGGCAACGTTTGATGAGCTGGGGCGGTTGATTCGGCAGTATCGGCCGCGGCGGGTGGTGGTGGATGCGTTGCCGGAGACGCGGATGGCGCGGGCGTTGCAGGCGGATTTTCCGGATGGGCTGGTGTGGCTGGCGTATTACACGGAGGGGAGCAAGGACGAGGGGGCGACGCGGTTTGACCAGAAGAACGGGACGGTGCTGGTGGATCGGACGCGAGCGCTGGACGCGATGCTGGAGGGGTTCTCGGAGGTGGTGGGGGAGAATACGCTGCCGGCGGCGGCGCGGGGGATTGGCGAGGGGGATTATTACCGGCATATGACGGCGCCGGTGCGGGTGGTTGAGGAGGGAGGGCGACGGGGGACGGATGTGGCGCGATATGTGGCGGAGACGGCGGATCATTTTTGTCACGCGGAGAACTATGCCTGGGTGGCGGCGCAGGCGGCGGGGACGCGGACGTTGGGGATGGCGATTGGGCGTGGGGTGAAGGGGTGGTAGGGGAATTACGAATTACGAATTACGAATCGGGAGATGGAGAGGATGTGATGGCAAGTTTAGGGCAGCGGGTGGGGTGGTTTTTTGGTTCGCCGGGGGCGGCCGAGGGGCCGCGGAAGGTGCGGGCTTCGGTGCGGGCGCTGGGTGGCGGCCGGGCGCGGGTGACAAAGGGGGGTGGCAAGGGCGGGGCTTATGACGCGCTGTGGGGGGTGGCGACGCGGCCGGATCGGGAGGTGGATTGGCGGGCGCTGAATCTGGACGCGCAGACGCTGGATCGGATCGGGACGGCGGATCTGGTGCGGATGATGGCCGATTTGTCGCCGGAGGTGAGCGGGGCGTTGTGGCATTTCATCCGGTTTTGCAACCCGGGCTGGGAGGCGCGGGCGCTGCGGCCGGGGTCGGAGACGGAGGATAAGGCGGGGAAGGCGGCGCTGGATGCGTTCATCGCCTCGCTGGGGGAGCGCCACGGCGCGCCGGACGTGGTGTGGAACATGTTTTTCATGACGGCGTTCCTGAGAGGGGCGTTTTTTGGGGAGCTTGTGGGGGATGAGTCGGGGCGGCGGCCGGTGGATTTGCTGGCGATTGACCCGCACACGGCCGAGTATCGGGAGGTGGATGATCCGGTGCTGGGGAGTGTGTGGCAACTGGGGCAGACGTGGGACAGCAAGTGGCGGCCGATTGTCGCGCCGACGGTGCGGTATGTGCCGGTGGACCCGACGCCGGGGGACGCGCCGTATGGGCGATCGCTGGTGACGCCGGCGATCTTTTCGTCGCTGTTTTTGTTGTCGTTGCTGCATGATTTGCGGCGGGTGGTGGCGCAGCAGGGGTATCCGCGGCTTGATTTGGAGGTGGTGTCGGAGCGGTTGAAGGAGATGATGCCGGAGGATATGGAGGATGACCCGGAACGGCAGGATGCGTGGGTGGAGGGGGTGATCAATGAGATCGCGACGATGTATGCCCAGCTTCAGCCGGATGATGCGTATGTGCATATGGATGTGGTGAAGGTGAATCGCCCGGTGGGGGCGGTGGATGCGAGCAGCCTGGGGGCGGTGGATTCGCTGATTCGGGCGGTGGAGCGAATGGCGATTCGGGGTCTGAAGACGATGCCGCTGCTGATGGGGAGTAATGAGGCGGTGAGCGAGACGCACGCGAACCGGCAGTGGGAGATTCATGTGGCGGGGGTTAAGGCGTTGCAGCATTTGGCTGAGCAGATGATCGGGCATTTGCTGACGCTGGCGTTGCAGATGCAGGGGTTGCGGTCGGTGGTGGTGTTTCGGTTTGCGGAGCTGCGGGCGAGCGAGGCGCTGCGGGATGCGCAGACGGAGGCGGCGGTGATCGATAATGCGAAGCAGAAGTATCTGGCGGGGTGGATTAGCCAAGCGGAGGCGGCGCTGGAGGTGACGGGGCACGCGCCGGATTTGGCGCAGCCGCGGGTGATCGACATCGTGGGCGGGGCGGATATTGTGGATTTGAGTGTGGCGGGGAGTGGGCAGGAGTTGAGGAAGAGGGAAGGGGTGAAGGGGGGAAAGGGAGAGGGGGAGGAGGATTGGCGGCGGCGGTTGTTTGGGGAGATGGAGGCGGCGCGGGAGATGTTGGAGGAGGTATTGGGAAGCGGACAGTAGTTTAACGCCTCGGGTGTATGTTCATGTTACACGAATGTACCGGCTGGAAGACGTATTGGGACGCGAGAAGTAATTTATCAGGAGACAAGACGCGATGCTGGAGCAGGTTGTTGTTGTCGCCGTGGGCGACGTGGTTGTGGGGCCGAGAAAGCGGCCGTTGAACGGTGAGAAGGTGACGGGGTTGCAGGCGAGTATGGCCGAGGTAGGGCTGTTGCAGCCGATCGTGATCACGGAGCGGTATGGGCTGGTGGCGGGGCGGCACCGGTTGGAGGCGGCCCGGCGTTTGGGCTGGGGGACGGTGGCGGCGCGGATTGCGCCGCTGGACGGGCTGCGGGCGGAGTTGGCGGAGATCGATGAGAACCTGATGCGGAATGAGCTGACGGTGCTGGAGCAGGGGGAGCATCTGTTGCGGCGGAGTGAGATTTTGGAGGCGTTGGGGGAGAGGGCGCGGGTGGGGTGGAACGGAAACCAGTATACAGAAGTGGGTGGTGACACGGTGTCACCACCCAAAACAACGGCCGTCATCGCCGGGGAGATTGGCCTTGGCGAGCGGTCGGCGCAGCGCCGTCTCCAGATCGCCCGCGACCTGGACGACGAGGTGAAGGAGGCTATCGCGGCCGAGCCAATCGCCAACCGGACGCGGGAGATGCTCGATCTGTCGCGGCTGGAGCCGGAGGAGCAGCGGCGGGTGGTGGCGGTGGAGGGGGTGAAGGAGGGGCGGACGAGTGTGCGTTTTGCGCGGCGGAAGCTGGGCGAGGTGGACGCGCGTGAGCGGGGAGAGGCGCGGCGGGCGGCGTCGGATGACGGCCGGGTGGTTCCGCGATTGATCGTGGGGGATGCGCGGCGGCTGGAACTGGGGGATGAGTCGGTGGATGTGATCATCACGTCGCCGCCATATAACCTGGGGGATGAGGCGTGGCCGATGGGCGGCCATGGGCGGGTGAATCGGGATGAGGGTATCGGTTATCAGGATGCCATGTCGGACGACGAGTATCAGGCGTGGCAACTGGACGTGCTGGGTGAGTTGTATCGGGTGGCGCGGCCGGGGGCGAGTCTGTTTTATAACCACAAGACGCGGACGCGGGAAGGGATGCTGATTCACCCGATGGCCTGGCTGGGGCGGGTTGGGGGCTGGACGTTGCGGCAGGAGATCGTTTGGGATCGGGAGGTGACGCATAACCACAGCGCGACGTTGTTCTGGCCGGTGGATGAGCGGGTGTATTGGTTGACGAAGGGGAAGCCGCGGCTTGAGGGGCCGATCGGGATGCCGACGGTGTGGCGTTTTCATGGGCCTCGGCCGCATACGTGGCACCCGGCTCCGTTTGTGGAGGAGTTGCCGCGGCGGTGTCTGGAGGCGGTGGGACGGCCGGGGATCGTCGTGCTGGACCCGTTCGCGGGAAGTTGCACGACTTTGAAGGCGGCGGCCGGTATGGGGTATGAGGCGATTGGGGTGGATCGGTGTGCCGAGTATCTGGAAAGGGCGAAGGTGGAGAATGGCTGGTGAGTGCGCGTGGTGTGATAAGGCGCTGCCGCAGTGGTGCGGGGATTGCGGAGGGTTCATCGGTTGGCATTGCGCCATCTGCGGCGAGAGTCGGGTGGATACGTTTGTGACCCGGGGGCATTGCCGGTGCGTGGGCGGCTCGACGCAGTGGGTGGATGGGCCGATGCCGACGATTGGGTTGCTGATGGATGCGGGGATGAGGATGGACGGCGTTGGGGATGGGGGGATGGAGTCCAGGGCGGCGTATATGGCGGCTATCGTGATGGCGGCCGTTGAGGAGAAGGGAAACTGATGTTGAGTGACAACGGCGGGTATGCGCGAACGAGTTTGAGCATGAGCGACCGGCGGCGTGAGGTGATGGGGTCGCCGACGCGCGATCTGTTCAAACAGCTGCACAAGCAGCGGTTGCCGAGCTATATGTTTGCCTGCGATGTCGATCTGCGGTGGGTGGAGAAGAATCCGTATGGGGTGGTGGCGGAGCTGGATGTGAAGGTGGGGGCGCGGGATACTGTGACGTTTACGGAGGTCATCGGCTATAACGATGATATTCGGGTGGGGCGGAAGGTGTTCATCGTGCAGGCGGCCGACCAGGAGGCGCTGGCGGCGTATCGGTTCACGGTGCGGCAATATCTGGGCGGGAATCCGGGACCGAATCCGGTGGTGGTGCGATATGGGGAGCCGTTTTTAATCGACGGGTTTGAGGAGTTCGCGGCCTGGGAAGCGCGGGAGCGAGCGGAGTGGAAAGCGAGGGTGGGACGCGGGTTGTGATTAATGACGTGTTACACGTGAGGAAATAGGGCTATGTACGATTCGGATGAGGTTAGGGACAAGATGTGGGGAGAGATAATGGGGGTGTTGTTTACGCCGGGGTCGGCGGGGTTGCCGTTGTCGGCAGTGGAGCGGATGGCGCTGGAGGATGCGCGGGTAACGTTTGCCCAGGAGTTTCAGGCGGCGTTGGTTGAGTATCTGAAGAGGAAGGACGAGCGGCTGGCGGCCGTGGCGTGGATGGAGCGGTTCGTCGAGGAGCTCGTTGAGGTGTTTCGGCCGTTGCTGGAGAAGCTCGGGGCGGTGGCCAGGCGGGTGGTTGAGGAGGTCCGCGAGTTTGCCGCGGCTGTCGGGCTGATGGAAGGGCGCGATGAGGTGGATGAGTTTCCGTGGCGGAGGCGACCGCGGGTGGCGGATGTGCGGCCGTTGCGGATGGTGGACGCGGTGGCGGCGGGGCGGCAGCCGGCGATGACGATGCGGACGAGGATTCGGGGAGGCAGGAGATGAGTAGAGAGACGATAACTACGGGCTATCGGTTGCCTGATGATCGGGTATTGCTCGTGGATGAGGCTGGTGAGTTGAACGATCTGCGGGTGAGGGTGATGGTCATGCAGGGCGAACTGGAGCGGGCACAGGCGCAGCGGGACGCGACGCAGGGGGCGCTGGACAAGGCGAACCAGGATAACGATGCATTGCGGGCGGAGTTGGGGAGGGAGCGGGCGAGGGCGGCCGAGTTTGAGGCGTTGTATCGGGCGGCCGACCGGTCGGTACAGCGGTTTATCAGCCGGGACGAGGCGAGGGCGCTGGTTGATGGCGGGGTTGAGTATTACACGGAGGATGAAGAGGAATGAAGGTAGCGGCGAATGTGATTGCGGTGGCGGCGTGGGTGGGGTTTTTGGCGGCGTTGTGGTGGCCGCTTTTGATCGGCGGGATGCCGCCGGTGGGGGCGTGGTTTGCGGCGACGGTGGTGTCGTTGGTGGTGGGGATGATTGTGCCGGGGTTTTTGCTGAATCTTGAGGATCGGTTGCGGCCGCCGGGGCGTGGGGGGCGTGGGGAGTGACGGCCGGGGCGTTGGCGCGGGCGGCGGCTCGGTATCATCGGGCGTTGTCGGCAGGGTTGCCGCTGTCGGGCGGGCGTTCGCTGTCGGAGGGGCCGACGGCGGGGGAGTTGCTGCTGGAGAGCAGCTTCGGGCGGGCGTTGCAGCCGGCGTTGTCGGAGATGTATCGGCGGCCGATTACCGCCGGAATTACGAAGATGGTGGAGCAGGGCCGGGATGAGATCGCCCGCTCGGTGCTGGCGTTCTACGAGGATCGGGACGATGTGATCAGTCCGATGCGGGATGCGCTGGGGCGGTATGCGCGGCGGGGCTTCAATCTGGGCGGGCAGATGGGGCTGGAGGCGCTGGAGCTGGAGGGGCAGTTCGCGCTGGATGATGAGCATATCGAGGGGGTGCTGGCGGAGCATACGGGGCGGTTGATGTCGACGACGCGGCAGGCGCGGTTGTCGGTGGCGGTGACGACGGCGGAGGAGATCGGCCGGGCGGTGGAGAAGCAGCGGGAGAATGGTCTGTCGGCGGTGGAGATGCTGCCGGTGCTGAGTGCGTGGGTGCTGGGGCGGACGGTGATTCGCTCGGCGAATATCGCGGCGACGGAGAGTGTGCGGATGACGCGCTGGGGGATGGTGTGGGCGTTTGCGGGGAACGGGATCGGCGGGGTGCGGCATGAGTGTGCGGGGGATGTGGAGCGGCGTTGTAATGGGTTGTGCCCGCCGTTGTGCGGGGTGGAGTTTGGGTTGCGGGGGGTGTTTAATCCGATGGGGGGGATTGGGAGCGGGGATCGGATTCCGCTGCATCCGGGCTGCCGGTGCTGGTATAGCCCGCTGACGGATGGATGGGTGAAGCCGGCGCTGATCTGGACGGGGTTTGCGCTGGGGTTGTTGGCTGATTAGTTGGCGGGCGCGGCTCGGCCGTTGGGCCGAGGGCGCTCAATGAGGTATGGGATGATTCATGAGCATGAGGACGGCCGTGGGGAGATTAAGTTGCTGCACGGCTATGCGGTGGTGGAGCAGGAGGTGGATGGGGACGGGCGGTTGTTGCGGTGGCGGCAGTTGACGGTGACGCTGCCGCTGAACGCCGGGTTGACGATAAGCTTTAATATGGATTTTTTGAATCAGGATGGGGATGTGTCGATTGGGATGGATAGCAGGATGGTTTTGGGAGATGAACGAGATGAAGAAGAAGACGAGTGGGAATGATGGGCGGTATGTGGAGGTGATCGTGCAGAACGGGGTGCGGACGGAGATTTGGCGCGATCGGGAGGGGAATGTGGTGGAGATTGTGAAGTATGCCAGGGGGGAGGATGATCCGCGTGCGAGGGGGCCGATGGGCAATGAGCAGAAACGGCCGGCGTAGGGAGACAGCCAATGGAAGGCAAGACGGAGAAGGCGGCGAAGACGCAGCAGTTGCCGGGAGGGCTGGCGGTGTGGGCGTGGAAGGCGGCGCTGCGGCTGGCGATGTTGAAGGAGCCGGGGGTGTACGATGTGTTGCTGGTGGTGCGGCCGGACAAGACGCGGGAGCTGGTGATCCAGAACGCGGAACGGCCGCACAAGCTGGAGCATCTGGGGCAGTGATGGGGGAACTCGGCGCGGTGGAGTTGGTGGAGGCGCTGGGGCCGGTGGGCGAGGCGCTGGACTTCTGGGCATGGCGGCGGCTGGCGGATTCGAATGAGCGGTTGGCGGCGGCGGTGGCTTCGGCGGTGGCGGCCGGGGTGCCGGCGGCGACGATTCGGCAGTATGTGGTGAATCGGACGGGGCGCGTGGAACTGGCGTCTTTTGTGGAGCAGGCGGCGCGCTGGCTGGCGCGGGATGAGTAGCGCCCCACCCCACCCCGGCCGCGCGGGTGGGCGGGGCAATTTGTGGTTGATTCGGCCGTTTGCGTGGGGGCAGGCGGCCGGGTTTTTCTCTCTGTAATATCGAATTTGATTGGGTCTTGGGCCTTGACTTTTTGGGTAGTTTGATTATAATATTAATTAAATATTATTTAATATTATTAAATTGAACGAGGAGAAAACGAGATGGTAGAGCGGGTGTACGAGATCAAGAGCAGCGTTAAACCGACAAAGGGAGCGAGATATCACAGAGGGAGCACCAGCTCAGCGATGGACGCAGCGGTGCGGATGTCGGCGGGAAACGGCGGGATCCCGGTCTATTTATACCCGACCTATTACGGTATCCAGATGACAACGGACGAAGGCAATACGGCAATGGCCCCCACCACGATTGTTACAGCACGATATAAAGCCGGTGTTTACAGCGTCACTGTTCAGTTACCGGAGTGAGGAAGCAAGCCGAAACCGGCCGCCCGGCTGGTCTTGGGGTAAGGCCCCAACTGACGAGGCTAACAGGAAGATCATGACCATTTACGACGAGATTAACGAGCTGCTGGAAGACAAGTCGATTGACTCGGCGCAGGTTGACCGGATTACCTGGGGGCCGGGCACGGGGTTTGGGGTGGTGCTGGATGACGGCAGTCGTCGGGTGGTTTCGGAACGGGATTATCGGCTGCTGGAAGACAACCTCGAGGCGATGAATGCGGCCTGGCGGGCGATGCAGAAAAGCAGCAAGCGTTAGTTGAGCAATTTTCGGAAAGGGAGACAAGACCATGTTTGAGATGACGAAGGAAACGATTGGGACGGTGTACGAGGCGTTGAAGGTGGCGGTGGTTGCGGCCTATGAGGCGGGTGAGGTGGCTATCGCGGCGAAGGGCAACCTTGAGGCGATGCGGCTTTCGATGCTGATGACGGGCGAGATCGTCGGCAAAAATGAGGCGGAGCGCGAGGCGCAGGCGCGCCGGTTGCTGGAGGAGAAGTTCAAAGCGGTGGATGTGTGTGAGGCTGCGGCGCGCCGGAGCAAGGTGGCGCTGGAGGTGGCGAGGCTGGATGTGGAGCAGACGCGGGCGCAGTTGCGGTTGATGGAGTTGGTGGAGGCGGCCGCGGGGTAGGTGGAAGTATCGGGGAGGTGACTGGCCCGGTAATTTAATCGAGAGGACGAGATGATGTATAAAGATTTTCCGGTGGACGCGGGGATGATTGGGATCGTGCCGGTGGCGGCGATGAGTCGGGACGATGGGGGTTGGTTGGAAGGTGGGGCGGTGATCCGGGTGCAGGGCGGTCGGTTCCTGAATCTGCACTATGACCACGGACGGATCTCCATCACGGCCGACTTGAACGGGGCGGTGCCGGTGCTGGAGGATTCGGATTTCTGGGTGGGGGACTTGTGCTATGTGCTGGAGAACAACATCCCGGTTGAGGATCGGGATTGGGACAAGGCGGCCGCGCCGGGGCCGGGGTATTGGGCGGCGTGTGTGAGTTCGTTTGAGTCGCCGCGTGATGGGTGTTGCTTTGCCCGGCCGTTTCGGGCGGGCGAGGGGTTGGCGGGGCTGGTGGCGAGTACGCGGTGGGGGGATGGCTTGTATCCGGGGACGCTCCTGGTTGAGGGCGATTATGTGGTCGGGGTGACGATCGAAACCGGGGACGTCGACGATTACGAGGATGAGGAGGAGGAGTGATGATGAATGCTATAGCTGAGTATGTGCCGGCGGCGGTGGCTGTGCTGGCGGATTGGAATGACGACGCGCCGGGCGAGGCGATGGTGATGGTGGTGTTTGAGCGGTGGGAGACGGTGCGGGCGCTGTATGCGCTGGTGGGTTCGCAGGAGACGATCCGGCGGGCCATCCAGCGGTCGAAGGCGTTCCGGGTGCTGGGCGGGAGCATTGAGGTGGATTCGCCGGGTGTGCGGGCGTGGATGGTGGATGGGGTTGGGAGTCTGTCGGAGTCGATTGGCCTGGGAGATGGGCTGGTGTTGGGCGAGCGTGCGGCGGCGACCGTGCGGCGCGGGGCTGAGCTGGAGAGTTTGATTCTGGAGGTTCGGGATGACGGGATGTTGCTGGTGAAGGCGGGTGAGGGCGAGGGTTGGGCGACGATTGATTTGACGGCGCTGGCGGTTGAGGCGCGAGGTCGTTAGGCGGGTGAAGAGGAGAGACATCATGTTGTTCTATACAGCGAATGAGGGCGAGGATGCGCCGGAGGCAACGATTCACAATGTTGATACGGGGATCACATATCGACTTGCACTGCGTGATTTCGACGACGGCCGGATGCCGGTGGTGGAGTTGATCATGCCGGCGCTTGTGCCGGGGCAACTGTTGCCGCGCCGGTTGTTCGCGGGCGCGCAGGCGGTGGAGTTTTGGCGGGCGTTGTTGTATTGCAACCCGTGGAACGGGGCGTCGGTTGCGCCTCGTGTGTTTTTGGACAAGCTGGCCGGGGCGGTTCAGGAGCCGGCGTCTTCCGATAACGATCTGCCGTTCTAGCAAAATGTCATCCCGCTGCCCGGTGCGTGACCGGGGCAACGGCCGCAAGCCGACCTCTCGCAATGGGCTGGACGGCCGGGCGGCGGGATATTGGAGATAGAAGGATGACGGACACTAAAGCAGGTGGGGTTGAGTTACCGTTGTCGGACGCGATCATTGATGCGCTGGTGGCGGAACTGCCGGAGGTATCGTGCCGTGATCTGTTGCGGCGGTTGTTGCGCGAGCGTCGGGGTGACTAAGCCCGGCAAGGATGAACACGATGAACGCTAGCTTTAACGACACACTCGATAACATTAAGCGCACGCTGAACATGGCTCAGAACTGCCATGAAGAAAGCGAAACCACCGGCAGCCTGGCTTACGCCGAAAGCGCGATGAAACGCGCCGCCGCGCTCTACGATCAGACGGCCGTTACGAACGCCGTCTTCCAGACCGAAATCATGCTTGTCATCGCCGACAGCCTGGTACGAATTGCCGACGTGCTGGACAGCCGGGCGGCGGGATATTGGAGATGACGAGATGACGATGCGTGATGACGATGGATGGCGGTCGTACTGGTTGCAGCGGGTTGGCGACGAGTTGGGCCGCTATGTGGCGTCGGGCGGGAGGCTGGAGGTGTTGATGGAAGATAAAGACGGCCGTCGTGTCACCTTGATCGAACTGCCCGGCGACGTGGTGGTGGTACTGGAGGCGGCCGTGGAACGCGGTCGGCTGGATCAGCTATATCCGGTCGCGGGCCGGTCGCGGGAACTCAATGGCAACCGCGCGATGACCGAGACGCCGCCGGCCGAGGGGTTGCCGGAACCTGGGGAGCGGGTGCAGATCATCCTTGACGCGGTGCGGGGGCCGTTGGGCGACCGCTGGATTGTTGAGGAGCCGCATCCGCGGTTGATTGCCGATGAGGTGGTGACGGCGTGGCGGAAGCCGTTTGTCGGGAACAAGGTCGAGTTTAAGTTATCGCCGATGCAGACTGCGGCGCGGGAGAGCGAGTGATGGCGGAGGTCGAATCCAGCCGTATCTATAACGAAGTGCCGGCCATTCAGTTCCGGTCGCTGAACCAGTTCGTCGCCGATCTGGCGGCGGGGGTGGTGGATACCGTCTACCACGACGTGGGGGTGGGGGCGCATGATGGCGCGGATTGGACCAGCTGCTTCCGGGCGGTCGTCGTCGGGGATGTTGGGCAGCATATCGCTTCGTTGTCGTTCCGTCGGGCGGCGTTGATTGCCGTCGATGCGCGGGGTGTGCGGCGGGCGGTTGAGTATGAAGAGCAGTACGTCTATCAGGCGGCCGAGCATGCGGCGCTGGTGGAGGTCGTTGCCGGGCGGCTGGCGGAGATCGGCGTGTTATCGCTTCGGGAGGGGCTGCTGGAGTTGCCGCATTGGCGATCTGTCGTGTATGCCCGGCGGCCGAAGGTGGTCGGAACGGTGAAGGTGGAGGGAACAGATGTTTGATTCACTGGTTGGCGGCAACGCGGCGGCCGGGATGATGGGGATGTCGCGGGCGGATCATGTGTGGCGGGCGATTGCCCGGCACGGCGAGGAGTATCCGGGCCGGATTGTGGTGGTTGAGATTGGCCGGTCGAAGGCGGTTCGGCGCGATGATCTGGCGGCGTTTGCGGAGTGGTATGTGGCGAATGTCCGGTCGAGGTCGCCGCGCTGGGGCGAGGCGTTTATCGCGCGACGGGATGCGGCAAGGGCGGAGGCGGTGAAGTCGGCCGGGTCGATGGTGGGCGAGCAGGAGTCGGGCGACGAGAGTCGCCTTGGCCGCCGGGCGGCGCTGCGGGCGGCTATTGCGAGGATTGAGCGGGAGGTGGACGAGATATGACAGATATGGTGTGGTATGCGGCAAACAACAATGCCCGATCCGGTCGGACTCCTTATCAGCCGGACGGGTTCCAGGAGCAATGCTTGCGGACGTGGCGGGCAGATGGGCAGACGCATCAGCAGCAGGTGATTCACGCGCTGCTGGGGCTGGAAGGGGAGTCGGGCGAGGTGGCCGAGTTGTTGAAGAAGCACTTCTTCAAGCCGGGCCGGACGGCGACGGCCGGGAAGGTGATGGATGAGTTGTCTGATGTCCTGTATTACGTGGCGGTGCTGGCGCACCTGTGGGGGTTCACGTTCGATGACATGCGGGCGCATCTGGCGGGGAAGCTGGCGGATGGGCACGGGTGGGTGGACGCGGCCGAGCAGCGGGGCGACGGGCAATGAGCGGGAACCACCAGCTGATCCATCAGGACAGCGGCCACGTCGAGTGGTACACGCCGGCGGGGATCATCGAGGCGGCGCGGGCGACGATGGGCGGGATCGACCTGGACCCGGCTTCGTCGGCCGCGGCGAACGAGACGGTGCGGGCCGATCGCTTCTTCACGGAGGCTGACGACGGGCTGTCACTGCCGTGGGAGGGTCGGGTGTGGCTGAATCCGCCGTTCTCCGCAAACGGCCGCTTTATCCGGCATATCGTGGCCGACTATCGCGCCGGGCGGGTGACGGCCGCGTGCGTGATGACGTTTGCCTCGCTGGACACCGCGTGGGCCAGGATGTTGGCAGCCTACCCGCGCTGGTATCCGGCAGGGCGCGTGTCCTATCTGCGGCCGGATGGCTCGGCTGGTGGAGCGCCGCCGAAGGCGTCGATGGTGACGTATCTGGGGACGGCCGTGGAGCGCTTTGTGACGGAGTTCACCGGGCGGCTCGGCGGGTGGGTGGACGTGCCGTGGGAGTGGCATGAGCGGGATGTGGCGGAGATGACAGCGGCGGCGCTGGGGATGAATTTGCATCGCAACAAGGAGACAGGAACATGAGCGAATTACGAGAGATAGCACTGGATTTAATCGACCGGAACCCTGACCAGCCGCGGACGATGTTCAATGAGGTGACGCTGGCGGAACTCGCGGAGAGCATCAAGGCCCATGGGGTGATCCAGCCGGTGGAGGTGGAGGCGACGGCCGACGGGCGCTTTATGCTCCACCACGGCGAGCGGCGCGTGCGGGCGGCGCGGATGGCGGGGCTGGCGACGGTTCCGGCCGTGGTGGCCGGGGCGCGTGGCGATGAGGAGCAGCTCGTGCGCGGGATTCTGGAGAATCTGCACCGGGAGGATTTGAATCCGATCGATGAGGCGCGGGCATACCGGCGGCTGGTGGAGATGGGCTGGACGCGGACGCGCATCTCGCGCGAGCTGGGGCGCAGCCAGATGCTCATCACCGGGCGTCTGGCGTGGCTGGAACTGGAGCCGGAGATTCAGACGCTGGTGGTGCTGGGGCATTTGCCGAGGGACGGCCGTCTGGCGGAGAAGCTGCTGGTGTTGCCGGAGGGGGTGCGCGTGAAGCTGGCGGAGAAGCTGGCTGGGCGGGCGATGAGCCTGAACGGGTGTCTGAAGGCGGTGGACGCGGCCGTGGAGAAGCTGGGCCAGGCCAGGGAGACGCCGCGACGCGGTGGGCCGGAGCACCCGACGCCGATGATTCGTCATGGCGCACCGGGGATTCCGACCAATGCGAACGGGTCGTCGCCCGTGCCGAGCGGGTCGATTTATGAGGCAGCGGGGGCGATGTGCCGGTCGTGCGACTTGCGGCCGAAGGGTGACATCGTGCCGTCGTGGGCGATCGTGGAGGAGATGGCCGCGGCGACATGCGCGGATTGTGTGAAACGGGACGGCCCGGCGCTGCCGGATATTTGCCGGCGTTGTCCGGGGGTGGCGATGGTAAGAGCGATGGTCGGACGGGTGAAGGTGACGGAGGTAGCGAGATGAAGAAGATGAATAGTATGCGGGCGTGGCGTCGGGGAATGTTCGTCATGATATTCGTGCTTGCGTTCCTGGGGCTGTCGTCGGGCTGGATGGCCTCGGCGTGGGATGAGCCGATTATGTGGGTTGGCGCGGGCGCCTGCGGGGTTACGCTGGCGGCGGCGATTGTGGCGGTGTTGCGGTGAGTGACTTTGCGCTCGATCTGGATGACCTGCTGGACGCGGCGGTGCTGGAGGCGGCGCTGGCGGACGGGCGCGACCCGGCGCTGGCGGCGCGACAGTTTGGGGTGTCGCGGGTGATTGCGGCGGGGCCGGGCGGGCGTGTCGTGACGGGGACCAATGCCAATGCGTGGTCGGTCGAGGATGAGGCGTTCCTGACGCGGTGGTCAGGGGTGCTGACGGCAGAGGAGATCGCGGCCGATTTGGGTCGTACCAGGTCGGCGATAGAGTCCCAGCAATACCTGCGCGGGTTGGCGACGGTGTTGAAGCACCCGGAATTTTTGACCGGGCAACGGATGGCCGACGCGCTGGGCGTGGATAGCCATTCGATATTACTGATGATCGAGCGCGGTGTCTTGCGGGCCGAACGTATCCCGCTCACATCGGGCCGGTGTGTATGGAGGATGCGACGGACGGCGTTTCATGCGTGGGCGCTGAATCCGTTGAACTGGGTGTACTTCGTGCGCAGTGTGCGGGAGCCGGAGCGGATTCGGGAGGAGGTGTTGCGCCGGCTGATCGTCCGGCGCAAGGAAACCTGGCTCGCGGCCGACGGGAAGCCCGACGAGTGGTGGAGTATCGGCGAGGTGGCCGAGTATCACGGAGTGGTGCACCAGTTCATCAACAAGTACATCCGCGACGGGCGGTTGTCGGCAGTGGATTGGGGGAACTGGTGGATTCGGCGCTCGGAGGCGACGCGGCCGGGCTTCCGTATCTTCCGGCGGGAGGACGGGATGCTGTATCAGCGGGGAACGGTGGAGGGCGACGGGTTCCTGGTGCTGGCGATGGCTGTGGGGCTGCCGGCGTCGCATATCGCGCGGATGATGGGCGGGCGGCTGTCGGATTCGGGGGTGGTGACGCGCTATCGGGTAGTCGAGGAACGCGGCCTCGTGCCGTGGCTGGCGCGGGTCTATGACTTGCCGCTAATGGCTGTGGAGCGGACCGCGACATCGGCGAGGGCAGGCGAGAGCAGTTGGTGGGTGGACTGGCGGCCGTTGGCGCACCGGTTCCCGGCGCTGAGCCGGGCGTGGGCGCGACTGGAGCGGCCGGGGATACCAGAGCGCTTCGACCGGGCGCTGCTGGGCCGGGTGATGTCGGCGTTCCTGCGTTGCCATCACCCGGATTATCCGACGCGGCTCGGCAGGGGGGATGCGTCGGTGGTGGAGCTTCGGGCTGTGAAGCGGTTGTATGAGGAGATGTTGCCGTGGACGGGTTGATGCTGGAGGGTATTGACGAACTGCTGGACGCGGCGGTGCTGGAGGCGGCGCTGGGGTCCGGGCGCGACCCGGTGCTGGCGGCGCGGCAGTTCGGGGTGTCGCGGGTGATTGCGGCGGGCTGGGCGGGTGGTGATACCGCGAACAGGCCCGTCACGCATGGCAGGTCGAACCAGTGGACGTCGGAGGAGATGGCGTTCCTGCGGGCGAACGCGGGGGTGCTGGGGGATGCGGAGATCGGCGAGCGGCTGGGGCGCAGCGAGGCGGCCGTGCGGGTGCGGGTGCGGCGGGCGGGTCTGGTGACGCCAATCAAGCATCCGGATTACCTGACGGCGCAGGCGGCGGCGCGGGCGCTGGGGGTGGACGTGCACGCGGTGTGCGGGTGGATCGAGCGGGGCTTGTTGTCGTCGGCGGAACTCGCGCCGGTTCGGGGGCGCAGGATATGGCGTATCCGGCGGTCGTCGTTTTATGCGTGG
>JACDJB010001065.1_pt1 | contig 23371 bp, 21 predicted proteins | sample 7454121 | NCBI WGS metagenome assembly JACDJB01 (sample SAMN14253290, study PRJNA609438) | sludge metagenome | isolation source: sludge after 25d culture with pyrite | collected 2018-12-20
ACCATATCGGCCACTTCGGTCTGCCGGCGGCGCAAATGGCGCACGGCCGTCCGTTCCATTGCCGTAGCCGTAGCCAGATTCACGTCCATCGAGTCGCCATGCCAGTGCGGCGGCTGCCCCGCGCCGACGGCGATCATCATACGTATCGCTTGCAGGTCATTGGTAGCGTCAGCCGCGCCGAGGTTGGGGGTTTTCATGTCCCATTCCTCGCCGTCGTCGTGGACAATGATCGCGCCCGGCGGCGGTTTATTCTCGGAATATTTCTTCTGCGTAGCCGTGACGTTGCCGCGGCCGACCTTCACAAACCAATGAAATAGCCGGGCGAAATAATTTAACTCGACGCGATCTTCCAGCATCGCCGCGTACCTGTGCAACCACGGTATAACGGCGGTCAAATCGCCGTCGCCCCACAACGCACCCACCGGCCGGTTTATGGCGTAATGCAGCATCACCGCATCGGCCGTCACCGCGTCGGGGTGGGCGGGCGACAGCCACACTTTCGGCGGCTCACCCGGCCCCCGCCGTTCGTGGTAGGCAATCTCAGTCTCCCAATCGTTCTCGGCCGTTTCGATTTTCAGGATTTGCGACTTGGGAATCGGCCTCACGTAGCTCATGCCATCGGCCGGGTTGCGAAAGAGCGCAATGAATACGTCGCCCGCGCGGCTCAATTCATCCACGATGGTCGGCAGACGCATATCCATCCGATTCTGCCGGTGTTGCCAGAACTGCGTGATGAACCGGCCCATCTGCCCCGGCGCTTCCGGCCGGAAGCCATCGCCAAGAACGTGGTCGGTTGTAATGTCAATGATGCGCCGCGCCTGCGGATTTGTGCGCCATACGGTCAGCGCGTCGCTGTAGGCGGTCTGCATTTTCGACCAATCACGGTCGTTAGCCATACCCCCGCCCCACGAGGCCAATCCGTCGTTCGCTTCCCCTACCGGGATAGCGGAAACGGCCATCTTATTGCGACGGCCGAAACCCGCTATCCACATACCAATACGCTCGAATACGTTCATACCATTACAGAACAAAAAAGCGCCCTACCCCGCGGCACTCATGGTGCTCACAGACGGGTAAGGCGCTCAGGGCGCTCAGGGCGATATGCGATTGATGAGATTTTACAACATTTGCGATTCTACCGTCAATAGGAGCGGCATTATTTCAATCACCGATACAAACTGTCCTACGTATGGCGCAATATCGACCGTGTAAAGGTGCCCCTTAACCATTATTTCTATCAATAGCCGCTCAGGATCAAGGCGAAACAGCAGCCGCCCGTCCGGACCGCGTATGTCGAGCCACGTCATCGCATTCCCGCCATCCGGCTAACCGGCGCTACCCACGCGCTTTCCGGCTCCATGCCGTCAACCAGGTACGCGCCAACATAGCGCAGTGCGTCGAGCCGATGGTATTTCGACTTGTCGGCGATGACCTCCAGCGGATTCCCCGCGTCATCAGTAACCCGGCTATAGTTTGCCAATTCGTCGAGCACCCCGCCGCAATTGTCGAAGATAACGATCCGTCCGGCGGCGAAAAGGGAGTAGACCCGGTTGATACCGACCTCTACGTCGGCGACTATCGGCTTGCGCACATGCAGCCCGGCGGCTCGGAACTCATCGCGCCACTGCTGTTCACCGGCGGCGCCACCAAACGCCTCCAGTTCACCCGGCTCCCCGGCCAGCAGCGCGGCCACGTGGTCGGCGGCCGTCGCGTCACCGCTGTGGTACTCGCGGTAAAGATAGAGCCTGCCCTCGTGCTCGGCCAGAAAGACGGCCGCCGTGTTGACGCCGCCGAAATCCAGGCCGACATAGCGAGGCGCGTCGGCTGGAATAACGAACGGCCGGCAGGTCATGGTATCCTGATCGAATGCGTTGTAGATCAAACCCGCCGGGCGGGTAAACCGGGCGCGGTTGAACATGTCGAATCGCCACGGCGGCAACTCGCGACGCGCCCGCTCCCACTCTTCGCGCGGAAAGGCGGGGTTCATAATCGACTCAAACCGGATGAGAGCAACGTCGTCATCCGACGCATCCCAAAAACGCTCTTTTAGCCATCCCCAATAGTACGGCGTGGTCGTCAGCAAGACCCGGCCACGATGGATAGCGAGCCGCCGCATAATGGCCTCGAATGATTCCGCCTTGAATGACGGCTGCCCGGCCTCGTCCAGCCACGCCGCTTTGACCGTCGCCGATTCCAGACTGTCGGGGTCAGTAGCGTAACCAAACCAGATCGTCGTTTTATACGCTCGGCCGCTATCGCCCCATAAGCGACGTTGGCCCACGTTGCTCACCTCAAATCGACGCGATGGGCTGGCGACATAACGGCCGAGTGCGAGATACCCCTCAAGTAGCTTGCGGAATTCCGGCAGTGCTTTTTTGTCCAACAGGGGGAAAGACGGTGTAACGACCAGGTAGTCGCCCGGCCCGGCGGCCTGAATCTCACGATGGAGCCACGGCGGGCCAAAGCTTGTTTTCCCGCCCTGTGTCCCGGCCAGCACGACGACGTAGCGCCGCTCGCTGTTCCACGACTGCCACTGACCGGGATGGAAGCGATAGCGCAGCGTCGTTCCATCCAGTTCGTAAAATCCGTCAGCTGTCGGGGGTTGGTTCATCGGCGGGCGTAATAACCTCTACGCGACTGACAATACTGTCGCCCAAACTGGTAATGTCAATATGAGACTTCTCACCGTCTACGTGCTTGTACATCCAACGCACGACATTGAAATACTCATCAACCGACTTGGCCGACATGACACGCCCATCGGGGAAAACAACCTGACCCGTAGCGAGAAATTGCGCTACAAGCGCGGCCACCTGTCGCTTGGCGGCCACCCGACGGCCGTCGGCCAGGTCGACGGTCTTGCCAAGCTCGGCCTCGAGGATAGCCGTCAAGGCGCGCTCTTTTGGCGGCCGTCCCCTTCGATTAGCTGTCTGGCCCTTCTCAAATGCCATTTGACTCACTGTAAAATGTTTCAAAATGAAACATTTTACAGTTTAGCATACCTATTCGGTTTTGCAAGATGAGCGGCCTACTTTAACCAGTTATCCACCGGCGACGCCCGCCGATGGGCGTTTTCAACATCGGCTTGGGCAATCTTTAGATAATGGCTCACCATTGTCAGCGACGAATGGCCGAGCAGCGCTTGCAGCGTATAGATGTCGCCGCCGTTGCGGAGGTACTGAATTGAGAACGTATAGCGGAACCGATGTGGATGTGCGTCCGGTACGTCGCATCGTGCGCCGATAGCGACGAGTCGCTTGCGCAGCGCCGAGACTGTCAGCGCCTTGCCGGTCGCCGAGACGAACAGCGGCGCGGCCGGATCAAGCGCATCCCGTTCCTGCAGATAGCGCCACAGCGCCGGGCGCGTCCGGGAGCCAACCCACACATGCCGAGACTTGCCGCCCTTTCCGTCGGCGACGACGACACGGCCGCTGGACAGATGCACGTCGCCGACGGTCAACCGGCACAACTCTCCAGCCCGCAACCCGGTATCAAGCAGCGTCATGATGAGCGCCTTGTCACGCAAATCGGTTTGATAGTACAACCCGGATGTCGCCCGCGCGCTCTTTGTCGGCTTGACCGATTTCAGCAGCCGCCCCACCTCATCCTCGGTAAACGGCGCTTGCTCATCGTTACGCACACGCGGCCGGGGTACATGTCCCGTCATGATGTCGGGCGTCGCCAACGTTTCATGCGTCCATCGAACGAACGATTTCAGCGCCGTCCATGCGTTATAAACCGACTGACTGGATAACGGTCTATCATCACCGCCGGGCCGAACGGGCCGATATTCCGTTCGCAACCAGGCCAGAAACGCATTGATGTCGCCGGGGTGAATAGCCTCAATTGACACGTCGCCCTGCCATTCCCGGAACTGGCCCAGATGGTAGGCGTAAAGCGCACACGTCCGTTTGCGTAACCCGCCCGCCTCTTTGAATAGCAGAAAGCCGTCAATCGCCTCTTTCAGTTTCATCGCCCTGCCCTCCGTAGACGCCGCTCATCCGGCAGATTAGGCCGGACTATCGGCTATGATGAGGCCCTCCCACGCGCCTGCATCGTGATCGTCTTCAAAACGAGCGGCCGGCTACGCATAGTAGGCGGCGGTGGGTTCGACTCCCATCCGCTCCCGCTACATTGTCCTTTTCGCAATAGTCCGCCATACCATGATTCTCCATCATGGCTCCCAAACTTCATCGCTGTCACGGCGCCCCGATGTCCAGCACATAGGTCGCGGGTTGCAACGTCTCGGGCGATTGGGCGGCGATTATCAGAAGAGGCCGCCGGCTGCCGGGGAGAGCCTCATAAGTATGCTCCAGTCGGCCGTCCGGGCCAACCATCAGATCCTCCACAGTCGGGCGACCGGTCGCGTCGAACGTGATGAGTCGCAAGCGCCACAATTGCGGTATTTCGGCCGCGGTGCGAGCAAACCCCTCAGCCACCCAACCCGCGTCGGAGCTTTCCCCGTCATCATAAAAACCGATCTCCGGGATAGCGATCTCATCAACGGCAAACCCGCCAAACGTCAGCACCAGATCAGTCACATACTCAAAGCGCAGCAATATCTCCTGACCGGTGAAGGGGGTCAGGTCGATTGATTCAGGTCGCCACTCCCCAATCCGACCGGTGTAGAAGCGATCGGTAAGTGCGCTGTCGGATGGATCGTCCGCACTATCCAGGCCCTGCATCCCGTCGGCCGCGAGACCCTGCCAGGTCTGACCGCCATCGGTCGAGACGGACACATAGGCAAAATCGTAGCCTTGTTCGATATCGGCAAATATCTGGTATTGAAGCGTGGCCTTGTCAAGATCGCGCAGATCGAACGCCCGCGTCAGGCGAGGGTTGCTGCTATTGGCTCGTTGTGCGTACCAAAAAGACGACTCTGAAGGCGCAGGGATCCCCAATAGAGAAACGTTCGGCTTGCCTGCGAAATCGAGAGCAACACTCCCGCTGGAGGGTAATTCATAATAATCGGCCGCAAATTGATCGACGGTCGTTTCGAATGACGCGGGCAGGTTGAGCGCCGCCGTAGCCGACACCGGGCCAAGAGAAGGGCCACGCCAGCGATACGCCTCGGCGACGTCTCTTTCGTCGTTCAGAGCCATGGCTACCAGCCAATCCAGCCACACTTCTTCGCCCGAAATGTCCAACCCATTCGATCGAGCAATTTCGTCGACTGCATCCAACCCTGCCTGTGGATTCATGGTGTATTGACGATATAGCTCGGCCCCCAACCGATCATAGAGGAAGCGATTCAGGAGATACCCCTGGCCGTAATGGGGAATCGTATACTCGTCGGTCCAGCTGTTGAGCTGCTGATCGGGATCTTCCAGGAACAGTATCCCACGTGTCTGGGGGATCGATGGAAAGCCCGCCAGGTCCTCGGCCAGCATCGCCGCACCTTCGATAAACCAGTCCTCTTCGCCTCGATCATATTCGTGCCCGAGCAGATGGCGCAATTCGTGGCTGAGCGTGTCCAGATAGGTTTCGCCGCCAAACTGCCGGGCGTTCATGACAAACATGGCACGCTCATTCGACCAGGGAGCAATCGCGCGAGGCAGCATATCGCGCGATGAGAAATAACCCGCCAGACGACAGTTATCGGCGTCGTCGCACAGAGTCCCCGGGGCGGCATGGATGATGTGAACTCGGCCGTCGGCCGGTTCCCGATGACCAAAGTAAGCGAATAATTCTTCGTAGATCCCGTCGAAGGTCGCGGTTACCTCGTCCAGATAGGCCGGGTCAACCTCTACTCCCCGCTCAAACCAGTAGTACGCATTTTCCCCAACGCTCATCAATTCGGCTTCGACTTGCCCAATGGTATTACTGTCTATATTCCCAATGTAGAAGGTCTCAATCGCGCCAACCTCAAGCGCGGCCGACGGCTCGAGGATGGGCGCGGTCGGGTCCGCCCCACGATAGGCGGCAGCCAGTCGGATATCGTCCCGATGCGGTGGAGACGACGCTGTCCAATCGGGCATGACCGGTGTGGATGCACCCGTCTCCGCCGGGGTAGTTGGCAGGGGTGCCGGAATGAATGGGGTTGCGCTTGCAGCGCCATGAATTGACGGCTCGGTCGGGATCATCACCTCCGGCGTCGGCGTCGACACATCAAGGGAAGGGACAGCAGTGGTTGCTACCACGGACGATGGAGTTGAATCGGAAGAGAGATTGATCGCTGCCGGAGCAGCACAGGAAACCGCAATCAGGATCAGGAACAACATGCAGACCATTAAACGCATGGATGTCAATTGTACCCGAGCCGCCCCGCCCACGAAAGCCGAGGGCGGCCGTTTCACCCAATCTTCACCATCGCGGATACAATTGCAAGCATGTTGTCTCTGGATCGGCAAAATAAATGGCGAGAGCAATATCGCCTTGAGTATCCCGGCTGGCGACCGGCGACCGAAGTCTACGCCGGGCGCGTCCGCGACCATCTGCACCCCGGCGATCGGCTACTGGATATTGGCTGTGGCCGCGGGGGATTGATCGAACAACTGCAGCACCCCATGTCCCGGACGTTCGGCGTCGATCCCGATTTTGCCTCGCTACGAGATCATCGCCTGACTTCATTCCCGCGAGCCGTTGCGCTCGGACATCACCTGCCGTTCCGGAACGGTTCGTTTGACGTCATCACCGCCGCCTGGGTGCTGGAGCACATGGTCGAACCCGAAGCCGCGTTCGCTGCAATCGCCAGGGCGTTACGGCCGGGTGGTGCTTTTATCTTCATCACGCCAAACGCGCGCCATCCTCTGGCCTGGGCGAATAACATCGCCGGAAAGCTTGGTCGAGTCCAGGGTCGCCTGGTTGATTTGCTCTATGGTCGAGCCGAGGACGATACGTTTCCCACGGCTTATAAAGCCAATACACCAAAGGCCACCGCACATCTTGCGGCCGGGGCGGGGCTGGCGGTTGCTTCTATCGACCTGGTAACCGATCCGTCCTATCTGGCATTCAATGCGCTTGCATTTCGCGTCATGAGCGGGGTTGATAATTACTTGCCACCCGACAGACGAATCCACATGGTCGGGGTGATCCGAAAAGACGTGTAGCAAAAGGATGGCGATCCGATGACGAGCGGACGCCGTTCACGTAGAATAGGCGAGATGAATTCGGTATCGCCACTGCGACGCGCCTACTACAACTACCTGAGCCATGCCTACGCGCTGATGTACGCGCTGAGCCGGCGCTCGGTTCTTGGCGTCCGCCTTATCTTCCTTATACGCTGGATACCAATTCTGGCTTTGGCCTGGGGGTGGATTCGGGGTTGGCCGGCTCCGGTTATGGCTTTGCTCCTCACGGTTATTCTCTGGATCAACTACTCTCTTTGGCGAGCAAAGCGGGACAATTACAATCGCTTTGTGTCCGACGGCAATACAATCCCTGAATTATTCGAGGCGACCCCATTGGCGCCCAATCAAAAAGTGGCGGTTCAGGCGAGCGGGCTGTTCAGTGTCAGCGGCCGGGAAAACGTCCTGCTGCTTCGGCCCGCAGATTACTGGCGAGTGCCCCTGGGCGAGCACATTATCATGGCCGAGGAAATGCCGGGCAAATTCCTGTATCAGTTCTTCAGTTCCCGAAGCTTGCAGACAGTCCAGTCGGGATGGCTTCTGTTCGGCCGCCATCCAATTGAGACGCTTGCGGTTTCGTTCCTGGCGCGTTGGGGGCCGGAATACACTCGTTTCGGTCAGGTATATGAAGACGGCAATGACGCCAATCTGCCGCCCCCGAAACGGGTCACCATCTACCTGAGCACCGCTGATCCGGAAGCGCGGAAGGCCGTATGGCAGACCATCGTTAGCGAGGCGAGGCGCGCCCGCCAAGACGCCGCTTGATGCGATTCCTGTTCGCTTAATGAGACCAACCGCGTTATAGTTGAGGAACATGAACGAACCAGAGGCGCTTCTTGTCGTGGAGCGCGGCCCTGTACCCACAACCCAGATTCCGCTACAGAGCGAACAACTGACCATCGGCCGAAGCGCGGGAAATGATCTTGTCCTGGCCGATCCCGAAGTGTCGCGACGACACGTGCGCGTCGTGCAACGCGCCGACGGTTTTGCAGTTGAAGATATCGGCAGCACCAATGGTACGTTCGTCAACGGGCAGCGCATCAGCCACCTGACGATGCTTCAGGATGGAGACACGATCGATCTGGGAGATACCGTCCGGCTAAGATTTCTGTCCATGGCACAGACAAAGCCGGGAAGCGTTGATGTCGATTTGGCCGATAGACCCACCCAGGCTTACTCTCCTGCGCTCCATCCAACCGTTGAACCGGCGCTACAGATTCCACCGGCGCCACCCGCCCGACCCGCTCCATCTCCAGCTCCGGCCGTCTCGCCCAACTACGCGCCGCCGCCCACATATGCCACGACCGGGCAATCGGGTCGCGGCCGCGGACTGTGGGTGGGTTGCGGCTTGCTGGCCGCGATGTTGCTCGTATGCGCCGGTACATTCCTCGTGTTGGACGCCTACGACCAGGGTCGCCTGCTCTATTGCGGGTCACTATCCGCAATATTTGAAGTTGTTCTCGGGCCTTTTGGGTTCGCTCCCGTTTGTCCCTGACAAGCCGCTCACGATAGCTCGCCAACCGGCCGGAACCATGGGTCAATCATCCAAGCCACAACTGCGGCCCCTCGATTTTCAACCTGTTTTCCATCAGGGTGAGCGTATGTGGTTGCTGCGCGATCCCTGGGAATTAGGCGATCGACAGTTGATCTTTCCCCAGGCGCTGGCGGGCATGCTCCATCTGTGTGACGGCACGCGAACGCCGGAACAAATACACATCGATTTCTCCGCCCGGATCGGCGCCCAGGTGCCTTTCCCGATCATTGCCGAGGCCATCGCCGAGCTGGATAGCGCATACCTGCTCCAAAACGATCGATTTGAGAGAAAGCGGTCTGCCGCTCTGGATGCCTTTCGAACGCAAGCTTATCGCCCACCGGCGCTGGCCGATCTCAGCTATCCCGGCGCGGCAAGTGAGTTGAGCGCCCTTTTTCATCAGTATGGGAATGGAATCAAAAGGGACGACAAGGCCGAATGGCAGGGTCGCGGGGTCGTCTCGCCCCACATCGACTACCAGCGAGGCGGCCCGGTCTATGCGCATGTGTGGCGTAAGGCCGCGCCCGCCGTCCTGCAAGCGGATCTCGTCCTGGTTTTCGGCACGGATCACAACGGCAGTCCGGGAAGCATTACGCTGACCAATCTGCCCTATGCCACACCCTACGGGGTCCTGCCCAACGATACGGATCTCATCGCGCGTCTTGCCGACAGCATTGGCCCACAGGCAGCCTATGCCGAGGAGTTGAACCATCGCAAGGAGCACTCCGTTGAATTATCGGCCCTTTGGCTCCATCACGTCTTTCATCAGGCGGGAGCAGAGCCATGCCCGATGATCCCGATCCTCGTCGGTTCTTTCCATCATTACCTGGGCAATGGCGCGCACCCGGCCGACAACCCCGCCTTCAATCGTTTCCTCGAAACCCTGCGCACAGCCACCGCTGGGCTTCGCGTGCTGGCTGTTGCTTCCGTCGATCTGGCTCACGTCGGCCCGGCATTCGGCGACGCGTTCATTATGGATGAGGCGCGTCGCAACCGCCTGCGCGGCGACGACCGAGGCCTGGTCGAGGCGGCCCTGCGCGGCGACTCGGCCGACTACTATCGGCAAATCTGGATGGCTAAAGATCGCAACCGAATCTGTGGCTTTGCTCCGCTCTATTTGATGCTTCGCTTTCTAGAGACGGACACCGGTCAGATGGTTGCCTATGAGCAATGCCCTGCCGACACGGACAATCATTCGCTCGTCTCAATCTGTGGGCTTCTTCTCGACTAGAGCCGCCGGCCTCAAACCTCATCACGGCTTTTCGCCTGCCGCCTGTTATCCCTTCAACACACTGTTGCGCATCGCTCAGGGGAATGTAAAAACATTCCGCCATTGTTATAGTACTATTGACTTAGGTCAATAACTGTTGTATTGTTGCAATATGTTGTATTATCCCGCATGACATTCACAGCAATTTGCCGGGCGGCTCTCCGGGAAGATGAGTCGCTTGAAGTCAGCGGTGGTAAATATGAGCAAAGAGACGTTACTGGAAAATTATGCCGATGTCGATCAGGTCAGTAAGCGTTTAGGGATCCATCCGGAGTCAGTCCGTCGTCTTATCCGCGACGGCAAGCTCCCGGCGATCAAGTTCGGGAACAAGTGGTTGGTCGAGAAGTCAGTGCTGGAACAATTTGCCAGCGGCTACGATGGACGACCGGGGAACAAGGCCACGTTGTTCTAGACGTCTACCTGTCCGGTGTTGTCCAGCGCTCTTTGCTCGCCAGGGAAGAAGGGAAAAGAGGATGCAACGATCAACGAATACGGATAGCGCCGCCAGCATCCGTGTTATCGGTGTCGGGGGAGCAGGCAGCAATGCGGTCAACCGCATGATTGCCGAAGGTGTCAATGGCGTCGAATTCATCGCCATTAATACCGACAATCAGGCTCTCTCCCTTTCTGATGCACCGGTACGCGTGCGCATCGGTGACAAGCTGACAAGAGGACTCGGCGCGGGAGGCTTCCCCGACCAAGGAGAAAAAGCGGCCAACGAGTCGATCAATGAAATTCAGAAGGTCATAAAGGGCGCGGACATGGTCTTCGTGACGGCGGGCATGGGCGGCGGCACGGGAACCGGCGCGGCGCCCGTTGTCGCTCGCGTCGCTCGCGAAATGGGCGCGCTAACGATCGGCGTTGTCACCCGTCCGTTCCATTTTGAGGGCAGCAAGCGCGCCCTCTCGGCCGAACGCGGAATTGAGCAACTCCAGCAGCACGTCGACACCCTGATCGTCATCCCCAACGATCGGCTCCTCGATATCACCGACAAGCGCATGCCGCTCCACGAGTCGTTCCAACTGGCCGACGATGTGCTCCGGCAAGGCATCCAGGGCATCACCGAGTTGATCACCGTGCCCGGCCTCATCAATCTCGACTTCGCCGATGTGAAAACGATTATGACGCAGGGTGGCGCAGCGTTGATGGCCGTGGGACGTGGAACCGGCGAAGACCGCGCGCGGATAGCCGCCGAACAGGCGATTAGCTCGCGCCTGCTGGACGTGACGATCGACGGCGCACAGGGCGTGTTGTTCAATATCACGGGCGGCACGACGCTCAGCCTCTATGAGGTAAACCAGGCGGCCGAAGCCATCCGCGAGACCACCCACCCGGACGCCAACGTGATTTTTGGCGCGGTAATCGACGAAACCATGGGCGACGAGATTCGCATCACGGTCATCGCAACCCGCTTTGATCAACTCCAGATGCGGCGGCAATTGCTCCAACGCAACGATACCGGCCTGTTCGAAACGGCCGCCCGCCAATCCCTGGCGGCAGCGCGACCGGCCGAACCTGTTGAAGAGCCGGCTGTTCAGGAACTGGTTCCGCGCTTTGCCCCCGGTAATATTGAGGTACCGGCCTTTTTACGACGCAAATAACGATTTCTGACCGCCCGGCGTTAAATGGTCGGGCGATATAAAACGCTTGCTCGCAGGCTACATCCCCTCTCTGCAGCTCCCCCTGTTTCGCAGGACAGGGGGAGCAACCTTTTACAGGCCTGTTCAACCAGTATGACCTATGGTTCGCCCTCGAAAAGAGTGAATTGCGAGCCACCGGAAACCCAACAATTGCTTCCGGTGGCGTCCACCGGACATTCAATATTCCACCAGCCGCTTTCCGGGTCCTTGCCCACGACACGCGCACGCGTGTCTCTCAGCAAAAACCCCACGCGCTCGAACCGAACCCCCGGGCCGGAGCGGACATTCAAATCGACCAGAATGCGCACTGTGCCCTGCACCGCCTCGATTGGCGCGCCGGACGGCAACGTGACAGTCGGCGCAAGCCCGGGGACAGCTGTCTGCAAGCCGGGATCAATGGTGACCGTTGGGCCGGACGGCGGCGGCGGCAACGTGTTCACACGCCCGGCAAATGCATTGCAAGCCAGTGACACAAACAGCAAGATTAGCATGGCCCACCACAATACGGCCCGATCGCTCATAATTGTCCTCATTCTATACCATACACCAATCGCTTCCATCCATCATTATAATGTTTTTCCCGCTTTGAGCCGTATCGCGACAAATCGCCCGCTCCCCGCCTCTCGGTTATAATGAGCCTTGCAACGCAAGGAAATGGTTCGACTATGAGTTTTCGCCGGTTCATTGAAAAAGCCGCCGAGAGCGGCGACCTGATTACCATCGACCGCCCTGTCCATACGACCTATGAGATCGCTAACGTGGCTCATGCCCTGGAAGGACGGCCGGTTCTTTTTAACCACATCCAGGGACATCCCGGCTGGCGGGCCTGCGCGGGCGTCTGCTCCGATCGGCGCTACTTCAGCATGGACCTGGGCGTGCCGATACCGGACATGCTGCACAATCTGTCGCACGCCCTGACCCATCCAACCCCGCCGCCAATCGTCGACACGGCTCCCTGTCATGATGTCGTCGTTGAGGACGTCGATCTCAACCGGCTACCCGTCTTGCTGCACTTGCCCCAAGACGGCGGACATTATATTGCCAGTAACGTCGTCATCATCAACGACCCCGAGTTGGGGCCGAACATGTGCTATCACCGGCTCCTGCGGCTGGACAACAAGCGTTTTGCCGCGCGGATAGTCGAGAATCGCGGCACCTACAACGCCCTTAAGAAGACGGAAGGCGATCTGCCGGTGGCTATCTGCATCGGTGTATCTCTCAGCGTCCACCTGGCTGCTTCCATGTCTCCGCCGCCAGGAGTGAATGAATTAGCCGTAGCCAACACGCTCGCGCCCACACCGCTTATCAAATGCCTTACCAACGACCTGTACGTGCCCGCCGACGCGGAGATCGTGCTGGAGGGACGCATCACCCGACAGATGCACGGCGAAGGGCCATTCATGGACCTGACCGAAACGATGGATATCACACGGATGCAGCCGATCATCGAGATCGACTTGATGACCCATCGCCACGACCCAATCTATCACGTACTCCTGCCCGGCGGCCTGGAGCACAAGTTGCTCATGGGCATGCCCAAGGAACCTACCATCTTCACCGCTGTAAACCAGGTCACCCGCTGCACCGGCGCGACCATCACCCCGGGCGGCACGTCCTGGCTTCACGCGGTGGTGCAGATCGACAAGCAGGGACCCGACGACGGTCGATTGGCAATTGAGGCGGCATTCCGGGGGCATGGCTCGCTGAAGCACGTATGGATCGTTGATACCGACGTGGACATTTACGATCCCGCACAGGTCGAATGGGCTTTGGCAACGCGATTTCAGGCAGACCGCGATCTGTATGTCTACGCGAATCAACCGGGCAGTTCTCTCGATCCGTCCGGCGAACACGTGTCCGGCCAAAAAAGCCGGACGGCCAAGATGGGACTTGATTGCACTATCCCCTGGGGAGCCGATCGAAGCAAGTTCGAAAGAGGCGAATACGGCCGCGTCGACTTGAGCCGATACCTTGATAACTAAACGATGACCCTTTCTCAAACCATAACCTTGAACGACCAACAGCGCGCCATGCTGGCCGGCGAACACGGTCGAGCGCGGCAAATGGGCATGCGCCTTCTGCTCGATTTAGCCGCAATGGCCGGCGCCGATCGGCTGACGCCAATTGCCAATGCCCACCTGTCCGGCGTCTCCCCGCTAACAGGCGGGCTTGGGTTGCGGCTTTTCCTGGCGCGACTGGCCGAAGATCCCGGCCTGGGAGTTGCCGTGCCGACAACGCTCAATGCCGCCGGTTGTGACGAAAACCAGTTCCCGGCCATGCGCATCGTTGAGCCGGACTTCCTGGATCATCACCGCGAGATCATCCATTCCTATAGCCTGCTGGGAGTCCGCACAATTCAATCCTGTGTACCTTACGAATGGGACGATGTGCTTCCGTCCGACGCATCAGGCATACCGGCCGCCTGGGCTGAATCAAATGCCATCTGCTTCGCCAACTCTTATTGCAGCGTGCGCACAAATCGGGAGTCGGGGCTTTCCGCACTGGCCTGCGCGCTGACCGGGTATGCGCCCGATTACGGCCTGCTGAACGAGGACGCCCGACGCCCAAATCTCGCGGTCGCCGTCACCGCGCACCTTGACGATCCGACCGACTTCTCCGTCCTCGGCGACTGGATCGGCAAGCAGCGCCGCCCGGAATGGCGCATGCCGTTCGGCCCCATCCCGGCCATCAGCGGCTTGTCCGCCGCGTTGACCCACGAACAGCGCAAGGCCCTCAGCGCGGCAGCAGCAAACTATGGCTGCCCGCTACTTTATCTGACGCACGAAGGGGATGTGCCCCCGGCCGATTTCCAGGACTATCTCTCCTTTGGCCCGGACGCGCTCGAAAGCCGCTATGAGGAATTGAGGCCCCGCGTTCCCGTCTCGCTCATTGTGTTGGGCTGTCCACAGGCATCGGTTGGCGAATTGCGCGCCATTGCAGGATGTCTGCGCAATCGCCGTGTGTCGGCCGACCCCAGCCAACCCGGACAGCCACCACCGCTGTGGGTCTTCACTTCGGCCACGACCAAAGCCATCGCTGAGAAAACCGGGCTGGCCGACGTGATCCGCGGCAGCGGCGCTCTTTTGCTTGAGAACACGTGCCCCGAAGTCGTGCCATACGATCAGAGTTGGGTCCAACACATTCTGACAAACTCGATGAAGGCCGAGCACTACATCAAATCGGGACTAAACGGCATCAGGACGTCCGTCATGCCGCTGGAGGATTGTATCGCCATGGCTACCGGCGACCTGAGTGTCGCCGTCGAGCCATCTCCAGGTGACCAACCCTCTTCGCAATCCACCCCCCTTGCCTCACGGCCCGCCCACAAGAAAGCTCTCTCGAACGACGTCGCGCCCCAGATGACAAAACCGGCAATCGATTCGGCTGTTGGGCGCGGCCTGCCTTCCCAGGGTGATTACGAAGTGGTCGGTGAGGCTTTTGTCACTGACACGCCAATCACATTCCTGGGTTATGTCAATAGAAAAACGGGGATAATTGAAGAAGAAGGGCATCCGGCCGACGGACAGAGCATGGCCGGGAAAATAGCCATCTTCCCTCGCGGAACCGGATCGAGTGTCGCGCCCTACGTGCTGTTGGAGCTTTACTATCGCGGCGTCGCTCCGACGGCGATTGTCAATACTGAAATAGATCAGCAGACGGCTCCGGCCTGCTCGCTGGAAGGCATCCCTTATGCGTTCGACTTCGACGCCGATCCATCCCGCTTTGTGCGCAACGGCGATACCGTATCATTGATCCGTCGGGGCGACATAGTGAGCATACGCGTGCTTCACCGAGGCTAACCAGATGCCGGAGCTGCTGAACTTTCTGCTGGCCGTCGTCATCATCCTGTTCGTTGCCAAGGCCGGCGGCTACGTCAGTTCCCGGTTGGGCCAGCCGTCGGTATTGGGCGAGTTGCTGGTCGGTCTGCTGCTGGGACCCACATTTCTCAATCTGTTGGAGGTTGTGCCCCGGTTTGTGGGCGACACGCACCTGACCGAATCCCTGACCTTGTTTGCCGAAATCGGCGTTCTCTTGCTCATGTTTCTGGCTGGGCTGGAGCTGGAGTTGCACGAGTTGCTCAGATCGGGCCGGGTAGCCCTGTTGGCCGGCACGCTGGGCGTCATTGCGCCGCTGCTGGGGGGATTTGCCACGGCCGGATTGTTTGGCATCGACTCCGGCGAAGCACTATTCATCGGTCTCGCTCTTTCCGCCACCAGCGTCAGCATTTCGGCCCGCACGCTGATGGAACTGGGCGTGCTGCGCAGCAAGGTAGGTGTCTCCCTGCTGGGGGCGGCCGTCTTCGATGATATTCTGGTTGTGTTGTTGCTGTCGGCCGCTTCCGCGATGCTCATCACCGACGGTGGGCCAAGCGGCGGCCTTGGCTTGGCGCTGCTGCGGATCGGCTTGTTCCTGGCAGTTGCAACTGCGGCGGGTCTCTTGCTTGTACCGCCGCTTCTGCGCCGGGTCAGCGACCTGCCAATCAGTCAGGGTATCGTTACCTTCGCCCTGATCGCCTGCTTTCTGTTTGCCTGGGCTTCGGAGGCATTCGGCGGCGTCGCCGCTATCACCGGCGCGTTCCTGGCCGGCCTCTTCCTGGCGCGAACCCCGTTCGTTACCCAGATAGAGGAGAAGGTTTCAGCCATGGCTTACGGATTGTTTGTACCTGTTTTTCTCGTTAACATCGGCTTGCAGGCAAATCTACGCGAAATTGGCCCCCAACTGTGGCTGTTTGCTGTCGTCCTGACGCTGGTGGCGATTGTAACCAAGGTAATCGGTAGCGGCGGAGGGGCGCGTCTGGCCGGGTTCAGCAACATTGATTCATTGCGTTTGGGAATCGGCATGGTGTCGCGTGGCGAGGTTGGCTTAATCGTTGCCTCATTCGCGCTATCGCAGGGGATGCTCGATCAAGCTTACTTCTCGGTTGTGGTTTTCATGATCATCGTGGCGACATTCGTAACGCCTCTGCTATTACGCGCCCTGTATCGCGATAACGATGACGAAGCCGCGGGCCGGCAGAAGGAGTCGAAGGTATTGCTCGAAACGAATCGCGATCCTAACGAAACACCCAAGGAAGCACGATATGTTCTACCTCGTAGTACTCGTCCTGGATGACGTAAATCGCGGGCCGGAAGTATTCGATGCCTGGGAAGAGGTCGGCGTCGGCGGCATTACCATTATTGAGAGCACGGGTTTGGGTCGTATCCGGCAAAGGGAAGGATTGCGCGACGATCTTCCCCTTATGCCCAGCATTCGCTCGCTGCTCCACAGCCGCGAAGAGCGCCATCGCACGATCTTTTCCATTGTCGAGGGCGAGGAAAAGGTCGAGGCGCTTATTACGGCGACGGAGGCCGTCGTCGGGGAACTAAGAGAGCCGAATACGGGGGTCTTGTTCGCATTGCCCTTGTCCCATGTGGCCGGCGTGCCGCGCCTTCGTCAATGAGCCTGAATCAGACACAAATGACGAGAAGAGAAAATAAGCGTGGTGGGCGCGGAGGGACTCGAACCCGCGACCTCACGGATGTGAACCGTGCGCTCTAACCAACTGAGCTACGCGCCCACGCAAGAACCTTAGTATATCATATGTGCGACAAATGCCAAGCCTGGAGGTAATATGAATCGTCGAGCACACAGTCGGAAAGCAGGTTTCGTCTTGCTCTTTTTCATTTTCAACCTGTCGGCCGTCCTAACCGGGTGTGCCAACAGCGGCGCGAGCACGCTGCCGTTTGTGGAAACTTTCGACGAGCCGGGCGACTGGGGCACGGGCGAAGATGCGTTCTCCATCGGCGCGGTAGTCGATGGCGTATACGATTTCACCGTTCTTGAAAACGACATCAGCCGCTGGGCATCCGCCGGCAAACAGTTTGGCGACGGCGTCTATGAGGTGGAAGCAACACCCGTAGAAGGGCCGCTGGATAACGGCTATGGGTTGCTCTTCCGCGCCGACGCTGAAGCAGGCAATTTCTACCTGTTCAAGATCTCATCCGACGGCTACGCATGGATCGGCCGCTATCAGGATGGCGCGGAAGCAGCTACGCTCGTCGGCGAGCACTGGTTTGAGGCGCCCGCCGTCTTGCGCGGGCTGGACGTGACGAACCGGCTACGGGTGCAGGCCGAAGCGGGAAATATGATCTTCTTCGTCAACGATCAGGAGGTCGGCCGTGTAACGGACAACACCTTCACGGTTGGCGACGTCGGCATCCTTGTGCAAACGCTCGGCGGCGGCGGCGTCAGGGTCTTGTTCGATAATTTGAGCGTCCGGCCGCTGCCTTGATAAACGCCTGCTTTCGCATATAAGCGCAATCGGTTAATTCTCACAATTTTTTACCTGTATGTGCTATCATGGAGCTATACCGGTTACCCACGCCGGGCCGTCGCCATGGCGACTACCCACGAAACACAGTCGACCGGCTGAGCTTGACGTTCGGGCACGAATCAGGAAGGGCGCGAACATGACGGGGGTAACTCACGTCCAGGCGCAAGAACTACCGGCCGAATCAGAAGCACTCAGGAGCAAGACATGCTGGAAGCCCAGGAAACGAAAAAACAACAAACTACCACCACGAACCCATTGATGATTAGCGCGGCCGATGTGCTGCGAGATTACGCGTTGGCTTTGCAAAGCCGCCAGGCCAGCGTCGTCGGCCGCCGCGAAGTGATGAACGGCCGGGCCAAGTTCGGCATTTTCGGCGATGGCAAGGAGATCGCCCAAATCGCGATGGCGAAAGTGTTCCGCAAAGGTGACTTTCGGGCCGGTTACTATCGCGATCAAACGTTCATGTTTGCCCTTGGAGCGACGACGATCCAGCAGTTTTTCGCCCAGCTATACGCTCACACCGATGCCGTCGCCGACCCGAACTCGGCCGGGCGACAAATGAACGCCCATTTCGCCACACGCCTGCTCAATGAAGACGGCTCATGGCGCGCGCAAACCTTGCAATACAATTCGTCGGCCGATCTGTCGCCAACGGCGGCGCAGATGCCTCGGCTGGTGGGGTTGGGTTACGCGTCGCGACTCTATCGCGAACTGGAAGAATTGCACCATATGACCCAATTCTCGCGCCGAGGGGACGAAGTCGCGTTTGGGACCATCGGCAACGCCTCCACCGCCGAAGGGCATTTCTGGGAAGCCGTCAACGCCATCGGCGTGCTCCAGGCTCCGATCATCATCTCCATCTGGGACGATGAGTTCGGCATCTCTGTCCCCAACGAATATCAGATAACCAAGGGCAATCTCTCTGAAGTACTCGAAGGATTCCGTCGGCGGCCGGGAGCGCCGGGCGGCTATGAAATTTTTACGGTCAAGGGTTGGGACTATCCATCACTGCTGGAGACCTATACACGCGCCGCCGATCTGGCTCGTGGCGAGCACGTCCCCGTCATCATTCACGTCACGGAATTGACGCAGCCGCTTGGCCACTCCACGTCGGGCAGCCAGGAACGCTACAAGACCACCGAGCGACTGGCGTGGGAGCGAGAGTACGACTGCTTGCGCAAAATGCGCGAGTGGATTCTCGACCAGCGCATCGCCCCTCCGGGCGAACTGGATAATCTGGAGCGCAACGCAGAGAAAGTCGTCGAGAACTTTCGCGCCAAAGCCTGGCAGGCATTTTCGCGGCCGATCCACGACGAACGCCTCCAGGCGGCCGAACTCATGGAACAGATCGAGAGCGCGTCCCCCCATGCCGAGGCGGTCGGCGCCGTTCGTCGCAACCTGCTGAAGAAAGAATCTCCACTGCGTCGCGACGTTCTGTCAGCAGTGCGCGAGGTGGTTGTCATCACACGCCACGAGGCGCGCGACAAAGACACGCCGATTGCCCGGCTACTCGACTGGAAACGAGAGCAGGATGCCGCCAACCGCGAGCGCTATAGCTCCCACCTGTACAGTCGCTCGGCCGAATCGGCGCTTCACGTCGATGAGGTAAAACCCGTCTACAATCCGAACTCGGCGCTTGTTCCGGGATCACAGATACTCAACGCAGCCTTTGACGCCATGCTGGCGCGTGATCCACGCGTGGTGGCGTTTGGCGAAGACGTGGGGTTGCTCGGCGGAGTCAACCAGACGTGGGCCGGCCTCCAGGCTAAATATGGTCTGTTGCGCGTTGCCGACACCGGGATTCGCGAGGCGACCATCGCCGGTCAGGCGATCGGTCTGGCGCTGCGCGGTCTGCGCCCCATCGCCGAAATTCAATACCTCGACTACCTGCTCTACGCGCTGGAAATTCTCTCCGACGATCTTGCCTCCCTTCATTGGCGAACGCGCGGCGGGCAGAAAGCGCCGGTCATCGTCAGCACGCGCGGCCACCGGCTGGAGGGCATCTGGCACGCCGGATCGCCAATGGGGGCGGTCGTCAATCTGCTGCGCGGCATGCATGTTTGTGTCCCGCGCGATATGACGCAGGCAGCCGGCTTCTACAACACGCTGCTTCTGGGCGACGAGCCGGGGCTTGTCGTTGAGGTGCTCAATGGGTATCGCCTGAAGGAGCGCATGCCCGCCAACATCGGGGATATTACCGTTCCGCTGGGCGTTCCTGAGACCTTGCGCCATGGTGATGACATCACATTGGTGACTTATGGCGCCTCCTGTCGCATCGCAATCGACGCGGCCGAGGCGCTTGGCGATGTGGGCATCAGTGTGGAGGTCATCGACGTGCAAACGCTGCTCCCGTTCGACCGACACGGCGCGATCCTGGAGTCTCTGAAGAAAACGAACCGTGTCGTCTTCCTGGACGAAGATATGCCCGGTGGGGCAACGTCCTACATGCTGCGCGAGGTGCTCGAAGTACAGGGCGGTTTCCAATGGCTCGACAGCGAGCCTCGGACAATTCCTGCCCGCTCCCATCGGCCGGCCTATGGATCGGACGGAGCGTATTTCTCGAAGCCGAACGTTGAAGATGTATTCGCAGTTCTCTACGACATGATGAACGAGGCCAACCCGGCTCGTTTTCCGCGCTTTCTCGCGGATGAATAGCCGGCCGTTGCGCGGTTGATTGACCATCAGAACGGTCACGAAGGGAGTTATATATATGGCATCCACGGTAATGCTGCCGGAGATGGGCGAAGGCGTCATCGAAGGAACATTGGCGCGCTGGTTGGTGAAAGAGGGCGATCGGATTGAACAGTACGCACCGATCGCGGAAGTTGAAACGGACAAGGTAACAACCGAGACAACGAGTGCTTCGGCGGGCGTGATCCTTAAGTTGTGTGTGAATGAGGGTGAAACAGTCCCGGTCGGCACAGTGTTGGCCTATGTCGGCGAACCGGGGGAGCATATCTCCGGCAATGGCGATGAAAACATAGCGACCGAACCCACCAATGGAACCGCGCCGGTCACCACGCCACACACCGCCGAAAACAAGGCAGGCACACCCGAGCCGCCAGGCAACTACACAGGGCGCATCAGTCCGGTGGTTGGGCGCATGGCCGCCGAGCACGACATCGACCTTGGCCAAATCGTCGGAACGGGTCGCGACGGACGCATCACAAAAGAGGATGTGCAAGCCTACATCGCGATGCGAGAGCAGGCAACCGAGCGTCCGCGACCGAAAGCCGAGCCGGATCGAGCCGAGCAACCAGCAACGGCGCAGCCCGCATCCCCCCGCCCGGCTCCGGTCATCGAAAAGCCGGAGACGAGACCGGCCCCCGCGCCCGCGACTGAGGGAGCATACGACCTGCTGCCCCTCACCGGCATCCGCCGGTCTATCGCCGAACACATGGTGCGCAGCAAGCAGACCAGCCCTCACGTGACGACGGTCTTCGAGTTCGACTTCTCGGCCGTCGCCGTCCATCGCAAGGCCAACAAGGATGCCTTCGCCCGTGACGGCGTAAGGCTGACGTTTACGGCTTATATCGTCGCGGCAACGATACAGGCGCTCAAGACCTACCCCATGGTCAACAGCAGTTGGTCGGACGAAGGGATCTTGCTCAAGCGGGAAATCAACATCGGCATGGCAACAGCAATCGACGACGGGTTGATCGTGCCGGTCATTAAGCACGCCGACGGGCTAAATCTGCTCGGCCTGGCGCGAACCATCAACGATCTGGCCGACCGCGCCCGGAATAAACAACTCAAACCCGACGAGGTGCGCGGCGGTACGTTCTCGCTCACCAACCACGGCACGACAGGCAGCCTGTTCGCGACGCCGATCATCAACCAGCCGCAGTGCGGCATCCTCGGGATCGGAGCTATCGAAAAACGCGTCAAGGTCATCGACGACGCTATCGCCATCCGGCCGCTGGCGTTCGTCAGCTTCACGTTTGACCACCGCATTCTCGATGGCGCGGCGGCCGATAATTTCGTCGTCGCGATCAAGGGGCAAATTGAGGGATGGCGATAGGTCGCCCCGGGTATGCGAACTACAATAACGGCTGACTAGCCGTCGCCTCGCGCCGTCCGCCAGCGCTCCCGCAACCGTTCCGGCACGCGCACCGCGCGCAATGTCCTGAGGTTGGCGAAGTATCCGCTCTGGCGGGCGGTCGCGCATATCCCTTCCTCAACGACGATCTCGGCCGCCAGCGTCCAGCGCGTGCGCGAGAGATCATCCACCCACATGCGGCCGGCGACATTGTCGCTGATGCGCACCGGCCGGCGGTAATCGATCTCGCTATGAGTCAGAATCGGGCTAATGCCGGTGGCCAGAATCTCGTCGATGGGCAGCACGTCGACGAGAAGCTCGGAGCGCAGATCCTCCAGCCAACGAAAGTAAACGATGTTGTGCACGATGTTGGCGAAGTCGATGTCATAGGTGCGAACCACAATTGAGCGCTCGACCAACAGCCCCTTTGTTGAATCCTGCATAGCTATCGTCGCCTTACCCAAATCGCCTGACGAGAAAATCAACCACCACGCGATCGATTGAATCGCCCGTGCCGTCCCAACGCTCTTCCAAATTCTCGCTACCGACCAGCGCTCGCAATGCATTGCGGGTTGCCTCATCAAACTCGCCGTGCAATGGGCCGTCGTAATGTCCCGTCTGTCGCATGATTTTCTGGAGCGTCTCGGCCACATCGCCCAACGGAATCAGATCGGCCGGGTCAACCTCGCCAAAATACAGATGGTGCATGGTCACCAGTTCGGCCAATTTGTCGATCGGCTCGGGATGATCGTCCACGCGTAAATCCAGATAGCGATCATTGTTGCCGCCGTACCCGCCGTTGTGACGCACGACGAGCACCCCGGCAGCCTGCCGGCCCCGGCTGTCGCCTCCCGCCGCCTGCCCGGCGGCCAGCGCGCCCACAAGCCAATCGGCCAGCTCACCCGCGCCGCGCCGCGCTTCCTCAAAGGCCGTGGCCATCGCCTCGACCGTTCCAGGCACCAGAATATTGCCCTGACAGGCGAATCCCTCACCGACGATGTGGCCGGCCCAATCGTAGCAACCTTCGCCGGTGAACGAGGCCGCGCGGCCCTGTTTATCGACCATGCCTACCTGGCGTTGGGCACGATGCTCATCGGCCGCCGTCAACTGCTCGATCGCTTCGGCCGCGCTTCGGTCAGCTGCCATGAGGTCAAGCCCCTCAAACCCATAGGCGACGTTGGCGAAGGATTGCGTAGCAACCGCCCCCGCACCTGCCCTGGCCCAGGAAACGACGGCCGCGCAGGCCAGAAACTTCGATTGCACAGCCACACCCCACTCTTTGCGACGGGGATCGTAGGCGACAATAGAAAATGTCGCAATAGGCAGGCGTGGAAAAGACATCAGAACTCCTCCGCCGTGCGGTTGGGCGGCAGGAGCGCCACCGCCAAGACGTCGTCGATACGCTCGACGAGCACGAATTCAATATCCTGTCGCAGGTGCTTGGGTATCTCCATCATGTCCCGCTCGTTCTTGCGCGGCAGGATAAAAGTGCGAATACCCGCACGCCGGGC
>JACDJB010001066.1_pt1 | contig 23359 bp, 25 predicted proteins | sample 7454121 | NCBI WGS metagenome assembly JACDJB01 (sample SAMN14253290, study PRJNA609438) | sludge metagenome | isolation source: sludge after 25d culture with pyrite | collected 2018-12-20
CATGGTGACTACCGCTTATATCAGCAAACGCATGCATAGTAAATGGAAATATTACGGTTTGGTGTCTACCAATTTTTCCCATTTTTGCAGGATTTAACAATTATTTCATATGGTTGTGCGAATATACCCTAGGAACATCCGATGGAAGCCACCGCCTGACCCCTCCGGCGCTGACCATGGCGCCGTTTTCCCACCACCAGGCCGGACCCTTTCCGGGGCGCCGGCCTTCTTTTTTGGAAAAATGGATCCCCATGAATGCCCGGCAAGCCACCGCGACCTGGCCGTGCTCGCAGAATGGCTATTGCGACAAATGTCGCACCCGAGCAACCAACCGAAAACACAAAGAAAACACCTGCGCAAGGGTGCGCACGAAATCACCAACCTTGTGTCCCCATGCACCCGGCAATGATCGGCCGACCTGCGCGAACTGGAGGGGGTTGTTTCCGGAAACGGGGGCACCTGGGCGGGAGGAGGGGGGATGGGGATTTATCAAATTTGGGTACATAGTAGGTACAAGGCGAAAAAAATACTTAAAAAGGGCTAAGGCGATGAGCCTTAACCCCTTGATTTTACTGGCGCGCCCGGCACGACTCGAACGTGCGACCTACGGATTCGAAGTCCGGTGCTCTATCCAACTGAGCTACGGGCGCGTTGGAGAGACTGTTGGCAGAAGTTTTACCGCAGCCGAGACCAAAAGACAAGACCATGGCCGAAGCTTCGGCCATGGTCCGGGCGGTATCGAAAAAAAGTGGGGTGGATGATGGGACTTGAACCCACGACAACCGGGGCCACAACCCGGTGCTCTGCCAGCTGAGCTACATCCACCACAAGGAAGAAACTACTTATATCAGATCCGAGCAGGCGCTGGCAAGAGGAAATGAAAAACACGGCAGTCCCTTGACAGCATCGGCCAACTTCCTTAATTAAGAGCTTACATTCAACGCGACAAGAAGTCGCACCAAGCAAAGATATTGGTCTCGTTCCGATCAGCTCAACAGGGCTGGTTCGGATTCGTTTTTATAAAATCCAGTCCGCGCGCCACGAAGGTTCGCACTTCTTCCGAGGGGGGAGAGGACCATCGTGGCGTTTTTGTTTTCGGAAAGGAAATTCACATGATTTGCCGGGACATCGGGCGAAATACAGTCAAAACAGCAAAGCGCATTTTTCTGGCGACGGTAGTGATACTGGTGCTGGCCAGCGCGGTTTCGGCTGGCGAAACGCGGCCGATCACCGATGCCGCCGGTCGGGTCCTGACCATCCCGAAGACGGTGGAGCGAGTGATTTGCTCCGGTCCGGGGTGCCTGCGGCTGTTGACCTACATCGGCGCCCAGGATCGGATCGTGGCCGTCGACAGCCTTGAGCTGGGCAATGCGCCGGTGGATGCACGGCCCTATGCCATTGCCAATCCTCAATTCAAAAATTATCCCCTGTTCGGCGAATTGCGCGGTCATGACAACCCGGAGCTCATCGCCAGTCTTGATCCCGGACCCCAAGTGATCTTCAAGACCTACGCCAACCGGGGCCAGGGACCGGACCCCCTCCAGGCCAAGACCGGAATCCCGGTGATCGTGCTTGAGTACGGCAACCTCACCTACGGCCGCCGTCAACTCGACCAGGCCCTGCGGCTCATGGGCGAAGTGATGGGCGAAACGGCACGGGCCGAGGCGGTGATCGAATATTTCGACGCCTTGGTGGCCGATCTGGACCGGCGGACCCGGGATGTCCCCGATGACGGCAAGCGGTCGTGTTATGTCGGCGGCCTGGCCCAGGCCGGTCCCCACGGATTCCAGTCCACCGAGCCGTCCTTTGCGCCTTTTGCCTTTACGCATGCCAACAACGTGGCGGGCACGCTGTCCAGTCCCGGCAAGCACATCTCCCACGCCAATGTGGCCAAGGAACAGATCGTGGCCTGGGATCCAGACGTGATTTTTCTCGACGTCTCCACCCTTCACCTGGATCGCAGCGCCAATGGTTTGGCACAGTTGCGCCACGATCCGGCCTACCAAGCGCTCACTGCGGTGCGTGAGGAACGCGTTTACGGCTTGTTTCCCTACAACGCCTACACCCAGAACTTCGAGGCGATCTTCGCCAATGCCTATTACGTTGGCAAGATTCTGTATCCGGAGCGTTTTGCCGATATCGATCCCATGGCCAAGGCCGAGGAGATCTGCGTTTTCATCAATGGAGCGCCGGCCTTCGAGATTCTCAATCGGCAATACGATGGCTTGGCCTTTATCCGCATCCCGGTGAGAGCGTCCTGACATGTCGCATCTGAATCACGGCCATATCCCGGAAGCGTACACCGCCTACGTGGGCCGAAAGACCTATTTCGTCATCGGCTTGGCTCTGCTGAGTTTGGCGCTGCTGGTGATGGCCGTTTCCCTGGGGGCGGTGCGGGTGCCGGTGGACCAGGTGTTGCGGTCCTTGACCGGCCTGAAGGCCGATCCGCGGTTTGACATCATCATCCGCAACATCCGGCTGCCCCATGCCCTGGCGGCGCTGCTGGCCGGAACAGGGCTGGCCGCGGCCGGTACGGCCATGCAGTCGATACTGAGAAATCCGCTGGGGTCTCCGTTCACCCTGGGCCTCTCTCAGGCCGGCGCCTTCGGTGCGGCCTTTGCCGTGATGCTCCTGGGCGCCGGTACCATGCAGTCCACCACGGTGGGGGCGGTGACCATTGCCAATCCCTATTTGACAACCCTGGCGGCTTTCGTCGCCTGCATGGCCACTTCCCTGGTGATCATCGCCATTGCCCGGTTGAGGGGCGCCACCCCCGAGGTGATGGTGCTGAGCGGGGTGGCCCTCGGTTCCCTGTTTTCCGCCGGCACCATGTTTTTGCAGTACTTTGCCGACGACGTGCAACTGGCGGCCATGGTGTTCTGGACCTTCGGGGACGTGGGCCGGGCCGGCTGGCGCGAGGTGGGGTTCATGGCCGTGGCCGTGGCGATGGGGCTGGTTTTCTTCATTGTCAACCGGTGGAACTACAACGCCATCGACGCCGGGGATGAAACAGCCCGCAGCCTGGGGGTGCGGGTGGAGCGGGTGCGAATGCTCGGGATGATTGTCGCTTCGCTGATCACCGCCATCATTGTTTCGTTTCTGGGGGTGATCGGGTTCGTGGGGCTGATCTGTCCCCACATCGTGCGGCGGATCATCGGTGATGACCATCGGTTCGTCATGCCGGCGGCCAGTTTCAGCGGTGCGGTGCTACTGCTGGCCTCGGACACGGTGGCCCGACTCCTGCTGGCGCCTCACGTGCTGCCGGTGGCGGTGCTGACGGCTTTCCTGGGGGCGCCGACCTTTCTTTATCTGTTGATTCGTGGACGGTGGCGATGATGCTTGCGGTGAAGGACATTCGGGTGGGATACAACGGCTCAGGCCTGGTGCTGGAAGACCTGGGGTTCACCCTCGGCGCCGGTGAAATCCTGGCCATCCTGGGGCCCAACGGCGTGGGCAAGACCACCTTGCTGCGTTGCATCAACGCTACGATCCAGCCCAAAACCGGCAGCGTGATGGTGGAAGGGGCCGATGTGTTCGACATGAGCGTCGGTCAGATTGCCCGCCGCCTGGGCTACGTGGCCCAGCGCAACGAGGCCGGCCGCATGACGACCTTTGATGCCGTGCTGCTGGGGCGTAAACCGCACATGGGCTGGAAAGTGGGGCACGAGGATCTGCACAAGGTGGGGGCCGCCCTGCACCAGCTCGGTCTCGATCACCTGGCCATGCGCGACATCGACCGCATGAGTGGCGGAGAACTTCAGAAGGTCTGTATCGCTCGGGCCATCGTCCAGGAGCCGCGGGTGCTGCTTCTGGACGAGCCCACCAGCAGCCTGGATCTGAAAAACCAGCTGGAGATCCTGGGGACTATCCGCCGGGTGGTCAAAGAGCATCGGCTGGCCGCGGTGATGACCATGCACGACCTGAACCTGGCCCTGCGTTTCGTGGATCGGTTTTTGTTTATCCGCAAGGGCAAAGTGTTTGCCAGCGGGCGCCCCGACGAGATCAGCGCCGATATGGTGGCGGCGGTCTACGGGGTCCAGGTGGACATACTTCACCACGACGGGCAGGTGGTGGTGGTGCCCAATGGAAAAGAAAGTGACTAAAGTGACGAGTGATCTAAAGTGACTAATGGAAAAGAAAGTGACTAAAGTGACGAGTGATCTAAAGTGACTAAAGTTAAGGAATTTTGCTGGGTAAAAAATAGCAGTGGAGCGAAGCGACACCACAACTTTAGCTCACTTTAGCTCACTTTAGGCACTTGCCACTTACTTTGAGAGGGTTCCCATGAACGTTGAAGAAGTTCTGAGTCGGGAGGATTTCAAACGCTGTCTCGAGTTCCACGGGCATCTGTGTCCGGGGGTGTCCATCGGCTACCGGGCCGCCCGGGCGGCCATGGAACACCTCGCGGCCCGGCGGGCCGAGGACGAAGAGGTGGTGGCGGTGGTGGAAACCGATGCCTGTTCGGCCGATGCCGTGCAGGTGCTCACCGGCTGCACTTTCGGCAAGGGCAACCTGATCTACCGCGACCACGGCAAAATGGTCCTGACGCTGCTGAGCCGCAAAACGGGAGAGGGGGTGCGCGTGGCGATGAGGCCGGATGCCTTCGCCCCGGACCCCGAGCACATGGCCCTGATCCAGAAAGTGACCCGCGGCGAGGCCAACGAGGCTGAAAAGGCGCGTTTCGACCAGCGCCACATCCAGCGCAGCCACGACGTGCTGGTCATGGAAACCGAGGCCCTGTTCAAGATCGAGCCCACCAGGATCGATCTGCCGCCCCAGGCCCAGATCGCCCCCAGCGAGTTGTGCGCTGTCTGCGGGGAGCCCACCATGGCGACCAAGATGGAAGTGGTGGAAGGGCGAAAGCTCTGCCGCGATTGTTTCCAGAAGGTGACAAGTTCCAAGTGAAATAGAGTGGCTATCATGGATGAGGAAATCGCTTTCGTTTGCGCCCACGAGCATTGCTACCTGCCCGAGAGCCAGCGGGCCAACGAGCGGCGCACCTGGGCCGTCATCGCCCTGACCCTGGTGACCATGACGGCCGAGGTGGCGGCGGGGATTATTTTCGGATCCATGGCCTTGTTGGCCGACGGCTGGCACATGGCCAGCCACGCCTCGGCCCTGGGGATCACGGCCTTGGCCTACGCCTTTGCCCGGCGCCACCGCGCCGATCCGCGCTTTACCTTCGGCACCGGCAAGGTGGGGGACTTGGCCGGTTACAGCAGCGCGCTGCTGCTGGCCCTGGTGGCCGTCCTGATGGCCTACGCCTCGGTGCGGCGCTTAATAGCGCCGGTGACGATCCATTTTAACGAGGCCATTCTGGTAGCCGTCACCGGCCTGGTCGTCAATCTGGCCAGCGCCTTCCTGCTCCGTGAGCAACCCCACCATCACCCCGGCCATCATCACGACGCCTACGCGGCGGATCATGACCACAACCTGCGGGCCGCCTACCTGCACGTGCTGGCCGATGCCTTGACCTCGATTCTGGCCATTGTCGCCCTTGCCGTGGGCAAATTCTGGGGCTGGGCCTTTCTCGATCCGGTGATGGGAATCGTGGGGGCGTTGGTGATCAGTCGCTGGTCCTGGGGCCTGATGCGCCAGACGGGGGCCGTGCTCCTGGACCACGACCAGAATCGCCACCTGGCCCGGCGGATCGCCCGTGCCGTCACCGCCGTTGAAGGGGTGCAAATGGACGACTTGCATGTCTGGCGCATGGGGCAGGGGCAATACGGCGCCATTGTCGCCGTGCGGACGGCGCCGCCGCGGACCCCGGCGTTTTTCAAGGACCGCTTGAGGCACCTCGACGGGTTGGCCCATGTCACTGTCGAAGTAAATCCAGATTCAAGGCGTCCCATGCCATGATTGTGCAAAGAGGTGAAGCAATGGCTCAAAAATCCGAAGCGTTTGACCGTATTATCGACGGTTACCTGAAGCAGATCGACGGCCTGGATATACCGCGGCGGGCCGAACGCCTGGGAATCACGATCGAGGATGAGCAGGCGGTGATTCCCTTTTTCGGTTTCGAGCACCGGGTGACCCCCGATGGGGTGGCCGGCCCCGGCGGACAACCGGCAAGCCACGCGGTGAGCGTCATCCTGTTCAAGTACCTGCTGCTGTGCCCCGAGACGGCCCCCGCGGGCGAGGACTGGGTGACGTACAAGGATTTCAAGGACGCCGCGCCGTTTGTGGAGGGGTTTCTCAACACCGCCGAGCGGCCCATCGCCAAGGATTTCGCCGGCCGGCGCGGCGAGCTGGAAGCGGCCTGCCGGCGCCTGGGGGGCCGACCGGCGGCGCTGGGGATGACGGCCGATCTGGTGTTGCATTTTGTCGCTTTGCCCAAGATCCCCATGACGCTGGTATTCAACGACCGCGACGATGATTTTCCCGCCGCCTGCACCCTGCTGTTCCAGCGATCCGCCCAGGGATATCTCGACATGGAGTGCCTGGCCATGTGCGCCATGGTGATGGCCCGATGGCTGCGCCATCATGCCGCTGACCCGCCGCCCTGGGAGAGCGGTGTCGGGTTGCTGTAAAGGAAATGGCGGCCCTGGGCGCCGACGCGGAATTTTGGGTTTGAAAACTTTGGGTATGATATATTGCCATACCGGAGGTGATTCAAATGACTACTTCAAAAATTGCTATCACCATTAATGACACCCTTGACGCTTGAACTATCCGATGCGAAGCTTCCCAAAAAGTCCTGGGCAAAGATCAGCCAAGTGCGGACCCTTTCCAACAAAAGAATTGGAGCCCAGATAGGAAGGGCGTCTCCGGAAGACCTGGCCAGGATTGTTGAGGGGTTGAATGAAATCATCGGTGGCTGAACTGATTCCGGAGGTATCGTTCTTCTATGCTGACGATGGAATCACGTCCAGGGCCTCGGCGACGTGGCGGCAAAACAGGGCGCCGATTTCCGGGCGCCGGCCGATGCCCTCGGCCACCGGTTCGACCTTGAAGCCCGCCGCCTCCAGGCGGCGCTGCCAGCACCGGGGATCGTCTCCGGTGAGATCCCGCAGAAAATGGTTGCCGGCCGCGATCAGCAGCGGGACCAGCCGGACCCGGGAAGCACCAGCTGCTTTCAGGGTCGCCACGACATCGTCGATGCCCGGCCGGCCTTCCAGGACCCCGATGAAGGAAGTCGCCGCGCCGCGCCGGCGCAGCATGCTCCGCAAAAGCGGATAGGCCATCCAGGTGGGATGATCCGTGCCGTGGCCGACGAAGACGGTGGCCGCATCCGGTTCGGCGTTTGCCATGTCGGCCAGCAGGGCGGTGACGGCTTCGAAATCCGACGGATCGGTGAGCAGGGGAAGGCCCACGGAGACGCGCAGTGGCGCCGCGGCGGCGCAGTGCAACAGGCGGTGAAACTCGTGGCCGCAAAGCACATGGGTCGATTGAAGAACAACCCAACGATGGCCGGCGGCGTGCAAATCGGCCAGCACTTCCCCGGGACCGGGAGGAATGGAAATCCCCCGACGCGATGCGATACGGCCCACCACCCTGGATGAAAAAGCCCAGCGGACCGCGTGGCCGTCAAAAGTCTGGCATACTTGACGGTCGATTTCGGCATAGGGGCCGTCGGCGGTCCAGCGGGTGCCGAAGGCCGCCATTACAATGGAAGGCGTCACGTTGATTCAATTTCCTTGCTCAGTGTCTGGAGCCGCTCGAGGGTTTTCTCGGCAACGGTTTTTTCCTTGGTAAAATGCTTGATCATGCGTTCAAGGCATTTTTTGCGCTCGATTTCACCCCCCAGGTGACGGACGCAGGCGTCCATGCACCACACGGCCCTGTTCACGTTGGCGTCCACCTCCTCGGGGATTTTTTCGCCGTCGTGGCGCACCGCGCCCTGGGGGCAGGCATCGTGGCAGGTGCCGCAGCGGATGCAGTCGCGCATATCGATCACCGCCACCACATCCGCCATCGCGATGGCGTCCACTGGACACGCCTCGACGCAATCTCCGCAACCAATGCAGTCTTCCACTTTAATCCACGGCATGCACAAACCTCCTTGTCGGTACAACGATTCTTAAGATCTAAAGCCCTCGGCGTCTTCTCAAGGTCACCGGCTCACCGCCGATGCCCCAGTTGTCGGTGTCCACTTCCTCGATGACCACCACGGTGGTGGCGGGATTCTTGCCCAGCACACGCTGAAGCAACTCGGTGATGCCGGCAATCACCTCGGCCTTCTGCGTCGGCGTGGCGCCTTCATTGGTGATCTTTACGTTGACGTAGGGCATGCTTTCCTCTGCTGGGGGATCAATAAAAGTTTTCCCCGTGGGTACGTTTGAACGTGAAATGGTGGGTATTCTCAACCCACCAAAAGATCGCTCCAGCGCCTTACCAAGGCCGGCTAAGGATGTCAATCGCCCTCGGTGCCGCCATGGCCGATACCACTGGTCAGCCGGCCTGATGACCTGTGTTTTTCCTTGACAGGAAAGGATGGTTTGGTAATAAACCTTGGCTCTAATCTGATCAAACCGCTGTCCAGCGGTGATTTCAGGGCGCATCGGATGCCGGTTGGCGCCTGAAGTCGGTAGGTTTCCGTCAACTTTGTCTATCAAAGGAGGACACATCATGGGCAAGCGTTTCATCACAAGTGTAGCGGTTGTTTTCGCGCTTCTGCTTTGCGGTCAGCCGGTCGTGGCCGCCGACACCGTCAGGGTCGGTTTGATGGCGCCGCTCACCGGTGCCTGGGCCAGCGAAGGCCAGGATATGAAGCAGATCGTGGAACTGTTGGCCGAGGAACTCAACAACCAAGGCGGCTTGCTGGGCAAGCAGATTGAGATCATTGCCGAAGACGACGGCGGAGACCCCAAGACCGCTTCCCTGGCGGCCCAGCGGCTGGCCAACAGCGACGTGGTGGCGGTGATCGGCACCTACGGCTCATCCATCACTGAAGCCTCCCAGGCCATTTACGACGAAGCCAAGATCCTGCAGGTCGCCAACGGTTCCACGGCCATCCGCCTGTCCGAGAAGGGCCTGAAGTACTTCCTGCGCACTTGCCCTCGTGACGACGAGCAGGGCAAGGTGGCCGCCAAGACCCTGATGGACATGGGCTTCAAAAAGATCGCCATTCTCCACGACAACACCTCCTACGCCAAGGGACTGGCCGATGAGGCCAAGGGCCTGTTGGAAAAGGAGCCGGTGGAGATCGTTTTCTACGATGCCCTGACCCCCGGCGAACGCGACTACAACACCATTTTGACCAAGATCAAGGCTGCCGGACCCGACGTGGTCCTCTTCACCGGCTACTACCCCGAAGCCGGTCTGTTGATGCGTCAGAAAATGGAAATGGGATGGAACGTGCCTTTCCTCGGTGGCGACGCCACCAACAATCCCGACCTGGTGAAAATCGCCGGCAAGCAGGCTGCTGAAGGATACTACTTCCTCAGCCCGCCGGTGCCCCAGGATCTCGACTCCAAGGCGGCCAAGGATTTTATGAGCGCCTTCAAGCAGAAGTACAACGCCGAGCCCGGATCGGTTTGGGCCGTGTTGGCCGGCGACGGGTTCAACGTCCTGGCCGCCGCCATCAAAGGCAGCGGATCCACCGACACGGAGAAAATGGTGGCTTACCTGAAGACCCAACTCAAGGATATGCCCGGCCTCACTGGAAACATTTCCTTTGACGAAAAGGGCGACCGGGTGGGCGACCTCTACCGGGTCTACCGGGTGGACGCCGACGGCAAGTTTGTCCTGCAGCCCTGATTCCTGGTGATGGGCTGTAACGGTTGAAACCTCCAGACGCCGGTCCGTTTTTGGCCATATACGGCCGGGCCGGCGTCTTTTTAATGCGCGATGGTGTTCCTGCCTCCCCTGAATTCGCGGCCTACGGGGTGACCCCATGGAATTTTTCTTTCAGCAATTGACCAACGGATTGGCCGTCGGCGGCATATATGCCCTCATCGCCCTGGGGTATACCATGGTCTACGGGGTGCTGAAGCTGATCAATTTCGCCCACGGGGATCTGTTCATGATCGGCGCCTACCTCGGCTTGACCCTCCTGACCGCCCTGGGGCTGGCCGATCACCTGTCCCCCTTCGGCGTCATTGCGTTGCTGGCGGTGATGGTCTTGGCCTTGGTGGCCATTCTGGGGGTCGTGCTCGAACGGGTCGCCTACCGTCCCCTGCGCCAGGCCCACCGGCTTTCGGCTGTGGTGTCCGCCCTGGGCGCATCGATTTTCTTCCAGAACATCGTGATGCTGATCTACGGGGCCAAGTTCCATGTCTACCCCCACGATCTGATGCCGCGCACCGTGGTTCACATCTTCGGGATGCCGGTCCCCCTGATCCGCATTTTGATCCTGTTGGCTTCGGTGGTCATGATGGTCGGCCTCTACACCTTCATCCAACGCACCAAGGTCGGCACGGCCATCCGGGCAGCGGCCATCGACCAGGGCGCCGCTCGACTGATGGGGATCAACGTGGACCGGGTCATTGCCCTGGTCTTTGTCATCGGACCGGCTCTCGGCGGCGTGGCAGGGCTGATGGTGGGGATCTACTACGGCCAGATCAACTTTACCATGGGCTGGATCTATGGCCTCAAGGCGTTTACGGCAGCGATTCTCGGGGGTATCGGCAACATTCCCGGCGCCATGGTGGGCGGTTTGCTGCTGGGGTTGATCGAAGCCTTTGCCGCCGCCTACCTGTCCATTGCCTGGAAAGACGCCTTCGCCTTCTGTGTCTTGATTCTGATTCTGATCGTCAGGCCCACCGGTCTGTTGGGAGAACGGGTGGCGGAAAAAGTCTGATCCGCCACGGCGTCCGCCCGCCTTGGCAAAGGAAGCCTGCCCATGAAAAACAAACGCTGGATCGTCTATGCCGCTTGTGCCGTGGTGATCTTGATATCGCCGGCCGCCCTCAACCGGTACTGGACCGATGTACTCAACGTGATCGGGCTCTATGTGATGCTGGCCCTGAGCCTCAACATCATCCTGGGGCACTGTGGCATGTTTCACATGGGCCATGCGGCCTTCTACGCCGTGGGCGCCTATACCACGGCGATTCTCAATACCGCCTACGGAATCCCGGTGCTGTGGCTCATGCCCCTTTCCGGCCTCCTGGCGGGGCTGTTCGCCCTGGTGATCGCCAGGCCGATCATCCACCTGAGGGGCGACTATCTGCTCATCGTGACCATCGGCTTCGTCGAAATCGTGCGCATCGCCCTGATCAACAACATTTTCGGGATTACCGGGGGAGCCAACGGGATTTTCGGCATCGATCGTCCCACCATCTTCGGCATGAAGATCAGCACACCCGGGCAATTTTTCTACCTGATCTGGTTCTTCGTGGCGGTGACGATCTATCTGTTCCGTAAATTGGAGCACTCGCGTTTCGGTCGGGCCCTGAACTACATCCGGGAAGACGACGTCGCCGCCGCCGGCAGCGGCATCGACACCGGCCATTACAAACTCATCGCCTTTGTCATCGGTGCCGTGTGGGCCGGTTTTTGCGGCACCCTCTTTGCCGCCAAGATGACCATCATCGCGCCGGAGTCGTTCAATTTCTGGGAGTCGGTGCTCCTGTTCATGATCGTTTTACTCGGTGGGCGCGGGTCCATTGCAGGGGTGATCCTGGGCACTTTTCTCGTCATCGGTCTGCCTGAGATCTTCCGGCAATTTGCCACCGCGCGGATGCTGGTCTTCGGTGTGGTGATGGTCGCGATGATGATCTTCCGGCCGGAGGGAATCCTGCCGCCGCCGCCACGCACCTACCGCCTCGATGGCGACACCGGGCCTGAGGAGGCCGCATGACCTTGCTGCACCTGGAAAATCTGACCAAGCGCTTCGGTGGATTGATCGCGGTGAATGACGTCAGTTTCGACGTTCCCGAAGGGGCCATCGTCGGCCTCATCGGTCCCAACGGCGCCGGCAAGACCACCGTGTTCAACCTGATCACCGGCAACTATCGGGCCGATAGCGGGAAAATCGTTTTCGACGGCCGTCCGATCAACAATTTGCCCACCCACAAGATCGTTTCCCTCGGCATCGCCCGCACCTTTCAGACCATCCGCCTCTTTCAAAAACTCACCGCCCTGGAAAACGTGCTGTCCGGATGCCACTGCCGCATGAAGTCGGGCAGCATCGCCGCCATGTTCCAGCCGCCCTGGCAGCGTGCCGAGGAACAGAAGGCGCTGGACAAGGCCCTGAGCGAACTGCGCTTCGTCAAACTGGCAGAGCAGGCCATGAACCTGGCGGAAAACCTGTCCTACGGCAACCAGCGGTTGCTGGAGGTGGCCCGGGCTCTGGCCACCGAGCCGCGTCTGATCATTCTGGATGAACCGGCCGGCGGTATGAACGACCAGGAAACGGCCCGGCTCATCGACACCATCCGCCAGATCCAGGCCCGGGGAGTGACGGTCCTGTTGATCGAACACGACATGAGCCTGGTGATGAAGGCTTGCGAGCAGATCGTGGTGTTGGAAAACGGCGGCAAGATCGCCGAGGGGACCCCCTCGGAAATCAAGGCCAACCGCCGGGTGATCGAAGCCTATCTGGGCACCGACGAGGAGTGAGATCATGCTGCTGAAGATCGAGAACCTGCACGTCAAGTACGGCAACGTGGAAGCGCTTCACGGGATCGACATCTCGGTCGAGCAGGGAGAGATCGTCACCATCCTGGGGGCCAACGGCGCCGGCAAGTCCACCACCCTGATGGCCATCAGCGGACTGGTGAAAGTCAGCGAGGGATCGATCCTGTTCGATGGCGAGCCGCTGAACAAGTTGCCGGCCCATGATATCGTGGCCCGGGGCGTAGCCCAGGCCCCCGAGGGCCGGCGGGTCTTCGGTACCCTCACGGTGCGAGAAAACCTCAATCTCGGTGCCTATACGTCCAACGATCAGCAAAAAATCAGTCAGAACCTCGACTGGGTTTTCGAGCTTTTTCCGCGCCTGAAAGAACGTCGCAACCAGATGGCCGGGACCCTTTCCGGCGGTGAGCAGCAGATGCTGGCCGTGGGCCGGGCCCTGATGGGCAATCCGCGGATCCTGCTCCTGGATGAACCGAGCCTCGGTTTGGCGCCGCTGTTGGTGAAAACCATTTTTGATACGGTGCGCCAGATCAACCAGGCCGGTGTGACGGTGGTCCTGGTAGAGCAAAACGCCCGTGCCGCCCTGAAACTGGCCGACCGCGGCTACGTGATGGAAGTCGGCCATATCGTACTAAAGGACTCGGCCGCCAACCTTTTGGCCAATCCGGACGTCCAGTCCGCTTACCTCGGCGGCAGGGGTTGAGGTTTTGTTCGCCGAAGGATTTCGCACCCGCCGCCAGTAACGGCAATCCGGTCTACGCCTGCCCCCCGTGCCGTCGAAGGTCGCTTTCTTTCCGGGCGTAGTCGGCGTGCCAGGTGTCTGAAACAGGCGTCTTCCGATACCACTGCGCCCGGTCGGCTTCCAACAGCCGCCTGGGCTTTTTCATGAAATCGGCGGCACAAAGAATTCTGCGGCCCACGGCGGCGGAGAGGTCGGCAAGCCATTCAATACCCTGGCGGTTCCGCAGCAGGTGATGGTCGAGGATGAGGGTGGCAACCCCCTTGGCCAGGCGCAGGCCGTTTTCCCAGGCGATCCGCCGATCCGCCGGGCCGATGACTTCCAGGTAAAGGGGCGGGCCGCCGGCCAGGACGATATCCGGATGCCAATCCAGGATCTGATCCACCGCTTCGTGGTTGAGCAACTGGATGTCCGAGGCGTGGACGAACACCCCCTGGGGCGCCTCGATGCGGGTCATCATGACGGTTCCGCCGGGGCCGCCCGGTTTGCCGTGGGGCATTGGTTCTGAAAAGGAAAGGGGGCCTTCCCGGCATCCTTCGGCAATGCGCAGGTTGGTGCCGAAGAGCCGTTTCAGATCCTGAAATCGCCGGCCCATGGGGCCGGCTGGATCCTCGGCCTTGCTCCAGCAGTTGAGGGAACCAACCTGTGGGGGCAGATCCTGGAAGGAGAGTTGGTAGGGGTTGGCCGCCACCAGGGGCACATGATCGCCGTGAAAATGGCTCAAAACCACGTCGGTGGCGGTGCCCAGGGCCCGGACAATGGCCCGGCGTACCCGGCGACCGGCCGTCACCTGGACGGGATGAGGCATCAAGCCGCCTCGGCGGTAGCCCAGGGCGAGCCCCGGATCGATGACAAGGGTGCGCGCCGGCAGGCGTATCCGGCAACAGAGGCCCCGGACCCCCAGGGATTCGGCGGCGATGATCTCCAACCAACTGTCCATGGTTTTCAACGCCTCGATTCACCCGTCCAACCGGTCGGGCTTTTCATCCGGAACGCCCAGCATGTGCAACAGGCCGTAGATGCTCTTGGTGGTGATCATGCCGTTGCTGTACTGCTTGAGCACTTCCTTGGGGTTGAAGGCGATGGCCAGGCCGGCGTTCTGGAGCATGAAGCGGTCGTTGGCCCCGTCGCCCACCGCTACCACCTGGTCGGGGGAAACCCCTTCGCGCCGGGCGATCTCCATCAGAATCTCGCCTTTTCTCTCGGCGTCGATGATACTGCCTTGGATATCGCCGGTGACGACGCCGTCCGCGATTTCCAGCTCGTTGGCAAAGACGTAGTCGAGGTTGAGACGCTCCTTGAGGTAGTTGGTGAAGAAGGAGAAGCCGCCGGAGATGACGGCGATCTTGTAGCCCATGGTGCGCAGCGCCGAAATCAACTCCTCGGTGCCGGGGGTGAGGCTGATGGAGCGCGCCAGCAGTTCGAGCTTGTCCACCGGCAGGCCCCGCAGCAGCTTCACCCGCCGCCGGATCGCCTCGTTGAAGTCCAGGGTGCCGCTCATGGCCTCCCGGGTCATCTGGCGCACCTCCCGGTCCACGCCGGCGATCTTGGCCAGCTCGTCGATGACCTCGGCCTGGATGATGGTGGAATCGCAGTCAAAGACCACCACGCGCTTGGGCTTTTCCATGACGTCATATTCGCGGATGGAGACATCCAGCCCGTCGATTTCCGAATAGGCGTAGAGCTGGTCCCGGATCCCGGCCAGGTCGTTCACTTCACTCATGTCCACCTTGAGTTCCATGGCGATGTAGTCGCCCCGGGCGATCATCTTGATCTTTTCGATGTTGATGCGGTTTTGGGCCAGGATCGCGGAGATGGCCGCCACGATGCCCGGATGATCCACCCCCATGACGGTGAGGATCATCAGGTGCTTGTCCGCCTTGCGCCGTCCGGCGTGGTAAGGCTCTGCCCGCAGGCCGAGGTCGAAGTTTTCGCCCACCGGCTTCAGAGTGCTCATCATCTCGTCGTAGGTGCAGGCGGCGGTGGCCAGGTCCACCACGAGGAACATGGAAAAATGCCCGCGCACCGAGCGGGCGTCCACATCCACGATGTTGACGTTCAGATCCGCCAGCACCCGGGTGACCGAATGCACCAGGCCGGGTCGGTCCTTGCTGACGGCGGAGATGACGTAGAGGGATCCGTTGGTGTGGGTATTCATCGGGGGCTCTGTTGGGTCATGGAGAAGATGGCGAAAATACGGCCGTGGCGATTCAGCCCGGCAGCCTTTATCCGGTGTAAGGGGAAATGATCGGGATGACGCGATTTTTGTTTTTCCGGTAAAACTGAAAGTCCGAATCCAGCGTCAAAACGGCGCTGTCCGGGAACAGCTCCGCCATCCGCACCAGGCAGGCATCCGCCAGGGACATGGGGGCATCGGCATATTTTCGCACCAGCCTGTCGATTCGATCCACATGATCGGCCAGCGCGAAAGCGATCTGCAAGACATTCCGTTGGACCAGTGCGATGACGGCGTACTGGCCTCCGGCGAAACCGCTCAGCAGAAAACAGGCTTCGGATAGAACGGCTTCGCAGGTGATCAGCGGCGGCTGAAGCCTCTCCCACTGCATCAGGGCCCATCGGTGGTGCTTGTCCTGCCGGTTGAGAAAAGCCACCAAGGGGCCGGTATCCAGGATGATGCAGCGTTCATTGACCGTAGCCACGCATCAACTCCTTGTTGCTGGACAGGTCCTCAGGCCCTTCAATGCATCCTGCCAGGTCTTTGGACAGATCCAGACAGGATCCATTTTGTTGTGAGGCCTCCTCGGCAATGAAGTTCTCAATGGCTTCGCGAACGATGGTGGACTTGCTTTCCCCCCGCTTCTCAGCCGTTTGCGCCAGCACCGCAAACAAGGATTCCGGTACCTTCAAGGAGATGGTTTTCATCGTCTTCTGCTTTTCGAAAAAAGTAATACATTTTGTCTTTTACAATATTACGACAAGCGCTTTTTGTCAATGTACAAGGTGGTGTCGATGTGCACCTGGGCCACGGGAATCAGGCGCTCGGCGCCGAAGACGGCGCCCAGGTCCACCAGGACGGCCATGGCGATGCGCGCCGCCTCGCCGGCTTTGCCCGCCAGGATGCGCTGCTCTTCCGGGGTGAGGTCCATGATCGAGGCGCTAAACAGAATGGGGGACAAATTGGTCTGAAGACCTGATTATTCCTGTTGACCCTTCCATAATTTATGCTACTGTACCTGTCAACGAATTAAAAAGAGCCGGTGGTCTGATGACTATGGACGGAATGGTTTTCAGAATCAAGAAATACGCCTTGCACGACGGACCGGGGATAAGAACCACGGTTTTCTTCAAGGGATGCCCGCTGCGCTGCTGGTGGTGCCACAACCCGGAGGGGCAGGGTTTCGAACCGGAATCCATGCCGCTCACCACGGACGGCAACCCCGGCGGCGGACCGGCCGAGATCATCGGCCGGCCCTGGACGGTACCGGAATTGGTGGCCGAGATCGAAAAGGACCGCATCTTCTACGACGAATCCGGCGGCGGGACAACCTTTTCCGGGGGAGAGCCCCTGGCTCAGCCGGAATTCCTCGACGCCTTGTTGGAAGAATGCCGCCGGCGGGAAATCCACACCACGGTGGACACCAGCGGATACGCCCCACCGGAAGTCATCCGCACCGTCCTGGCCAAGGCCGACCTGGTGCTCTATGACCTGAAGCTGATGGATGACGCCCGCCACCGGCGTTACACCGGGGTGGGCAACCAACGGATTCTGGCAAATTTGGAGACCCTTGACGGCCGCGCACCGCGGATCGTCATTCGTTTTCCCCTGGTGCCGGGAGTCAACGACGAAGAAGACGAGATTCGCCGCATGGCCCAATTCGTCGCCGGGCTGAAAACTGTTCATCGCATCGACCTGCTTCCCTTTCACCCCATCGCCGACGGCAAGTACCGGCGGATGAAGATGGAAAACCGGATGGCCGGCGTGAAAAGCCCCACCCGCCGGGAGGCCGAGAAACTCGGCGCACTGTTCGCCGCCGCCGGCCTCGAGGTGCGTTACGGGGGATGAGCCGGGAGAATGACTAAAGTGAGCTAAAGTGACTAAAGTTGTGAGTGAATAGAGTGAGCTAAAGTTACGAGTGACTAAAGTGACTAAAGTTGAGGTATTCTGGCAGTTTTATAAAAACCACCGGAGCGAAGCGACACCATAACTTTAGTCATTTTAGTCATTTTAGTCACTTGTCATTTTAGTCATTTTAGCCACTCGTCACTTGTAACTTTTACGGAGACTCCCCATGACTCCCCGCATTCAGCGATTGAGACGGCGCAGCCTGGACGCCCAGCCCAGGATATCGGTGGAACGGGCCGTGCTGCTGACCGATTTTTACCAGAGCGCCGCGGCACGCAACGCATCGGTACCGGTTCGGCGGGCCCTGGCCTTCAAGCATATCCTGGAAAACAAGGCGATCTGGATCGGTGAGGACGAACTGATCGTGGGCGAGCGGGGGCCGGCGCCCAAGGAGACCCCCACCTACCCGGAAATCTGTCTCCATTCGCTGGCGGACCTGGAGATTCTCGACTCGCGTCCCAAGATCCCCTACGCCGTGGACAATGATACCCGGCGGATCTACGCCGAAAAGATCATCCCCTTCTGGCAGAATCGTACCATCCGCGAACGGATTTTCAGTCACATGACCGAAGACTGGCTTGCGGCTTACCAGGCCGGAATTTTCACCGAGTTCCAGGAGCAGCGATCACCGGGACACACCGCCGGCGGGGACAAGATTTTCCGCCTCGGCATGGCCGACCTGCGTCTCCAGATCGCCGATCAGATCCACAAACTGGATTTTGCGTGTGATTCCCATGCGCTGGAGCGTTTTGAACAACTGCGGGCCATGGATATCGCCGCCCAGGCCCTCATCGATTGGGCGGTGCGCCATGCCGAACGGCTGGAGGCCATGGCAACCGCTGAAACCGACCCGGCGCGCCGGGGGGAGTTGCTGGAGATGGCGGCCGTCTGCCGCAAGGTGCCGGCCCGGGCCCCGGAGACCTTCCACGAGGCCCTGCAAACCTACTGGTTCGTCCATGTGGGGGTCATCACCGAGCTCAACCCCTGGGACGCCTTCAACCCTGGCCGCCTCGACCAGCACCTTTATCCCTTCTACCGGCGCGAGATCGAAGCGGGCACCCTCACCGAGGACCGGGCCAAGGAACTGCTCGGCGCTTTCTGGATCAAGTTCAACAACCACCCCGCGCCCCCCAAGACGGGGGTGACGGGCCAGGAGAGCAACACCTACACCGATTTTGCCCTCATCAACCTTGGCGGGGTGGATCGCAACGGGGCCGACGCGGTGAACGAGCTCACCTACCTGATCCTGGATGTCATCGAGGAGATGCGCCTGCTCCAGCCCAGTTCCATGGTCCAGCTGAGCAAGAAGAACCCGGACCGCTTCATCCACCGGGCGCTGAAGATCGTGCGCACCGGATTCGGCCAGCCGTCGGTCTTCAACACCGACGCCATCGTCCAGGAGCTGGTGCGCCAGGGCAAGGACATCGGCGACGCCCGGGAGGGCGGGGCCTCGGGGTGCGTGGAAGCCGGCGCCTTTGGGCGTGAAGCCTACATTCTCACCGGGTATTTCAACCTGGCCAAACTGGTGGAGTTGACCCTGAACAACGGGATGGACCCGCGCACGGGCCGGCAGCTCGGGCCGGCCACCGGCCGGGCGGAAGATTTCGTCGACTTTGCCGCCTTCTTCGATGCCTGGCGCCGACAGCTCGCCCATTTCATCGACATCAAGATCCGGGGCAACAACGCTATCGAGCAGATCAACGGCCGCTACATGCCGGTGCCGTTTCTCTCCCTGCTCATCGACGACTGCATCGCCAACGGCCGCGACTACAACGCCGGCGGCGCCCGCTACAACACCTCCTACATCCAGGGCGTGGGCCTCGGCTCCACCACCGACGCCCTCACGGCGGTCCGGCACCATGTTTTCGACCAGGGGACGGTGAGGTTGACCGAACTGAAACAGGCCCTGGCGGCTGATTTCGAAGGGTTCGAGGACCTGCGTCGACGGCTGCTGAACGAGACGCCGAAGTACGGCAACGACGACGAGGCGGCTGACGCGGTGCTGCGCGAGGTGTTCGAGGCCTACTACGCGGCGGTCAACGGTCGGCCCAACGCCCGGGGCGGCGTTCACCGGGTCAACCTGCTGCCCACCACCTGCCATGTGTATTTCGGCAGCGTCATCGGGGCCCTGCCCGACGGCCGCAAGGCCGGCCAGCCGCTCTCCGAGGGGATTTCCCCGGTACAGGGAGCCGACCGCAACGGGCCCACCGCCGTGGTGCGATCGGCATCCAAGATCGACCATCTGCGTACCGGCGGCACCTTGCTCAACCAGAAGTTTCTGCCCCAGGTCCTGGCGGACGATACCGGGATCCGCAAGCTGGGGCAGTTGGTCCGCGGTTATTTCCGCATGGACGGCCACCACATCCAGTTCAACGTGGTGGACGCCGACACCTTGCGCGAGGCCCAGCGCCATCCGGAAAACCACCGCGACCTCATCGTGCGCGTGGCCGGTTACAGCGACTACTTCGTTGACCTGACCCCCGCGTTGCAGGAGGAGATCATCCGGCGTACCGCCCACGACGACGTTTGAAGGTGTATCCGGACAAAATCACCCGAGGAGCCTGAACCCCATGGTTTTCGAGATCATCCGCAAGAGCTCGGCCCCGGAAATGGTGGTCGAGCAGATCCTGGAGAAGATTGAAAAGGGCGAGCTGGAACCCGGCGGCCAGCTTCCCTCCCAAAGGGAATTGGCGCAGCTGTTCGGCGTGGGCCGCTCTTCGGTGCGCGAGGCCACCAACGCCCTGGTGGTGATGGGCTACCTGGAGGTCACCCAGGGCCGGGGGACCTTCATTCGCAAGGATCTGCCGGGAACCGGACCGTCCACGGACCGGCTGCAGAATGCCCTGGCCGCCGGCAACATCTTCGACTTGATGGAAGCCCGGGAACCGTTGGAGTGCAAGAGCTGCCGCCTGGCCGCCGAGCGGGCCGAAGAGCCCCGCATCAAGGCGATGGAGGCGGCCCTTCAAAAAGCCAGGGCGGCGGCCGACGACGATTACCCGGCCTTTCTGGATGCGGACCTGCAGTTTCATTACGCCCTGGCCGAGGCCACCCACAACGCCGTGATCTGCGAAATGATGAAGCTGCTCATCGAAAAGGTGCTGGCCCATCATTCCCGGCTGCGCACCCGATACCTGTCCGCCAATTTTCGCGCTTTTTCCATCGACACCGCCGCCCGGGTGATCGACTGCGTGCGTGCCGGCGACGGAGACGGGGCCGCCGGCTGGATGCGCCAACACCTCAACGCCATCAATCCGGAACTCAAGACCCTCATTCCCAATGGGCGTGATGGGAACTCGAGTGATCGCTGAGAAGGCGATCACCGGCTATCGCCTCGACTTCACTTATCCGGAAGATCCATGAAGATTCGTATTGCCCCCTCTCAGGTGCGGGCCGCCTCGCCCACGCCGGCGGCCATCGATGCCATGCGCAGTGCGTTCAGCTCATGTTCATTCCCTTCGCGTCGGCTTGACTTGCCTGGTAAAACCCACTAAACACCGAAGCCGAAACCGGTGCCGGACTTGATATGGCACGGTTTTTGGGCTCTTCGCCGGCGCACCATGTTACGGCGATCCGCGGAGAACCTGGGATGGCCCCAATTCAAACTGTGAACACCGGGATTTTGGATGAAAGATATCATTCGGGAAATGATCGGCGCCGCCGTGGCCCGCGCTCACCAAGCCGGCGCATTGCCCTCCGACGCCATGGGGGATTTCGTGGTGGAAGCGCCCAAGCTGGACCATCACGGGGATTTTGCCGCCAATGTGGCCCTGGTGTCGGCCAAACCGCAGCGGATGGCCCCGCGCCGGCTGGCGGAGATCCTGCTGGCGCACCTGGACGACCCCGGCCAGCGAATCGAGCGCACCGAGATCGCCGGCCCGGGGTTCATCAATTTTTTTCTCCGGCCAGCGGCCTGGCATCCGTTGCTGGCGGATATCCACCGGGCCGGAGCCCATTACGGCACCAGCGATGCCGGCGGTGGACAGCGCGTGCAGGTGGAATTCGTCAGCGCCAATCCCACCGGGCCGCTCCACGTGGGGCACGGCCGAGGCGCGGCGGTGGGCGATACCGTGGCCAACATCCTGGAAGCGGCCGGCTACGAGGTGCAACGCGAGTACTACATCAACGACTCGGGCCGGCAGATCAGGACCCTCGGCCTGTCGGTTTATTTGCGCTACGTTGCACTGTGCGGCCGTGAGGTGGAATTTCCCGAGGATTGCTACCAGGGGGACTACATCCGGGATCTGGCGATGGAAATCCGCCAACTGAAAGGGGACGCTCTCCTCGACGAAGCCGAGGCAACGGCGGTGGACTTCTGCGCACGCCACGCCGCCGGCACGATACTGGACGGGATCCGTAACGACCTGGACCGCTTCGGCGTCCGTTTCGATCGCTGGTACAGCGAGCAGAGCCTTTTTGATGCGGGGCGGGTCGAGGCGGCGTTGGCAGATTTGCGGGGTCGGGGCATCGTCTATGAAAAGGACGGGGCCCAGTGGTGCCGCACCAGCGACTACGGTGACGAAAAGGACCGGGTGGTGGTACGCCAGAACGGGCTGACCACTTATTTTGCTTCGGATATCGCCTATCACAAGGACAAGTACGATCGGGGGTTCGACCGGGTCATCGACGTTTGGGGCGCTGACCACCATGGTTACATCGCCCGTATGACCGCTGCCGTCGAGGCCGCGGGACAACGCCGGGACCAGTTCCAGGTCATCCTGGTGCATCTGGTCAATCTCCTGCGAGGTGGGCAACCGGTGGCCATGAGCACCCGGGCCGGTGAGTTTGTCACCTTGGCCGAGGTGGTGGCCGAGGTGGGCCGCGATGCGGCCCGGTTCATTTTCCTCACCCGTCACCACGAGAGCGCGCTGGATTTCGATCTCGAGTTGGCCAAGCAGAAGACCAACGAAAACCCGGTCTACTATGTCCAGTACGTGCATGCCCGGATCGCCAGCATTCTGCGCAAGGCCGCGGAAGAGTACGGCATCGGCGAGGTGATGGCGGACCCGGCGGCTCTGGCGACCTTGGTCGAGACCGAGGAAATGGCCCTCATCAAGGCCATGGCCGCCTTTCCGGAGACCGTTGCCATCGCCGCCGCCCACCTCGAGCCTCACCGGGTGACTTTTTTTCTGATGGACTTGGCCGCCGCTTTTCATGCCTACTACAACCGCCATCGGGTGCTGGCGGAAGATCCGTTGCTCACCCGGGGACGCCTTTTCTTGGTGGCCACGGTGCAGCAGGTGATCGCCAGGGGACTGGGGCTTCTGGGGGTCTCGGCGCCCGAGCGGATGTAGGGCAACCTGTTGAATGCTGATGATGGCGGGGAGGCCGCCTGATGGTGGGCAAAGGAGAATCCAGGGCCAAAGACGCATCGACGGAGAAAAGTCCGACGCGGCTGCCCCGCTGGTGGTTCCTGTGGCTGGTGCTGGTGGCCGGCGCGAACTTTTTTCTGGGCGTGCTCGTGGGGCGTGGCACCTCCCCGCTGCAGTTCGACATTCAGGCGCTGCAAAAAGAAATCGCCGCCCTGCGCGAAACGGAGACCCAATCCGAGATCGAACGCTTTCGCCATTTGATGAACGGCTCGGGCGAAGATCATCCGTTGGACTTTTACGATGTTCTGAAGCAGGATGACATGCCGCGCCCCGCACCCGTGGCGGCAAGCCAACCCGCTGCGTCAAAACCGCAGACGCCCAAACCGACACCCGTTTCAGCCGCTTCCGCCAAGCAGGCGGCCAAGGTCGCCGTGGGCGCCCCGCCGCCCAAAAATGCCAAGGGGCCATCCGTGCAAGTGGCGGCCATGCGTGAGGCCGAGGCGGCCCAGCGGATCGTTGAGCGATTGATTTCCCAGGGGTTTGTCGCGCGCAGTGTGCGGTCGAAGACGGCTGATCGGGGCACTTGGTACCGGGTGCGCGTCGGCCCTTTTTCGGACCGGCAGGCCGCCAACCAAGCCCGGGATCGTCTCTCCCGGCTCAACTACGAGGCCATCGTGGTGGACCCCTGAAAATCTGGCCACAGAACCC
>JACDJB010001070.1_pt1 | contig 23317 bp, 12 predicted proteins | sample 7454121 | NCBI WGS metagenome assembly JACDJB01 (sample SAMN14253290, study PRJNA609438) | sludge metagenome | isolation source: sludge after 25d culture with pyrite | collected 2018-12-20
AGAAATCGGAGGAATTCGGAGCAATTTCGAGGGTGTTCTACGTCAAAATCCACATATTGTGAGTCAACTACTACTCTCTTGAACATGACGACCTCTTTAACTGGAACAAGGTAGCAGTTTTTCAGGAAGCCCTACTTATTGTTCTCAATAAGTCCCGTTCCTGGAAAATTTGCCGTCAACTGCTTGGCGACTTCTTCAACCTGGTCATCTTCTAGCCATGGATTGATCACTTTGAGCTGCTCACGAAGCACCATAGGCATAACCACTTCAGTGAAATTGTCGCGGAAGGTATGTGCCGGGGTCTGCCTCTCGTCAGTCAGGTCGATAATCTCCCAGCCAAGACCGGAAAGCTGATCGAGTAGTGGTTTTTCCACATAGTTGCGCTCATCGAGCCTTTATGCACCATCATTTGTTTTCATGGCGTAATCCCATAGTGTTTTTTTAATACACCTAATACATCAGAATGATTTTGCTTCAAATCGCTGAGCGTCCATGTATTGAAACCATTTAAGACACGAAGCGAGTTTGGGCAGGTGCTGATGCGCTTCTCAAAATACCTAGTTTTCTTCTCTATATAATCAAGCCTGCCCTGCGAGGTATTCTTTCGGGTTGAAATCAAAACAAGGTTTCCAAGCCTGTCAGTCCATTCTCTCCGCTGTTCGTCTGTAAAGTCCTTTTTCCACTGGCTATTACCAGCAGGGTGCTGCGGCAGAATATGCTCTATAGAAAGCGTTTCGATATTCATTTTATGGCTATCATCGTGATAGAGAAAATCCAACTTAAGCAGCAGGTAGCGAGTGAAGCTTCTGCCATATACAGCCGATTCTATGGCCCGCACAAATGAAACTTCATCAAAACCGAAGGCAGCATTGCCGAGTATCTCATCAGCGGTATCAGCGTTTTCGATAATCCTGATTAACTGGTTCATGTTTTCAATACGTATTGTTGGTGTGTATTGCACAATCCAGTCGGCGCTGAATTTGTTATCCAGCAGCTCAAGAAACGCCATGATCTGGGTGTAGCCAAATTTCTCATGATACCTTAACAGGGGCGGCACCCAATCGGTAGAAGGAAGGCCGTTCAACATCACTTTCAACAAATTATCGAAGCGAAAGGTATTGCCCGTGTGGTTGTAGTTATCGTTTTCAAACAGCGTATTGAAGACCTTCAGATAGCGTTCAATCAACTCAAAGGTCTCTTTTCCCTTTTTGAGCAATGCCGGTTTTGGTTGACCAGTGGTCTTGTCTCTCTCTTTGGGGTTGTAAATCTTGTTTTCAAACTCATCCAGCAGGCTTAACCTAGCTTTTTCTTTTACCAGTATGGTTCGGATATAATTAAGGAACCGATCAAAGTCATCCCCTAATTCGCCCTCAGTTTCTTCCCACAGCTTTGCGTATCTCTCTTTATCAGCAGCTGTCTGAAGCGCACCCAGATTCTGGGATTTCAGAATATCGCTGTTCCGAAGTGGAACTCCGCGATCATTTAAAATGGTAAAAAGGCGGAAGGCATCATCCAGATCTTCGGTTGCTACATAAATCAAAAGCACATTATTCGACAGAAAGGTGAGAAAATCGATCAGGTTAACGTTGTTGTCGTTGAGGTACTTCTTTATCTCCAGAATAGCGGACGCCATGTTTCTTAAGGAAGGATCTTCTCTGGTTTGTGCAATTTCGCTTAACTCGTCCGTTCTCAAAGTGCCTCCCTCTTGTTTGACATAGGTATCCACAAACTCCTGCACCGTGGCCCTGATAGCAAAGGTTATCCTGGTGCGTTCAGGAATCCTTCTAATTGCATTACCCCTTTGAAAGATCGAGCTGATACAGGTCTCTTGTACATCGTCATCGTCACACACATCCCGAATACAGGCAAAAATCATTAAAAGCGTGGTCATGCGCTGCTGACCATCGAGCAGGTCATTCTCATCACATTGTAGGTCAGGCATTGTCCCCGCGCGTTTTGCCTGAAACACAAAGGACCCAAGAAAATACTCTTGATTTGGTTTTTCTCTCTGAGCAAATGTAATATCATCCAGCAATTCATTAATCTCATCTTTCCCCCAGATATAGGGCCGCTGGTATTCGGGTATGCGAAACCACATGGTTGAAAAGATGTCTTTCACTAGAATTTTCTTGCTCTTGATCTCTCTTACAGGCATGGAAGACCTCCCTTCTTCATTATATTGATCGTGATATTGATCGTGATGATGCTTTGCCCTCCATGTTCTCCATTAGTGGGGTTACCCGCACCTTACCGGTCAGTAGGTCTTGCATTAGGGCGGCCTTTCACACTTTTTCGTGACAGACTCCGTTTTTTACGTTGCGTTTATATCAACTGTTGAGAAACGGTTTTCCGCTGTTTCAAAAAACTACCACAACATTCAATGGAGCAACCATTGAATAAACCTAATACCATAAAGGACATCCAACAACATGCTATCACAAGAGATGTAGAAAAAGAAAATCATTAAGGTTATGTGTATTAACCAGTTACTTACTTCAATTACTAATGTTTCTACTATTTGTTGTTAAGATACATGATTTTTCATTCTGAAGTGTTTTTCACTTTCATTGGCAACTCAACCTGACTCTTACAGATCTCTTACGGCACCTACAGATCTCTTCCATATCCTGAAGTACTTTGCACCTATGTTGAATCTCTTGACAAACTCCATGTATTCCGGCCAGATGGGGGCTCTGTAAAACTCGCTGCGGCCTATTCCTCCGTTTATGACATATTCGGGAAGAGGGTTGTCCCTGTAGAAGACCGACCGCGCGAGTATCTGACCTCTGTTCGTGAAGTTTGTCCAGTTGCAGCCGAAGGCTTCCCCCGGCTGGATTATGGCCAGAATCTTAGGGGCCATTCTGTTTTCTAGATAAAGCGCCTGATAAGCTGCGGCACCGTCCGCACATATGAACAGCAGCGAGAATCTGGAAGGATTATGGTCTTCACCGTACTCCTCGGTCCTCTCGAAGATGAACCATTCGGCGAAGGGCTTCTCGAACACATCCGAATAATGGTCGGGGCGGTGGAATTCCCCACGGTCCGGGGCGACCCTGATCCTCCAGCCGTTCGGCGCGAGCTGGCCTTCGCTCAATGAAAGCTGACGGAGGACTCTGTACCCCCTGAATCCATTGTTGGCGACTTCTTCGAGCAAGTTCTCCCTGCTTATGGAGTAGTCTACATATACGAAGCTGTAGACATTTCCCAGAAAGTACTCGACGGGGTGTCCGTCGTGGCCGCAGGCCGGATAGTATAGGGAGTCTTTCAGTACGTCATGAATGTCGAATTTCACCGGGTTCTTTATCCAGTCGGGCATTTCGGCCTTCGTCACTTCTTCAAACATCCGAATCACTCCCTTCGCCTTTCGAAATGTCTTTATACGGAAATCCGGTCTCTTCAGATCTTTGTGCCCTGATTGCCTCGACCGGGAGCCTCAGGGCCTGAATTATACGCAGGGGCAGAAACTCCATGAAAAGGTGCTTTGTGGCTTCTCTAACTAGAAACTGGCCGTAGTCGCCCCTGAGAATGTCGAAGACCTTTATAGGATCGTAGTCGCCGGTGACTCTGAAGACTATGAGATTGCCTGAGGGCAGTATCGAAGCGTCTGAAGGGATGTCGGCTACCAGCCCCACGGTAGATATGTCGTTTCTTTTGTTGAATATGATGTCGTTCTTTCGTAGAAGCGCTTTTTCGGCCGCCTTTGCGAGATCTCCTTCATACTCCTCGAGAGAACTAAACTGTACGATGCCGTTGTCATCGACCTCCAGACGAGGGTATTTGTAGACCTTGCCGTCGTACCTTTTTCCATCGGCTTCATTATCTTCAAGCAGGTCGGCTCTCCAAGAATTACGCACACGGTTGGATTCAAAGAACTCACCGATGGAACCCAGTTCGACTGTCGGGGAAGTGAGAAACGTCTCGTAATCCTCGGGCAACTGGTCTATCTCTACAGGTATTATCGGGTAATCGGCCGGAACCAGAGAATAGCCGCTCTGCTTTATCGTACTTATAGGAAGTAGCGCGCAAACTCCACTTTCGCCTTTCCAGTCCTTGAAGTTTCTCATCACTGAATCCAGCGGGAGATTCTCCTCCCTCACTTCGAAGCAGAAAGGCTCTCTGCCGTCGCTCTTGGACACCGCCATGAAGACCTGCCCTTTCCTTCTGGTGGGCTTTGCCTTGTTAAGGACCATCAAGCAGCAGTCGTCGTCTCCGCCGTGAACGGCTCCAAGGGGTAGTTGTACTACGGCTTCAAGCCAGTCGTTGTCTATGATTTCCTTGTTTCCTTCTCTCAGTGCTCCACTCGTGATCAGCGTCACGAGCTTCCCGTCATCCTTCATCGAGCGCATTCCGTGGGTTATGAAATCCCACTGGCTGATGAGACCGGATGAGATATCTAGAATGTTTCGGAGAAAGAAGTCAGTCTTCAGCTCCTGCAAAACCATGCGCTCGCCTGTAGGAGGCTCGATAATCACCCTGTCGTAGCGTTCTTCCACATAGAGAGTCTCTTTCGACGGCTTCATGAGCGAATCACCCCTTACGAGCATAGAGACGTCGATCCCGAAAAGAGAAAGGATAATCTTTGTGAGCCGCCATTTTCTCGGTTCGATTTCAAGACCGGCGAAGGAAGTGTAATCGAAGCCTTCTCTCTTGAAGATCGTGTAGAAGGCCCGTCCATAACCGAAAGCGGGGTCGTAAACTGTCATTCCTGGTTCGATCTCGAGCAGATCGACCATCATCTCGAGGATTTCCATCGGAACTATCATGTCCGAATAGAGAAGATTGGAATCGATCGCAATGGTGAACATGCCCCTATACAGGGGATCTGTCAACAGATCTATGTCCCTTACTGAGAGTTCGTCAATCATGCCGTCGGCAAAAGCACAGGTTCTGTGGAAGAGCGGCGAGTCTTCTTTGAAGGCCGCGCTCATTTCTCCCTTGAAGTCCATGAAGGAAAATTCGGGATGCTCGACGATGAGTTCGGATATTGCGCTCTCCATGAGATCGGCCCTCTCCTGTCCGCTCTTTCCGAAGAAAACGTACCTCCAGAATACGTCACTGAATTTGACGTTCTGCGAGAGTCTCTTGAGCAGCATCGAGGTCCAGAAATACTCTATCGCCTTTTCCGAAAGCAGCCGGTTCCGCTGACCGAGTTTGGAAAGAAGATACATGAAGTTCTGCACGCTACCTGGAAGGCCCATCATTGCTCACCCTCGTCGACCGGCACTGTCTTCGCAATTCGGAAGCCGATCATCGAGTCTTCAGTTACTACACCAATGTTACGGAACGAAACTGCCACTGTTAAAGGATGGTCAACTGCGCTTCCGCCACGAAGAACCTTCCATTGATCTGTTTCCCCATACGGGTTTATCTCCAGTCCCTCCGAGTATCTGTCGCTGTTGTCGCTGCACAGTTCCCAGACGTTGCCGGACATATCGTAAAGCCCGAGTTCGTTCGGGCTCTTCAACCCGACCTCTCGAGTTCTGTCGGATGAGTTTCCGATATACCAGGCGACCTCATCGACGTCGTTACTCCCGGCGAAGACGTATCCTTTGCTCTTTTGGCCTCCCCTGGCCGCGTATTCCCATTCTGCCTCGGTCGGCAACCTGTAGCCGGCAACTCTTCTTAAGTCGGTCGTGTATGAGCCGTCGCAATCAAGCAGTTTTCCCAATTCATCGTACGCCGGGGGCAGGCCTTCCTTTTCGCTCAACCAGTTGCAGTAAGCGATGGCTTCGAACCAGTTCACACGCACGGCCGGCTTTCTGACATTCGGGAAGTATCTATCTATGAATTCTTCTGTGCCCGTTTCCCTGCAGAACCTCGAGTACTCCTGACACGTGACGGGGTACTGGCCGATATAGAAATCATAGCTAAGTATCACATAGAGGGTCTTCCGCTCTTTTCCGTTTTCTCCCTCCCATACCTCGCTCATCTCGAACTCGCCCTTCTCGACAAAGACGAGTTCGTTTTCCGGGGACCTGTGAAGGGCGGGCTCTCTCTGCTCAATGACCGGCAGATTGATATCTACATTTTCTTTATTCTTGATTAATTGCTTTACCCCACTCCGCTCAATGACAGGTGGGTTGAGCCTTGCGGGGTCTCCCGAGAATTTCCAGATAGTGACGCAGAAGTTAAACCCGTTGAAGTACTTCTTTACCCTGTGCGTGTATTCGGGCCAGGGGTTCGTAAAACCGGACATGCCCACGATGTACTCCGGTAGGGGATGATCTGGATAGAAGATAGACCTGCCGAGTATGCTCTCTCTGACGCCGAACTCCGTCCAGTTCATCCCGAAGCCGTATTGCGGGATTACGAGGAATTTTGGAGCTATCCTGTTTTCCAGGTAAAGCGCCTGGTAGGTTGCAACCGCCTCGGTGTTTAGAAAGAAGAAGGAAAAGCGTTTCGGGTTGTGTGTTTCGTCGTACTCCTCGGTCCTCTCGAAGATGAACCATTCGGCGAACGGCTCTTTCTGAATTTCACGCCACGAATTAGGGTTTCCGTCTCCCTCGGCAGGTAGAACCTTCTTCCACGAAGTATTCAGAATCTCTCGATGTCCTGCGAAGTAAGCTCTCTCGCGGTCTTCACGGAAGTGATCGAACCTCCCCTCTCTCCGCGGATCGTCGTCGCGGTAATACCAAATCAGCGCGTCCCATCCACCGGGATGGAGTCTGTACGGGTCTATCGTTTCATGCAAGATAGGCCTGTAACCTGTGAAGCCGTATTCGGCCATATCCTGCAGCAGGTCTTCTCGGCTTATGTAGTAGTCGATGTACACGAAGCTGTAAGCGTTTCCCATGTAGCATTTGACAAAATGACCGTGAAGGCCGCTTGCCAGGTAGCAGAGAGAGTCCTGAAGAATATTCCTTATGTCGAACTCCCCGGGGTTTCTGATCCATTCCGGCATTTCCATTGACGGTATTTCCGTCATCAAACTAACCACTCCTCCTTATGATTTTTTCGCGATCGAAATCGCTACCCGGATTACCGGGCGATTGTATTTTCTGACCTCACTACAACCGCACAATGGGATTGTCACTGGATCGGAAACGAGAGAATGTCTTATGGGTAGATATTTTGCGGAGCTGAGTGAAATTGTTGTTCGGAATATCCGATGCTCAATAAGCTACAAGAAAAACAGCACCGGTTCGATAGAACGGCGAACAGAGATGTTCGTGTGGGATTTGGACTCTGAAAGTCGACTCAAGAATACATGATGTCTGTGTTTTCTACATTCTATACACGTATTTGATTTCGATAGGGTATGATCACCATTGGAGATCTCGATTAAACGGTAATCAAGAAGCGGAACAGATTCACATCTTGTCGGTACGGATTGTCTAGTCAACACAAGTTAATTATACAGCAACGTCAAGACTAGTAAGTTACGGCATTATATCTATAATTATCGTATATTCATTACGATATGTTCGCTTAATTGGCGCGGATGACCGGCATAACTCGTCTCTCTTCTTGGAGAGAGCGTCCCCTCATGGAATTCGAACAGTCTCACAGTACTGGAGCTGTGGATGTGGGGCCGATCGACTCTACCCCAAGTGTAAGCGGGAACTTCCAACTAGAGTGTCCACCAATTCTTCACTTCTTACTGACGATATCCGGTATCCTAATCTCTTCCAGTGCAGTGAGTCTCCCGCCGCTAAAGAAAATGTCTATCTTTGCCTTATGGATAGAGTACTTCCCATAATCGCTTCGCAGAATCCTGAGCACTTCAAAGGGATCGTACTCTTCCCTTACTCTCAGCGCGATACAGTCTCCCGGAAGCAACACCACCTGATCGTCAGCGATATCTCCCACAATGCCTACTCCGCAGGATCCAGGTTCAACGCAGATTACAATGTCAGACTTTCTCAGAGCACTGGATTCTTCGACTTCCACCAAACTCCCGCTATGCCTAGTCGAGCGGCTCAAGTCTATTAAGCCTTGCGCATCGGTCGCCACTCTGTCCAGAAGATAGATACTATCTGATATTTCATCGCCATGAAGCGGAGTCTTCGAGATCATTCTGTCCTCACGGTCGTAATCGATCCATCCATGGCTTCTGCCGACAATGAACTCGCCAATCTCTTTGAGTTCGATCATCGGGGCATTGATCAGCTCTTCATAGCTTACATCCTTTCTCCCGGATAAACCCGCAGATATCGCGTAATCACGCGGTTTCAGCGTGTACCCGTTTGCCGCTATCGTCTGAATCGAGACTATACCGCTTCGATTCGGTTCCGATAGCCATTCTCTGTACTGCTTTGTGATTTTCGACGGCCATTCGATGGGGTTCCGTATATCGAACCAGTCGATCCGTCTCTCCGATTCGGGCACCAGCAGCACTTTTCCCTTTCTCTGATCGGGCTTTGATTTGTTTATTACGAGAATGCTCGTCTCTCTTCGAAGGAGATTGCCCCTGCCCACCGGAAGCTCTATCACTGCCTCCAGCCAGTCGTTGTCGATTATCTCTTGCGCCGGCTTTCCCAGTTCTCGAGTCTCTATGAGGCTCACCATTTTTCCGGTTGGCTTGAGGCATTCGATGCCGCGTCGAATGTAGCTCCACTGACTTCCCGGAACTTTGGATACCTCCAGGTTGTCTCTTGTCAAATACCCGGTCTTGATTCTATAAGAGAGAATCCTTTCGCTGGATGGCGGTTCGATTATCACCCTGTCGTATTGTGAATTCGACAGGAGCGAATAGTCTTCCGGCCTGATTAGCGGATCTCCTTGCTTAAGATTCACCGCGTTCAGCCCGAGAAGAATCAAGGCGATCTTTCCGATCCTGTGCTTATACGGATCTGTCTCGAGGCCCGCGTATTCGAGCTCCTCTCGGGGGTTGTTCTTGAAGATGCCGTAAAGGATCCTGCCGAACCCGGTTGCAGGATCGTAGATGCTCATCCCATGACGGACATCCAGCAATTCGACCATCGAATCGATTACCTGCGGGGGTGCTGCCGAATCTCCTTCCAGCAAATCGGATTCCATGGATACCGAGAGCAAGGCCTCGTAAAGAGAGCCACTCTTGTTGAAGATATCTACCATCGCCAGTCGATCCACGAACGAGTCGGCGTAAGTGCATGCCTTTTGAAGCAGTTCCGGACCTTCTCTAAAGATCCATACGTATTTTCCCTCGTACTCGATGAATCTGTACCTCGGATACCTGCTGATCATCTCTTTCAACGCCTTCTCTATCAGCACCGCCCTTTTAATTCCGCTCTTGCCGAAAAGAGCGAACTCTTCGAAGACATCTGCGAAATTGTCGCGGAAAGACTGTTTTCTCAGCAGCATGTTCGTCCAGAAGTACTCGATAGCCCTTTCCGAAAGGCTTCGGTCTTGCTCTCTCAATTTGAACAGCAAATAAATGTAATCTCTCGCAAAGCTTTCAAGATCCATGCCGGGCCTCCTTCTATTTTTGTTGTGCAGATCAGGAACGCTTACAATGACTCTATTAACCTTGACTCCACTCCCTTCTCCTGAACGTCTTCCCCTGCGATTCACTTTTCCTGCAATCGGCAACTCCAGAAGGCCGAAAGAAACCAGACCATTGGCCCGAAGTGTATTCAAGTCCAGGATGCGCGTCGGCGTCAGTCTGACTTATTAGTACGTGCATCGAGAATTGTAGGTCTATATGAGTAGAGAACGATCGTCTGGAGTTCAATCCGGAACCATTGTCGGAAGTAAGGCCTGCCTGAAAGACAAAGGCAACAACATTGCTCCAGGTCTGGAATGTTTTCTTCGAAGCGAGTTTCTCTGGAGTGTATAGCATCGGCGAATGATGTTTATAAAGGTAACGGCAAGCCACTTTATTTAATTATATCAGGAGTGAGAAACGCTTTGTTTACGTAATCGAAAACTGTACAATGGTAGTAAAGTTGAGATCTTTATTTGGGGGGCAGTTCTTGAAAGGTATTCTTGTCTGTGGAAAAGAAGGCAGAAGAAGAAGCGATTACTTGCTGCAGAAACTCCAGGAAAACTACAGCGCGGATCCCTTCTCGTTTCTCTTTGTCGGACCCTCTTCATTCTTTCTGCGAACTATAGAAGATGCCATGTTGAAGAGAGGGCTGTCAATTGCCGCCGGGCAGTTCCTTACGGATCGATCTCTGGCTCTGAAGATCGCGGGGGAGATGTTTCCGGATCGCACGGCTGTTCCCGAAAGAGGCGAACGAATAGAGATCGCGAAGGCCTTCGAAAAGATCAAGAATTACTATCCGTCAGAAAAGGCTACGGCTTACTTTCATGAGGCGATCGTCGTCTTGAAGGAGAATCTCGGTAATTTCGAGATGGCTTTCGGTAGGGAAGATGCCGTTCCAAAGGTTCTGAAGGAAGTTTACCGAGAGCTTCAAGAACACTTCGAAGAGAGGAAGCTTTTCGATTCCTACGATGCACTGAGACTGGCCGCAGAGCAAGCAATTCTCGAAAAAAGCGATTTCGGAAAGACCCTATTCATAGACGGCTTCTACGATTTCAGCCCGGCAACCAGGGCTTTTATGAGCAATATTATGCGTTGTTTCGACGAGGTCTATCTCTCATGCCCTGAAGACAGTGATAGAAGGAATCTGTTCAGGGAGAGTCAGACCGTTTCCGATCTCTTCGAGGGCTCTGACTTCGAGACGATCGATGTGGATCTAAGCGAAAGCGGACCGCTTTCGAAAGTAAAGGAGATCTTGTTTTCGGATCGGGAAGAATTGAACGACGCCGGGTGTGAAAGCGCGGAAATTGTCGAGTGCAACGATCTGTACGGAGAGGTCGACTTTGTCGCCAGGGAAGTGAAAAGAGCGATAGCGAAGGAAAGACTGGAGCCGGAAGAGATCGAGATAGTGATTCCCAATAAAGATTACTGGAGGGTATTGAAGAAATCGCTGAACGATTTCGGGATCCCTGCAGTGAGCAAGAATTCGGTTTCCTTGCTAGAATCGAAGAGCGTCCAGACCCTTCTACTTCCGCTTGAAGTGGTATCCGATTCTTTCGAACCTTCGGGAATCCTCGAAATGATAGATGCCGGAAACGGTGATAGTTCTCCCGAGAAAGCGATCGATGCGGTCCTCTTCGAGAAGGTGGCGGCTTCGGCCGGTCTGCTGTACGATACATCTGCCGCCACTGCGGAGGGTGCAAAAAAGGTTTGGCTGGAGAAGCTCGACAACTACAAACGTTTTCTCGGTGCGAAGGCCGAGAGTCTGACCTCCAACGACGATCTCGATGAGGACTTCTCTGCTCTGTCCCAAATCCAGGAGATTAAAGATGAGATCCGGTTCATAGACGTTATTGCAAAGCCCGCTGTCAGAAGGGTTTTTTCACTTCTGAAGAGTATAGAGAGAAATGTGGCGATGTCTGTCTTGAAATACGAAGACTTCTTCAGAATCTGCGAAAAGAGGCTTGGATTGAGAGAGCTTTCGGGAAGCGAGGAAATGACATTCGCATCTGAAAACATTGCCTGCGTGGATCAATTCGTTGAAAGAGCCGTTCCTTCACACGCCGGGATTCTCGAAGCTATGGAAATCACCGAGTACGATCCGGAAAAATACTACAAGTCTCTCATTAAGTATCTGGAAGGAGAAGCTCTGCGGGGCGAGTCCGACATGGGCGGTGGAGTTGAAGTCCTCTCACTGATCGACTCCCGATACACTTCGAAGAAGGTCAAGTACTTCATGGGATTCAACGAGGGCAATTACCCGGTTCTGTCTCTCAATCCACTTTATGCGGGCGCTCAGTACTCCGAGCCCAGAGCCAAGGACATTCTGGGCATTCAGGAGAACAGGCAGAAGCTGGGTCTTTTTCTGGCGATAAGCGGCGCACAAGAGAGGCTCTGCATTACTTTCTCGAATTCCACGGTCGATGGGAACGTGTTGATGAAGTCTCCTTATGAAGGATCGATTCTTCGGGCATTCGGCAAATCCGAGCCCAGACCGTATGGCCGTGTGGAAGGGAAACGCACCGATCTCGTGCCCTCGCCGTCGGAGGCTATGAGCCAGGCCGACTACAGGCTTTCGATAGCCAGTATATTCAAGGAGACCCCCGATGAGTGGGAGAGACATAAAGACTCGGAAACGGTCGCAACTCTGGAGAAGAATCTGAGCTCGATTACAGACAACTTTTCCTTCAAGGTCCCCGGCGTGAAGGCAGTCGAGGAGCTGACGAAGAAATGCATAAGCTTCTCTACGATCGGGACCTACTGCAAGTGCAAATTCAAGTATTTCTTGAACTATGTGCTTGGGTTACAGCCTGTTCCGGAGGAGATACTCGAGCTTTCATACATGGATGCGGGAAGCGTTTTTCATGCCGTTCTCAGCGACCACCTCGGAAGGGGGGTCCCACTAGATCAAAGCCTCGAGAACCACCTAAAGAGATATTCCGGCAGCGTGAACAAATCGCTTTTCAAGAGACGCTTCGATCAGATGCTGAGAGACCTTGAGGATTATCTAGAGTTTGATAGGATAAGAAGCAGCGAATTGGGTGAGCGTGTTCTTCATACAGAATTCGCATTTGGCTTTGATGATTCAGAGGATTCTTCACTTCATCTAACCAACAAGATCTGCTTTCGGGGTTTTATTGACAGGATAGATATGCTGGAGAACGAGAACCTATTCATAATAGATTACAAGAGCGGCACAAGTTCGAGTTCGGCTGTTCCTGAACAGCTTATCATATACTCTATGGCCGTTGAACAAGCATTTTCGAATGAAGGCCGATATGTAAATGGTGGAGAATTCCGACTGATTAAGGGCAAGACCAAGAGCAAACCCTTTGGCGTGGAGTATGAGGACGGCGAGAGGGTCTGGAGATTCCGCAAAAACTTGAATTTCCTAACATATGATCCGGCTGAAAGCGGGAGGATAACAGATGCCGAATTGGTCGAGGCAATCGAAGGAGTGGTCGATAGCATTGCGTCAGGGGAGTTTTCAGCCGAGACACGGAAAAATGAAGAACCTAAAGGCTGTTTCCTCTGTGACTTCAGGGAAATCTGCGATCTTCTGAAATGGAGACAGAAGGGTGTGCCAACCGATGGATAAGAACACATTCATCTCCGCTTCTGCAGGCACTGGCAAGACTTACAGGCTGGTGGAGGAATACATAGAGATTCTTCGCTCCGACGAAAAGCTGGGTATCGAAAACATCCTGGCGATTACCTTCACTGAAAAGGCCGCTGCTGAGATGAAGGAGAGAGTTGCGAAAGCGATACGGGAGCAGATAGACGAAGCAGCCAGCGAAAGCGAGCGGGTGAGATGGAAAGAGATCAATTCAAGGGTCATGCACGCCTGGATCTCGACAATCCACTCCTTCTGCGCGAGAATCCTCAGAGAGTCCATTCTGAATACGAATTCCGATCTAGATCCTGGATTCTCGATCATTACCGGAACAAAGAAGATACTCGAACTTCAGGCCCTGGGAAGGTTCTTCTCGCACAATCTGGATTCTCTTGACGAAATGATAAACATCTTCGGCCTGGACAAAACTCACAAGATTCTTGAAGAGTGCCTCTCCAAGCAGAGACACAACATGTATCTTTACAGCCCCAATGATAACAAAGATAAGGAAGAGACCGCCGAGAAAATATCGAAAGCGACAGCCGTCTGCCACGAAGCATTCAGAAAGCTCAACAGTGAATACGAGGAACTGACTTTGAAGAAGGCCCAGCTCGACTTCGAGCAGTTGCTAGAAGAAACGAGGAAGATGCTGAACGACAATACCGAAATAGCAGAGGGTTATTCCAAGAGGTTCAAGTACATTCTCGTAGACGAGTTTCAGGATACGGACGAGCTTCAGGCAGAAATAATCAGCAAGTTGACGGCTTCGGGGAATGTGAAGGTGCTTTTCGTCGGGGACGACAAGCAGTCGATATACCGGTTCAGGGGAGCCAACGTCGAGATCTTCAATCTTACAAGAAAACAATTCGAAGAAAAGGCCAACGCTACGGACACTCTGGGAAAATCGTACAGGTCGCATCCGGAGATCGTGAAGTTCCACAACATATTCTTCAAGAAAGTGATGAGCAACCCAATGCTTGAGGCATTTGCATCGAAGTACGGCAAAGATGTGGAGGCCCTGGAGCCTCACGGTGACAAGAGAGAAAAGAGGGTAAGAATACTTGAAAGCAAAGATAAAGACCACGCAGGACCCGTAGCTGCCTACATACGTTCGCTTCTGGATGAGGATCTAGATTTCAGAGAGGGAAAAGCTATTGTAACGCGCAAGATACGGCCAGGGGACATAGCCATACTCCTCAGGAAGTTCAAGAACGTCGAGCAGTATCAGGAAGCGCTTGAATCAAACGGGATTCCTTACTATACGGTCGGCTCCAGAAAGTTTTTCCAGAGGCCCGAGATAGCCGGGCTGATTGCATTCGTGAGTTTTCTCGGCAATCCCGCAGACGACAGGGCCTTTCTGTCATTCTTCCTTTCTCCCGCATGGGGAGGCACGCTGCAGGCTGCCGCTAGACTCAAGGAGAAATACAGCCACTTCTATGACTGCATTATGAGGAGCGAAGATGAATCCTTCTCCGATCTTCGCACGATCATAACAAGGTATTCGCGCCTGGCGAGACTTTTGAAGCCGGGAGAGATCCTCGACTCCTTCGTCGGAGAGACGGACTACCTTCCGAAGATGACGCTCCTTGCAATGCCCGAGCAGTGTCTGGCCAACGTGATCAAATTCCTTCAAATATCCAAGCAGCTCGACTCTCTCGGGATAAGCTTGAGGGAGTTTTCGAGGAACATCAAATTGTATTCCGAAGAGGCAGATGAGGGTGAGGCGGCTCTGGAGAACGAAAAGAGCGACAGCGTGAAGATAATGACAGTCCACCAGGCAAAGGGGCTGGAATTTCCCGTTGTGATCGTTGCCGAGATGTCAGAGAATCCGAGGAAAGATACCCCTTCATTGCTCTTCGACACTGCCACGAAAACCTTCACTCTTTACAACACGGAACTGACGAATGAGGGGCTCGACATGTTTTACAGAGCAGATCTGAGAAAACAGGTCGAAGAAGAGAAGAGAACCCTCTATGTGGCCCTGACAAGACCCCGGGAAATTCTTGTGATGAATGTCGACAAAGAGGCCATGGAGAAGGAGCTGAATAAGAAGAAAGACGAAACTAAGGTCGGCTGGCTGTCTCAGATAGCGGCTGGTCTCTATAACGAAGAAACGGGACAGCTTGAGGAAGAGCTCGAGAACCTGGTTACATTTGTGAAGGCCCCGCCAGTTGCTGAAGGCTCGAAAAGAATGCGCGAAGATGCCAGGTGGGAAGACCCTGATGCAGATTACATGAAGCTCTTCGATCATCTCAAATTCAGGAGAGTCGTCTCCCCCACCACGCTCGACTTCGATGAAAAACCGAAGGAGATTCTCGAGATCGACAGTAGCGAAAGGACTTCGCGATCCTCAACAGCAGAAGGGCTTTACGTTCACAGGATCTTCGAACAGCTCGGCAACCCGGCTGGAAGACCAAAGGGAAAGAGACTGAATGAGATTCTTAACGATCCTGAACTTTCAAGAGGATCGGCGGCCCCCGAGAGGGCAAAGGAGATCCTCGAGCAACTGAAGGGACTTGGCAATCACGTCATAATTCGCGAAATCGAGAACTCGGAGATTTGTAGAAGCGAAGTGCGCTTCGAAAGGGCCTTCGGAAAGTTCATACTGGCGGGCGTAATCGACAAACTCTACAAGACGGCTGAAGGCTGGAAGATCGTCGACTTCAAGCTGGCCGAGAAGAGAGATGAAATGCTTCTCAGACACAGGTTCCAGATGGAGTTCTACCTGTACCTATTGAAGAACACGCTCGACCCCGTTTCAGCGACTCTTCTGTATCTAAAGGGCGGAGATACGGAGACGGTTACCCTCGAAAACACTCGCGACTTCGAAATCAGACTCGAAAGTCATGTGATCCATCAAACAGGACAAATCTGAAGAAGAATTTCTGAACGGGCTGCTGAGCGAGGCCGAATGGGAGTATGCGGCAAGGGGCGGAAGAAAGAGCCGAGGTCACAAGTTTTCCGGCTCCGACGATCCGGACTCCATTGCCTGGTTCGACGAAAACTCCGGCGCCGCATCAACCAATTTGAGTGAAATGGCATGGTCCGGAGAACGCAAAAGTGTGTCCGACGAGCGAAAACCCGTTCCCCACGAAGTCGGAATGAAAATGCCAAATGAGCTTGGACTTTACGATATGAGCGGCAACGTTTGGGAGTGGTGCTCAGACCGTCTTAACGCATATGCAGATTCCGAACAGACTAATCCTCACAACATTAGCGGGCTCGATCGGGCGATTCGTGGCGGCTGCTGGTTCAAGCCCGCCGAGCTGACAAGGATAGCGCATAGAGGAAGTCTTTCACCGATCGAAATCCGCAATGGAGAGGGCTTTCGAATCTGCAGAGCGTCATATCGCGAAGCAAAGGCCGATTCATTTTCAAAGACACACGAAAGGCAGGACGATGCGTCGCCAGATATACCAGTCGGACGGATCCCCGACTTGGTGCTCGTCGAGAGAGGCAGCTTCAAAATGGGGGACACATGGGGCGACGGGCTGATGGACGAGAAACCGGTTCACGAAGTCACATTCATACACGACTTTCAGATAGGCAAATACGAAGTCAGGTTTTCCGAATTCGATGTCTTCTGTGGAGCCACGGGAAGGATCCCTCCTTCCGACGAGAACCGTGGAAGAGGAAATTTCCCAGTAATAAATGTAACTTGGTGGGACGCTGTGGAGTACTGCAACTGGCTCAGCAAAAGTGCAGGCCTACCGGAGGCTTATGACGATGATGGCAACTTGCTCGACTCGAGTGGGCACCAAACGACCGACGTATCGAAGGTTGGCGGATACAGACTGCCTACTGAGGCAGAGTGGGAGTATGCGGCAAGGGGCGGAAGAAAGAGCGAAGGCCATAAATACTCGGGGAGCGAAGACGCGGACGAGGTCGCCTGGTATTGCGACAACTCCGGAATCAAGACACATAAAGTTGGGAGTAAGGCCCCGAATGAACTGGGAATCCATGATATGTCTGGGAACGTCTGGGAGTGGTGCTCCGATTGGTACGAGGAAGACTATTACAGGTACAGCCCCAATGTGAACCCGTACAATGCGGAAGGCGACTGCGAACGGGTCATGAGGGGCGGAAGCGTAGGTCTCAGCGAGACTTTCGCCCGGGTAACACATCGGGATTATCTGGAGCCCTCTTCTGCTGGCGACGCCGTAGGCTTCCGCATCTGCAGAACGGCCCCGAATGAACTGCAGGACTATATATGAGACAGTCAGGACATCCCTAACTGTGTCTGGTATTTAAGAATATCCTCTTCTGGCCCGAAGGTCTTAGTGAAGGGGAAATACAACATGACAAAAACACTACTCAATTCTTGTTTGACAGAACGCGCTCATAGAAAGGAGGAATCATATCTGGAGTGAATTTGTTTCTTTCGGAAAACAGCAGGCCTACTACTGAAATGAATCTGCATCGCGCCGCACAAAATAGAATTTTCCCCTGAAATCACCGATTCTCAAACTACCTGCTGAAAACACGTGAGAGTGTGTTATCTTCGGGAACCAAACAACTGGAGGGATCGAATTATGACTGGTGCTGATACGCTTGTGTATAACGGCATAAGAAAACGATAAACAGATTCAGAGAGAATCCTTTCTTTTACTTCACAGAGTCGGACATCCATGCTTCTCTTCACAAAGATATCATGGAGGGAGGCAGCATAGAGCTTGTTCACAGGGAAGAAGGGATAGCTGTTTCCCTTGTTCATCTAGAATATCCTACAAATTTCAGATATGAAAAACGCAAACTTCTTGAGGGATATGGCAATGATGTGTCGATTACATCGATCGACAATGAAGCTAAATACGGTGATAGAGGCAACTTCGATCTCGTTGTTCTAAACAAAGAATTCATCTGTTCTGTATTCGAGACACTTCATGATGGCGAAAATCCACAAGATGCTAACCTCGAAACGATTCTGAAGCATGTGATAAACAAAGACGCCTCGCTTTCGATAGAAAGGAAGCATAAAGATGATTTGACGTATAAGAAAGAAGTGCAGTATGCCATTGAGGTTAAGTTCATACATCCCTTCAATGCGAGAAACATAAATATGTTCGAAGAGGTGATCACAGACAATGAGAAACTAAGATTGGCCACCGAACACTTTGATGGTTTCGTCAAAGCCGTGAACCTTGTTTTCTGTAGCTCACAGGAGAAAGTCAGATCCGATCGTGCAAAAACTGTGATTAAGAGAATAAAGGAATACATCGAAACTGGGAGTATCGTACACGAGAACATACAGTATAAGGTTCCTGAGGCCGTACTTAATGTATTCATCGATTCTCATCTGGATGAGTCGAGAAAAAACACCGACAAACCCATTTCCTGGCCAGCCAAAGGCAGCACGAATTTCGGAGATTGGAGAAATGAACTGATAAATACGATAATAAGGTAATTATCTGTTCAAGATTTCTCTCTGTGACGCTTTCTCGCCTTTTACAACGAGGGAAAACATGAACGTTGTCTTTTGGAGAGCACTGGACAAAATCGGTGAGTAGCCCAGGGGGATTTCACCCCCAACCATCCGGGGACGTAAGGCTGGCTTAGCCAGGAGGGAGAACCTTTCTAGGTCAGGACGTTAGGTTGCATGAACTAACTCAATTGGTCATCCTGAAGAGCTCTTGGTCAGGATCTGGTCTTTGATCTTATCGGAGGACGGGTCCATGATCTGGGATGAAGGACCAAGGACGGCTCTTCACTCGACGATGATTATGCCTGACGGGTTCTTCGAAAAGCGTCTGCGTATCACAGGTTCTTCAGACTACTCTTTGGTCACCGTGAAGGAGAATGAGAGATCGATCGGACTTAGCCTCGTCAACTAGAGCTTTGGTGAAGCCAGATCTGCTGAAGATAGCGTACTCCTTCTCTTTGAATTCATCCCATCGCGGCAGATTTCCCCTTTCACGCAATGCTGCAAGAATATCAGTGCCGACGGGCCTTTCACTCCACTTGACTTCTCCCAATAATATTCGTCTCTCTTCTCTGTTCATGCCCACCAGATCGATTTCAGCGTTTCTATCCCACCAGCGACCGATTTCGAAGTAATTCGTTCCGCTAATCCACATGACAACACTGCGCGCGAAATCCTCATATGTGATCGAGAAGAACTGGTTTTCGGTATCTTTCAGGATGCTCAACAGTCTTTCCTTCTGATCGGTGAGTATGAGATCTTTGTAATAGAAAACATAACGGAAGTAGAATCTGAAGAAGTTGTCTGCTATTCTGTATAGTCCCTTCTTGCTTTTAAGCGGATCTTCACCCACTGGTACTTCTTTCTCGACTATGCCAAGAAGATTTAGAATGGAGATATATTTCATGATGCTACTTTTGTCGATACCGGTTTCGTTTATTATCTCGCCCAGTTTTCTCTTTCCGAGCGAGATTGCCCTCAAAATGGCGAAGTAGTTTCTCGGTTCTCTGAGCTCCTCATTCAGAAGAAACTCGGCTTCGGCAAACAACACCTCGTTCTGGTTGTATATCTTCTCCATGACATTTCCGTAGTAGTCAAGATCGCTGTCAAACTGCTCAAGATAGAACGGTACTCCACCAAGAGTGCCCCATATCTTGAGCAGGTCATCGAAATTGTATTTCTTCTCGAAGAAGTCGCCGATTTCATTGAAGGGAAACTGGTTTAGAAGAAGCTGTCCAGTTCGCCTGCCGTATAGAGGGCTCTTATAGCTCAAGACACTGTTCTCCATTACGGAGACGCTCGAACCCGTTAGAATGAGAAAGACATTCGAGTTTGACAAGTATTCGTCCCAGCCCTTTTGAAAAGACGAGATAATGCCCGGTTCTCTTTCTATAAGGTAAGGAAACTCATCTATCACGAGTATGTATCGATCGTGCTTGGAGGCAAGGTACTTGAACAGCATCTCCCAGTTGGAGAATCCGGCTATTATGTCTTCGTCGAAGAATTCAATAACCTTCTCAGAGAGCTTCTTCAGCTGAAGATTCTCCGGGAGTTTCTCCGCAAGGTAATAGATCCCCCGCTTCTTCCTCAAGAATTCCTTAGTGAGTTCTGTCTTTCCGACTCTCCTTCTACCGTATAGAATAAGCAGTTCCGGTTTTCCCCTTTCGAATCTCTCCTCGAGATAGGCTAATTCCCTCTTTCTGCCAACAAACACAATAATCACCTACTTGTTATACTTTACAGTATTATACTATATAGTATATTTATTGATCGATCATCTTCATCTCTCTCTTTTATTGCGGATAATTGCTTCAGTATCGTTTCAGGACATTTCGGGGATTTGAAAAAGGAAAAGAGTTGATTTCTCGATAAACATAAGGGCTGGAGGCCTGTTCTAGAGCTCAATGATCGCAAAAATGGGACTCGATTTTCAAAGCCGTTGTTAGTGGTTGGTCAGGAGCAAAGAATAAGAGCTTGACCGAGTTCATCAAGAAGCATACGAGATTCACTGATCAGAACACTCGCTTTGTCAGCTGACTGGATCCTCAAATAAACAGGGTCAGACTAGATAATTCTCATCCGGGCAACATCTTTCTCAGTACTGGAAACGATAGTCTGCTCTTCTTTGCAGACAGTATCTTGCGAAATGACGCGATAAATCGTGTCTACCTTTTGATCACGAACTGGATGTTGGATTTTGACCTTTAAATAACAGTGGATATTGTATTTAGATAAAGATAGTCATTTGAAGAACATGCTTTCATTAGCCGACAGTGCGACGCCGACATCGAAAGCACTGCCGCGCCTTATGATACCTCTGCGAGAGCTTGAGTGGAGGAATGATTATAGAAGGCTGCCGCAAATAATCAGGTGCAATCGCCAGAAACATTCATCGTCGGGAACTGACTGGGCGGAGTTTAACTTTGTATAGGACGTAAAGGTGCTATATTAGTAAACGAGCGCATTGCACTATATGTTGCATGTTACCTTGGTCTTGCCGTGCTACTTCGAGTGCAGAGCCTCACTCATGGAGGTGGGGAATGAAGAGAACGGTGCTTTTTACACTCTGAGTTTTGTCTCTGTCGGTTCTTACGCTTGCAAGAAGCGGAGAATTCGTGCTGGCTCAGAAGGGCAGTTTCACGATGGGCGATACCTCGGGAGATGGATATAGTGAAGAAAAACCAACCCATGAGATCACGCTTACGTACAGCTTCCAAATAGGCAAGTATGAAGTGACTTTCGACGAGTACGATGCTTTCTGTGAGGCTACCGGAAGAAGCAAACCCGGCGACGAAGGCTGGGGAAGGGGAACCAGACCAGTAATCAATGTAAGCTGGAACGATGCTATAGATTACTGCAACTGGCTTAGCGAGAAGGAGAAGCTTCCGAAGGCGTATGACAATGACGGCAACTTACTGGATAAGGATGGAAAAGTGACGCCTGATCCGTCAAAGGTAGTCGGATACAGACTGCCGACTGAAGCTGAATGGGAGTATGCTGCAAGAGGCGGGAACAAGAGCAAGGGATACAAGTATTCCGGGAGTGACAATGTAGATTACGTAGCCTGGTATTGGGAAAACTCTGAAGGGCATACTCACGATGTTGGAACTACTCCAACCCAACGAGCCTAGTATCTATGATATGTCTGGCAATGTTTGGGAGTGGTGCAGCGACTCGTTTGGAGAATACTCCAGCTCTGCACAGACGGATCCGTATGGCAACGGCGAACCATGTTTCAGAGCGATCAGCGGGTCCTTGCTCTTAAGGCGTACAGCGGATCTTTGAGCGAGAAGACGCTTTGAGTCTGAGATGAAGCTTCGCTTCGAGAAAAACCCTATTCGAGACTACGAAGAACAAGGAGAAAAAGCAGATCCAATAGCATCACCAGGGTGGGTATTGAGTGTAGGGTCTGGGGTTTGGCGGAAAGAACCGACTGACTCATTCACAATTATCTGATGCTACTCAGAACGAGTAGCTGGCGACGCGTCTTACCTTTGAAGCATGACCTTAACTTTACTCACTTTGTCATCCTCACTTGATCTTGGTCACAATCTGGGCTGCGGGTCTTGACGAATGACGGGTTACCAATTACCAACAACGGACAACTATTTCTTCTGCTTGCAACTGACAACGTGGAACTTGGATCTGCTTCTTTCCGATGGACGGCGGACCGTTGACGGGCAACGTTGTTTTGAGCAGCGCTCAGCGAGTCTTCGTTCTTAAGGCGTACAGCGGATCTTCGGTGGACGACGGATCGATGACGGTTGACCTGAGAGGCTTCGTGCGAAGCAGCATCACTTTCCCGGATGTTTCTCCGGGCATCACTTCCGCCGGCGATCTTTCGGCGCATCACTTCCCGACGTAGTCGGCCTCGCCTCCTAGTGAAGCCAGCATTGCGTTCACTCTCTTTCCACTGCTCCTATTCATGGGTCAACGATGTATAATTCCGTTATCAAGCAGTCATTTGCTGTGTCTTGCATTCTTCTGAGGTCGATTGATTCTTATTAAGCACTCACTAATACGAAGGGGGTGCTACAATGCGTAGAGCGTTTTTCGTTCTGATTATCCTGTCTGTGGCAATGATCTTTCTTACGAGTTGTCCAAGCGTAAAATACTCTCTTACAGTTCAGATAGGCGGCAGTGGAACTACAGATCCAACTGCAGGAGTTCACGAATTTACGAAGAACCAAATCGTTACTGTGAAAGCATATCCGGATAACGGTTGGGAGTTTGAATCCTGGGAAGGCGAAGTAGCGTCGCCCGACTCAACGACAACAGCAGTCACGATGGACAAAAGCAAGACAATCAAAGCAGTATTCGTTCAAGATCAAGTAGCAAGCATAATTGACAAATTGAATCCTTACAACCCGCTTTCATTCCGTTATGGCGAAGAACTCATACCTCTTGTGAACAGCAAGATTCAGAAATTCCTGGCTCTTTTGGAAAGCAGTGACCCACTGGAACGCTGGGCCGCAGCTTACGCCTTTCAACGAAATCTTCTGGATGAATCCACTCTTGACAGTCTAGAAGAATACCTTCAAGATGACAACAAGACTATCAGGGCACTTATTGCAGTAGCATTCTTACTGAATGGAGATGACTCAGGAAAGCCTGTACTGGAGAGTTTACTGACTGAAGACACACCCATGATGTACAGCGTACCACCGGTACTGCTTTCAGATTTTGCTGAAACCATACTCAATGCCTATTATCCCGCCGAGTATCCATTAGCAAGCTTCTTTCCTCAGACAACGTCCGTCTCTGGCGGACCCTGCGACTACACTGTCACGGTAACCATTGTTTTCCATGGTGAAGGCGCCTCAGAGACTCAGGTCGAGTCATGGGAGACTGACGCTGAAGCCATCTGGAATGGACCGAGCGG
>JACDJB010001071.1_pt1 | contig 23302 bp, 25 predicted proteins | sample 7454121 | NCBI WGS metagenome assembly JACDJB01 (sample SAMN14253290, study PRJNA609438) | sludge metagenome | isolation source: sludge after 25d culture with pyrite | collected 2018-12-20
ACGTCGGTGCTGTGGATGCTGGCGGTGGTGTACGACCCAGGGTTGCGAAGGTGAGCGAACCCCGGCGGGTGCCGTCGTGATGGCCGAGCCGCATCTCGACGATGAGCAGTACCGCGAGCTGTTGAAGTTCCGCACTGCACTTCGGAAGTTCCTGCGCTGGAGCGACGAGCAGGCCGCCTCGACGGGGTTGACGGCCCAGCAGCACCAACTACTCCTCGCCATCCGTGGTCACGAAGGTGCGTCCGGTCCGACGATCGGCGAGGTGGCCGATCACCTGTTGTTGAAGCATCACAGCGTCGTCGAGCTGGTGGATCGAGTGGAGCATTCTGGCTTTGCGCAGCGAAGCATCGACGGTGGCGATCGACGGGTCGTCAGGCTCTATCTGACCGAAACCGGGCTTCGCATCCTGGATCGGCTGTCGGCAGCCCACCTGCAGGAATTGGCTCGGCTTGCTCCGATCGTCGAGCGGCTGTCACGCGGTCTCGACGGTCCAGTGTCCTCCGACTGATCATCGATCGGGCCTGGCCCGATGTGAACGCGCCGGTCCTGATCGATACCCGTCATCGTCTGTCGTCGTCCCCTCCGAGAGGCAATATATCGTGACACGATATGTTGACGGGATGATCTCTCGAACACCGAGCAGACGGTTGTTGGTCCTGAGCGCGTTGGCGGCGATCATCGGAGTTGCCGCGGGTGGTGCGGCGTGGGTACTGGTCCGTCTGATTCGTCTCATCACGAACGCCGCGCTGTTCCATCAGCTCTCGTTCGAAGAGCGGTCCATGACCGAGCTCCACGTGAGTTGGACGATCGTTCTCGCCGCAGTGATCGGTGCGATCCTGATCAGCTCGTTGGCGAGGTGGGCGCCCGTCATCCGAGGCCACGGAATTCCTGAGGCGATGGAGGCGGTGATGACGAAGCAGAGCCGGGTTTCGCCGCGGACAGCGCTCGCGAAGCCGATCTCGGCCGCGATCGCGATCGGTACGGGAGCGCCGTTCGGTGCGGAGGGGCCGATTATCGTGACGGGCGGAGCCATCGGTTCGATGCTGGGTCAGATCATCCCGGTGTCGCCCTCAGAGCGCAAGATTCTCCTCGCGTCCGGTGCCGCAGCAGGTATGGCCGCGACGTTCGGGGCGCCGCTGGCGGCCGTCGTTCTCGCGATCGAATTGCTACTGTTCGAGTTCTCGGCCCGGGCATTCGTTCCGCTCGTCGTGGCAGCATCGATCGCAGGCGGCATGCACTCCGCGCTGTTCGGTGACGGGCCGCTGTTCCATGTGCCGTCGAACGGATACGCCGGACTCGATGCGCTGCCGGCGTTCGCAGTGCTCGGGCTGGCGTGCGGCCTGCTGGCCATCGTCATTAGCCGCGGGCTCTTCCTCGTGGAAGGTCTCTACCGGCGGCTGCCGCTCAAGAACTTCTGGCACCCTGCAATCGGCGCTGTCGGCTTTGCGACGATCGGGTTGTTCGTTCCACGCGTGCTGGGTGTCGGCTACGACGTGATCGGAGAGGTCCTCGACAACAAGCTTGCAGTCCGCACCGTGGCTGTGATCGCCGTCGCAAAACTGGTGGCGTGGTGGCTTGCTCTCGGATCCGGGACGTCGGGTGGCACGCTCGCCCCGATTCTGCTGGTCAGTTCATCGTTCGGCCTTGTCATCGGCTCCGGCCTGAACGCGGTGCTGCCCGGGCCAGATGTCGCGCTCGGAGCATTCGCGTTGGTCGCGATGGCAGCAACCTTCGGGGCCGCTTCGCAGGCGACGTTCACGGCGATCGTGTTCGTGTTTGAGCTCACTCGGGACTACGACGTGGTCGTACCGCTGATGCTCGCCACCGTGATCGCGGACATCGTCTACAGCGCTGTCAACGACGACAGCCTGATGACCGAGAAGCTCCGTCGTCGTGGGTTGCACGTCGGCCGGCATTACGGAGCTGATCCGTTCGCCAGCGTGCGGGTCAACGAGATCATGACGACGAACGTGAGCAGTCTCCCGGCGACAGCAACGGTCGGCGATGCGCGTGTGCGCTTCACGAACGGCGGCCATGGCGCATACCCGATCGTCGCAGGAGGAGACCTGCTGATCGGCATCGTCAGCCGCGGTGACATCCTCGGGAACGACTGCGACGACACCGAACCCCTCGTGGCACACGCCAGCACCGACGTCGTCACCGTGAGCCCGGTCGACCGAGCCAACACGGCGCTCAGGCTCATGCTCGACGAGTCCGTCGAGCATCTCCCCGTCACCTCAGCGGGGAAGCTGATCGGGATCTGCACCCGTAGCGACCTGCTCAAGGTACGCCGTGCGCAACTCGAGCACGAGCTACGCGACAGCGGAGTCGCACTTCACACCCTGTCGTTGGGGTGGCTCCGCGCGGGCCTCCGGCGTTGGCGCCCCAAGGAGCCGAGAGAGACACCCCGCCCGACGTCGCCGACGTCGTGACTCGGCTTCGACTGCGTCACGGCTGACTCCGGCCACGCTCCAACAACGGCGGGATTCCCATCGCCTCAGGCATCTCGGATCGGGAGCGCCGATCAGATCTATCCGTGGCGTCACTACGGCGGCGCTACACGTAGGGTGGATCTGTGACTGCGCCGATGGACACGCTTGTCGAGCGGATGCGACAGCTACACGATGCCGGTTGGGCCGAGCAGTTCGCGGTCGACGATGGCGGGCTGCGCTGTGACAGCTGTTCCTGCTGGGCCGCTCCAGAGGACGTCGATGTGAACGAGGTGTACCGCTTCGAGGGCGCCAGCGATCCCGGCGACGAGTCGATCCTCTTCGCGATCTCGATGCCCTGTGGTCATCGCGGTACCCTCCCAGCGTCCTACGGGCGGGACACGCCACCCGACGTCGCCGACGTCGTGACTCGACTTCGACTGCGTCGCGGCTGACTCCGGCCGCGCGCCGACTACGGCAGTCAGCGTTTGCTGTTCGTTCGCTCCCTCGATGTGATCGTGTCGAAGGGTCTGTTGTGGGAGGCGGCCAATGCCAGTGTGGCGGCGGCCAACGCCAGGGACGCGCCGAGCGTGATGGCGATGTTCATGGCGGATTTCTCGAGTTCTTTGTGCTGTCGGGCGTCACGGTCTGCTGTCAGGCGTCTCGCGGGTCAGGTGCGTCGGTGTCGATGCCGTAGTGCTGGATTGCCGCGGCGACCGCATCATTCGCCAGTCTGCCCTGCTGGGCGAGCCCGTACAGGGTGGCGACCACGATGTGGCGGGCATCCACCTCGAAGTGCTCGCGTAGGGCGCTGCGGGTGTCGGAGAGCCCGAATCCGTCGGTGCCGAGCGGGATGAACGGTTGGGGGACCCATCGGGCGATCTGGTCAGGCACGGTCTTGACGAAGTCGGTGACTGCCACGATCGGCCCGTTGACATCGGCGAGCGCCTCGGCGACGTAGGACCGTTGTGGCGGGTCGGTGGGGTGGAGCCGGTTCCACCGCTCGACGCTGAGCGCGTCGTCGCGCAGTTGTTTGTAGCTGGTCGCGCTCCACACGTCGGCAGCGACATCGTGGTCGTTGGCCAACAGGCGTTGGGCTTCGAGCGCGGCCAGCATCGCTGTGCCGCTGGCGAGGATCTGGGAGCGATGGGCCCGTGGCTCGGGCGCGGGTCGGTACCGGTACAGGCCGCGGATGATGCCGTCCTGCGCGTCGTCGGGGATGGGCGGCATGGGGTAGGTCTCGTTGTAGAGGGTGATGTAGTAGAAGACGTCCTCGGGGTCTGCGCCGTACATGCGGCGCATTCCGTCGTCGATGATCACGGCCAGCTCGTAGGCGAAGGCCGGGTCGTAGGCGCGGCAGTTCGGAACGGTTGCGGCCCAGGCGTGGCTGTAGCCGTCGGTGTGTTGGAGTCCTTCGCCCTGCAGTGTGGTACGTCCGGCGGTTGCTGCCATGAGGAACCCGCGGCCGCGCATGTCGCCCAACGCCCAGATCAGGTCACCGAGGCGGTGGAAGCCGAACATCGAGTAGAACACGAAGAACGGGATCATCGGCTCACCCCAGGTGGCGTACGCGGTTGAGGCGGCGATCAGTGAGGCCATCGACCCTGCCTCGGTGATGCCCTCCTCGAGGATCTGGCCGTCGGCGGATTCCATGTAGCTGAGCAGCAGGTCGGCATCGACGGGTTCGTACCGTTGCCCTGCCGGTGCGTAGATCTTCGACTGGCGGAACAGGGCGTCGATCCCGAAGGTGCGGGCCTCGTCGGGGATGATGGGCACGATTCGTCGGCCGATCTCGGGATCGCGCAATAGGTTCTTCAAGAGCCGAGTGAACGCGGATGTCGTGGATGTCGCGACCTTGTCGCCGGTGCCGGCGCGGAGCTCGCGATAGAGGTTCTCGTCGGGCAGGATCAATGTCTTGGGCCGGACCACGCGGGCCGGCTGCGGGCCGCCCAATGACCGGCGGCGGGCCATGAGATACTCGTGCTCGTCGGAACCGACACCCGGCCGGACGTATGGGGGGAGCTCCTCGGCGAGTTGCGCGTCGGTGATCGGTAGTTCGAGCCGGTCGCGGAACGTCTTCAGTTCGGCTTCGGTCATCTTCTTCATCTGGTGGGTGGCGTTGCGGGCTTCGAAGGCGGAGCCGAGTGACCAGCCCTTGACCGTCTTGGCCAGCACGACAGTGGGAGCGCCGCGATGGTCGACGGCCGCGCGGTAGGCGGCGTGGACCTTGCGGGCGTCGTGACCGCCGCGGCGCAGTCGGCGCAGGTCGTCGTCGGAGAGATGCGCGACCAGGGCCTGCAACCGCGGGTCAGGACCGAAGAAGTGCTCGCGGATGTAGGCACCCGATTCGACGCGAAACTTCTGGAATTCGCCATCGACCGTGGCGTTCATCTTGGCAACGAGCGCGCCATCGGTGTCGCGGGCGAGCAGATCGTCCCACTCGCGACCCCAGACGACCTTGATCACGTTCCACCCCGCACCCCGGTACAACGCTTCGAGTTCTTGGATGACCTTGCCATTGCCGCGCACCGGGCCGTCCAGCCGTTGCAGGTTGCAATTGACGACGAAGATCAGGTTGTCGAGCCGCTCCCGTCCGGCGAACGCCAGACCGGCCAGGCTCTCGGGCTCATCCATCTCACCGTCGCCGATGAAGCACCACACCTTCGCCGCGCTGGTGTCGACGATGCCCCGATCGTGAAGGTAGCGGTTGAAACGGGCCTGGTAAGCGGCGGTGAGGGGACCGAGGCCCATCGAGACGGTCGGGAACTCCCAGAAGTCGCTGCGCCGGGGGTGCGGGTAGCTGGGCAGACCGCCACCGCCGACCTCACGTCGGAACCGGTCGAGGTCGCCCTCATCGAGGCGCCCTTCCAGAAACGCGCGGGCGTAGATCCCGGGTGACGCGTGGCCCTGGAAGAACACCTGATCACCGAAACCACCATCGGCCTTGCCGTGGAAGAAGTGGTTGAAGCCCACCTCGTAGAGGGTCGCAGCCGATGCGTAGGTGGCGAGATGGCCGCCGATGCCGTCGAAGCGATGATTGGCCCGACTCACCATCACCGCTGCGTTCCACCGGATCAGCCGGCGGATCCGATGCTCCATCTCCTCGTCACCCGGCATGGACGGCTCGTCGGCCGCCGGAATCGTGTTGACGTAGTCCGTCACCCCGACCTGCGAGAGACCGATCCCGAGATCGTCGGCCCGACCCAACACACGGAACAACACGTCACGCGACTCGCCCGTCCCGCGAGCAGCAGTCAAATCATCGAGCGAGTCGAGCCACTCCCGGGAACGACCGGGGTCAGGGTCGGGACGCTGATCGACGAAACGGTACCGGTTCACGACGTCACCGAACCCGTTCCGGCACTGGCGGTCGCCGTTGCCGGAGAGGTCTTCTCACCGTCATCCCAGACGGCCTCGATCGCCCGGTGGGCCAGGTCGATCTCCTCCCACTGCTCGGGGTCAAGGGCGTGGAAGATGTGCGGAAACAGGTCGTACTCCTCATCATCGATGTGGGTGACCAACAGGCGAAGCGCGTCCGGAACATCCTCGCCGGTGAGACCGCCGGCGAGCCAGCGGTGCAGGTCGGCGTGCTCTCGGCACAGCACCTCGATCTGATCGGCCAGCGGCTCCAGTAACCGCGCCTGCTCGAACAGCCCGATCTCCTCCTTGGCGGCATGCATCTGCAGCAGCCGGACAAACTCGGCAAAGACAGTGGTCGCGTCCGCACCGTCGTGCAGCGCATCGTGAAGCATCTCGCCGAGCTCAAGGAGGCGTACGTGCTCGGAAGCCAGTTCCGCCGTGGGGCCCGATCGCCGGCAGCCGCAGTAATCACACATGGTCCGCATCTCGACTTTCGCTCTCGTCTATAATTCCACAACCTACTAGATAAACTACGAGCTGAGTCGTTCGAGCCGAACAACTACTGTCAGAGTTCGGCATCGGTCCAGCGGCGCCGAGTGGGAGAGCAGATGTCCAACCAGACCGTGGGGTCGAAGACGGTGAAGCAGAACCAAGTTGATCGGGGTCGGGAGCAACCGGCTCATCCGGCACTGAAGGCGAATCTACTGATGGCTGGAGTCGTGCTCCTGCTGTTGATCCTGGCCGTGGCGAGCACGGTCGGCGCTCGATGAGCACGCTGCAGATCCAGGCTCGCGCGCTCGGCGATCCAACTCGTCACGAACTCTTCCGGTACATCGCCGACGCGGCGCGGCCCGTCGAGGTTGCCGAGCTCACCGAGCATCTCGGTCTTCACCACAATGCCATCCGGCAGCATCTCGCCAAGCTCGTCGAGGCCGGCCTCGTCGTCGAGTCGACCGCGCCCTCGGTCGGACGGGGTCGCCCCCGACTGCGCTACACGGTCGACGCATCGGCCGACAGTCGGTGGGGGGTGGCCGGGCCGTACGAGCGACTGAGCCTGATGTTGACCGAGATCATCCGCACCGGGGAGTCGGCGGTCGAAGTCGGTCGTCGTGCCGGTCGACGCGGTCGACTCGGATCGAGTGATGTTGCCGATCCGGTCGCACGGTTGGTCGAGCAGATGGCCCAGCACGGTTTCCAGCCCGTCGCCGAACAACGCGGCGATCAGGTCGACATCACGTTGGGAGTGTGTCCGTTCGAGACAACGGCGCTCGTCGATCCCGACACGGTCTGCGGGCTGCATCTCGGTATCGCGTTCGGTGCTGCCGACTCACTCGTCGGTCTCGTGATCGACGAACTCATCCCAAGGGACCCGCGTCGAGGGCAATGCCGCCTGCGTTGTCACGTCGAGCGTTGAGCCCGCCGTGGACCAACGAGGAGCTCATTCGACTTCGATGAAGATGCATTCGCCGGGGCATTCCTCGGCGGCCTCGATCACGCGGTCCATGCCGTTGTCTGGAATCCGTGCCATGCCATCGGACCCGGCAGGGTTCGACGTGCCGTCGAAGAGCGTTTCGGTGCCGAAGTTCGCTGCTGATTCTTGGACGTAGAAGAGCCCGTCATCCTGACCGAAGAACACGTCTGGGGCGATCTCCGCGCACAGGCCGTCCCCGGTGCAGAGGTCCTGATCGATCCACACCTTCATTCGACGCCTCCCGGCAGTTCACTCGCCGACGATTATATACAGTGATTGGTAGAAATAAACCGGGGCATGGAGTAGCTTGTAGGTGTGGACGCGAAGCACGCGATCGATCTCGACCAGGTACGAAGCACGTACCTGGTCGCGCGGCACGGACCGGGTGGAAGCCCGCCCCGCCAGCTCGCTGACGCGACATCGACCGATCCGCCCAGCCGGGCGGCTCGATTCCTGAAAGAAGGCGACCATGCAGACAACACTGCGAATTGCCGGGGCCAACTGCTCGATCTGCTTCAACGAGGCGCTCGATGGCCTCGGCCGTATCGACGGGGTCAGCGCGGTCCACGGATCGATCGGTGAATCGTGCATCGAGATCGACCACGACGACGCCGCGCTCGACGTGATCACCGCGACCATCCGCGACCATCTGCACGGCATCGAGATGTTCTCCAACGAGATCCGGATGGTGCCCCTCGAACCGGTCGCCCTCTCGGCGCCATGCATCCACCAGCGAGTCGCCCACAAGGCGGCTTGCGACACGCCACCTGCGAGGTCCGACATGAACACCATCAACCCATCGATGACACTCGGCGAGATCGTCACCCTCCACCCATCACTGGCCACCGACCTGGAACGGCGCGGTCTGGACTACTGCTGCCACGGAGCCCGGACCCTCGCCGCTGCAGCCGTCGAGATCGGCGCGGACCCACAGGCCGTCGCCGACGAACTGTCGGCCGTCCGCGTCGATGAACCGGCCGCAGCATGGGCGTCGCTCGGGCCGGCTGATCTGGTCGATCACATCGAATCCGTCCACCACCGCTACCTGTGGTCCGAGCTCTCGCGCATCAGCGCACTGGTCGACAAGATCGTCAACGTGCACGGCGATCGGCACCATGAGCTCGCGGAGGTCCAACGGCTCTTCGCCGAGCTGCGCGCCGATTTCGAACCGCATCTGATCCGGGAGGAACAGGTGCTGTTCCCGATGATCCGGCACCTGTCTGCGCCGGCGGATCAGTCCTCACCCGACATCGAACAGCTGGCGGAGCAGATCGAGGTGCTCGCGAGCGAGCACGAGACGGTCGGTGCACTCCTCGAGGAGCTGCGACGCGTGACCGGTGGCTTCGTCACACCTGCGGATGGATGCGCCTCGTACGCGGCGTGCTATCGGGCCCTGGCCGACCTCGAGGCTGATACGCATCTCCATGTGCACAAGGAGAACAACGTGCTGTTCCCTGCAGCCCGGGCCCTGCTCGTGGAGCGCCTCGCGGCAAGCGTTGGCGCGGTCCAGCGATGACCGACTACGTCATCCCCGACCCCGAGCCCAAAGAGATCGACGAGAAGCTCTCGCTCGAGCTGCGCTACCTCGCACAGAATGCCGTGCTGAAGGGAAAGCCTTCGGGCGATGAGAAATGCGAGAACTGCGTCTACTACCTGGAGAACACGGCCGACCTCTCGTACTGCTGGCACCCGAAGCTCCGCATCCTCGTTGGAGCGCAGTGGTGGTGTCAGTGGTGGGAGGAGCTCGGCGAAGCGCAGTGACGGCCGCGCAGCGCCGGTCCGTCGACGCGCGTCGAGGCTGCGCGGGGATGATGTGAGATCAGTGTCGCGTCCACGCGAGTGTGGTGCCGATCGGGATGCTCACGAGGAGCACGATCAGCAACGCCCGGTACAGCACGAGGAGTAACCTTCGTCCACCGGTTCCCCGAACGGCGAACGTGGACATCCCGAGAGCGGCTACCAACAGTGCGCTACCGATGGACACGGCGATCGGAGCCGAGAGCAGTGTTCCGACGATCACGGCCAGGCAGCCCGCGTTCCACAACGCACATTCCACAGCGGCGAAGCCGATGCCCGGAGTGACGGGGGCGAGTTGTGCCTGGCCAGTGCCGAGGCCGATCTGGGCGACACCTGTCACGAGAACGAGGAATGCTGCGACCCATGAACCGTGGTCCCACTCGGTGGGGCCTGTCACGGCCGCGGCCAAGCCACCGGCGATGATCGCCACACTGCCGGCGGCCAACAAGGGAATGCTGGGTCGCCACGGCTGTGATGCGTTGCGGTCGTTGGTGGTCGGCACGTGTCGAGACTGTTGAGAGGGGGTCACTCGCCGGACGCCCTCGAGGTGGAGGCCTTCGTCGGTGAGCTGGTGCGCTCCTCGAGTACCTCTCGCAACACGACCGCGTTGCTGTGCCGCGTGTCGCGGGCACCGAACACGAGCGTGACGCGTCCGGCCGCGACGCGGTCGACGAGGGCGGCGAACTCGACGGCTGCCGCGCCGGTGTGGGCTTCGAGCTCGCGCCGGTAGCGGGTGCGGAACTCGTTCCATCGCGTCGCGTCGTGACCGAACCATCTCCGCAGCTCATCGCTCGGCGCCACATCGCGCGCCCATGTGTCGATGCGCAGCTCGGTCTTGCTGATCCCGCGTGGCCAGAGACGATCGACGAGTACGCGGTGGCCGTCCACGAGCGACGGCGGCTCGTAGGCCCGGCGGATCCAGATCCGAGGGCTCATGTGGATCAGAGCATCCCGAGTTGGAGGCGGGCCGCTTCGCTCATGCGTTGGATCGTCCATGGTGGATCCCAGACGAGGGTGACGTCGACCTCGTCGACGCCCGGGACAGCCTGGACAGCGCGGAGGGCGTCGGCGCGCAGAACGTCGCCCATGCCGCAGCCGGGAGCGGTCATGGACATGTCGATCTCGATTCGCCTGGTTCCGTCCGGGCATGGAACCTCCTCGCAGCGGTAGATGAGACCGAGCTCGACGATGCTGACCGGGATCTCGGGGTCGTAGATGCCCTGCAGCGCGTCGGTGACGCGAGTGAGCTCGAACCCCCCTGTTGCCGTGCCCGCACTGACATCGTTGACCACTTCGAGGCCGAGCACGTCGGCGTCGGCACCATCGAGACGGAGGAGCGAACCCATCTCGGTGCGCACCGTGACGCTGCCGCCGAGTCGTTGGACGATCTCGACGAGTCCGCCTGCAGTGAGGGCGACCTGCTCACCGCGAGGCACGGTGGTGGCCGTGCAGTCGCGGGTGAGTTCGATCGGGGACCAGGGGCTCATCGCATCCGCTCGGGATCGGTCGCAACCATGCCGTTGCTCGCGGCGATGATCGCCGCGACATGGGTGCGGAGTGACGGATGCGGGATCGCGTCGGTGACGTCGCGGATGAACGCGCCGATGAGCATCGTCCGTGCCTCGTCGAGGGGGATGCCCCTGCTGCGCAGGTAGAAGAGTGCATCGTCGTCGAGGCGGCCGACGGTGGCTCCGTGGGTGCAGCGCACGTCGTCGGCCAGGATCTGCAGCCATGGTCGGGTGTCGGCTTCTGCGTTCGGGCTGAGGACCAGGTTCCGGTTGGATTGATGGGCGTCGGTGGCGACGGTGCCCGGTCGCACGATGATCTCGCCGCTGAACGAGCCGCGACCGTGGTCGTCGACGACGCCGGTGAAGCGCTGGGTGCTCGCGCATCGCGACGCGGCGTGATCGACGGTGACCACGGTGTCGTGACGCTGACGGCCCGTGGTCACGTTGACGCCGACGAGTTCGGTCTGGGCGTCGGGTCCGTGCAAGTGGACATCGATCGCGTTGCGGGCGATGTCGCCGCCGATCGTCACCGAGGTCATCCGCAGTCGAGAGCCCTCTTCCTGCTCGATTCGGGTGTGGCCGACGTGCGTCGCCGCCGTCGACTCGGTCTGGACCCGGCAATGGTCGACCTCGGCGTGGCGGCCGACGCGGATGGTCGTGGAGGCGTTCGTCACCGCGCGGCCGTCGAGCCCGCAGTACGTCTGGATGAGAGCGATGCGGCTGCCGGAGCCCACGTCGATGATCGTGCGCGGATGCGAGACGGTGGCGGAGTCAGCACGTTCACCCGTGTTGTCGGGTGCGGAGACGTGAACGACGTGAACCGGCACGTCGATCCGCACGCCGGGGTCGACGACGACCACGGCACTGTCGTGGCCGTCGGCGTGGTTGCGGGCGAGGAACCCATCGACCGCCCGATCGATGCCGGCCAGCGCAACATTCACGACGGCCCGGCCGTGCGACAGATCGGCGAGCCCGCACCACAGGCCGGCAGGGACGTTGTCGTGGTCGGAGAGGTCGGCGTCGTAGACGCCGTTCACGAACACGAGGCGTGGTCCGCCGTGGTCGCCGGCGAGCGCGTCGACAACCTGGCGTGACACCGATGTGCCGGTCGCAGGCATCGTCGCTGCCGCTGCCAGCCGGGAGACGATCTCGTCGACCGGCGTGTACCGCCAGGCCTCTTCCTTGGTGGACGGGTAGTCCATCACCGAACCGTCCGCCGCTTTCATGCGGGCACCGCCGCAAGGGTGGAGGTGTACCCGTTGGCTTCGAGCTCGGCAGCGAGGTGATGGTCGCCGGACCGCACGATCCGTCCGCCGCTGAGCACGTGGACGTAGTCGGGTCGAACGTCGTCGAGTAGGCGCGGGTGGTGGGTGATGATCAGCATCGATCGATCGGGACTGCGTAGCCGCTCGATGCCCTGGGCGACGATCCGGAGGGCATCGATATCGAGTCCTGAATCGGTCTCGTCCAGGATCGCCAGGCGGGGTTCGAGCATCGACATCTGCAGGATCTCGTTGCGCTTCTTCTCGCCACCGGAGAAACCGGCGTTCACCGAGCGACTGAGGAAGGCAGGATCCATCTCGAGTCGCGCCATGTGCTCCTTGGCCACACCGAGAAAGTCCATGGCGCCGATCTCCGGCAACCCACGCTTCGCGCGCACCACGTTGACTGCGCTGCGCAAGAAGTACATGTTGCCGACGCCGGGGATCTCGACGGGGTGCTGGAAGGCAAGGAACACTCCGACTGCAGCACGGTCCTCCGGCGCGAGCGCCAGCAGGTCGACGCCTTCGAAGGTTGCCTCACCGCTGACGACGTAGCCATCGCGTCCGGCGAGCACGTTTGCCAGGGTGCTCTTGCCGGCGCCGTTCGGACCCATGATGGCGTGGACCTCGCCGGCGGCGATGTCGAGATCGAGCCCGTTCAGGATCGTCTTGCCTGCGATCGAGGCGCGGAGGTTGGCGATGTGCAGCATCACCCCACCGCCCCTTCGAGGCTGACGCGCATCAGTGCCTGGGCCTCGACCGCGTACTCCATCGGGAGCTCGTCGAACACTTCGCGACAGAAGCCGTTGACGATCATGGATGTGGCATCCTCCTCGGTGAGGCCGCGTTGGCGGCAGTAGAACAGCTGGTCTTCGCCGATCTTCGAGGTCGACGCCTCGTGCTCGACCTGGGCGGTGTCGTTCTTGACCTCGACGTAGGGAAAGGTGTGTGCTCCACACTCCGGCCCGATCAGCAGCGAGTCACAACGGGTGTGGTTGCGCGCGCCCGTCGCCGAACGCAGGATCTTGACCAGACCCCGGTAGGTGTTCTGCGCGTGGCCGGCCGAGATCCCCTTGGACAGGATCGTGCTGCGCGTGTTGCGACCGATGTGGATCATCTTGGTGCCGGTGTCGGCCTGCTGATGGTTGGTCGTGACCGCCACCGAGTAGAACTCGCCGACCGAGTCGTCGCCCTGCAGGATCACACTCGGGTACTTCCAGGTGATCGCCGAACCGGTCTCGACCTGGGTCCAGGAGATCTTCGAACGAGCTCCGGCACAGCGGCCGCGTTTCGTCACGAAGTTGTAGATGCCGCCCTTGCCATCAGCATCACCCGGATACCAGTTCTGCACGGTGGAGTACTTGATCGACGCGTCGTCGAGAGCGATCAACTCGACGACGGCGGCGTGCAGTTGATTCTCGTCACGCATCGGCGCCGTGCAACCTTCGAGGTAGCTGACACTCGCCCCTTCTTCGGCGACGATCAAGGTTCGCTCGAACTGGCCGGTCTGGGCGGCATTGATCCGGAAGTACGTCGACAGCTCCATCGGGCAGCGCACTCCCGCGGGGATGAAGCAGAACGAGCCATCGGAGAACACCGCCGAGTTGAGCGCCGCGAAGAAGTTGTCCCGGTATCCGACGACCGAACCCAGGTACTTGCGGACCAGATCGGGATGCTCGCGCACCGCCTCGGAAAACGAGCAGAAGATCACGCCCGCCTCGGCCAGCTTGGCCTTGAACGTGGTGGCCACCGAGACCGAATCGAGAATCGCATCGACCGCAACCCCGGAGAGACGCTCCTGCTCGGCCAGGGAGATACCGAGCTTGTCGAACGTGGCGCGGATCTCGGGATCGACCTCGTCCAGGCTGGCGAGCTGCGGCTTGGGCTTGGGGGCAGCCCAGTAGTGCATGTCCTGATAGTCGATCGGCGGATGATGAACGTTGGACCAAGTCGGTTCCTCGAGCGTGAGGAAGTGACAGAACGCGGCGAGCCGCCACTCCAGCAGCCACTCCGGCTCGCCCTTCTTCGCGGAGATCAGCCGCACCACGTCCTCGTCGAGACCCTTCGGGGCCAGGTCGGTGTCGAGATCGCTGTGGAACCCGAACGCGTACTCCCGCTCGACAAGTGCTTCGATGACATCGGACATTGATTGCTCTCCCTGCTCGCACCTGACTTTATCACAGTGTATACTAGAAATATTCCAAAGGCGATGTCTGGAGTAGTTGATGCGAGACAGTCCGCGACCGGATCCGACCGGTGATCTGGACAGCGACGACGAGATCGCCGAGATGGTCCGCCGGTTCTATGCCGACGTCACCCAGGACGACCTCCTCGGCCCGATGTTCAACGAGGTCGCACGGGTCGACTGGAACGAGCACCTGCCCAAGCTGGCCGCGTTCTGGTGCCGGGCGCTGCTCGGTCAACCGGGCTATCAGGGCAACCCGTTCCGTGCCCACATGCTCGTCCATGCGCAGCGCGAGTTCACCGCAGCGCACTTCGAGCGATGGCTGACCCTGTTCCACGAGACGATCGAGCTCGGCTGGACCGGACCCAACGCGCAACGCGCCCGCGACCTCGCCGACAACGTCGCCCGAGTCCACAGCCACCATCTACTCGGTCACGCCGTCTCGCTCGATCCAGCCGCATCGACCTGACGAGCGCTGCGATGACCCGATCCGTGCCGCTCCCTACCGAACCGACGGACACCCACGTCGGCTCAGCCGCCGGTCGCGGTGCGCCCGGGCGCGTCGCTGAGGTGCACGCCCAGACCCGACGTGGGCTCATTGTCGCGGCCGGGTTCGCGGTGGCGGCGGTCCTCAGCATGGTCGCGCGCGCCGGCTGGTGGATGCCGCTGCACCTCTTCGTCGTCGGTGGGCTGCTGAGCGCGATCTCCGCCGCCACCCAGATGCTCGCCGTCACCTGGTCGTCTGCCCCTGCCCCACGACCGGCGGTGGCCGGTGGGCAGCGATGGGCGCTCGCGATCGGTGCGGTCGTGCTCGTCGTCGGCCATGAGACCGACCGCAAATTCTTGTTCGCCGCTGGGGGAGCCACGGTGGTCGTCGCGATGGTTGCGTTGGGCTTCATCGTGATCCGGATCTTGCGTCAGGCGGTGACCGACCGCTTCGCTCCGGCGATCGAGGCTTACGTGGCCGCTGTCGTCGCCGGTGCTGTCGGGATGTCGCTCGGGATCGTGCTCGGCGTCGGTCGCGGCGGCAGCCGCAACGTCGAGATTCGCGGGGCGCACCTGGTGCTCAACGTGTTCGGTCTCGTCGGCCTCGTCATCGCTGCAACCCTGCCCTACTTCGCCGCGACGCAAGTGCGCAGCAAGATGTCGTCACGCGCCACGCCCACGACGATGCGCATCACGTTCTTCGTTCTCGCCGCCGCCACCGCAGTCGCTGCGTCGGGGCAGATCCTCGATCGATCGGGCGTCGCCGCGGGCGGACTCATCACGTATGCGATGGGCCTGCTCGTTGTCGCCGCAATGCTGCCGGTGTATTCGAAGGGGCGCCTTCGGTGGGCTGGACCGCGGCTGCTGCAGTTGATGTCTGGAATCGCATGGTGGGTGGCGATGACCGTGGCATTGGCGCTCGCCAGCCTGCGGAGGACCGACGATCATGCGATCCTGCAAACCCTTGTGATCGGCGGCTTCGTGCAGATCCTCGTCGCGTCGCTCGCCTACCTCGGCCCCGTGCTGCGCGGTGGCGGACACCAACGCCTTACCGCCGGCTTCGCCATCACCCGCTCCTGGGTCTCACTCACTGCCGGCAACATCGCGGCCGTCGCGGCCCTTGCCGGTGGCGGCCCGGTCCTCGCCGCCGTGCTGGCGGTCTGGCTCGCCGACATCGTGATCCGCGCCGGAGGACTGCTCGCCGGGACGAAGAGCAGCGATCGTGTCTGACGACTGCGCACGCCGATCGGTCCACCTGGACTCGCCTCGGCCAATCGATGAGGAGGCAAACCTGAGATGGCGAGCTACTACACCTTCCTGAGCCTGCACATCCTCGGTGCCACCATCTGGGCCGGTGGCCACCTGGTGCTCGCGTTGACGATCCTCCCCGACGCCCTCCGGCAACAGCGTGCGGCAATCGTCAGCCAGTTCGAGCAGCGATTCGAGCGGATCGGCCTCCCGGCTCTCGGGGTGCAGATCGTCACTGGTCTGTGGCTCGCCGAGCACCTCCTCGGTTCACCCGACCACTGGTTCGAGGGTAACTCGGTCGCACGGGTGGTCCAGCTCAAGCTCGGCCTCCTGGCGGTCACGGTCGGACTCGCCGTGCACGCCAGGTTCCGAGTCATTCCGAAGCTCTCGGACGCGACCCTGCCGACCCTTGCGTGGCACATCCGCATCGTCAGCCTCGCCGCGGTCCTGTTCGTCCTGGCCGGCGCCAGCATCCGCTTTGGCGGATACCCCGTCTTCAGGCACTGAATCTCGCCAGTTTCGTGTGGGTGTCCCGGCATCCGCCTGCCCGCACCCCGTCAGCTCGCCGCGAGCGGACCGACCCACGCCACCCGGTGCGATCGCGGTCCGGAACGCCCCAAATCTCGCTGCAGACCGAGCGAAACTCAGTGTGTGCCGGAAGGGGAACGTTTCGAACCGCGGACACGCCGGCGTCCCAGTCGCTGCGCCGGCGTTCGACTGCGCGTCGCACGACGAGGTCCTCGGCCTCTTCGTCGCAAGGACGGCCGCTATTCGCCCGGCCGCGATGTTACCGACCCGGCGGCGTTGGCTTCATCGTTCGATTGCAGCCGAGCCTTCGCTGATCGAACTGTCGACCGAGTGACCCCGCCGACCGAGCGGAGCGGGTCGATGTGCGCATTGAGGCATCACGGCAATGTGCTCCGTCTACCCGCAGGTCTGAGGCGCGGTACTGACCCGTCGTTGGGCCGCATGCCGGGTCTCAGGTGGGCTTCGGGGGAAACGGTGGGGCCAGGAACGCGAGTGCGGTGAGGCCGCTGGTGCCGGTGTTGGAAAGTCGAAGTTCCTCGTCGCCGCGTAAGTAGGCCAGCGGGCCCTCGTCGAAAGCCATCAAGTCGCCGTCCACGGTGAGGGTGCCGGTGCCTTCGACGATGTAGATCATGAGATCTGACGTTGAGTGGGTGTGGGGCGGGAGAGTCTGGCCTGGGCTGAGCCGGATGACCCGTACGTTCGACTGGCTGCCATCGAGCAGCGGGCCGGCGACGAATTGCTCGCTGTCGTAGGCGGGGGCGTGAGCGAGCGTGGTCATCTTCATCTCGGCAGCTTCCCACACCGGGCCGTTCTGCGGTCCCGCGCGGGTACCGTCGTCGAGGCACCAACATGAGGGGGCAACCCGATGGATGAGCCGAGACTTCCTGCGCAACTCCTCGAGGCGCGCCGAACACCACTGTTCGACTTCGCGACGGTGCCCGGCGCGCTGGCCAGTTCGCATCGCACGACGGTGTGGGCCGAGCTCCGTGTTCAGGCTGGCGCCGTCCGCTACATCGACCTCGAGGGTGACGCACCTCGTGATGAACGCCTCGAGGCCGGCGACAGCGCGGTGATCGTGCCCGGGATCGAGCATCAGGTCGAGCCGTCGACGGATGCCCGGTTCTATGTGCAGTTCTTCCGTGAACCCGACGCGGCGATGGTGCCAGGTGTCGTGAGGGTGGACAGCCTGGACCGTTCCGGGCCGTGGACGCATCGGGAACGGGACCTCGACACCGAGGAAGAGATCGTGGAAATGGTGACGCGTCAGTATGTCGACGTCGGCCAGGACGATCTGTTGGCGCCGTACTTCAACTTCGGCCCAGGATTCATCGATTGGCAGGCGCACATCAGAACGGTTGCCGACTACTGGTGCCATGTCCTGCTCTACGCCCCCGGTTACGAGATCGACGTGATCGAAAGCCACCGCCACCTGCATGATCGTGCGCCGTTCACACCCGACCTGTTCGACCGTTGGCTCCGCATCTTCCACGACACGGTCGACGGCGGCTGGACCGGCCCGAAGGCCACCACGGCGAACAAGCGGGCAACAGGGATGGCGTGGGCCATGGCACAGCGGTTCCTCGGCCATGGGGTCTGGCGCCCCGCCGACCGTCGCTGACGGGCCCATCCATGCGTACTGAGGACCTCACTCGATGAAAAGGTCCTTTGGCCCTATGCGATGAGCGCTGAAACCATGAGTCTCACAGTGTGCGACTGGAGATCACGCGTCGGGCCGAGTTGGCGATTCGGGCGTTGGCGCTGCTGGGGAGATCACCCGGGCGTGTGAAGGCGTCGGTGTTGGCGGAAGAGTTGGGGACCACGGTGTCGTTCGTGCCGCAGGTGCTGGGGCCGTTGGTGCGGGCAGGTTGGGTGCAGTCCGATCCCGGGCCGACGGGCGGGTACCTCTGCCGGGTTCCGCTCAGCGACGTCAACGTGCTGCAGGTGATCGAGGCAGTGGACGGGGCAACCGACATCGGGCTCTGTGTAGTGGCCGATCGCCCGTGCCAGTCCGCCGATCCGTGCGTGTTGCACGTGGCCTGGGCTGCGGCTCGCAACGAACTGGTCGGGGTGCTGCAGTCGACACTGATGTCGGGCGTCGAATCGGCGGTCGCGTGATGACGGCAACGCAGACGGACCACGTCGTGAAAGAGCGCGCGGGTTGGCGTGCAGTGGCGATGCCGAGCGAACACGGCGGCTGGGGCTTGACGCTGGAACCGGTGCTCCTCGGTCTGCTCGTCGCCTGGTCGGGTGCCGGCGTGGCGTTGGGGATCGCCGCGTTCAGCGCGTTCTTGCTGCGCACGCCGGCCAAGTTGGTGGCGGTCGACGTCCGGCGCGGGCGTTGGCTCGATCGTTCTGGGCTGGCGCTTCGGATCGCGATCGTCGAACTGTTGGTGCTCGGATCTGCTGTCGCGTCGGCGGTGGCGCTGGCGGGTTGGTCTTGGCTGGCCCCGCTCGTCGTTGCCGGCCCGCTCGTGGCGGTCGAGTTGTCGTTCGACATTCGCAGCCGCGGGCGCCGGCTGCTGCCCGAACTCTGTGGCGCCGTCGCTATCGCCGCGGTCGCAGCGTCGATCGTGCTGGCTGCGGATCGCAGCGGCAGGCTCGCCGTCGGTGTCTGGTTGGTGTTGGCCGCTCGCGCGGTCGGGGCGATCCCGTTCGTCCGTGTCCAGATCATGCGGCTGCGCCGGGGTCAGGGACCGGTCTGGCACAGCGACGTTGCGCAGGCGACGAGTGTCGCGGTTGCAGCGATGGCGGTCATTGCGGATCGTCGCCTGTTGGCCGGTCTTATCGGGGTCGTGGTATTGGCGGTCATGCAGTCCGTGTGGGTGCGGCGTGCGCCGATCGCGGCGAAGCAGGTTGGTCTGCGACAGATGGCCATGGGGCTTGCTCTGGTCGCGGTGACGGCTGCCGGGGTGCTGTGGTGAGTGGATCGTTCGTGGTGTCAGTCGAGGAGGAGCAGCAGATGGTGAAGATCGATGTGTCGATGACGTTGGCCGAGGCAGTGGACGCGTTTCCGCAGTTGACGCGCGAGTTCGAGCGTCGAGGTCTGGACTACTGCTGCGGCGGTGCCCGCACGCTCGGTGAAGCGTGTGCGCTGATCGGTGTAGACGCTGACGCGACGGTCGCCGAGCTTGCCGAAGTTGCGGCGACGCCAGGGTCGGCGGAGTGGACGACGATGTCGGCGGATGTCCTTGTCGATCACCTCGAGGCCACCCATCACCGGTACCTGTGGGATGAGATGCCGAGGGTGACAGCGTTGGTCGACAAGATCGTGTCGGTTCACGGTGCCCGTCATCCGGAGCTGGTGGAGGTTGCGTCGTGCTTCGGGCAGGTGCGCGCGGATCTCGAGCCGCACATGCTGAAAGAGGAGCGGATGTTGTTTCCGATGATCCGCGAACTGGCCGCCTCGACTGGCATGCCGTCGTTTCACTGCGGGTCGCTCCGCAATCCGATCTCGGTGATGTTGAGCGAGCACGATGCTGTCGGCGACCTCCTCGCCAAGCTCCGTCGCCTGACCGACGGCTACACACCACCGGCGGATGGCTGCGCCTCGTATGTGGCGTGCTTCGCGGCGATGGCCGAGTTGGAGGCCGACACTCATCTGCACATCCACAAGGAGAACAACGTGCTGTTCCCGATGGTGGTGCAATTGGAAGCCGAACGGGCAGCGATGGCTCGCGGATGATTGCCGGCGTGAACCAGTTGCCGATATCCGAAGGCGGAGACCCGCCGTGCTGGGCTCATCTGCTCGACGACGCCCGCGGTGACATCGTCGACCGGCACGACATCGAAGTGTTGGTGCGGAACTTCTACCGCGACGCGGCGATGGACGACATGCTCGGCCCTGTGTTCGAGGCCGCGCACGTGAACTGGAACGCGCACGTCGCCACCCTGATTGACTTCTGGGCCTGGCAGCTGCTGGGTCAGTCCGGCTATGACGGGCAACCGCTGCGAGCGCATGAACCTGTCCATGCGCGGACTCCGCTGTCGCACGCGCATTACGAACGGTGGGTCGAGCTGTTCTGTGACACCATCGACATCTCGTTCCAGGGGCCCCACGCTGAGATCGCCAAGGGCCGCGGACGCAAGATGGCGGCAGCGATGGAACGGCTGCTGGCGGGTGTGTCGGCCGATGGCGCCGACCCTGTCGAACCGATGTGGCGGCGCGGCGGGAATGCCTGACGACGTCTGCGATATCGCTGCTGAGCTCGGACATAGGGTGTCGCTGTGAGCCGCTCAGCGAACCATCTCGATCGTCGCGGACTCGCGTGGGGTGTTGTCGGTGTCGCGGTCGTGATCGCGTTGACGTTCATCGGCAGCGACCGCCTCGTCTGGTTCGATGCCGCGCTCGTCGGCTACCTGTTCGGAGTCGTGTTCGCCGTGTTCGGCGTCGCCTACCGGTACGCGGTCTGGTTGCGACGCCCGCCGACGGCGATGCTCAACCGGCGAGGCTGGGATGCGTTCCGTCAACGCAAGGCCCGCAACGTCGTTGCGTTGCCATCGCTCGTCGCGACCCACCTGCTGACGCAAGGCTTCATCCGCAAGCGGTCGCGGGCACGCTGGTTGGCCCACCAACTCGTGTTCTGGGGTTGCATCCTTGCCGGGCTGGTGACCATCCCGCTGACGCTCGGCTTGTTGCACTTCGAAAGCGTCGGCCAACGCGCCGACCACTACCAGGTGTACATCTCCCGCGTGGGCACGATGAAGTTCGATGCGGAGAGCATCGTCGGCTGGTTCATGTTCCACGCCCTCGACGTCGCTGCGGTGCTGGTGCTCGCCGGGGTGTTCATCTTCCTGCGCCGCCGTTTGCGCGACCCGGGCGCGATGGCCGTGGAACGCTCCGGCGACTTCCTCGCCCTTGCCGGACTGTTCGCGGTCTCGGTCTCAGGTCTGTTCCTGACCGTGTCGAGCATGTGGCTCGAAGGCCGCTTCTACTCGGCGCTGAACACGATCCACGCGCTGACCGTGATCCTCGGGTTGATGTACCTGCCGTTCGGCAAGCTGTTCCACATCTTCCAACGCCCCGGCAACCTCGGCGTCGCCTACTACAAGCGCGCCAACGACCAAGGCGCCCCGGCGGTGTGCCGGCGTTGCGGCGAACCCTTCGCCAGCGCCCAGCAGATCGCCGATCTCAAAGAGGTGCTCCCACAGGTCGGGTTCGACTACTCGATCGAGGGTGGCGGCAACTACCAGGACACCTGCCCTCGTTGCCGGCGCGCACATGTCACCCTTGCCCAATCGGCGCGGGTAGGAGGGTTCGGCTGATGGCACGACCACCGATCACCGATGATGAACTGATCGCCCGCTACGGGCCACACCTCAACGAAGCCCCACCAGGCGGATGGAACGCGGGTCTCACCGTCGACAAGGTCGTCAACACGCACTGCTGCTTCTGCGGTCAGCAATGCGGCATCAAGCTCAAGGTCCACGACAACACGGTCGTCGGTTTCGAGCCGTGGTACGAGTTCCCGTTCAACGAAGGCAAGCTCTGCCCGAAGGGCGTCAAGCGGTACCTGCAGGGTGGCCACCCTGACCGGTTGCTGCACCCGATGGAGCGCGACGCCACTGCCCCCGGCGGGTTCCGTCAGATCACCTGGGATCAAGCGCTCGACAAGGTGGTGTCCGAGATCCACCGCATCCAGGCGGAGCATGGCGACGACGCGTTCGCGATGTTGTCCGGAGTGTCGCTGACGAACGAGAAGAGCTACCTCGTCGGCAAGTTCGCCCGCCTCGCGTTGCACACCGCGAACTTGGACTACAACGGCCGCTTCTGCATGGTCTCCGCCGGCACCGGCAACAAGAAGGCACTCGGCGTCGACCGGGCACCGAACCCGTGGAGCGACATCCCACTCGCCGATGTGGTGTGGATCGCCGGATCGAACGTCGCCGAAACATTCCCGATCACCACCAGCTACATCTGGCGGGCCCGCGACCGCGGCGCCAAGCTGATCGTCCAAGACCCCCGAGTCGTCCCACTGGCCCGCACCGCTGACCTGTTCCTGCCCGTACGGCCGGGCACCGATTCGGCGCTGTTCGGCGCGGTGCTGCACGTGTTGATCGAACGCGACTGGCTCGACCACGACTTCATCGACAACCACACCGTCAACTTCGACGACGCCGCAGCAGCCGTCGCCGACATGACACCGGCCTGGGCTGCCGGCATCACTGGGGTCCCTGCGGCGCGGATCGAGGAGGCCGCCGAGTTGTGGGGCACCTCCGCGACCGGGATGATGCTGCACGCCCGCGGGATCGAGCAGCACACCAAAGGGGTCGACAACGTCCTCGCGGCGATCAATCTCGGGCTCGCCACCGGCAAGTTCGGCAAACCCGGTTGCGGGGTGTCGACGATCACCGGTCAGGGCAACGGCCAAGGTGGTCGCGAGCACGGCCACAAGTGTGACCAGCTACCCGGCAACCGTGACATCACCAACCCGGAGCACCGTGCCGCGGTGGCCAAGGTGTGGAACTGCGACGAAGCCGACATCCCCGGCAAGGGCCTGCCGGCGGAGGAGCTGATCGAAGCGATCCACGACGGCACCATCAAGGGCCTGTTGTCGATCTGCTTCAACCCGCTCGTGTCGGCACCGGACTCGAACTTCACCCGCGAGGCGCTCGACAAGCTCGAGTTCTACGCCGTGATCGATTTCTTTCTCTCCGAGTCCGCCCATCACGCCGACATCGTGCTGCCCGGCTCCTTGCACGAAGAGGACGAGGGCACCTCGACCAGTGGGGAGGGGAGGATCATTAAGATCAACGCCGCCGTCACCCCACCGGGCGAAGCCCGCCTGGATTGGCAGATCCTGCTCGACATCGCCGAACGCCTCGGCAAGAGCGAGTACTTCCCCTATTCCAACACCGAGGAGATCTTCGACGAGCTCTGCCGAGCGAGCACCGGTGGCACCGCCGACTACACCGGAGCCACCTGGCAACGCATCGAAGACGAGATGGGCCTGTTCTGGCCGATCCCGGAAGCCGGCCACCCCGGCACCCCACGCCTGCACGAAGGCGGCCAGTTCCACTTCCCCGACGGC
>JACDJB010001072.1_pt1 | contig 23299 bp, 32 predicted proteins | sample 7454121 | NCBI WGS metagenome assembly JACDJB01 (sample SAMN14253290, study PRJNA609438) | sludge metagenome | isolation source: sludge after 25d culture with pyrite | collected 2018-12-20
ATTAAACACTTACGCAGTGCTTAATGCTAAAACTCTTGTGCTGACTGAAGAAGCAGTTGCAGCAGTTGAACAAATTTTAAAAGCATAGGAGGTACAAAAATGGGAATTATCATTAAACCGATTGTTACAGAAAAGATGACGAAGTTGGGCGAGAAACTCAACCGCTATGGTTTTAAAGTTGAGAAAGATGCCAACAAAATCGAGATCAAACAAGCTGTTGAAGCTTTGTATAATGTAACAGTTACAGATGTAAACACGATGATTGCCGCTCCCAAGAAGAAAAGCCGTTTTACAAAAAGCGGTGTGATCAAGGGACAGGCATCAGCTTACAAAAAAGCCATTGTTACATTGAAAGAAGGAGAAGTAATAGATTTTTATAGCAACATCTAATAATCATTTACAATTTAACCATTTACAATGTACAATTTTGCAGTGTAACGTAAATAGTAAATAATAAAATAGTAAATCAAATAAATGGCTGTACGTAAATTAAAGCCCACTACACCGGGGCAGAGACACAAGATTATTGGTACATTCGACACAATTACTGCGAGTGCACCAGAAAAATCTCTTGTTGTTGGCGGAAATAAATCCGGAGGTCGTAACCATGCCGGTAAAATGACCATGCGCTACATTGGTGGCGGACACAAGAGAAAATACAGAGTAATTGACTTTAAACGCAACAAAGACGGTGTTCCCGCTACAGTAAAAAGCATCGAATACGATCCGAACCGTTCGGCACGTATCGCGCTTTTGTTTTATGCTGACGGGGAAAAAAGATACATTCTTGCACCAAACGGTTTGCAGGTTGGTCAAACAGTAATATCAGGCGCAGAAGCTGCACCTGAGGTTGGTAACGCAATACCTTTGCAAAATATTCCGCTCGGAACAATTGTTCACAACATTGAACTGAGACCGGGACAGGGTGCCGCGATGGTACGTTCTGCAGGAACATTTGCACAGCTGAACTCACGCGAAGATAAATATGCAATTATCAAATTGCCTTCAGGTGAGTTGCGTAAAGTATTGGCTACATGTAAAGCTACTATTGGATCAGTAGGTAATTCTGACCATGCCCTGGAAGTTTCGGGTAAGGCAGGACGCTCTCGTTGGCTCGGACGCAGACCACGTGTTCGTGGTGTTGTGATGAACCCGGGAGATCACCCGATGGGTGGTGGCGAAGGCCGCGCTTCCGGTGGACATCCACGTTCACGCAAAGGCTTGTTGGCTAAAGGGTACAAAACACGTGCTCCTAAGAAACAATCAAGCCAGTATATTATTGAAAGAAAGAAAAAATAACAGCAAAAAGTAAGTAAATAATATGAGCCGTTCATTAAAAAAAGGTCCCTATATTAATCTGAAGCTCGAGAAGAAAGTAACAGCCATGAATGACAGCGGTAAAAAAACCGTTGTAAAAACATGGTCTCGTGCTACAATGATATCACCTGATTTTGTAGGTCACACGATTGCAGTTCACAATGGAAATAAATTTATCCCGGTTTATGTTACCGAAAACATGGTAGGTCACAAGTTAGGCGAATTTTCTCCTACTCGTAACTTCCGCGGTCACGGGGGTAAAAAGAAATAATCCATTGAAATTATCTAACAATAGCATTAAAAATTTCGAAAAATGGGTGCAAGAAAAAAAATATCAGCCGATAAAAGAAAAGAAGCTAACAAGTCGCAGTACTTCGCAAAGCTTAACGACGTTCCTACTTCTCCCCGCAAAATGCGCCTGATGGCGGATTTGATCCGTGGTATGGAAGTAAACAAAGCGTTAAGCGTGTTGAAGTTCTCTCCGAAAGAAGCTTCAGGAAGATTAGAGAAGTTGCTCAAATCGGCCATTTCTAACTGGGAACAGAAAACAGAACAGAAAGCCGATAGTGCAAACTTATACGTGAGTAAAATTTATGTGGACTCAGCAACGATGCTGAAACGTCTCCGCACAGCTCCTCAGGGACGCGGTTACCGTATCCGCAAACGTTCAAACCACGTAACCATATTTGTAGATACCAAGATTACTAACGAAAACGAAAATTAATACTCGATGGGACAAAAGACTAATCCGATAAGCAACCGCTTGGGAATCATCCGTGGATGGGATTCGAACTGGTACGGTGGAAAAAATTATGGAGACACCATCCTGGAAGACAGCAACATCAGGAAATACCTGAACACACGTCTTGCTAAAGCCAGTGTATCGCGTATTGTAATTGAACGTACGTTGAAATTGGTAACTATAACTGTATGTACTGCCCGTCCGGGTATCATCATTGGTAAAGGCGGACAGGAAGTGGATAAACTGAAGGAAGAATTGAAAAAAATCACCGACAAGGAGATTCAGATCAATATCTTCGAAATTAAACGTCCGGAACTCGATGCCGTGATTGTTGCAAATAACGTAGCACGTCAGATTGAAGGTAAAATTGCTTACCGTCGTGCTACTAAAATGGCTATTGCATCAACCATGCGTTTGGGAGCAGAAGGAATCAAGATCCTGGTTTCAGGTCGTTTAAATGGCGCCGAGATGGCTCGTTCAGAGATGTATAAGGAAGGAAGAACCCCGTTACATACATTCCGGGCTGATATCGATTATGCACATGCTGAGGCATTGACCAAAGTAGGTATCATCGGTGTGAAAGTTTGGATTTGCCGTGGCGAAATCTATGGTAAAAAAGACCTGGCTCCTTCCTTTAGTGCAGCTAAAGAAAACTCTCGCGGTGGCGATCGTTTCAACAACGACCGTGGTGATCGTGGCGGTAAAGGATTCAGAAAGAGAAAAAAGTAAACTGTTATTAATGAATTTGATGTAAGGAAATTATGTTACAACCTAAAAAAACAAAGTTCAGAAGACAGCAGAAAGGGCGCATGAAAGGGAATGCCCAAAGAGGTAATCAATTGGCGTTCGGTTCTTTCGGTATCAAATCGTTACAATCGAAATGGTTAACCGGTCGTCAGATAGAAGCTGCCCGTATTGCTGTAACCCGCTATATGCAACGTCAGGGTCAGATTTGGATCCGTATTTTCCCCGATAAACCGATTACCAAAAAACCTGCAGAGGTTCGTATGGGTAAAGGTAAGGGTGCTCCCGAAGGTTTCGTGGCCCCCGTAACTCCGGGAAGAATGATAATTGAGGTAGAAGGTGTACCTTTTGATATAGCCAAAGAAGCACTGCGTCTGGCTGCTCAGAAATTACCGGTAACTACCCGCTTCGTGGTAAGACGTGATTATGACACAACTCAAAATGCGTAAGGACAATGAAAACAAGAGAAATTAGAGAACTAAATAATCAGGAGATTCAGGAACGTATGGATGCTGAAAAAGAACAGTTGGTACGTCTGAAGTTGAATCACGCCATTTCTCCGCTTGATAATCCGTTGCAAATTAAAGAAGTACGTCGTACTATCGCCCGTCTTGCGACAGAATTACGTCAGCGTGAAAACAATTAATTAAAAATTAACACTGATGGAAAGAAATTTAAGAAAAGAAAGAACGGGTGTCGTTTTCAGCAACAAGATGGATAAAACCATTACCGTAGCTGTAAAGTGGAAAGAAAAACACCCTATTTACGGAAAATTCGTAAATAAGACAAAAAAATATCATGCTCATGACGAGAAGAACGAATGTAATATCGGAGATACCGTTCGTATCATGGAAACCCGTCCGCTGAGTAAATTAAAAAGATGGAGATTAATTGAAATTATCGAAAGGGTTAAGTAATTATGATACAACAAGAATCAAGACTCACTGTTGCGGATAATTCCGGCGCGAAAGAAGCGCTTTGTATCCGTGTATTAGGAGGAACAGGAAAGCGTTATGCTTCTTTGGGTGATATCATCGTGGTTTCTGTGAAGAGCGTTGTACCTTCATCAGACATCAAGAAAGGTATCGTTTCAAAAGCAGTAATCGTACGTACAAAGAAAGAAGTTCGCAGGGCTGATGGCTCGTACATTCGTTTTGATGACAACGCGTGTGTGTTGTTGAACAATGCGGGTGAAATTCGCGGAAGCCGTATTTTCGGTCCCGTTGCACGTGAACTTCGTGCTACAAACATGAAAATCATATCACTTGCACCTGAAGTGCTTTAATCTTCGTAAAATCAATTCGTGATGAGTAAATTACATATCAAAAAAGGTGACACCGTCTATGTAAATGCAGGCGTCGATAAGGGCAAAACAGGTCGCGTACTTGAAGTCCTCGTTGAAAAACAGCGTGCTATCGTAGAAGGTATTAATATGGTATCGAAGCATACCAAACCGAGTGCGAAAAGTCCTCAAGGTGGTATTGTTAAACAGGAAGCCCCTATTCACATTTCTAATCTGAATCCGGTAGAAAACGGAATTCCCGTTCGTATCGGAAGAAAAAGAAATGCTGACGGTAAATTGGTGCGTATTTCCAAAAAAACAGGAGAGGAAATTTAAGAAATGAATACAGCAAGTTTAAAACAGGATTATCAGGAACGCATCGTTCCTGTATTGATGAAAGAGTTTGGATATAAATCAGTGATGCAGGCTCCCAAATTGGAGAAAATCGTACTCAACCAGGGACTGGGTATCGCTGTGGCCGACAAGAAAATCATCGAGGTAGCAATCAATGAAATGACTGCCATCACCGGACAGAAAGCTGTGCAGACAGTATCGAAGAAAGATATTTCTAACTTCAAACTCCGTAAAAAAATGCCGATTGGTGTGCGTGTTACACTCCGTGGCGACCGGATGTACGAATTTCTGGAACGTCTGATCCGTGTTGCGTTGCCACGTGTACGTGACTTCAAAGGTATCGAAAACAAACTGGATGGTCGCGGAAATTACACGCTCGGAATCCAGGAGCAGATCATTTTCCCGGAAATCAATATCGACAATATCAGTCGTTTGTTGGGAATGAACATTACCTTCGTAACAACAGCTAAAACCGATGAAGAAGGTTTTGCCCTGTTGAAAGAGTTCGGATTACCATTTAAGAAAAACTAATTAAGAGATACAATGGCAAAAGAATCAATGAAAGCCCGCGAGGTGAAAAGAGCAAAACTGATCGCGAAATATGCTGCAAAACGGGAACAATTTCTGACTGAAGGAAACTACGATGCTCTGCAGACGCTACCAAGAAACTCTTCGCCTATACGCTACCACAACCGTTGTAAAATCACCGGTCGTCCGAAAGGGTATATGCGTCAGTTCGGTATTTCCCGTATCCAGTTCCGCGAAATGGCTTCAAAAGGGCTGATACCCGGAGTGAAAAAGGCAAGCTGGTAAAAAATATTACGTAGAGACAAGGCATGCTTTGTCTCTACAGAAATTTATATTTAATAAATATTGTCCCGGTAGTCGGGATCAATTTAACAATCAATTTTATGACAGATCCAATAGCAGATTTTTTAACGAGATTGCGGAATGCCATCAAGGCTAACCACCGTGTGGTGGAAATTCCCGCTTCGAATCTCAAAAAGGAAATGACCCGCATCTTGCATGAACAGGGCTATATCCTTAACTACAAATTTATTGAGGACGGTCCGCAGGGAACAATTAAAATCGCCCTGAAGTACGATCCGGTAAACAAAGTGAATTCCATCAAAAAGCTGATCAGGGTTTCAACTCCCGGTTTGCGTAAATACACCGGCTTCAAGGATATGCCGCGTGTACTGAATGGTTTGGGCATTGCCATCATTTCAACTTCTAAAGGTGTTATGACCAACAAACAGGCACGTGAAGAAAAAGTAGGTGGTGAAGTATTATGTTATGTTTATTAATTAAAGGAGGAAAGTAGCATGTCAAGAATTGGAAAATTACCTATTACTGTTCCTGCAGGAGTTAGCATAACGCAAGAAGGCCAGATTGTGACCGTAAAAGGTCCGAAAGGCACATTAAATCAGGAAATTAATCCGAATATTACTATATCGGTAGAAGGAAATCAGTGCATCGTAAAACGTGCCGATGATGAAAAACAGAATCGCGCTATGCATGGTTTGTATCGTTCTTTGATACAAAACATGGTTATAGGTGTTTCTGAAGGTTACAAGAAAACACTTGAATTAGTCGGTGTTGGTTATCGTGTTTCAAATCAGGGTCAGGTACTCGAACTTGCGCTTGGTTACACACACAATATCTTCCTCGCGTTACCTGCTGAAATCAAGGTGGAAACAAAGATGGAACGTAACCAAAACCCGTTTATCATACTTGAAAGTGCCGATAAACAGCTGATTGGTCAGGTATGTGCCAAAATCCGCTCATTCCGTAAACCGGAACCTTATAAAGGTAAAGGTATTAAGTTTGCGGGCGAAGTTATCCGCCGTAAAGCCGGTAAATCAGCAGGTAAAGGTAAATAATTCACGTAAACTTGTATAAGAAAATGGCAAATACAGATAGAAGAATAAGAATTAAAGCGCACATCCGTCACAAAGTGTCAGGAACCGCTCAAAAACCCCGTTTGACTGTTTTTCGTAGCAATACGCAAATATATGCTCAGGTAATTGATGATGTACAGGGAAAAACTCTTGCCTCTGCGTCTTCATTGGGAATCAAGGATAAAATGACAAAAACCGAACAGGCAATCAAAGTAGGAGCCCTGGTTGCAAAAGCGGCTCAGGAAGCCGGTATCACAGAAGTGGTATTCGATCGTAACGGTTATTTGTATCATGGACGAGTTAAACAATTGGCTGATGCTGCCCGCGAAGCCGGACTTAAATTTTAATCAGGTAAGACAACAGATATGAATAAAGTTAAAACAACCAATGATTTGGAATTGAAAGACAGATTAGTTGCTGTTAACCGTGTTACCAAAGTAACCAAAGGGGGGCGTACTTTCAGCTTCTCTGCGATCGTTGTAGTTGGTAATGAAGATGGTATCGTAGGTTGGGGATTGGGTAAAGCCGGTGAGGTTACTGCTGCAATTGCCAAAGGTACCGAAGCAGCCAAGAAAAACCTGATCAAAGTTCCGGTGTTGAATGGAACAATTCCTCACGAGCAGATTGCTAAATTCGGCGGTGCTCAGGTATTCCTGAAGCCAGCATCTCATGGTACCGGAGTAAAAGCCGGGGGTGCGATGCGTGCTGTACTTGAAAGTGTCGGAATTACCGACGTGTTGGCGAAATCAAAAGGTTCATCAAATCCCCACAACCTTGTAAAAGCTACTATGGTTGCTCTCGGGGAATTGCGTGATGCTTATACCGTGGCTCAGAACCGTGGTGTTTCGCTTGATAAAGTGTTTAACGGATAATAATGATCAAGATGGCAACAATTAAAATACAACAGGTTAGAAGTAAAATTAAATGTCCTAAAAGCCAGAAACTTACACTGGAAGCATTGGGCTTGAGAAAAATGAATGCCGTAGTTGAACATGAAGCTACTCCCCAGATTCTGGGAATGGTAGAAAAAGTGAAACACCTGGTAAAAGTAATTGAATAAATAATCTTTGAATCTTTTTAAATAATAAGATATGAATTTAAGTAATTTAACCCCGGCACCAGGTTCAGTTAAAACCAGAAAAAGAGTAGGTCGTGGAACCGGCTCTGGTCTTGGAGGCACCTCTACCCGCGGACATAAAGGCGCGAAATCGCGTTCAGGTTATTCTAAAAAAGTAGGATTTGAAGGCGGTCAGATGCCGATTCAACGTCGCTTGCCGAAGTTTGGGTTTAAAAGTCTGGATAAAGTTGTTTTCAAACCAATCAATCTTGAAACTCTTGAATCGCTGGCTCAGTCTGCCAGTTTGACCAAAGTGAGTCTGGATGATTTGCGTAAACATGGTTTTATCGGTAAAACCGACAAAGTGAAGATTTTGGGTAAAGGTGCGCTGACTATGAAGTTAGACGTAGAAGCAAACGCATTCTCAAAGTCGGCTGAAGAAGCGATCACGGCATTAGGAGGTACAGTTGTAAAATTATAAGCACGGGATGAATTCCGCGTGTTAGATAAATAAAATATACACATGAAAAAGCTCATAGAGACAATAAAAAATATCTGGAAGATCGAAGATCTCCGTAGCAGGCTCTTAACGACGTTCTTGTTTGTTATGATCTATCGTTTCGGTTCATTTGTCGTCCTTCCCGGTATCGACCCAGCAGCGTTAACCGCGTTAAAAGCACAAACCAGTGGTGGTTTGATGGCCTTGTTGGACATGTTCTCAGGTGGTGCGTTTGCTAATGCCTCGATTTTTGCATTGGGTATCATGCCCTACATTTCTGCATCTATCGCGGTACAGCTTCTGACAATCATGGTGCCGTATTTCCAAAAAATGCAGCGCGAAGGGGAAAGCGGTCGTCGTAAGATGAACCAGATTACCCGTTATCTTACCGTTGCAATTTTGATTTTACAGGGTCCTTCTTACCTGATTAACTTAGGTGTGCAACTTCAACAGGCTGGTTCTGCTTTGCCGGGTGGCATTTGGTTTACCATTACGTCAACCATTATCCTGACTGCAGGCTCCATGTTTGTGATGTGGTTAGGTGAGCGTATTACAGATAAAGGCGTTGGGAATGGAATTTCATTCATCATCCTTATCGGTATTATTGCCCGTTTCCCGGGTGCTGTGATCAAAGAATTTGCTTCCCGTTTCGTTGATTCAGGTGGTGGTTTGATCATGTTCCTGCTCGAAATCGTTTTCCTGTTGCTTGTAATTGCAGCTTCAATCATGTTGGTGCAGGGAACCAGAAAGATTACCGTTCAATATGCCAAGAGAGTAGTTGGAAATAAGCAATATGGTGGTGTGCGTCAATATATCCCGCTGAAAATAAATGCTGCCGGTGTAATGCCGATCATCTTCGCTCAGGCGATTATGTTCATTCCGCTTACCCTGGCCGGTTTTGCTCAGTCAGAAGCCGTAAGTGGTTTTGTCGGTGCATTTATGAATAATACGGGATTCTGGTATAACCTGGTATTCGCTACCTTGATTATCCTGTTTACCTATTTTTATACCGCGATCACCATCAATCCGACTCAAATGGCGGAAGATCTGAAAAGGAATAACGGTTTTATTCCGGGTTGCAAGCCTGGTAAGCATACAGCTGAGTTCCTCGATGAAGTGATGTCACGCATTACACTTCCCGGGTCTATTTTCCTGGCAATTGTAGCTATTCTTCCCGCTTTTGCTTCCCTGATGGGAATCAATATGGAGTTTGCTCAGTTCTTCGGAGGTACATCCTTGCTGATTTTGGTTGGTGTGGTATTGGATACTTTGCAACAAATTGAAAGTCACCTGTTGATGCGTCACTACGATGGTCTGTTGAAATCAGGCCGTATCAAAGGACGTACCGGTAATGTGTCGGCATATTAAATTAGCTGAAAATGATCTTTCTAAAAACTGACGAGGAGATCGAACTGCTTCGTATCAGTAACCAGATAGTCGCCAAAACGTTGGCAGAAGTAGCAAAACTGATTGCTCCGGGCGTGAGCACGGCTCAATTGGATAAAGTAGCTGAAGAATTCATCAGAGATCACGGTGCCGTTCCGGGCTTTCTCGGGTACGGAGGTTTTCCGAAATCAATCTGTACGTCTGTCAATGATCAGGTTGTACACGGTATACCGTCGGAAAAGGCAATCCTGAAAGAAGGTGATATTATCTCTGTTGATTGTGGTGCGTATATCAATGGATTCCATGGTGACAGTGCATATACTTTTCCGGTAGGAGAAGTAAAACCGGAAATCATGGAGCTGTTAAGAACAACCAAAGAATCGCTCTACCTCGGCATCGAACAAGCTGTTGAAGGGAAGCGCATGGGAGATATCGGAAGCGCCATTCAATCTCATTGTGAGGCTAAAGGTTATTCAGTGGTAAGGGAAATGATTGGGCACGGTGTTGGCCGTAACCTGCACGAATCGCCTGAAGTGCCGAACTACGGACGAAAAGGTAATGGTACCATGCTGAAAACAGGAATGACCATCGCCATTGAGCCGATGATCAACCTGGGAAAACGGCAGCTGGTGTTTGAAAACGACGGCTGGACCACCAGAACAATCGACAGGATGCCTTCGGCGCATTTCGAACATTCGGTAGCAGTAAGGAAAGGTAAAGCAGACATATTGTCGACATTTGAATATATAGAACAAGTTTTAGGGAATAAAGCAATTTAAACAGATATGGCCAAGCAAACAGCAATAGAACAGGATGGTGTAATCATCGAAGCGTTGTCGAACGCGATGTTCCGTGTAGAACTGGAAAACGGTCACGTGATAACCGCCCATATCTCCGGCAAGATGCGTATGCACTATATCAAAATCCTGCCCGGTGATAAGGTGAAGGTTGAAATGTCTCCTTATGATTTGTCGAAGGGAAGGATTTCGTTCCGGTACAAATAAAGCGAATAACGAATAGCTAATAGTGAATAGCAGTATTTTGTTTGAGCTAAATAGTACGGAAAGTAATATGAAATTGGATAAAAACTTATATGTAGCTTATATGGCTTATATGGTTAAAAAAAACATCATAAATATCTTAAAAAGATGAAAGTAAGAGCTTCAGTAAAAAAGCGCAGCGAAGATTGCAAGATCGTTCGCAGAAAAGGACGCTTGTATGTTATTAACAAAAAAAACCCCAAGTTTAAACAACGTCAGGGTTAAGTAATTTTATTTTACAAAATAAATAGTTTATGGCTATAAGAATTGTCGGAGTAGATTTACCCCAAAACAAAAGAGGGGAAGTTGGATTGACTTATATCTACGGAATAGGTCGCAGTAGTGCAAAAAAGATTTTAGAAGAAGCTGGTGTTGATATCAACATCAAGGTTAAAGACTGGACTGACGACCAAGCAGCTAAAATCCGTGAAATCATTGGCGCCGGTTATAAAGTGGAAGGTGATCTTCGTTCGGAAGTGCAATTGAACATCAAACGTTTGATGGACATCGGTTGCTACCGTGGAATCCGCCACCGTATCGGCCTCCCGTTGAGAGGACAGAGTACGAAAAACAATGCTCGTACGCGTAAAGGTAAAAAGAAAACAGTTGCTAACAAGAAAAAAGCAACGAAATAAGGTTTAACTGTAGCGAATTTTAGACAAGCTAAAAAATTTATATTATATGGCAAAGAAAACAGTTGCAGCCAAGAAAAGAGTCGTAAAAGTAGATGGTGTAGGTCAATTACACGTTCACTCTTCTTTCAACAACGTAATCGTGACTCTTACCAATGGCGATGGTCAGGTTATCTCATGGTCTTCGGCCGGTAAAATGGGATTCCGCGGATCAAAGAAAAATACACCGTATGCAGCTCAGATGGCTGCTCAGGATTGTGCAAAAGTAGCTTTTGACTTAGGTCTTCGTAAAGTGAAAGCGTATGTAAAGGGACCGGGTAACGGACGTGAGTCTGCCATTCGTACCGTTCATGGTGCGGGAATTGAAGTAACCGAAATCGTCGATGTTACCCCACTTCCACACAATGGCTGTCGTCCACCGAAACGCAGAAGAGTGTAAATTATTTACCATTTATCAATTTACTATTTACTGTTTTGCGAAAATTAAAATTGTAAATTGTAAATAATAAAATAGTAAATGTCCTTAGGTGTTTAATTGGTGAGAATTGTTTTGGGTTGTGTTTTTGACCTCTCTACAACCGCGGCTGTAATGATTTTAACTGGTTTTCTCCGGTGGACGAATAAAAATAAAGTAAAAAATAATTTTTAAATAAAATGGCAAGATATATAGGACCAAAATCAAAAATTGCCCGTAAATTCGGTGAAGCAATATTCGGACCGGACAAAGTATTGTCGAAAAAGAATTATCCTCCCGGACAGCACGGTAACAACCGTCGTAAAAAAACTTCTGAATACGGTATTCAGTTGCGGGAGAAACAAAAAGCCAAATATACTTACGGCTTATTGGAAAAACAATTCCGCAGGATGTACGAAAAAGCCCAGAGTAATCCGGGTGTTACAGGTGTTATTTTACTTCAATTGCTGGAATCACGCCTGGATAACATCGTTTATCGTCTCGGATTTGCTCCGACCCGCGCCGGTGCACGCCAGTTGGTTGGTCACAAACACATTACCGTTGATGGTAAAGTGGTAAACATCCCTTCTTATCAGGTTCGTCCTGGTCAGGTTGTGGCTGTACGCGAGAAAGACAAATCGATGTTGGTAATTGCCGAATCGCTGAATGGTTTTAATCATTCCAAATATCCATGGATCGAATGGAATGAATCTGCACTGGCAGGAACATACATCCACGTTCCCGAACGTGAAGATATTCCTGAAAATATCAAAGAACAATTAATCGTTGAGTTGTACTCTAAATAATAAGTGAAATCATGGCTATATTAGCATTTCAAAAACCCGATAAGGTAATCATGTTGGAAGCTGACAATTTTCATGGAAAATTTGAATTTCGTCCGCTCGAACCAGGTTACGGTATTACCATTGGTAATGCATTGCGCCGCATTCTTTTATCTTCATTGGAAGGCTTCGCAATTACAGCAATCAAAATTGAAGGTATAGATCATGAGTATTCAACCATTCCCGGTGTAATCGATGATGTTACCAATATCATCCTGAATCTTAAACAAGTTCGTTTCAAACAGGTTGTTGAAGATATTGAAAATGAAAAGGTAACTGTCAATATCTCGGGAAGTACTGTGCTCAAAGCAGGCGACATCGGAAAATACTTCACCGGTTTCGAAGTGTTGAATCCTAACCTGGTAATCTGTGACATGGACGAAACGGCCAGTTTCCAGATTGACATCACTGTGAATAAAGGCAGGGGATATCTTCCGGCTGAAGATAACAAAGGTGCAAACGGAGAATTAGGCGTGATACCTATCGATGCAATCTTTACACCGATAAAAAATGTGAAATACACGATTGAAAACTTCCGTGTTGAACAGGTGACAGATTATGAAAAACTGGTAATTGAAATCGATACAGACGGCTCTATCCATCCTAAAGATGCTCTGAAAGAAGCAGCTAAAATCCTGATTCATCACTTCATGCTTTTCTCTGACGAGAAAATTTCGCTCGAAGTTGTGGAAACAGAAACCAATGATGATTTCGATGAGGAATTCCTGCACATGCGCCAGTTACTCAAAACCAAGCTGACCGACCTCGAGTTGTCTGTTCGTGCTTTGAATTGCTTGAAAGCCGCTGATGTGGAAACATTGGGACAGCTGGCAAGTTATCATCGCCATGATTTATTGAAATTCCGTAACTTCGGTAAAAAATCGCTTACAGAGTTGGACGAAAAACTGGAAAGCTTGAATTTATCCTTCGGAATGGATATCTCCAAGTATAAAATTGATAAAGACTAAAGGAAATGAGACATAATAAGAAATTCAATCATTTAGGCCGTAAAACGGCTCACCGGAAATCCATGTTGGCTAACATGGCTATTTCACTTATTCAACATAAGAGAATTACAACCACACTGGCAAAAGCCAAAGCCCTGCGTGTATATGTTGAACCGCTGCTGACAAAATCAAAAGAGGATACAACCAATTCGCGCCGCACGGTTTTCAGCTACCTGCAAAATAAGGAAGCTGTTACCGAACTTTTCCAGAATATCTCTCAAAAGATCGCCGATCGTCCGGGAGGATATACCCGCATTCTGAAAACCGGTCTTCGTTTGGGTGACAACGCTGAAATGTGTATCATCGAGCTTGTTGACTACAACGAAAACATGTTGAAGGAAAAGGCGACTAAGAAAGCTGCCCGCACCCGTCGTTCTTCAGCTGCCAAAAAAGCTGCTGATGCTGCTCCTGTAGCTGCTGCTCCTGCTAAAAAAGCAGCTGCCGCTAAAGAGGAAGTAAAAGAAGAAGCACCGGTTGTGGAAGAAACTGTTGTGGAGGAAGCTCCTGCAGTTGAAGAGGCGCCTGCAACAGAGGAAACTCCGGCTGAAGAAGAGAAAGCAGAGTAATAATTTGCTAAATTTTTAAGTTATTTGACAAGAGCGTCGGCTTATGCTGATGCTCTTGTTTTTTGTAGGAAACGGAAGGAATGTCGGGAATGTTGCTAATCTTATAAGTTACATTATAGATTAAGCATAATTCGCGAACGGATTTAAATATTTTTTCTGTGAGGACTTCAGAGAATCCATGCCCCGACAAACTAATGCAAACTTCTATATATATTATGCCGGAAATCTTGTTCAACTAACAAACAAATCAGGGAATATTAATAGTAGCATATATATGCTGGCATACTTAGGGTATATATGCTATCGTATTTAGGGTATATATGCTAACACACTTAGGGTATATATGCTATAAATAATTAATCCTGAAGTTTACATTAGTTAAACCTGATTATCAGATTAAAATAACCTGATTCCTATATTAATAAATCAGTATCTCTGTTCAACAACGACAGGATGTTAAACTTTATATTACTTAAATGGCTAATAATTAATCCACCTAAGCTGCATTTGCCAATTACGAATGACTTTTGATTCCGGACTTTTGACATTCATAAATTGATATCCTCATTCGGGATGAAAAAATCTTCGTTCGGAGAAAAAAGTTTTCAGAGTGATGCCTATGCCTGTACTTTTGTCTTCGAAATAATATAAACAATTAATCACATTAGTCACAATCGTTTTTTCTTTCTAAGTCTTCTGATGTGACTTATGTGGTAAAAAACTTAATAATATGAAGTTGCGAAATGTTCTCATGATTTGTAGTCTGTTTTCTGTAAGCCTGCTTGCAGCAGAACAGGATGGCCAAACCGTAAGAGGTAGTGTGGTAGATGCCTTTACCGGCAGTCCGGTTGTCGGTGCCACGATTGTAGTGAACGAAACAGATCCGTTGATAGGTTCGGTTTCGAACGACAAGGGAGAATTTGTTATTCCCGGAATTCAGCCGGGCAGGTGGTCGTTTACGGCTTCCAGTTTGGGATATAATGTACAATCCTTTAATCAGGTGATGGTGATTTCCGGAAAGGAGACATCTCTTTTGTTCAAGTTGGAAGAAAAGGTGACAGAACTGAAGGATGTGGTGGTGAAAACCTCTATTTCGAAGGAAAAGTCGCTTAACGAGATGGCGTTGGTAAGCTCGCGTTCGTTTAGTGTGGAAGAAACGGAGCGGTTTGCCGGAAGTCTCGGTGACCCTGCACGCATGGTATCGGCATTTGCCGGGGTAGTGGTAGGGAATGATTCACGTAATGATATTATTATCCGGGGAAATTCACCCATGGGATTACTCTGGAGAATCGACGGAGTGGACGTTCCGAATCCGAATCATTTTGGAGCACAGGGTTCTACGGGCGGACCGGTTAGTATGTTGAACAATAATCTGTTGACTAATTCTGATTTTATGACAGGAGCTTTCCCCGCCGAATACGGGAATGCGCTATCGGGCGTGTTTGATCTGAATGTAAGGTCGGGTAACAAAGAGAAATACGAGTTTACCGGTCAGATTGGATTTAATGGTTTCGAAGCGGCCGTTGAAGGCCCGTTGAGATTCAGTAAAAAAGCCCCGAAAGGTTCGTTTCTGGTCGATTATCGTTATTCAACTTTGCAGTTGGTGAGCAAAATGGGGATGAATCTCGGCACGGGTACGGCTGTTCCTGAATACAACGATCTCACGGTGATTGTGGATATGCCGACACATAAGCTTGGGCGATTCCGGTTCTTTGGGCTCTATGGTAACAGTTTTATTCGCCTCAATCGTTCATTTGATGTAAGTGAGAATTCGGCTCACAGTCAGATGGGGTATGCGACCGACTTTGGCGCTTCGTTGAATGTAAGCATTCTGACTCATACCCTGATGTTGTCGGAACGAACTAAACTTAAATCCACGCTTTCGTGGCAGGTGTCGGGTTCCAACACCCTGAATGATACCATAGACTATGCGCAAAAAAACTATTTTACGTATTACGCAGGTGATATGGGTGAGAGAATGGGAGTAGCTTCCACGTCGATCCGGCATAAATTCAGCGCTTCTGATTTTCTTACAGCAGGGGTTTCGGTCAAACAGTTCTCGACTTCCTTTAAAGATTCGGTATGGATGAAAGATCGTGAAGAATTCCTTTTGCTTACCAAAACTGAGAACGAGCCGTCGCTTAGTTTGCAGTCGCATGCGGGGTGGTTGCATAAGTTCTCCGACCAACTTTCAGTGAATGCCGGACTTCATTATATGTTTTATGGACTGAATAAGGAAAGTTCGCTGGAACCCAGGACTGCACTGCAATGGCAAATTGATAAACATCACATGCTTTCGCTGGGTTATGGTTTGCACAGCCAGATGCAACCCCGTTCGGTCTATTTTTATAAAGAATATGATGAAACTACCGATACCTATTCAGAAAAAAACAGAAACCTGCGATTCAGTAAATCACATCAGCTTGTTTTAGGTTATAACTGGTTCTCCGGGAAAGATTTCAGGATTAAATCGGAATTATATTACCAGCATTTGTATCATGTGCCGGTGTCGGCAAGCGCAGGAGAGTTTTCCATGCTGAATGCCGGAAGTGGTTATTATATCGAACGGTATTACGGTTTAGTGAATGAAGGGAAAGGACGTAACTACGGAGCAGAGCTGACTGTGGAAAAGTTCTTGAGTAAAGGGTATTATGTGTTGCTCACCCTTTCACTTTACGATTCAAAATATCAGGGTCATGATCGTGTATGGCGTAATACCGCTTTCAATTCCAACTTTGCTGCCAATCTGTTGGCCGGTTATGAATGGAAAATCGGTAAAAACAATTACCTGACCTTTGATATCAGAACAGTCTGGTCGGGCGGTATGAGATATATTCCCATCGATCTGGATGCTTCGGTTGCTGCCGGTCAGCAAGTATTCGATTACTCAAAAGCTTACGTTGATAAATATAAAGATTATTTCAGAACAGATCTCCGCATTGGTTTTAAGCAGAACCTTGGAAAGATATCTCAGGAATGGGGGCTCGATTTGCAAAATGTGACCAATCATCAGAATCTTTATGCTGAGCAGTACAATCCGACATTGAAGGAAACAGGCATTATCTATCAGCAAGGCTTTGCACCGATGATGCTATACCGGATTAACTTCTGAAAATAATTACTACTTTTACTGCATTAAAAAAGTCAGGATGGCAAATGTGAATAGTTTTGGCAGTCGGGTATACCGGAAATGGTATCTGGTTGTATTACTGGTGGTGGCGGTTTCTTTTATTATTGGTTTGATATTCAGTGTTTTTCTCGACAAGGAATTTACACTTATGAATGTGCTGTTTCCGTCGCTCATCAATACGGTACTGATCTGGGGTGGCAGTATGGCGATCGTGGTGTTTGTCTGGAACAGATTTCCGTGGGAAAGTAAACCGCTGAAGCATCTGGTTGTTGAGATTGCTCTGATTGTTGTTTTCTTAACTGCTTTCGTAGCACTTGCCAATTTATACTATTCATGGCTTTATAATTTAAGTTATGCCGAAGGTCTCAGGGAGAATCAGAACGACATCTTAATTACGGCGCTGATTACATTTCTTATTGTAACGATTCACGAAGCCGTATTCTTCTATCAGCAATGGAAGTTTCATTTTTCAAAATCAGTAAAATTAGAGAAAGACAATATTGAAGCGAGATACAATGCACTGAAAGCTCAGGTAAATCCGCATTTTCTGTTCAATAGTCTGAATAGTCTGGTGTCGCTTGTTGAGGATAAGCCTGAAGCCGAGAAATATGTACTCGATCTGTCGGAATATCTGCGGTATATGATTACAAGTAGCAACAGAGATATGGTGCCTGTCGGAGAAGAATTGCTGATCGTTGAAAAATATATTCGTTTGCAACGTCTGCGTTTTGGAAATAATTTTTCTGTAAAGGTAGGGGTTTCTGAACATGCGGGATCAAAATTTATTCCGGTGCTTGCCCTGCAAATGTTACTGGAGAACTGCTTCAATCACAATGTCATTACACATAATAATCCTTTGTATATAAGGGTTTATGATGAAAGGGATATGCTTGTTGTGGAAAACAATTATCAAAAGAAAACGCGCAAGGAATCTACCGGAATAGGTTTGAAAAATATTGAAGGCCGGTATATGCTCACAGGTGAAGCCGGAATAAAGATACATAACGACGGTCGGAAATTTGTGGTAAGTATTCCTTTATTAAACAAACCAGGATCATGATGAAAAAAGCTTTGATTATTGAAGATGAGATTCTTGCCGGCAGGCGAATGGCAGGGTTGCTGGCAACTGTGGCGCCCGACTTTGAGATTGCAGGCTATTGCGACAGTATTGAATCGGCGGTTGCCTTCCTGAAAAAACAAACTCCCGATCTGATAATGCTCGACATTCAGCTGGGCGACGGACTGAGTTTTGAGATATTCAAACAAACGGAGGTGCACAGTCCGGTTATTTTTACTACTGCGTATGATGAATATGTTTTCAGGGCATTTGAGTTGAACAGCATTGATTATTTGATGAAACCGGTGAGCAAGGAAGCGCTGGAAAAGAGTATTGCCAAATACCGTAAGTTTCATGACCAGCTGATACCCGACAGGCAATTGATGTCGGGGTTGATGGATCAGAGTGAGAAAATGTATAAACAACGTTTTTTAGTGAGTTCCGGCGCCTCCCTGCTATCGGTGCGAACAGCGGAAATAGCTTATTTCTTTTCAGTAGAGAAATCGGTATTCATGATGACCAATGCAGGTAAATCATACGATCTTGATTATTCTCTGGATAAACTTGAGACTGTTTTGCCCGATAAAGAATTTTTCAGGGTAAACCGGCAGTTCCTCGTAAGCATCAATGCTATCAAAAGAATCAGTGTGTTGTCGAAAAGTCGGATAAAAATCGTTCTGGAACCTGATTTTAAGGAAGAGGTTTTTGTGAGCAATGCCAGATCGCGCGAGTTCCGGCTTTGGTTGGATAGATGAGTAGCATGAGCAGGATCTATTTCGAAATATAAAATGTTTTTATTTGCACTTATCAACAATTTTAAAAATGTATATTTGATTTTCAGTGTGTTATCCTGTTGATAACTTGTGTTTAAAAGTTGTTGATATATACAGGTGAAAAAATTTGGAGCGTATGTATCTGGTGTCTATATTTGCATCATGAGTTTCGGCTCAAGACATAAATGGATATGTTGAACGTTCTTTGAATTACTGAAACATCTAAAAGGTCAAATGTTAAAACTGAACCCGGATGCAATATTGAATGCATGGTTTGTGCAGGAAGCCGAAGGCCTGTGATTTACTGCTCATCTTCAAAACCGTAAGCGTAAGCGAGCGGAGGAATGAATAGCAAAACATGGTTGAGACTTTTTGCCGGAACATACTTCTTTCTTGTGTCAGACTCACAATCAATTGGGCGTTTGAAAAAACGCTGCCTGCCTATAGCAGACAGGAAAGCCGGGTAGTCGGGAATGGAATACGATAGAAAGCGATTCGTCAATTTCATCATTTCCCATTGCGAACCGGAAACTAACAAGTTTCCATGTTCAGGGCAATAGTTCCGGACGATGCAGCACAAAAAAATTAAAAGTCACGGAGTTTGGTATTCAGGAAAATTAAGTCGAACGGATAACACCGCGAGGCTATACCAAAGCAAGCAATTGCTGCGGAAAGATTTACCTGATTTGCCGGTATCACTTCCATAACCGGAAGCAGATCAGGCTAAACGACTGACCGGAGTTGAAAATGAATCATGCAGGTTTAGTTGCCATGCCCGATAAAGTGAAAAGTCCGACTGACCCCTAAAAAGGACAGGGAGTTGAACCGTAAGGAAACAAGCAGCGCAGTCAGCAAGATGTCAAACTGCAAAAAGGAAGGAGCAAAGTAGTCGTCAGGCACCAGATTTCGAATTATGCTGCAAAGCATAAGGAAAAGTCGCTTGATTGACAGTCTTCAACCAACCTAATCAGGAAGAAAGAAAGCAATCAGCAGGCACCAGATTTCAAATAATTCTGAAAAGAAAAAGGAGAAATCGCTTGAATGACAGTTAGCAGAAACCTGAAAAAGGAAGTCAATAATCAGTCGCAAGACAGGTTACTAACGACCCGGTAAGAAAAGACCGACTGAAAAGCCGGAGATATTCAACCCGAATGCAAATTGAAAATCACTGTCAGGCAGATACAATAATCAGCTTAAAGACCCGTATGAAACGTAGAACTCAACCAGATGTTACAACACAGTAATCAAAGCAAACAACATAGGCATTTATGCCAGAGAGGGTACCTGCAAAGGCGCCCTCTCGTTTTTTCTACTCCTGATTCGTATTATTTATATAAGTATGTAAAAAAAATTACTTCAGCTCCTTATTCAACCCCATCCCGAAAAGGGCATAATCGTATTTTGCCGGATCATTCGCATCAAACTTTCTCAGATTAGAAGTGATTTCTTCCACCGCTTTCCAGTCGTCCTGCTTGCGTTGCAACAATCCGAGTGACCGCCCGACATTGCCTACATGCACATCCAGCGGAATCATCAGTGAAGAAACAGGTATGTCCTGCCACAAACCGAAATCAACACCCTGTCGGTCGCGCCGCACCATCCAGCGCAGGAACATATTCAACCGTTTGGCGGCGGAATTATTGGCAACCGATGAGAGATGTTTCTCGCTGCGCTTCTCGTGTTCGACTTCCAGAAAAACGTTACGGAAGTGTTTTAATGCTGAAAATATGCTTTCCCCGTTTCTGTATCCGGAAGTGAAAACCTGTTCCAGTCCACCGTGATTCAAATAGATATTTTGAAGCGACTGAACAAAAAACAGACAGTCGGCTCCGTTGAATGTCCGGTGCACGAAATCCTGCAAAACCTCTAAATCCGATGATTCAGCATGAAGGACAAAATCATAAGGTTTGTCATCCATGCGTTTTATCAGTTCCCGGGCATTGCGGATGATGGTTTTGCGCTGTCCCCACGCGATGGAAGCCGACAGAAATGCTGCAATCTCAATATCCTCCTTTTGAGAAAAAAGATGCGGTATTTGTATCGGATCCTCATCGATGTATGCGGGAACATTGTAACGCCGGTAACGATCTTCAAGAAGTTCGAAAAGAACGGTTTGTTCGGGCGACATATTAAGTTGAATCAATGAAATAATTAATTGATAGCTATAACGTATCGTGTTTCGAATTGTTTTGTGTCTTTTCTACTTTCTCATATGTCTTATGTTGTTTAATGAAATTTATATCAAAAAGTGTAGATTGTAATATGTTGATAAATAACTGTGTGCGCTGATTTAATTGATAATTGCAATCTCCACATTGCAATTTGTTGAACCAAATAGCTTTTTGTTTGTTAGATAGTAAAAACATCAAAGTTATTTAAAATGAATTCAAATAAATTAATTCCGAAAGAGATTGAAGAACTGGAGAATGAGGAGTGGTTTTATTCGCTCGACTATGTGTTGCAGCAATGGGGACCCGAGCGTGTTGTAGAACTGTTGCGTCAGTTACAGGTACGCGCGCACAAGGCAGGTGTTGAGTTGCCTTTTACGGCTAATACGCCTTATATCAATACCATCGCGAGAAGCAAGCAGCCTCCTTATCCCGGTAATCGTGAAATTGAACGGCTCATCAAGAGCGTGATCCGCTGGAATGCCATGGCCATGGTGGTGAAAGCAAACAAAAATGAAAGTGGTATTGGTGGTCACATTTCGACTTATGCTTCGGTGGCGACTTTACTTGAAGTGGCTTTTAATCATTTCTTTAAAGGAAAAGGAGATGGCCATGAGGGCGATTTAATTTATTTTCAGGGGCATGCGGCGCCAGGTATTTATGCCCGTGCTTTCCTCGAAGGTCGTCTGACTGCAGAACAATTGCAGAACTATCGCCGGGAATTAAATCCCAAAGGTGGTTTGTCTTCATATCCGCATCCCTGGTTGATGCCGAATTTCTGGGAATTTTCCACGGTTTCTATGGGTCTCGGTCCGATTATGGCTATATACCAGGCGCGCTTCAATCGCTACTTAGAAGACAGGGGAATTAAAACCACCTCCAAACAGAAAGTGTGGGCTTTCTTGGGAGACGGGGAAACCGACGAGCCGGAAACGCTGGGCGCTATTACGCTGGCTGCCCGTGAGAAACTGGATAACCTGATTTTTGTGGTGAACTGTAACCTGCAACGTCTCGACGGACCGGTGCGCGGTAACGGAAAAATTGTGCAGGAACTGGAAGCTGTTTTCAGAGGCGCCGGTTGGAATGTAATCAAGGTGCTCTGGGGTGGCGAATGGGATGATTTAATCGAGAGAGACAATAAAGGGAAACTGGTGAAACGCATGGGCGAGGTAGTCGATGGTCAGTCGCAGAAATTCTCTATTGCTTCGGGTGATTATGTGCGTAAAGAGTTCTTCGGTGTTGACCCTGAACTGGAAGAAATGGTAAGTCACCTGACCGACGAACAGATTCGCAAAATGAAACGTGGTGGTCATGACCCTGAAAAAGTATTCGCGGCCTACAATGCAGCGGTTAATCATAAAGGTCAGCCAACTGTAATCCTTGCCAATACAATCAAAGGATACGGACTCGGCGAAAGCGGTGAAGGAAAAAACATTACCCATCAGCAAAAAAAGCTGAATGAAGATGAACTGAAAGATTTCCGTACCCGTTTTGGAATTCCAATCTCCGATGATGAGGTTTCCAAGGCGCCGTTCTATAAATTGCCGGAAGATTCTCCGGAAATGCAATACCTGCGTAAACGTCGCGAAGATTTAGGAGGTTATGTGCCGGAGAGACGTGTAGATCTCCGCCCGATTAAGACACCGCCTGAAGATGTTTTTGCGGAATTCTATGCCGGGTCAGATGGACGTGAACTTTCAACGACCATGGCTTTTGTACGTATCTTATCAAAACTGTTGAAAGACAAGGAAATTGGAAAACTGATTGTGCCGATTGTTCCTGACGAAGCCCGTACTTTCGGTATGGAAGCAATGTTCCGTCAACTCGGTATTTATTCGCACGTGGGTCAGTTATATGAACCGGTCGATAAAGAATTACTCTTATATTATAAAGAAGCAAAGGATGGTCAGATTCTCGAGGAAGGTATTACCGAAGCCGGAGCCATGTCTTCATTCATCAGTGCCGGTACAGCTTATGCTACGCACGGGCTGAACATGATGCCTTTCTTCGTGTATTATTCGATGTTTGGGTTGCAACGTGTGGGTGACCTCGTGTGGGCTGCTGCCGATATGTGTGCCAAAGGTTTCCTGGTGGGAGGAACTGCCGGGCGTACGACACTGGCGGGTGAAGGGCTTCAGCATCAGGATGGTAACAGTCATTTGCTGGCTTATCCGGTACCAAGTCTGGTTACCTACGATCCTGCTTTTGCTTACGAACTGGCCGTTATCATCCGCGATGGTATCCGTCGCATGTACGAAGAACAAGAGAATGTTTTCTACTATATCACCATCATGAATGAAAACTATCCGATGCCTCCGATGCCGGGTGATGTGAAAGCAGGTATTCTG